>Ga0255095_1000060_pt1 | contig 70093 bp, 55 predicted proteins | sample Colum_Law_RepC_8_2_FD_188435 | JGI IMG/M metagenome (GOLD analysis project Ga0255095, IMG submission 188435) | Freshwater microbial communities from Columbia River, Oregon, United States - Colum_Law_RepC_8d | ecosystem: Environmental > Aquatic > Freshwater > River | place: USA: Oregon...
GCTACAACTCGTATCAGGACGGTTACGGCAACGGTGGCTACAATCAGGCCTCCGGCTACCCCGCGTACACCGGTGATGAACTGGCTGGCTACGGCCCCGTCGGTCCGGATGATATGCCCTGATCGCTCCCTCTGCCGTAACCAGTCACGCGGCAGTCACTCAGCGCGCGTAAGTTGCCTTCATCAGCCCGAACACAATGGCCCCGGCTGCTATGCCTATACCGATCTGCGGCACTCCCACCGCGCCATTGTTCAGAAACCAGAACAGTCCGACCGTACCGATAATCGACCAGCACGTGGCGATCGCAGTGATCATCAATCGCTCTCGCTTCTGATCTTCGGTCAGCGGTGCTGACTTGCTGCGCACCTCCTTCGCTGCTGGTTTCTGAGCTGACTTTTCGGGCTTCGCTGATTTCGCGTCTTTGCCCGTGGCCTTCGCCGGCGATTCCTCAGCGCCCTCCTCACGCATTCCCGGAGCGTAATACTTTGCGATTGCCTGATTGATTGAACGCGGCACTGCCAGTACTGCTCTCATCGGCACACCGCAGCGAATCCGGATTTCCTCCTCCAGCTCGTGAGATGGCTCATCCGAACAGGCCACCAGAATGCAGCCTCGATCCTCAAACAGCGGCAGACAGGAATGCCGCTTGACCACCCGCCTCGGAATCCTGTCCAGCACCGAATCATCCGGCAACAGATCTTCCAGATCCGCATACGACAGCCGCAGTTCCGCAGCCAGTGCCCGGCAGGCATCCGGAGGCTCCACCAGCTTCATCTGAATCACAGCATCGCGATGCGAAAGACCGCGTGCCTCGGCAAAATGCTCAATTTCCGACACCTGTCCGCGCTTGATCAAACTGCGAGCCACGAGGTACTGCAGCACCGTATGCATTTCGCTCTCGTCGACCGCCGGAGCCTCACGGCCGAGACTGCGGTCGTACTCCACCTTCCCGTCCGGATCCGTCAGACACAGCATTGCCTTGGCCAGCTCATTCAACAGCTCCTGCGAACGCAGCAGATACTGACCCGTCGCATACTTTCTGACATGCGCATTCAGCTTGCGATAGTTTGCACGAACCTTCTCTGCATCGTCCTCAAACATCACCAGTCGCAACAGGGTGTAATGATCCGGTGGACGCACGTCGGCCGGAATCCCCAGCCATTCCTTGTACACATCAATGTCAGACATCACTCAGACTCCACGGTTCACCGATTACTGACCCAGCCCACCTCGCCCCTCTTTAACACGCACAGGCAGTCAAGGCAAGGAGCCAACCACCTTCAAAACGGAAAACGATCGTCGATTTTTGCCGCCGCCAGCTCCGTCAGAAAACCCGACAGCCGCTCCACAATCACCTCCATCAAACGCACACCCTTTTCCGCTGTTGCCGCATGCGGGTTGCCCGAACCCGTGTTGGTCGTCAGCAGATGCCATGGGCGAGTAATCGAAATCCAGCCACGATCCACCTGGGAGAATCGCGTCGGAGCTGTCCGCCCCTCGTCCGCCGCCAGTGTCCCATCCGCGTTCAGCGCCACCAGATTTCCAAAATATGCCAGCGCCAGTGATGTCTCCATCTCCCCCGCATGATCATCAGGCTGCTCAAAAATGGCACCCTTCACATCCGCTGTCAGTCCACGAAACCAGTCACACAGAAACAACTGCATACCCGTCCGACCATGCAGCTCACGAAGCAACGGCTTAAATTCGTTCCCCCCATGACTGTTCAAAATCAGCAGTTTGCGAATTCCATGCCCCTCCAGAGATTCCACCAGGTCCCGGATCACCAGACCCAGCGTCGTCGGATTCACATTCATCGACAGGCGACAGCGATTCTGATTCGTCTCCGTGCCGTAAGGAATCGCCGGCAGCATCACCACCTTCGCTCCTCGCTCCCACGCCACAGCACACGCTCGACTGGCAATCGCCTCGGCCTCCAGAGTATCCGTGCCGTATGGCAAATGCAGATTGTGCGGCTCCGTCGCACCCATCGGCAGCACCGCCACCTCGTACGCACACCCCTGCACCTGACCATAATTGGTTTCCGCAAGTATCCACGGTCTCATCACACTCGGCCCCCCCCCACACACACCAACCATTCAAAACCAACCACCAACCACTGACCACCAACCACTGACCACCAACCACTGACCACTGACCACTGACCACTGACCACTGAAAACTGAAAACTGAAAACTGACCACTGACCACTGACCACTGAAAACTGAAAACTACCCCGCACTCGCCCTGCGAACCTCACAGATCAGTCGTGGCAGATAGACCCGCTGGCAGATCAACGGCTCGTCCGGGCTGAACCCCGTCAATCCGCAGGCCACCTCAGAAAAGTCCAGCAGACTGATCGCCCAACCCTCCACCGGAGCCCAGCCGAAAACCAGCTCCGCCTCAGCCCCCTTACGCCGCACCGATACCCAGCGAGTATACTCGTCCGAAAAATCAAACGGCAGGTACACCTGCCCACCATCCGACAACTGCTGCAGCAGCTGCAGCCAGCCTTTCAGCAGCTGCCGCAGACCGCTCTGAACGGAATTCTCAAACGTCTTCGGCACCAAATCACCCGCCGAAGCCACCTCCGGATCAATCCGAGCTGCATCCGACAGCCCGAGATAGTAACATTCCCCGACGCGGGATTCCTCACCCAGACAGACTTCGATCTGATTGTGAGGATTTGCTGTGACCGTTAGCTTCCACATTCGCCTGCTCTGATGTTTCGTTGGCGACCCTGAAAAAGAACAACCCGACTGACTGGATCGTAATATGGTACGAGTTTTGTGCACTGCGTTAAATGGTGAATCCGGCCCCCATTTCGGAATGCTGCAGGATGCTGGTCACGAATGCTGCGTGGTTGATCGAAAACTGAACCTCTGGGATCCCGCAGTTCTCATTCAAGCCACCAAAGATTTCGATGCCGTCATTGCCGGCTCAGAACCGTGGCCCGCTGAAGTTGTCGCTGCAGTACCGCGTGTGCGAGTTCTGGCACGAGCAGGTGTCGGATTCGATGCCATTCACCTGCCCTCCTGCGACGAACGCCGGGTTGTTGTCGCCACAACTCCGGGCTGCAACCACCACTCCGTCGCCGAACACACCATCGCCATGCTGATGGCCGTTGGTCGTGGCTTCCCCGCGCTCGATCAGGAAGTTCGGCGCGGTGAATGGAACCGCAACCCGTCCCCGCGCATCTGGGGTCGCACACTCGGCCTCGTAGGGCTCGGACGCATCGGACAGGCCACCGCCATTCGCGCACTCGGCCTGGGCATGCATGTCATCGCCTATGATCCATTCCCGCCAGCCGCCTTCGCCGCACAGCATGGAATCCCGCTCGTACCACTGGAACAGCTCATCGCTGAATCGGATTTCATCTCGCTGCACCTGCCCGCGTCTGCTCAGACCAGACACATGATCAATGATGCCTCCATCGCCCGCATGAAGCCCGGCGTGATCATTATCAATACTGCCCGTGGTCCGCTTATCGATGAGCCCGCGCTCATCCGCGGACTGCAGTCAGGAAAAATCCGCGGGGCCGGACTCGACGTCTTCGAAACCGAACCACTGCCACTCTCCAGCCCGCTCGTCAGCATGCCAAATGTCATGCTGGCCGGACATGTTGCCGGCCTCGATAACGAATCCCATGATGCCACGTGGGCGCTCGCGGCAGAGATCATCCTGCGGTTGCTCCGCGGTGAATGGCCAGCCGAATGCATTCAGAATCTCAAAGGCTCCTCAAGCTGGACGTGGTGATCAGGAACGGACGGGAGCGGTCCTCAGCGCCGCTCCCGCTTCACCTGTGCCGCAATCCATACTCCGCCGGGACCCGCCGCAGGTCTCCGTCCGGAAGAATAAACACGCCATCCACTACCGCCTCGTCCTCCTGCAGAACTTCCGGCTGCTGACAACCCGCCAGCACCCGCACAGCAAAAATCTCCTGCACACCATCGTCAAATTTCACCCACCCAAGTAATCCACCCGTTTCCAGATCCACCGCCGCTACGCCGCAGATACGCTCACGCCCCGGTTCTGTAATCGGAATCCCACTGAACAACGCTGACTCTCGGACCTGAGACAAACCCACAAACGCGACACCACCAAAGAAGTCCAGCCCTCGTGTAAATCCAGGCAAACCCGTCACAGCCTCGTAATGACCGCTCACGATATCCACCACACCCAGTGTCCCCGATCCCGATTCCAGCAGCCACAGCCGGTCCCGGTACCACCGTGGCGAATGAGGCATCGACAGCCCGGTTGCCACAGCCTCCCCGGAACTGACTTCCAGCAGCACCCCGCCATCCTTCTTCCCCGGACGCCAGCCACCCGCGGTATCTGCACACCCCAACGCTGTGACATACCGAATCTCCCCATCCCGTAATCCCAGCCCATTCAGATGGCAGCGGTCCTCCGGAGCCAGTGCGCTGATGAACGATGGCTGCCAGCGCGGCTCAAAACTGTGCACTGAGCTGCGCACCGACAGACATGAAAACAGCGTATTCACAAACCACAGCTCTTCCCCCACCCACTCCATCTCGTGAATCTGGATGTTACCCGTCACGTGCGACAGCCGCTGCACATAGCACCGATCACAGCCTCTCCCTGTCCCCGCAAAGCCAGCCGCAGCCTCGTTCTCATGAAACTCCACCACGGAATTGCGAGTTCCCACGGCCAGCCTCGGCCCCCGCAAAGCCAAACCCATGGGCTTCGGAAAACCACAGAAATGTGTATTCAAATGGCCGAATGCAGACCTCAGCAAAACCAGTTTTCCAGCCTGATAGGTGGTGACTGCCAGCGCGATTCCCAGCTGCTGCAGCAGTGCTGGAAAAGAGGCGGTATGCACACTTCCCAGTTGGTTTCCCGACGTTTCCGCTGACTCCTCATGGTTCGGCATCGCAAGGTCCCCTGAAAATCCCGGCATCCACTTCCGCAGGTGCACACATTCCATGCTCCAAACATCTGTCCGAATTCTCAGAACGCAACGCTCACCTGCACCCGCCGACCTGTACACACTCAAAATACCGGCCAGACCAGCGGTTTGTTGCTTTTTCCATCAACGTTGACGCAATCAGTCAAACCCGCAAAACCGGTCAGGTTCAGCACTGTATGCCCGCCAGTTACCCCGATTCAGAGTCTTCCCGTTGAACCCGCTCGGACTGCGCGGCAAACTTTTTCATTCGGGGATCTCCTCGCGGCGCAGACGTTGCGCTCCCATCACGCACCGCCTGGCACCGCTGTGGACGCGACCTGCATCCGACGCTCCCCGGCAATGCTCTGAATGCTGGCTCTCGCCCGTGGTTCCGAACCAACAGCAACTTTGAAATTCCGCATCGGATGCAGACAGCTCGAAAGGTTTGACATGTCCGCCTTCAACTTCCGTGGACTGTTTTCCGGTTTTGCCAGACCCTCCACGCTGACACACCGACCTGCACATTCTCGCCGCCACACCGCACGTCAGGCACGGCTCCCACTGCAGAATGCTGTACAGTCACTGGAAACCCGCATCCTGCCTGCCACCATCACTGTTACCTCGCTCGATGATGACCTCACACAGAACGGCTTCATCACTCTCCGCGAAGCTATCCAGGCAGCCAACACCAACAAGGCTGTGGACGGATCAGTAGCCGGCAGCGTCGGTGAAGATACCATTGTCTTTGCCCCGACCCTCGACACATCAGCCGGACTCATCGCCAGCCTTTCCATGTCCGGCGAGCAGTTCACCATCTCAGAGTCACTCAAAATCATCGGCAACGGTTCTCTGAAAACTGTGATCGATGCCAGCAGCAGTTCTCGCATCTTTTTCGTCAGCTCAGGCAGCCTCACTCTTGAAAAACTGACCCTTCAGAACGGTAACCTTGGTGCAGACTCGGGGCCGGGGGACCTGCGGAATTCGGGGGCAGCCGTGCTTCTTGCCTCCAGCGGCACACTGACCATCAGCGACTGTCGAATTCAGGAGCACACCACAACGGGTGCTTTTTCATCGGGTGGTGCTGTAGCCTCCGTCTCCGGTTCCATCAACATCAACAGCAGCCTGTTCCGCAATAACACCACCACGGGTGCTTCGTCTGCCGGTGGGGCTGTCTTCTCTGGCAGCGGTGCCGTCCAGATCAGTGGCTCCACTTTCATTCAGAATTCCACCGCAGGCGTCTCTTCCGCTGGTGGTGCTGTCGCAGTGGGAACAGCCGGACTGACCATCACGGACTCACTCTTCAACGAAAATTCCACACAGAACACCAATTCTCCGGGCGGAGCGGTCTCAACTGGCTCCGGCAGCGTGGTCACCACTGCCAGTCGCTTCAAGGGCAACAGCACGACCGCTGCGGACTCCTCCGGCGGAGCGATCTTTTCACAGTCCGGCGCACTCCTGCTCGATTCGACATGGCTCAGCGAAAATCAGACACAGGCTGACGGCTCTCCCGGTTCGGCCGTCGCCACAGCCTCCGCATCAGTCTCTCTGCGCCGCTCCACATTTGCCGACAATTTCTCCGCCGGTACCTTCTCCGGCGGAGCGATCGCAACTCTCTCAGGTATCATTATCGCCTCCCAATCCACCTTCTCCGGTAACGCAACTCTTGGTACCGGATCCACCGGCGCGGCCATTCATGCCGAAGGCGGGCAGGTCACCATCAGCCAAAGCACACTGACCCGTAACACCGCTGGAAGAAATGCTCAGGCGGCAATTTCCGGAGGTGCCATCTTCACCACCAACACCAGTGTCATCATCGAAAACTCCATCATTGCCGACAATCAGGCTCCAGCCACCGGTACCGACATTTCCTTCACGGTCGCCACCGGAAAAACACTCACCGTGAAATCCAGCCTGATCGGACGCAGCGACGGCACCGCACTCGTGCCTACTACTGGTACAACACCGGATAACCTCGGCAACCTGATCGGCGGAGCCACTGCCGCTACAGCCATCAATCCGCAACTTTCCGCACTGCTGCAGTTCGGAGGTCCGGTGCCCGTACATCTGCCGCAGGCCAACAGCCCGGCCGTCGATCGCGGCAGCAATGCTCTGGCTGTCGATCGCACCAAAGCCAACGAACTTCTCACAACTGACCAGCGCCAGAATTCGCTCATGAAGCGTGTTGTTGGCGGCACCGTGGATATGGGCGCCACCGAACGATTCAGTCTCACTGCACCGCTGGTCGTTACAATTGCCATGGACGAAGTCGATGGAAACACATCGGCCACTGACCTGTCCCTGCGTGAAGCCATCATCCTCGCCAATGGCAGCGCTGGTACCGATACCATCACCTTTGCCCCGGCCATCAATGGCTCAGAGATCGACCTGACACTCGGACAGATCACTCTCAGCGACTCCGTGATTCTGACCGGCAACGGAGCCACTCGCACCATCATCGATGCTCAACTCGGGTCACGGCTATTCGACATCACCGAATCAGCCGCCACCGTCAGCATCAGCGGAATGACGCTGAAAAATGGCCGTACAACAGGCAACGGTCACCTGTTCAGTGATGATCGATTCCAGGGTGCCGCTATTCGGTCACAGGCAACGGGCAGCCTGACAATTGCCGACAGTACGCTCTCCGGAAACACAACCGGCGGCAGTTACTCGGGTGGCGCCGCCGTCGCCGCCCAAAAGGGCAAACTGATCATTACCGGCAGCACACTGAGCGGAAACACCACGAATGGCGGTGAAAGCGACGGAGGTGCCATCCATGTTCGGTTGGTCGATCTTGAAATCGCCGACAGCACCGTCACCGGCAACTCCACAAAAGGCAACTGGAGTTACGGCGGAGCCATCTACGCGGAAGGTCGCGTGATGTCGGTCACCCGCAGCACGATCTCAGGTAATCAGTCGACCGGCATCGGCGCTGTCGGAGGTGCCATTGCATTCTATGACGCCGCAGGTACCGGACGACTGCAGATCAGTCGCAGTACAATCTCAGGTAACAGCACTACCGGGCGCTGGTCACACGGCGGTGGAATCTACACCAGCTTCTCCAATGTTATCCTCTCCCAGACCACGCTCTCCGGTAACTCAGTGAGTGGCACGGAAGCTGAAGGTGGCGGCCTGTTTGTGTCCGGCTTTTCCAATGAAACAAACACAGGCACCCAGACCATCATCAGTCAAAGCACCGTCACACTCAATAAGTCCGTAAAAAGCGGTGGTGGCGGTATCCGCGGCGGCAACGAACTGCTGATCCGCAACAGCATCGTCGCCGGTAATACTGACAATGCCGTCGCCTCAGATGTGCTGCCATCACAATTCGGAATGCAGACCGCATTCAGCCTCATCGGTCGCAGTGAAGGCACTACACTGACACCCTCAACCGTTCCCGACGCCAATGGCAATCTCATCGGTGGCATCACTGCAGCCACGGCACTGAATCCCAAACTCGGACCGCTGCAGATCAATGGTGGCCTGACCATGACCCACGCTCTGCAGTCCGGAAGTCCCGCCATCGACCGTGGCAGCCTCGCTCTGGCCGTTGACGAAACTGCTGCCGATAAGCCCGCACTGGCCAACGACCAGCGCGGTGGACGCTTCATGCGAGTCCTGGACGGTGACCACGTCGGCACACCACCCGCCATCGTCGACATGGGGGCGGCCGAATTCGCCGGAATCCGATTGATCTTCCCGGCCCCTAATGCCTTCACACTCAAACCCACCTTCACATGGAATGCATTTGCCGGTGCCGTTAAGTACCAGGTCCAGATCAACAATGTCACCACGGGTGTTGCCAAATTCCGCGAAGCTACCGTGACCGGAACATCCTATACGCCTTCCCAGGATATGGCCCTCGGAGAATACAACGTCTGGATCAGACCCGTCTTCGCCAGCGATGTCGCCGGCAACTGGAGCAGCACTCAGACCGCGTTCCTGCTGCCGGCCGTCACATGGACCAGCATGCCCCGTACGCAACTCATCTCAAAACCCACACTCACATGGAATAACCTCAAAGGGGCAGTCAAATACGACCTTTGGGGAGATAATTTTTCGGCTGGGATCACTCAGGTATTCCGACTGTTCGTCAACGGGGCTACCGGTGCGACCACCAGCTGGACGCCGCCAACCGACCTCGCTATGGGCAAACACCGCTTCTGGATCCGTGGCATAGACGCTAAAGGCAACGCCGGACGCTGGTCCGTACTCTACGAAGCTCTCGTTGTCACTCAGGTAAAACCCACCGGACCGGCACTTTCCACCTTCGACGCAACCCCGACCTTCACATGGAATGCCGTGCCCGGGGCCGCCAGCTACCAGTTCTTCCTGAGAAATCAGGCTACCAACACCATGGTCTTCGACGGTCTGTCCGTCGCCACCAACACATTTACACCGGCCAGCAATATACCGTCCGGGAACTACAAATGGTGGGTCCTGGCCGTCAGCTCCGCACAGGCCGGCAGCATTCGCAGCGGTGGTGCAGAACTGCGCGATATTAATATCGGCGGACAGCCCACCATCACCTCACCCGTCACCGGCACAACCACCGGAGCCAAACCAACCATCACCTGGCAGGCTGTTGACGGGGCTGTTTCTTACATCGTCTTTATGAACCGCGCGTCTGCACCAGCAGAAAACGTACTCAACGTCCCCGGTATCACCACGACCAGCTTCACACCGGCAGCCGCCATCGCGGCCGGCGATTACCGACTGTGGCTCCGTGCTGTCGATGGCACGGGTAAACTTTCCAGCTGGAGCACCGAAGTCAAACTCAAAATCGCCGCACAAGTACTGACACCAGCCGGGAACGACCTGCTGCTTGCGGGCATTCCCGAACAACTGGTGCCAAACCTGCTGGCGCCGATCGACTCCGTCAGTATGCAGCAGCCCAATCGACTTCCAGACTCAGCTTGCACCATCCCTGACGGCGTCACCGGCACACAACCAGTACAGCTCACAGGAATGAACCCGACCGCTCCTGCCACTCGAACGGCAACGTTCGATCGTCCGGTAACGGCGGAAACACCTCTGCTGGACCTTGTCATGGAAGAATGGCAGTTGGCTTCACTGATGCTGGACAACTCTATCGACTGAGCCTGACAACGCCGTCAACCAGCACCGTTTTTACAACGGCAGGCAGTGTCTGCCCGTCAAATGGAGTGTTTCGGCTGCGCGAGGCAAACCTGCCGGCATCCACCGTCCACTCGGCCTGCGGATCGATCAGCGTGATATCCGCAGGCTGACCAACCTCCAGCGTACCGCAGGGCAATCCCAGCACATCCGCCGGACCCCTCGTAAGTCTGGCAATCAACTGCAGCCACGTCAGATGACCCGGGCGAATCAGCGCCTGCACACACACACTCAGTGCTGTTTCCAGGCCGCAGATCCCGAATGGAGCCTGATCCAGCTCCACCTGCTTCTTCTCCTGAGCACGCGGCTGATGATCGGCCGAAATTGCACTGATCGTACCATCTCGCAAACCCGCTATCAGTGCATCCACATGTTCGCGCGAACGCAGTGGAGGATTGCATTTGTACATCGGATCAAATCGATCCATAACCTCGTCAGTCAGCAGCAGATGGTGCGGAGCCACGTCGCAGCTGACCGCCAAACCGGTCGCCCGAGCCTGCCTGATGCGCGCCACCGAATCCCGAGTGCTTACGCACATCAGATGAACTCGACCACCCGTCAGCTCTGCCAGTGCGATATCCCGCCCCGTCATAATGTCCTGAGCCGCAGCCGGGATGCCCCGCAGTCCCAACCGAGTCGACTGGAAACCCTCGTGCATTACACCCTGTTCCGCCAGTTCCGGGACCATCGCAAAATGCAGCACAGGACGACGAAACATTCGTGTATACTCGAGCGCTCGACGCATCACTTCCGCATTCGCTACCGGATGCATGGCGTCCGAAAAACCTACCGCCCCCCCCTGCACCAGCTGACCAATCTCCGCCAGCTCTTCTCCCCTGTGCTGCTTGGTCACTGCCCCCAGCGGATACACACGACACTGCCGGGCACGCTCCGCCTGCAACCGAATAAACTCGGCAGCCGAACGATTGTCCACCACCGGACTGGCGTCGGACTGGGCACAGATGGTGGTGAAACCACCGGCCAGCGCCGCCGCAGTACCCGTTAATACGCACTCATCCTCCTCGCATCCAGGTTCACGCAGCGAAACGTGCAGATCAACAAAACCCGGACACACCAGCAGACCAGCAGCATCCAGCACCGGGACTCCCGGGGCAGCATCAGCGGGGACAGTCCCCGGTGCAACCACGGCAGCAATCCGGCCACCACGAACCCAGACATCTGCCAGAGCATCAGTTTCCGACGCCGGATCCAGCACTCGGCCACCACGAATCCAGACCTCACTCACGCCGCACCTCCGCTTCCCGCACGACGTTCTCGAGCCAGCAGAGACAAACACGCCATCCGAATCAGCAGACCATTGGAAACCTGATCAAGAATCACGGAATTGGGGCCATCCGCCACGTCCGGAGTCAGTTCCACTCCACGATTGATAGGACCGGGCGCCAGTACCAGAAGATCCTTTCGAGCCCGACGGATCCGCTCCGCATTCATCCCGAACAACTCGGCGTACTCCGCAATTGACGGGAAAAAAGCCCCCCGCTGTCGCTCAAACTGCACCCGCAGCAGATTCACACAATCCACCTCCGGAAGAATCTCGTCCAGATTCCAGGCCACCTCAACACCCAGTTGACGTATCTCCGTCGGTACCAGCGTCGAAGGACCGCAGACGATGACCCGAGCCCCCAGTTTCACCAGCCCGTGAATATTCGAACGAGCCACGCGACTGTGGCGAATATCACCAACCAGCGCCACCGTCAGTCCTGCGATCCGACCGCGATGCCGACGAATCGTGTAGATGTCCAGCAAACCCTGAGTCGGATGCTCATGAGTCCCGTCGCCCGCATTCAGCACACCAGCTCGCAGATGCCGCGACAGCAGATGCGGGGCGCCCGGAGTCTTATGACGACAGACCACCAGATCCACACCCATCGCCTCGATCGTCAGAGCCGTGTCAATAAACGTCTCACCCTTCGACAGACTGCTGGAGCTGGCCGAAAAATCGACCGTATCCGCACCCAGACGACGAGCCGCGAGGCTGAAGCTGGTGCGAGTCCTCGTGGAATTCTCGAAGAACAGGTTGGCGACCACCAGCCCCTTGAGCGTACTCAGACGCTCCAAACCCCCGGCTGTCGCACGCTCCAATTCCTCTGCCAGGTCCAGAACCGTCGTCAGTTGAGCAGCCGTCAGCCGCTCCAGACCCAGCAGATGCCGCTCACCCCACGGACCGCTGAGAGGAAGTTCCGATAATTGCATCACCCTCAGTCCGCTCCTTTCACCCGACACTTCCAGCCGGTCAGCCCGGCTGACAGACCCTGCCTGACCCGCCATTCAGCACTCCTGCTGCCGCACCGTCAGCTGGACTATGCCTGCTCTCGCCAGCCGCAGCATAGCCTGCAATTGTGATTCATCAAACGGCTGCCCCTCCGCAGTACCCTGAACCTCAATAAAACGACCACGCCCCGTCATCACCACATTCATATCCACTTCCGCTGTGCTGTCCTCAGAATAATCCAGATCCAGCACAGGCACTCCAGCCACAACGCCCACACTGATCGCAGCAACGGAATCCAGCAGAATCGGCTGGCCACCAACACCCTGCCCCCCTGGGAACACAGCAGTCACGGCGTCCGCCAGCGCGATGTAGCCGCCCGTGATACTGGTTGTCCTCGTCCCGCCATCAGCCTGCAGCACATCACAGTCCACTGTAATCGTGTAGTCACCCAGCGCCGCAAAATCCACCACAGCCCTGAGACTGCGACCGATCAGCCGCTGAATCTCCGTCGTACGACCGTCAACCTTGCTGCGTTCACGCTGTTTCCGAGGGCTGGTGCTGCCCGGAAGCATCGAATACTCACCCGTCACCCACCCCTGCACCGCAACCGAGGGGTCGCGCGGACGACGCCACGGAGGCACACCCTTCTCCACACTGGCCGTGCAAAGCACCATGGTGTTGCCAGCCTCAATCAGAACACTGGCCTGCGCTGTCCTGACGAATCCCCGCTGAATCTTCAATACACGCAACTGATCCGCGGCTCGCCCATCATGACGCTGCATGTTCTGATCCCACAACTGCGGACTGCGGGCGACTGACCAGTAACAACCCAGCCACATGGAACAACAGGGGAGTCAGCAACAGGTCGCCAGCCAGCGTTCCACGAGCAAACGGCAGGCCGTTGATCAGGCACTGCAGCAGACCCTGAGCAGTCTGAGGATACAGGTACTGACCATTCAGCGGCATACACCACGCACCAGTGTTGCTGATCAGGAAAAACAACACGGCTGAAACCAATCCTGCTGCAAGCGCCCGCGAAGTCGTCTGTGGCCGCAGAATGTAACCAGCCAGCATCACCAGCAGATAGGCCGCATAGTCGAAAGCCATCGATCCGTAAAAGCCATACCCCGTGCGCCAATGCAGCGCAGCGTCCGAAACCAGTCGAGTCCCCAGGATGGCAAGTACAGCCAGCCACACCGGACGAACTCGCGCACCGCAGAAAACCGCCAGCGCCCCCAGCATCGAGAGGTTCTCAAGCGGCATGGGCAACAGCCGCAGCAGCACACACAAAACCGCAGCAGCGAAAACAAACAAACCAGTCACTTTACCAGTCATCACTTTTCCCCTCCGGCCGCACCACGCCGCAATCGGTCGTTCAACGCGACCCCCAGACCAATCTCACGAAACTGTCTGGCGATGATAACGTCCAGACCGGCAGAGTCGAGATCCCGCAGGGCTGCAAAAAAACCAGCAGCACAAATTTCGGGATTTCCTTCGCTGCAAAGCCGGAAAATTCGGTCAAAACCGGGAATTTCTGACTCAGAACCCCATGTCAGCAGGCCACTCCTCCGTCCCGGCACAGGAACTGCCACCCCGGTTGCAGCGATCAGTCGCAGCGGCGTCCGCGGTGCATAGTGGCGACTGAGCATGCCCGGAGCAGGCTGGGCAGAATCGTCAAGTGCGGCATCCGATCGAGCAGTCTCGTAGTGACCCAGCAACTCCTCCAAACGCTCCGGACCCACCCCACCCGGCCGCAACACCACCGGAACTACACCCATCAACGACACCACTGTCGATTCCACTCCCACACGGCACGGACCACCGTCCAGCACATATTCCACACGTCCACCCAGACCCGCCACCACATGCGCTGCAGTCGTGGGACTGATCCCGCCAAACGGATTGGCACTGGGAGCTGCCAGAGGACAACCGGCTTCACGCAGTAACTGCTGAGCCATAGCATGCGCTGGAATGCGAATGCCCACACCCGGCAACCCGGATGTCACCAGATCCGGAACAGTCGCAGCCTTCGGCAGCACCAGTGTCAGAGGCCCTGGCCAGCATGACTCCGCCAGCCGCCAGGCAAGTGCTGGAACAATGCTCACCACCCTGGATAAATCAGACACATCCGCCAGATGCACAATCAGCGGATCAAACGTCGGTCGCCCCTTTGCGGAAAACACCTTCGCCACCGCACCGGCATCCAGTGCATTCGCAGCCAGACCGTAGACCGTCTCTGTGGGCATACCCACCAGACCGCCCGCTCGCACAATCCCCGCAGCGCGACCCACATCCGTTCCAACCTGGGTCAAAGCAGTCGGAGTCTTTTCCGGGGGCTGCTGATTGCCCGACTGAGACTGCATCAGAACGCCCCCCGCAGCTCAGTCAACAAACACTGCGATACAGCTGACATTGTCACGCGAACCGGCACTGAGAGCCGCTGCAACAAGAGTCTCGCAGGCCTTCTGCGGATCCGTCGCTGCCCTCAGAAGCCGAGAAATCTCGCTGTCTTTCAATCCGTCGTTCAAACCATCACTGCACAGCAGAAACCGATCGCCCGCACGCGGAGACAACTCAACAACCGAAGCACCCGAGGCACCGTCACGACAACCCAGATACTTGTACAGCACGTTCTTGTACCGATGAGTCTTCGCTTCCTCGGCACTGATAGTTCCCGAATCAAGCAGAGCCTGAGTAATCGAATGGTCGGTTGTCAGTTGCCGCAGCACACCGCCACGTAACTCGTAACAGCGACTGTCACCCACCCCCAGCGCGTAAAACAAGTCGCCCACACGCAGCAACAGCACAACTGTGGTACCCATACTGCGAGCAGTAGGGTCCACTTCGCTGAGTGCAATGATTTCCGTGTTGGCCGACGAAATCGCACGATCCAGAACATCACGCACCGCGACCGGCGTCGCAGACTGAAAATCCAGACGCTGCTCGAGATAGCGAGGAATCAGTTCGACAGCCATCGCACTGGCTTTTTCACCAGCACTCTGACCACCCATACCGTCAGCCACAATGAACAGTCGCTGCCGTGCGTCCACATGGCAGTTGTCTTCGTTGTTCTCTCTGAAATTGCCGGTCACGCTGAGATGACCCGTGCGAATGGCTGGCATGAATCCGCTTGTTCACCTGTATATGGCAGGAATCTTTGCCCCGACGGCACACCGCCAGAGCAATCGAAATTGTCCACGAAATCGACAAAAAGACAACTGTAACCGCTGGTTCCCCAGTGAAAAGTCAGGATTCGAGCGTCACATCAAAGCACTAAACCACCCCCGCAGATCGTCTCAACAACATTCGACAAACCCAGCGTCGTCGCAGAAATCAATAACTCACCAGCCTCAAATCCCGCAGACGCACCCAACATGCGCCCCTGCCCCTCCACGAGGCGGAATACACGATCCTTTCCCGGAGGAAACTGAGTCGCATAACATCGAATCGACCGTATTTTCTGATCCAGTGTTGCTGAAATATCAGCGACAAACGCTCCCCCACCCGTCGGCACCTGCAGGGTCTGCAACCCCAGCGGGTACCACAACTGCTTCTGCACACGATGCACAGGCAGCCCTTCAAAATGCTCGTCCCACTTCGAAAGTCGACTGTAAAACACCGCCGCATCCGTAATCTGCATCGCCTGCCAGTGATCCGGAGAAGCCATCGGTGTCCGATCGGCTATCCCCAGCACCAGTCGAGGCCTCCAGCGACGAAACACCTTCGCCAATGCCACTCGAGCCTCAAAACTGTCAAACAATCGACGATTGGGCAGCGTCAGTGTCTCACGATACTGCACACCCAACTCACGCGCCGCAGCAACAGCCTCTGACAGACGTACCTCCGGACCAGGACTCAGAGGCGTCGGCTCGCCATCCGTCAGATCCACAATTCCCACCCGATAACCCTGCTGCACCATCCGCGCCAAAGTCCCGCCACAGCCGATCTCCACGTCATCCGGATGCGCACCCACCGCCACCACATCCAGTGCATCCGACATGCCACTCAATCTCCCGCCATCAGCCACCAATGCCATCGCTCGATTCACCCGAACTGCACAACGCCAGGCTACAACGAAGTGGCACTCACCGGATCCCACTTTGCCGTATTCTGATCCACCGGCACCACAAACAACTCAACACGCCGATTGCGCTGACGAGCCGTCTCAGTCGCCGAACGCTCCAGCGGATGAAACTCGCTGTACCCCATCGCCGCCACTCGCTCCGGCTGCACACCCAGACGCATCAGCTCCAGTATCACCGCATCCGCACGGTCCGTCGAAAGATGCCAGTTGGTGGGATGCTTCATCGCAGTCTCAGGACGCACAATCAACTGGTCATCCGTGTGCCCCACAACCAGCACCTTCATTCCCTGAGCAGCCCCAGCCGTCACACTCGAAGCAAACTCCTTCAGTACCGGACCTGCCTCAGGACGAATCACGTCACTGCCCAGATCAAACAGTATGTCGCTGCGAAACCTGTTCAAACCCGTCGCCGGATCATACTGAAACCCGTCCGCCGAAAGCCCCGCACCAGGCTGATCGGCCACCGAATCTCCGAAAGCCTGTGCCACGCGGTCCGACAACAAACCCTCACGCTCCGACGCCAGATTGTTCAGACGCTCACCCATCGTGCCAAGCTGCGACTGCGTCTCCGCCAGCTGATTCAACAACGCCTGGTTTTCAGACGTCAGACCACGCGACATCTGCTCCAGTTGCTGGTTCTGAACGTACAGATCCCGAGCCTGCCGCTGCGCAGCCGTCAACTCATCACCGCCCTTACGCAGGCAGCAACCTGATGACAACAGCACTGATATCGATATCCCCAGCAAACAGCTCTGCTTCAGTCTGACCGCCATGCCTGTCTTCCTGACTTTCCACGACCGAATCACCCGACGGAAGAAAAAGCCCCCCGCCACGGCCAACAATCGGCCCGGTCCGCCCTCCAGAGTAACCCCGGGCGGATTGCACAGTGAAGACACCTTTACAGCTTTTTGAACCAATCAGAGCGGCGCCACCCCCCCGCCAACCCCCTGACACCCAATTCCAGCAGTTCCTGCCGCTGCTCCGGCAGTTTCTGCCGCTACACCCAGACGCAAGAGTGAACAAAATATCACTATTCGAAGAGCGAACCAGACAACCGGCTCCCCACGCACACCCGAGCGATCTCGCAGCACAGAGACGCGACATTCTCGCACATTCGTGGCTCAGACAGCGTCCGCCGGCTCCTCCAGAGCCGGCAAATCCACTCGCTGGCACAATGATAACAAACCGCAACCAGCACACCGGGGACGTCGGGCCACACACGTACGACGACCATGATGAATCAGGCGGTGCGAAAAATTGATCCACTCCGACTGAGGGACCAGGTCCATCAACTCGCGCTCAATAATCTCAGCATTCTGCGATTTGACCAGCCCCAGCAGGTTGGTCAAACGCCTGACATGAGTATCCACAACGACGCCGGAAGGGATCCCGAACCACGTTCCCAGCACCACGCTCGCCGTCTTACGACCAACGCCCGCCAGCACCACCAGTGCCTCCAGATCGGCCGGCACCTCTCCACCATGATGCTCTACCAACCCCGCCGCCATCGCCCGGATATTGGCCGCCTTGCTGCGGAAAAATCCCAGCGGCTTCACTATTTCCTCCACATCCTCCTGACTGGCTGCAGACAACGCTGCCGCGTCCGGAAATCGTCTGAACAACTCAGGAGTCGACTTGTTCACACGTTCATCCGTGCATTGTGCAGACAGGATTGTCGCCACCAGCAACTGAAATGCATTTGTGTGATGCAATGCACACTCAGCAACAGGAAACAGCTGCTCAAGCCGTTTCACAATCTGCAGCACTCGCTCCCGCTTCTGAGCAGACGATTCTCTGGCACGACGAGGCACTGCGGAAATCTCCCGGAGAAGAATGCTGACGCCGGTCTGATCAGCGGCAGACTGTCAGTGATCCTGACGAGCCTGCTCGGTAATCTCAGACGGAGTCCCCGGCAACAAGCCGGATTTCTCACTTCGCAGTTTGCGCAGGCGAGTGAACAGCGTAGCAAATCGATCCTCTGCCGTCTGCTCTGCCGAAACGCTGAATGATTCTTCTGCAGACTCACCCGAGTACACAGTCGGAGTCCCAAGCGACCGCGGGATCGAACGCGGCTCAGGTTCCGAACGAGCAGCCATATCGCCGACAATCGTCGACACGTCCTGAAAACCGCCAAAAATGTCCCGACGATTCTCCAGCGACCGCAGCGGTAATCGCGGCTCCTCCAAAGTGTCACCCGCAGCTTCCTCGGGAACCGCCGGCAGCTCAGCAGACGACTCCGAAATTCTCTCTGCCGGAACTCCGTCTGCCAACCCGGACATCCGCCGACGCTCACTCATCAACCGCAGGATCTCATCATCATCCACGGGTTGAATGTCAATCGACATACTGCGAGGAATCGCGGCGACCGGATTCACCGGCCACGGTTCTGTCGGCGGTTCGGCAACCGAACTTTCCACCCACGTATAGTGCGCAGGTATCGGCACCCAGCTGGAAAAATCGACCGGCTCCGCGCCCGTCTCAACAGCAGGCTCCGGACGCACTGCCTGATCCACTCGGTGATACAACTGACTGGTCGATGTGTCTGCATTCACGACATCAGCATCCGCCTCCATCATTTCGAGGTCGCTGACATCACACTGCTCGGCGAACTCAATCGCATCTGACTCCAGACTGCTTGACACGGACTTCTGAACGCTCAGCGTTGAAGGTTCACCAAACTCCACGACACCTGCCAGAGGACGTTCCGGCAGCGAGGTCGCGGTGACCACATAGCCCCGACTGCTGGCCGTACCCAATTCACCTGAACCAGTTTCCTCGGACTCCCAGCTGTGCTCAGCTGCCACAGATTCCGCTGCCAGAGAAGCATTCAGACGGCAGGCCAGATGCTGCAGCCGCTTCAGTGCCGTTCCCACACATGTCAGATTCGCCGGCTTCAGCAGCTGTTCGGCCGCCACCGCCAGCGTTTCATCTGCCAGCATGCTCAGAGACCGCGGCAGGCCATCACAGGCCTCCACCAGCCTGTTCACCGCCTCTTCCGTAAATGCTTCCGCCAGTCGTCCACCGGCTGCCTCCAGTTGCCTCTGCAGATACTCCACACACTCCTGTGCCGTCAGCGACTGCAGCACCTCGTGGCAGCGGATGCGATGCGAGAAACAACTGTACTCAGACCGCGCAAGGTCGATTTCAAATGACACAGGTGCAGTGGCCAGCACACGAACCAGCGCCCGGCCGTTCCACTCCTCCTCGCTGATAGCCCTTAGTTCGTTCAGCACTGGCAGCGGGGCCAGATGCGCATCATCCAGCAGCAGTATCACCGGTCCCCAGAAATCCATGCTCCTGCGGAGACTCTCCACCATGCTCCACTGAGTACACGTCGACAATGGCTGCTCAGGCAGGGTCGCTCCACCGGCATGCCGCACAGCACTGTGCATCAGCAGATTCAGCAGCGTGGCCGAGGAATCCAGAGCGGCCCCCGAAACCAGCACCGTCCGACCCTCGTTCTGCAGTTCATGTCGCAGATACTTCAGTAACGCCGTACGCCCCGTACCCTGCACCGAGGTCACCAGCGCCATTCCCAGACTGGAACGAACACAACGCAGCAGTCGTGGCAAAATCTCGCTGATTGACTCCGACCGGATAAACAGCCGAGCCGGGTCAAAGCTCTGAAATGGCGTCCGGTGAAATCCAAAGTGAGATTCGTACATACGATTCCGTTCACTGTCTGAGCCAGTTTCGGCAGTTTCTGCCGCACAAGCCTGGTCCTGCGCCTCTCTGCATCGGCACAACTCGGTCGGTATCTTGAGCACAACCGTTACGGACCGAATATCTTCCCGGATTCCCCTGGGTCCACCTCAGCATCATTTCCAGGACTCCCACCCGGAATTCACTCTCCGCCCGCTACGAGCCGCTGCACAGCCATCGCTGGAATTGCCAGAGTCGCCTCCCGCGCACGCCGGGATATCGTCAATCCCACCGGCAAACCCTGCCAGTCCACCAGTACCTGCGGACACGCACTCGGATCCACCGGAACATCGTGCTGCAGCACACCGGCAAACCCGGTCCGACGCTCACTCACCGGACCCGATCGCCCGTCCAGATATTCCGACTTCTCAAACTGTTCGGCCGGATTCCAGCCCAGACGCAGCATGATCCCCCGCAGCTGCGCACCACGCAGCACGTCCAGACGCAGCACGTCTCCCGGCTGTCGCTGGTTCAGCAATTCCGCAAACTGCTGCCGACTTTTCAACACCACGCCGTCCACTCCGCCAAGGATATCGCCTGTCTGCAACTGACCTGCCGCAGCACTGTTGGGAACGGTCTGCCGTACTCGCAAACGCTTACCCTCACGCAAATCCACCTCCTCCAACTCCGCCCCCAGCACAGGTCGCACCCGCGGTTCATTCCAGTGAACTCGTGAAACCACTCCGGCAGCACTCACCTCGATCTGGTCGTCCCCCACTTTGCAGATCACACTGTGCACCTGCTCAAACAACTGCACCGGCCGATCACGCCAGACAATGGGCTGAACTCCAGCACCCAACTTACCATCCACCAGCTCATAGATCGCCAGATCCAGCGGGTAAGCACACTGCTGCAGTTGCAATCGAACCAGCCCCTCAGCCCCACTCTTCACCGCATACGCAGCACCAGGGTCCACAGCACTCAATCGCACCGCCAAATGCCTCTCGCTCACCAGCCAGCCCCACAGTCGCTCCGCACCCGATAATTCACCTTCAATTGCCGGCACCACCCGCAACAGCGACGCCATCACGGGACGAACCCGCTCATCCTTCGGCCTGCCAACCTGCATCGCGTCTGCGATTGCCACCGCATTGCCCAACGCCGACAATTCAGTGGATTCCACTGACGCCCGCAGCAGCAACCGTCGCAGAGCCGCAGTTGTCGAATGCAGGTTGGACTCTGCACCCGCACCAATCTGCCGGTGCATTCCCGCAAGTCGTCCCTCACCGTCAAGCAGCGGACCACCGGAATCACCGACGGTCAGTTGGCAGGTCGTGCGCAGCACACCTGCACCTGCTGATTTCACCACCCCGGCCCGCAACACAGCCATGTTGCCCGGTGGCTCACGCGCCGGAAATCCGGCTGCGAAAACAGACATGCCCACCGTCAGCTCTCGACCAGACTCTCGCAGCGGCACACACGCCAGTTCACCCGTGTCCGCATCGCGATGCAGCCTCAGCAAAGCCGTATCGCCGGCCTCATCCCGCCCCAGCACAGACGCATTCTGCACACGACCATCCGCCAGACGCACTCGCACCCGCCCGGTTGCACCATCCACACCATGAGCCGCCGTCGCAATCAGACCAACGTCAGAAATCAGAACTCCTGAACATCGATCTGCCCCGGATTCAATCAGCACCGTCGCCTGCTGCAGCCGTCGCAGACCTTTTGCGGAAATCTGCCCCTGAATCAAATCTGCAGCCAGCAGACACCACAGCGCGACGAATACACCGGCTGCTGTTCGTTTCCGGCACCACATACCGCCCCCTGACTCTACGGCTGCATCAAAGTCAGCGTGATTCGCCGCAGATCCATCACAGAATCTCCCGGAATCTCAACCGCTCGCAACTCCAACTGCTGCTGCCCCGACTGCAGATCCACCTGCCCCAACTGCAGCGGACGAAACTCCTTCATCTGCGACTCACCATGCGGACGGGGCAGAGTATCCTGGTTGGTGTAGAGCGGCGGATCCCAGCCAGGTCCCACCCGCCCCTGCAGCCGACTCGCACCACACGACAACTGCAACAGCGAACCAGCATCCGCCGCCGGACAGGTATAGTCAATCACCACCTCATAACGACCAGCCGTATGCACATCCACATTCCAGACAATACGGTCACTCCTTGTTTTCCAGTTCACAAAATAGGAGCAGTTCGGAGCACCACTGCTGCGATTTATGCCCCCCTCAGGCTGACCGTCCCGGGCCGGCAGCATCGTGATTGGAAACTCCGCATATCCCACCGTGAACGGTCGCGGATCCACTCCGCCTGCCACCTTCCGCAACAGGTCAGGATTCGCAGGCAGAACCTCCTTCCGCCACTCCTGCACCTCGCGCTGCAGTCGCACTGCAACCTCAGCATGCACAGCATTCACCGGAGTGGACTGCTCCGGATCCGACTGCATGTCATACAAACGACCAGTGTCATCCAGACGAAAACGCTGATTCCTCGCCGACACCCGACCACCCCAAACACTGAAAATCGTCCGATCCGACCACTCCACGGGCTCCCTCGAAAACAACGGCGACAGATCCCTCCCGTCCAGCGGCAGATCACCTGCCCGCGAGACGCCCGCCAGAGCCGTCAATGTCGGCAACAGGTCGATCGCCCCTGCAATCTGCGGCACCACCAACCCCTGCGGTAACCGCGCCGGCCAACTCAGATAACACACACTCCGCAAACCACCCTCATCCACCGTCCCCTTCTGCCCACGCATGCCACCGTTCCACCGCGCGGTGTTCGGACCATTGTCCGAAAAGTACAGCACAATCGTATTGTCCCGCACACCACACTGCTGCAGAGTCTGCAGAATCCGTCCCACGCAGCGGTCCTGATGCTCCATCATCGCCAGAACACAACGAGTCTCATCAGGCTTTTCCCGATCCGGATTTGCCCCCCGCTGCCGCAACTCACGCTCACGAAATCGCTCCCAGTCACCGGCCGGAACGGCCCACGGAGAATGCGGAGTCGTGAATGGGATGAAACAGAAAAATGGTCGATCATGCTGCTCCCGAATGAAGGCCTCCGCCCGCTCCACACACACATCCACGATGTAACCACTGGTACGCACCATTCGCCCGTCGTCCTCCAGAGGTGCATCAAAATACTCGCCCCAATGCCCCGCCGTATGACCAAAGTACCGGTCAAATCCCCGCGCTCGCGGATGATACGGCCACTGACTGCCATTGTGCCACTTGCCGAATGCCCCCGTTGCATAACCGGCCGCCCGAAATGCGTCCGCCAGCGTACGCTCCGTCAAATCCAGTCGCTCCTCTCCCAAACTCACTCCTCGCACACCGCCACGCGAATGATAACGTCCTGTCAGAAACTCAGCGCGTGTTGGAGCACAAACAGGACAGACAAAAAATCGGTCCAGTGACACTCCCCCCTGAGCAATCGAGTCAATCGCCGGAGTCCTGACGGTCTGATTGCCCGAATGACTGTAATCGCCCCAGCCGGCATCGTCAGCCAGAAATACCAACACATTCGGACGGTCTGAAACAGGTGATCGCGGAGCCTGAGCCGCTACCGACGCTGCCAGACATGTCGAAATTCCTGCATATACCAACACACAAAGAAAACGCTCGATACGCAAAATCATATTTGGCCAACCTTTCAGCACCCGTTCACCTGACCATAGCCGCACGACCCTTGTCGGTAATCCTGTACTTCTGGTTCCGACTTTGAGGGCTTTCCGGCTCCGTCAGTTCGATACAACCGAATTCACGCAGCCGAAAAATCGCTTTGTAAAGATGCCCACTGCGACTGTTCAGCCCCAGCAAAAGGGCAATCGCCGAGCGATTCCGGGGAGTTCCATCGAGGAACCCAAGTATCGCCGTCTCGGTGGGATTCAGTTCCACATGCGCCTCCTCATGCGCCTTCACATGCGCCTTCTCATGCGCCTCCTCATGCGCCTTCTCATGCGCCTTCACATGCGCCTTCACATGCGCCTCCTCATGCGCCTCCTCATGCGCCTTCTCATGCGCCTTCTCATGCGCCTCCTCATGCGCCTTCTCATGCGCCTTCACATGCGCCTTCACATGCGCCTTCTCATGCGCCTTCACATGCGCCTTCACATGCGCCTTCACATGCGCCTTGCCGATTCCCGGTAAGTCCGCATGCGACAACAGTTCGACAAAGAAATAGGTCCGAGCCTCGTCTGTGGCAAATCTGGGCGGTGGAGACCCATTTTCTGCCATCGCAGCCCGCATTGTGGGAATCCCCGTGCAGCGTCCCTCTGTCAGGTCAAGTTCCTTCAGAAAATCACCAATCCGACGATTCCGATAACGGCGTGCGACCAACCGGCCACCATTCAGAGACTCGATCCGAATGGAAGCATCCGGGCCGGGATAACTGACGATTTCGATGCGATCCGGACTGACCCGAATTTCCACTGGCTCCGGTTGTTCGTAACTGCGATGGTAAACCGCATTCACCACCGCCTCCTCAACCGCTGCAAAGGGGTAATTGAACAGCCTGATCGCCTCAGCTCTGTCCTTCCGCTTGATCACCTTCTCGCGGATCACCTCATTCTGTATGTAACGCAGGGCCGCTCGCACTTCCTCGTGAATCGGACCACGAAAACACTTCTCAATTATCTCGCCGCCGCCGGGCCCCTTTGGAAAAATCACCACCTCGATCTGCGAGCCCGGCAGAAACTTTGCCGGATCTTCGCTGAAGAACAGCACACCGACATTCCGCGGCCTCGTAAATTCAGCTGCCCCATCCACAATATTCAACTGACGATACAACTCAGGCAGAGACAGGTTTCCGGTTTCGGCAAGACTACTGCCAACGTCCCTGAGGTAATCCCGGATCAGCGGCAGTTTCAGATCACTGAGTGTGGCGGTTGGGCACTGCCGGTCGTCGAAGGGTATTGTGGCCGTAAGCGAAATCAGCTCTCGCAAATCCTCACTGTTTTCCGGTACCTGCACTGTGCTGGAGTACCGACGAATGAAGTAGTGATACTCCTTGCGGCGAGCAGTAACGTTCCCGGGAACCTTGTACGGGCGATTCTGTCCACCCGGTGCCCAAAGGACAATCAACCGCCGACCTTCAAACTCCTGTACGCTCAGAATTGGAAAGTAGGAGGGCTGGATCTGGTTGCAGAAGCCCAGCAGTTCTCGCTGAACAGTGTCCAGCTGTTTTTCACTCAACCCCACAGGCGGAAACGTCGGTCGACCATCCGCATCGCAATCCTGACCGATGATGATATAACCACCGCCCAGGTTTTCGAAGTCATTCGCGAAAGCGCACAGTGTGCGCATGATTGCCGCAGGATTCCAGCCCGCCTTATACTCGATCCGGTCTCCTTCCACTGATCGCTGCCGCAGCAGGTCCTCGATGTTGACAGGTAGGTCAGCCATTGCCTGCAGTTCCCTGATAGAACTTTTCCCCGGCCCGGCAGGTGGTTTGCAAATTCCCGACGGGATCGTCGCGTTCAGCATTGTGCATCAGGAACAATCAGTACAAATTGCTGCCTGCAGACAAAGCATTCCGCATCATATTGGCAGAACTGGTGACGTTCAAGACGCTGCGAACAGCGAACGAGTTGTCCGACACAAATGCCAATGCCCTCTGACGCCACTCACACCTGCCAGTAACTGCGATCCAGCGTGCGATAATTGATCGCCTCACTCAGATGAGCTACCTCGATCTGCTCACTGTCCGCCAGATCGGCAATCGTGCGACCGATTCGCAGAATCTTGTCGTGCGCCCTGGCAGACAGCCCCATATCCTCCATCGCACACTTCATCAACTGCTCAGCATCTGACTGCAGCCTGCAGTGACGCCGAATCTGCGGTGGACGCATCTTCCCGTTCACCCGCACATTCTCACCCCGAAATCGCAGGTGCTGACGTCGTCGAGCCGAGATCACCTGCTCACGCATCTCAGCGCTGGACGTCCCCGCCGTCTGATCCGAAAGCTCCCGAAACGGAACCGGCGGAACCTCGATATGAATGTCAATCCGGTCGAGCAGCGGTCCACTGATGCGGCTGAGATACCTTTCGATCTGCTGCGGCGTACAGCAGCAGGCCCGCCTTGGATCACCCCTGAAACCGCAGGGACACGGATTCATGGCCGCCACCAGCATCACATTGGCCGGAAATGTCACGCTGCCCAATGCTCGCGAAATCGTCACCGTCTGATCCTCCAGCGGCTGCCGCAGTACCTCAAGAGTTCGCCGGTTGAATTCCGGCAGCTCGTCCAGAAACAGAATCCCGTTGTGCGCCAGACTGATCTCCCCCGGCTGCGGAATGCTGCCACCACCCACCAACCCCGCCTCGCTGATGGTGTGATGCGGCGAACGGAACGGACGTCGCAGCAGCAAAGGCTGACCGGACTCCAACTGAGCTACCGCGCTGTAAATTCGAGTCGTCTCGAGAGTTTCCTCCGCCTCCAGCTCGGGCAGAATCGTACACAACCGCTGCGACAGCAGAGTTTTCCCGGTGCCGGGTGATCCGATCATCAGAATGTGATGACAGCCGGCGGCGGCCACCATCGCCGCACGCTTGCCCATCTCCTGCCCCTTCACGTCCACATAGTCGATGTCATAACGCCCATAGTCATCGCGAGCTGTCTGCCAGCTGAACACCACCGGCTCCAGCACCAGCCCGCCGGTCAGAAAACCAACGGCTTCGGCCAGAGTCCCGGCAGAAATCACATCGATGCCCTCCACCACGGCCGCTTCACACGCGTTCGCCGCCGGGACAACAATATGACTGCGTCCGGCATCACGCGCGGCCAGTGCCATCGACAGCACACCCCGCACGGGCCGCAACGAACCGTCAAGCGCAAGTTCGCCCACATACACAATATTGCGTCCCGGCAGCTCAGTAATCTGCCCGTCGGAAGCCAGCAAACCGAGGGCAATCGGCAGATCCAGCGACGCTGCATCCTTGGGCAGATCCGCCGGCGACAGATTGATCACCACCCGATCCACCGGTCGCGCGTAACCGCTGTTTACCAATGCCCGCTCAACACGAGTCGTACTCTCGCGGACAGCAGCTTCCGCCAGCCCCACCAGCACCGTACGGGGCAGGGCGCTGGGCGAAATATCCACCTCCACCTCGACAGCCCGCGCTTCAATGCCAAACAGCGTGCAGGTGGAGAATCTGGACAGCATGGCAACGATAATCCTGATGAGAAACTGACGGGCGAGCAGATTTGCTGATGCGGCACAAATAGAGTAATGTATTTCCGCACTTGCAACTGTATTGTTATTAGTTACCAGGGGAATATTGACGACCACATATATTCAGCCGGAAAATCCGGCAGGTCCCGAGCAACAGGCCCGCCCGCAGATGCAACTGCACCCCGCCACACACAACAGTTGTTGCTTTTCTGAAACAAATCCAACTGTCCAGCCGGAATCCTCAAAGCAATCCGGCCGCTATCCCGCAACTCACCCCAGGATCTCTGACAGCACACGCCCCTGTGGCACAACCTCGTGAGGTCGTCCCAGCGAGTCATAAATCTGAGTTGTCGAGCGAATGCCCAGCAGTCGATAAATCGTGGCAATCACGTCACCCGGACTGACCGGAGATTCCACCGGCACAGATCCCGTCCGGTCGCTGGCCCCGAAAATCGTACCAGGCCGAATTCCCGCTCCCGCCAGCATCACCGTGTAACAACTGTTCCAGTGATCCCGACCCGCATTGGCATTGATCCGCGGCGTCCTGCCGAAATCCCCCAGCACACACACCAGCGTTCGCTGCAGCAGACCCCGCTCGTCCAGATCCTGCAGCAGACTGCTGCAGGCCGCATCAAACTGAGGCAGCAGCGTCCTCTTCAGCTTATTGAAATTGTCTCCATGAGTATCCCAGGTGGCGTTGGCGTCAGGAGCCCACGACAGAGTGACAAACCGAGTCCCCGCTTCGACCAGTCGACGAGCCAGCAATGTACTCTGACCGTATATATTCCGGCCATATCGAGCCCGCATTTCGGGATTTTCCAGATTCAGATTGAACGCTCGCTGAGCAGCATCCCCCGTCAATAACTCAAACGCACGGTGCTGAAAGTCATCGATCGCCGTCAGCGACGGTTCGCTCGACCTTAAACCCCGCCCCAGCCCCGCGAGCAATTGCGATCGATCAGTCATTCGCTGCTGATTCACCGACTGCGGCAACGCCAGATTGTCCACATGAAAGTCGGACGCATCCGGATTATTCAACACCCAGAACGGATCAAATGTCGGACCCATAAATCCCGCCAGAAATCCCGGCTGCAGCGGTCCACCAGCCCCCTCCTTTGTTTTGTACGGCAGACTGATGTAAGGCAGCGTCTGATTCTTCGCCGGACGCAGTTTCGCCACCACAGAACCAGGCGACGGGTTGTCCGTCGGCCTGGCACCACCACCCTGCTCGCCACGATCGTGGCCAGTCAGCGCCGCATACACCGCCGCTGCATGCGAATTGTTCACGCTGTGATGCATCGAACGAATCAGCGCCGCACGGTGCAGCTGACGTGCCAGCAGCGGCAGATGCTCGCTGACAGGAACACCCGGTATGGAACTGGATATCGGCGAAAACTCGCCCCGTATCTCCAGCGGTGCTTCGGGCTTCATGTCCCACATATCCAGATGACTGGGACCGCCGTTCAGGAACAGAACGATACAGTGATCCGCCTGCGGCAACAGCGGCTGGCCGGACTGATCCTCTGCTGCAGCAACAACACCCATGCCGGCACAGGTCGCGGTGCCTGTGCCAATTCGCAACAGGCCACGCCTGGCAATCGGGAACGCAGAAGAATGCAGACGACCTGACACCATACGAACCTCCGGATTCGCCGGACATGCTGATATTCCTGAACACTGCCCCTTTATACCGCGAACCCCGCCCGCAGGGGCAGTGAATTTCAGCGGGACGCTGTGAATTTGTCGGCAAGCCCCCCGAAAATGATGATCCCCCGCTTCAGGATTATGCTGGTCCCCGCAAAGCACGCTGGTAGAATTCCACGAAACGGCACCCCACTCTGCCTCGGAGATTTCACACATGTCCGCTCTGCCCGGCTTTCTCTCTGATCTGCTGGCCTCACCTTACGCTGTGTGGCCCGGAGCGATCGGACAACCGGGGCACGGCCCCGTTCTGTCAGTGCGCTCACCGATCGACGGGAAAGTACTGGCCCAGTTTCCGGCTGCCACAGCAACCGACGCAGACTCAGCCATCACGGCCGCATTGTCAGCATTTCACAGATGGAAACTTGTTCCACCGCCAGTGCGTGGCGAACTGCTGCGGCGGTTCGCCCTGTTACTGCGCAGTCACCAGCAGGAACTGGCACAACTGATCACCCTCGAATGCGGCAAAATTCTGCCGGAAGCGGTCGGCGAAGTGCAGGAAATGATCGACATCTGTGACTTCGCTGTCGGGCTCAGCCGTCAACTGCACGGTCTCATAATCGCCTCTGAACGACCACTGCACCGAATGCAGGAACAGTGGCATCCGCTGGGACCAGTGGCTGTGATTTCTGCCTTCAACTTTCCTGCCGCGGTCTGGGCGTGGAACGCCGCGCTGGCACTTGTCTGCGGTGACACACTGATCTGGAAACCGTCTGAATACACCCCACTGACCGCCATCGCCTGCCACCTCCTGCTGCTGCAGGCAGCCGGGCAGATGCCGGAGGTTCCGGAGGCTGTCAGTACGGTGGTGGTCGGAGCCGCGGAGGCCGGTGAAGTCCTCGCTCGTGACCGCCGCATCCCGCTGGTCTCGGCCACGGGCAGCACAACCATGGGTCGCAGCGTCGCCAAACTGGTGGCTCATCGGCTGGGACGCAGCCTGCTCGAGCTGGGTGGCAATAATGCCTGCATCGTCGCGCCAACTGCCGATCAGGAACTGGCTGTTCGCGCGATCGTATTTTCCGCATTCGGCACCTGCGGACAGCGCTGCACATCGCTGCGACGCCTGCTGATTCATGAATCGGTATTCCCGCAACTGATGCCGCGTCTGAAGGCCGCCGCCGCTTCACTGCCCGTCGGAAATCCGCTGCAGCCGGGTACTCTGATGGGACCCCTGATCTCAGCCACGGCACTCGCACGCATGCAGGCAGCCATCACGGAAGCAGAACGCTGCGGAGCCATTCTGAGTGGCGGAGACGTCGTGCAGCACGACGTTCCAGCCGGCGGCTGCTATGTCCGCCCGGCCATCGTTGAAATGCCACACCACTGCGACATCATGTACCAGGAAACATTTGCTCCTGTGCTGTTTGCCCTGAAATACCGCACACTGGATGAAGCCATTCAACTGAATAACTGCGTCAGTCAGGGTCTGTCATCCTGCCTGTTCACCAACGATCTGCGCGAAGCCGAACTGTTTCTGTCGGCCGCTGGAAGTGACTGCGGCATCGCCAACGTGAACATCGGTCCCAGCGGTGCCGAAATCGGCGGAGCCTTCGGTGGCGAGAAGGAAACCGGCGGAGGCCGCGAATCCGGCTCAGACGCATGGAAACACTACATGCGGCGAGCCACCAACACGATCAATTACGGTACCACCCTGCCACTGGCTCAGGGAATTCGGTTTGAATGACTGGTTAGTTCGGATCATTATCGGGGACAGCAGTCAGGACGATGTCCTGATCGGTAAGAATGCTTCCTCGATCGTCGCAAACTTCAAATAAGAGCACAAAGTAACGTATCGTCCGAGCCTGCTCAGAACTCCCACACCGGGCTGAACGCCGTCGGCGAAGAATTTCATGCGTGCCAGCATGACCATGTGACTGCGAGACCACTGATCCAGCTGGTCGCCCTGGAACTGCGTTGTCCAACTGCGTACTACGAGACCGCCAGTTGAATGCCTGATGCATTCAAATCGCTCACCCGCGGTCAGCTTGCGACCAGTACCGCCGGCAGGTCACCATAGGTGTCTGTGTTGGTAACACTTGAGCCATGGACGAACACGATTCGCATGGACGGTTCTCCGAAATCCTGTACACCCAGCGACAAAACGACCTGAACCGGAACCGAAAAAACCTGTGTCCCGATGTGAACAAACCCCAGCCACATAATCTCCGGCTGAATCGCGCAATTACCCGTGAATTCCGGACAGTTGCAGGCGAAACTGCCGGATTATGACGCCTTCATCACTGCCGGACCGACAAAGAATCAAACCGCCACGGAAACTTACATCTCCACACGACTGCGAAGTTGCCCTTCGTGCAGACGCGTGATCAGGATGTCGCCGGGGCGGACCTGACTGGCAGACTGCACCAGGTCGCCGGTCTCCAACTGGGTCAGCGAATATCCCCGCAACAGCACCTTCAGAGGACTCAGGGCGTGCAGTGAGGCAGCCACAGCCGCCAGATTCCGCTGCTGGCGTTCCACCATCAAGCCCATCGATCGCTGCAATCGTTCGCCCAGAATATCACAGTCCTGACGTCGCTGACCGATCAGATTTTCCGGCTTCTGGAGAACCGAACGAGCCTCCAGTGCCGCCAGCCGCAGGCGAAAATTGTCAACTCGAGACAGCATGCTGGTCCGTATCCGCTCGGCCGACTGACGCAGCAGTTCGCGCAGCTCCTCTGCCGACGGCACAACCAGCTCGCCTGCCTCACTGGGCGTCAGCGCCCGCTGGTCCGCCACAAGATCTGCAATCGACACATCTGTTTCATGACCGACAGCACTGATCACCGGAACTCGGCAGGCAGCGATCGCACGAGCCACCGCTTCAGTGTTGAAACTCCACAAATCCTCCAGACTGCCACCACCGCGCCCCACAATCGCCACGTCCACTCCGGAAATCCGGTGCACCACGCTCAAAGCCTGCACCAGATCATTGACCGCCCCCTCCCCCTGAACCCGCACCGGTACAATCACCACGTCCGCCGGTGGCCAGCGGCGGGTAATGACCTGGATCATATCCCGCACAGCAGCACCTGAAGGACTTGTGATCAGAGCAATCCGGTTGGGAATCGCAGGAATCGGCCGACGACGACCGGGATCGAACAGTCCTTCGGCCGCCAGCTTCTGCTGCAGCTGACGAAATGCCAGCTCCAGTTCGCCCACACCCTGCGGCAGCATTCGATTGATGATGAACTGACAGGTGCCGCGCGCAACGTAGACCTGCAGCGAACCGGTGGCCAGCACCTGCATGCCATCCTGCGGCTGAAACTTCAGTCGATCCGCCGTACTGCGCCACATCGTGGCGGCGATCTCCGCCCCCGCATCCTTCAGCGTCAGGTACCAGTGACCGGCCGAACTGCGTTTGCAGTTCGAAAGCTCAGCCTCCACAATGCAGGGGGGCAGAGCCGTTTCAATCACTTCCTTCATGGCTGTGACCAGCTCGGTCACCGAAATCACCGGCAGCTCACTCATACTCAGGCACCCCTCTGATTCCGGCGACGACACTCATACAGCAGTATCCCGGCAGCCACGGCGGCATTCAGAGATCCGACTTTGCCCAGCATCGGAATTCCCACCTGCAGGTCGCACTGCTGCAGCAACTGCGGTGAAATCCCGGTGGCCTCCGAACCTATCAGCAGCACAATCGGACCACTCAGGTCAGCCTGCCACAGACTTCCCTGAGCCTTCTCTGTGGCTGCCACCGCCCTGAAACCCTGCTGCTGCATTAACTGCAGGCCATCCACCAGTGAAGGAATCTGAAACAGCTGCAGATGATTGACGGCTCCGGAGGAGGCTCGAGCCACGTGCGAAGTCACCGGCGTCTGACCGATCTGTCCCACGATGATGCCATCCGCAGCCACCGCATCGCAGCACCGCAGGATGGCACCGAAGTTGTGCGGATCCTGCAGTCGATCACAAAGGACAAACAGGCCCGAGCTGCCAGTGGTGGCCGTCCGGCGAGCAGCTGTCAGCAGAGCTGCCTGATCAGCGTATGGAAACGGGCCCATGCGAGCCAGTAATCCCTGATGATCCGGCTGATGACAAAGCTGCTGCAGGCGAGCGGACGATACGGTCTGCAGAGGCAATCCGTGCGGAGCCGCCAGCGCAGCAACCTGCTGCCGGTCAATCAGCGGCAACTCACTGGCAACCAGCAGTTCCAGCACCGGCCAGCGGGCGGCCGCGAGCGTTTCCAACACAGCGTAACGCCCCCACAGCCAGCTCCGCTGATGGCTGCCGGCGTAGTCTGGACCCGTGCGTTTGCCGCGGTTGCCGGCATTTCGGCTCAAGGGAACTCTTTCAGCTCAGGGATTCCAGCCACGCCGTCAGCAGGGCCTGATACGAGTGCAGGTCGCTGAGATGCGCCATTTCAGTGACAGTGTGGATGTACTTGATCGGACAGGCAAGGCAGATGGTGCGAACACCGCGACGGGTTCGCTGCACCGCAGCACCGTCCTGTCCACCGCGAGGCAGAATCGCACGCTGGCAGCGGATCCCGCGGGCCGCTGCGACCTGCTCAAACTGCTCCACCAGACCAATATCGGAAATCATGGAATTGTCCATGACGTGCAGACAGACGCCATCGCCGAAAACAGAAATGCGGTCTTCATCAGGGACGCCGGGAGTCTGGCAGCACAGCGTGGTATCACAGGCCACGCCGATGTCCGGATCCACACTGTAAGCCGCTGGAATGGCGCCCCGCATCCCAACCTCCTCCTGAACTGTCCAGACGGCATGAATTTCACAGCGATGATGCCGCAGCTGCTGGATGGCCTGAATCTGTGCCCAGCAGCCCACACGATTGTCCAGACACTGCGACACAACCGTGTTGCCCACCTGATGGAATGGCCCATCCAGTACGACCATGTCACCAATGCGGATCCGGGATTTGGCCTCGTCGCCGGTCAGACCACAGTCGACGAAGAATTCCGTCACTTCCGGGATTTTTTTCCGGTCGGCCTCAGAGGAGATGTGAATGGGTTTGCCGGAGGCATTCATGATGCCGGGAATGTCTCCGCTGGCCGCACAAACTCGCACTCCTCGCGCAAACAGATTACGAGCATCAAATCCGCCCGCCGGATTGACTCGCAGATACCCCTGATCATCAATGTGACGAACCAGAAACCCGATCTGGTCCATGTGCGCAGCCAGCATGACCTTCAGCGGTCGTTCCACGAGCTGTCCGTCAGCCGGTCTGGGTTTGCGGACACCAACCAGTGATCCCAGGGCGTCAACCGTGATTTCATCAAACAGCTGATGACGCACAATGTAATCATGAATCACGGTGCGAATGCGGAATTCACGACCGGGAACTGAAGGTGTCTGGGTGAGTATGCGGAGCAGGTCCATGGGAAAAACTCACAGTCAGCCCGGGCGGTCGCCGGGATGGATCGGGGGAACTTCGATAGCAGAAATCTACAGCAGAAAGGCCGTCGGCTGAAGCGATGATCCGTCGTCAGGCCACGGATTGACGGGGATCCTGTTATTCCCGGTATTATCGGGCAGCAGCAGGTCTGCTTTCAACTGAGTTGAAATCCTCAATCGCTCACTATCGTTTGCGGAATCCTTCTGGTACATTGCCCGGTTTTGCCGTCGTTTTCGGTACCGAAATCTTCCCACAACTTTCCCGCAGGGGCCTGCTATGTCGTTTGTCGATGTATCCCGCCGTTCCTTTCTGGCTTTGTCGGCTGCGGCGGCTGGTTCTGGTGTGGCGATTCCGGGACTGGCTGTGGCCCAGCCGCAACGGGTATTGCCCGAAAACGGTCTGCAGGGGCGACTCTGGAAGACACTGAAAATCGGCATGGTGCAGGTCACTGGAACACTGACCGAAAAATTTGCGGCTGTTCGTGATGCAGGATTTGATGGCATCGAAATGGATGCTCCGGGAATGAACGTCGAAGAGACGCGTCGGGCCATTGCTGATACGGGCCTGCCAGTGGACGGCACCGTGAATTCCTCGCACTGGCAGATTCGGCACACGGACGCGGATCCTGCTGTCCGGGCGAAGGCCCTCGAATCGCTGACCACCGCCATCCGTGATACTCATGCCGTCGGTGGTCACTCAGTACTGCTGGTGGTGGGGCATGGCAAGGACGGTGCCGAGGACGAAATCTGGAATCGTTCCATCGAAAATATTGCCAAAGCTGTTCCTGTCGCCGCTCGATATGGTGTGCAGATCGTGATCGAAAACGTCTGGAACCACTTTCTCTACAATCATGAAGGTGATCACACCCAGACAGCCGACAAGTACGTACGCTACGTGGATCAGCTCAACTCACCATGGGTGGGGATGCAGTTTGATATCGGAAACCACTGGAAATACGGCAGCATGGGGGACTGGATTCGCACCCTGGGTCGTCGCGTGATGAAACTGGACATCAAGGGGTTTTCCCGCAAAGACAGCAGGTTCACTCGGATTTCCGAAGGTGACATAGACTATGCGGATGTGCGGAAAGCTCTGCTGGAAATTCAATTTTATGGCTGGGTCGCGGCTGAAGTTGGTGGCGGTGACGCCGCCGAACTGAAACGCATCTCCGCAGAACTGGATGTCGCCTTTGGACTCGTCTGAACCTGTGCAGGACACTGTTCCCGCTTCTGATCCTGCGCCCGTGACCGGACAACTGCTTGAGCAGTACTCACGACAGCACGGCCTGCAGATCACGCCCGAACAGGCGGTGGTACTGGCCGCCTATCTGCAGCGACTGCAGTTCTGGAATCAGCGCCTCAATCTGACTCGACACGATCAGCCCGAACTGTTTGTGACCAGGGACCTGCTGGACAGCCTGCGTCTGGCAGCACATCTGCCTCAGGGTGCGCGAGTGCTGGATGTCGGCTCGGGGGGTGGCGTTCCAGGTTTAATCGTCGCCATTCTGCGTCCTGACCTGACAGTGTCTGTCTGCGATGCTGTCGGCAAGAAGGCATCAGCGCTGCAGGACATTGTCAGCAGCCTCGGACTGTCAGTGCAGGTGCTTGGTCAGCGAGTCCAGGATGTGCTGCAGCGACAGCGATTTCAGGTCGCCACAGCGCGAGCCGTCGGCGCGATTGATCGACTGTTGCCCTGGTTTCAGCCGTTGTGGCTGACGGGCGCAGAAGTGTTATTGATCAAGGGCCCCCGCTGGCAGGAAGAGCTCGCAGAGGCTCAACGTTCAGGTGCAGCAAAGGGGCGACGTATTGAACGCATCGCCTCGTGGCACACTCCCGGTCGTGACGGCGAGAGTGTACTGCTGCGAATTCGCTGAACAGCAGGTTTGAACCAGGTCGGCATGCATATCCGTGCCTCGCTTACCTCATCGTACCGGGCTCAACACCGTGCACCTGCCCCGGTGCTCATACGCGCCTGCCAGGCCCCCGCCGCAGCCCTCGCGGTTGAAATCAGCCAGTCATCTGCCGATTGCTGACAATTCAGTGAGTGCAGTTGAGTGCCGTTCCAGCCAATCTGCAGCAGGGGCATTTCGGGCAGCCACTGCTGCAGCTGCCGGGCATTGGTGGATCGTGAAATGTCCGCGTCCTCAGGATCGGGCGCCGCGATTTCGTTCAGAATGATGCCGGTGACGCTGCATCCGGACTGTCGCAGCAACTCCACTGTCATCCGCGTATGACTGATGACTCCGAGACGATTTCCGGCAACAACAATCACCGGACACTTCAGTCGCAGCAGCAGGTCGAAGACGGTGGATCTGTCGGACAGTGGACAATAAAGACCTCCGGCACCCTCGATCAGCATGAGTTCACAGCGATGCTGCCAGACATCAATTCCACGAGACAGCAGGTCATCATCCACCTGCCGACCTTCTGCGGCAGCGGCCACGTTGGGCGCGAGCGGAGCGAGAAATCGCTGGGGGCAGATGTCGGTGACAGTGGCGGGCAGCGCGCAGGCCCGCTGCAAACGTCGTATGTCGCTCCAGAAATACTGTGGCGACTGAGCACTGGCAATGGCGTCCGCGGCGTCGATTTCCGCACCGCTGCAGACCGGCTTGTAAGCTCCCACCTGAAATCCCAGTCGCCGCAGTTCATGCAGCAGGACAGTGGTGGCATGAGTTTTTCCGACAGCGGTGTCAGTACCTGTAACGAAGAGCATATCAGCGTTCGTATTTGGGAATGTTGGGCTCGGGGACTTCAGCCACCAGTTTGCGGACGATGTCGTCAGTATCGAGACCTTCGGCCTGAGCCTGGAAATTTGTGGAAATGCGGTGCCTGAGCACTGGCACGGCGACACCACGTACATCGGCGATGGTAACACTGGGCCGCCCGGCCATAGCCGCCATGGCTTTTGCGCCCGCGATCAGGTACTGGCCAGCGCGAGGACCGGCGCCCCAGTCCACCAGTCGACGGATGAACTCAGGCGAACCCGCATCTTTGGGGCGAGTTGCGCGAACCAGTCGAGCGACGTAGCTGATGATCAGCGGGCTGGCCGCAATCTGACCGATTTGTTTCTGCAGGTACAGGATCGACTTGGCTGAAAGCACTCGACGCACTTCAGCACGTTCTCCGGAAGTGGTGGCTTCGAGAATCTTTTCTTCTTCTTCCAGTGTGGGGTAATCCACTTTGACGTTGAACATGAAGCGGTCGAGCTGGGCTTCGGGCAGCGGGTAAGTGCCTTCCTGCTCAATCGGGTTCTGCGTGGCGATCACAAAAAATGGCTCGGGAAGTCGATACGTCGTCTGTCCCACGGTGACTTCGCGTTCCTGCATGGCCTGCAGAAGTGCGGACTGCGTTTTGGGCGGCGTGCGGTTGATCTCGTCGGCCAGCAGAATGTTGGTAAACACGGGGCCTTCAACGAAACGGAACTCGCGACGTCCCGAGTCGCTTTCCTCCAGTACGTTCGTTCCGGTGATGTCGGAGGGCATCAGGTCAGGAGTGAACTGAATGCGGCGAAACTGGACATCGAGCAGTTTCGCGATGGTGCTGACGACGAGTGTTTTGGCGAGCCCCGGGACGCCGACCAGCAGACAGTGTCCGCCGGTGAAGATCGCAGCGAGGATCTGATCGATGACGGCATCCTGACCGATGATGACTTTGTGCAGCTCCTCCACCATCACTTCATGGTGTCGGTGAAATTTCTCAAGAAATTCGTCGAAATCGCGTTTTTCGGCCACGGCAGTGTTCCTGAACGGCACTGGATGCGAAGGGGCAGCCGGCGGGCCGGCAAATGAACAGCAAATAAGAGTAGCAGATTGTGACGGAAAATTCAGGCATGCAGGTGGGTTGGCGGATTTCCGGACTGAGAATTCCGGGGGTTTCAGAGGCAATTGGCGAGCGTTTGCAACGCCGGGGTTGCATCCGACTGGTACTCGCTTATTCTGCCTGTGCAGCGGTATGCTAAACCCACGACAGACCTTGAAAGAACCAACTGATGCAAGCGGATTTTGTGCTTCTGCCGGGTGACGGAATTGGTCCTGAAATTGTGTTCCAGGCAAAACGTGTGCTGACGACCGTCGCAGCGGCCTTTGGTCACGAATTTCGCATGACCGAACACCTGATGGGTGGTTGTGCGATTGATGCATGCGGCAATCCGCTGCCGGATGAAACGCTGGAAGCCTGTCGGCGTTCGCACGCAGTGCTGCTGGGAGCAGTGGGGGGACCAAAGTGGGACGACCCTCGCGCAAAGACCCGTCCCGAAGCCGGACTGCTGCGAATTCGTCGCGAGCTGGGTTTGTTTGCCAATCTCCGACCCACGAAGACGTGGGATGAACTGCTGGATGCATCGCCGCTGCGACGCGAAATTGTCCAGGGCACCGATATTCTGTTTGTCCGCGAACTGACCGGCGGGATCTACTTTGGTGAATCCGGACGTCGTCCGCACGCCAGTGGTGAAGAGGCGTGGAACGTCATGACGTATTCCACGGGTGAAATTGAGCGTGTGGTGCGTCTCGCAGCGCAGGCTGCACGGGGACGCCGGGGGCGTCTGACAATGGTCGACAAGGCAAACGTTCTGGAAGCTTCGCGCCTGTGGCGGCAGGTGTCTGAGTCCGTGGTGAAGAACGAGTTTCCGGATCTGCAGTACAACGTGGTGCTGGTGGATGCCATGGCGATGCATCTGATTTCAAAGCCGCGTGACTTTGACGTTGTGGTAACAGAGAACCTGTTCGGCGATATTCTGACGGACGAAGCGTCAATGCTGCCGGGCTCGCTGGGGTTGGCACCATCAGCATCGATCGGTTCCGATGGACCCGGATTGTTTGAGCCGATTCACGGGTCAGCGCCTGACATCGCCGGACAGAACGTTGCCAATCCGCTCGCCACGATTCTCGCAGCGGCAATGATGCTGCGCTATTCACTGCAGCTCGAGCAGGAAGCGCAGGCGATCGAGACTGCTGTGAACAAAGTGCTGGCAGCCGGCTGTCGGACACGGGATATTGCCGGTGGCGGTGCATACCTCAGCACGACCGAAATGGGTGATCAAGTCGTGCAGGCGCTGGCGTGACTGAACCGGTTCGAACCACGATCTCACCGCCAGCCGATCGGCGCTGGGATGGATATCCGCACGCCCTGTAGCTGACGGCGAACACTGGGTGGTCGCAATGCGCGGCAACAGGTTTTCGAGGCTGATTTCCGGCGGGGGTGGCCACGGGATGACGCAGACTGGTGTTGCGAAGGCTCGGCTGGTCGCCGGGTTTTACACACTGAGTTGTCCCTGTGCGTACGAGCATGCAGGCTCCAGTTTATCGGTGGAATTCATACAATCGTAACAGTATATCAATATTTGCCACCCTACCTATATTTTCTATTTGATCCCTTTGACATCCACGCAGATGCTCGGTGGAATCTGTGGCAGCGGGAAACCGGACGTGAAGACTTCGAATGGTGCTGTCAGTGTGACCGGCATGGACTCTGGTTTCCCGATTGTCAGCGAAAAGGGGGACGTACCGATGAACAGATTCGTGAAATCCGCAGTAGTGCTCGGCACAGTACTGGCAATGACTCTGGACACAGGCGTGTTTGCCGCCGACGACAAGGCACCGGCTGTCACTGCAGCCGCTGCCGTGTCAGGTAAACCGGCTGCAGCAGACGGCAAATCAGTCGCGGAAAAGAAACCGGCTGCAGAAGCAAAATCGACGGCTGCAAAGAAATCCACTGCTGCAAAGAAACCGCAGACGGAAAAGAAGCCGGCCACGTCGAAAAAGCCGACTGCTGAAAGCAAGCCGACCACCTCGAAGAAGGCCACAACTGCAAAGAAGTCGTCTTCGGCAAAGAAGCCGGCCACCAGCGGGAAATCCACAGCAGCGAAGAAGCCCGCGTCAACAAAGAAGCCGGCCACCTCCAGTACCAAAAAGACCACCTCCGGAACGACTCCGACAAAGTCCTCCGGCTCATCAAAGAAGACCTGACCGCCTGATGATATTGTTGCAGTCAATGATGCTCACAGCGACCCCCTGGAACAACCGCCGGGGGGTTGCTGCTTTACTGACAATGCGGTTCGGCAATACCACAGGGTGTCCACGCCAACTGGAATCAATCCGCTCGTCGATTACGCTCATCGCAGCAGCGAATTGTCCCGCTGCCATGGAAAATCCCTTCCTGCACCTGCGGCAGGAACGACGGATTCGCCCGGATTTGAATTTGTCTGAAATGCCGGCCAGGACGACTGCAGCAAAGGCACCGGTTATGCCGATACGGAACAGGTGAATCACAGCAGCAGCGGACAGGCGACGGCAGATATGACCGACCCAGCACAGCAGGTTCAGGAATTGACGGAGCGCATGGCGCGGCTCGAAGAGGAGCTGATGCGTGCACAAAGGCTCAGTTCCGTCGGTGCGCTGGCGTCATCGATCACTCACGAATTCAACAATATTCTGACGACTGTCATCAACTACGCAAAGATGGGCCTGCGTCATCCCGACGAAGCGACCCGCACCAAGGCACTGGATCGGATCCTGACAGCATCCCAGCGGGCTGCAAAAATCACCACCGGCATGCTGTCGTATGCTCGCAGCACATCCAGCCGGATTGAGCCTCAGGACCTGAAACGCCTGCTGGAAGACGTGCTCGTGCTGGTGCAGAAGGATCTGCAGATGCATCGGATCACGGTGGACCTGCAGGCAGCCGACAATGTCTGGGCCATGGCCAATTCCAGTCAGATCCAGCAGTTGCTGATGAATCTCATCGTCAATGCTCGTCAAGCCATGAAGGAAGCGGGCCGACTGCGGCTGATCGTGCGGGACAATCCGGACGAGGGCTGGGCTGAACTGATCGTGGCAGACAACGGCTGCGGGATACCTCAGGACAAACTGCCCAGGATTTTTGAGTCGTTTTACACGACAAAAACTCCGGACGAACGCGGTCAGGGAGGCACCGGGCTGGGACTGGCGGTGTGCCTGAAAATTGTGGAATCGCACCACGGTCGGATTCGCGTTGAAAGCGAAGTGGGTCGCGGCACGACCTTTACCCTGCGACTGCCGCGAAGTGAATCGCCGGCCGGGTTTATATCGACCGCTGCACCTGTGCGTGCCGGGGTCCGCTGATCCTTCAACCGGCGACGGGCAATCGTCCTGTTCTTACGGCCAGGCGGGCACAACCGGCGGCTCCAATGAATCCAGCATCGCCGCCAAGGGAAGCCCAGTCGATGGTGATCTTTTCGGCGAGCGTCGGGAAGGTTCGTGTCCGAAATTCCTGACGCACTCGCTGTATGAATTCGCGGCCAACCCTCGTGGTGTCCCGCCCGAACGTCATGGCTCCGCCCAGCAGAACCATCTCGGGATCGATGACGTGCGCGCAGGAAGTGATGGTGGCACCGAGGTACTGCGCCATTTCCATGATCAGTTCGATCGACAGATGGTCGCCGTGTTCGGCCTCTTCGGCAATTATCAGTGGCGTAAGAGTCTGACCGGACTGCAGCCGATTGCGGACTGAAGTGTCGGCCCCGCCTTCAAGTCGTTCGGCGCACCGTCGGAGCAGTGCAGTGGCGCTGACATAGGCTTCAGCGGTACCGTACTGTCCGGTGTTGCAGTAACGGCCATTGTGCATTTCGAGGATGACATGACCCAGCTCGCCACCGTGGGAGTGTCGACCTTCGATAATGTGATCATCGATGATCAGTCCGCCGCCAAGTCCTGTACCGAGTGTGTAAAACGCCAGGCTTTGAGCATGTTTTGCCTGGCCAGCCCAGTATTCACCATAAGCCGCGGCATTGGCATCATTCTGCAGGATCGCGGGCAGTCCGATTGCTGCGGCGACTTTGTCACGAACAGGGAACTGGTTCCAACCGGGCAGGTTTGTCGGTTCCAGCAGCATGCCAGCGGGGATATCCATGGTTCCGGGACTGGCCAGTCCGGCGGCAGTGATGTGAGCGAACTCAACACCCGCCCTTTGCATGGCCAGTTCGGCCGCTCGGGCCATCTGTCGGACACCGTGCAATGGGCCGGCATGGGCCTCCGTGGGAACGCTGGCAAAACCCAAAACCAGCCCGTCATCACGGACGACGCCGGCCTTGATATTGGTGCCCCCCAGATCGATGCCCAGATACAATCTGGTCTGCTGTTGTTGGTTCATGGCAGCCTCTGTAGTTCCTGAGCCCATCCAATCTGCGACATTCAGAATGTACCCGTGGCTGCGCACCGCGTGCAAGCAGTGTTTTGCAGGGAAGACGTGGTTCCTGCAGGGTCGCAGGCCGTCAACTTCTCAGGATTGCCAGCCGGACCACCGACACTCAATTCCACCGGCCATTTCTCCCGATTCTTCTCCGCATTTGTTATGATTCCGTGTGGAGAGGGGCTGGTGTCTCGGGACGCCATTGCCGGATTGACGCCCGTTTTGTGCCCGCAGAAGTGCTGAAAAACATGGATTTAAGCGTTCGACTGAACAGGTTGCAGCTGAAAAATCCAATCCTGGTAGCTTCAGGAACGTTCGGCTACGCGCGCGAAATGTCGGCCTTCGTGGAATTCGAAAAACTGGGCGGAATTATCCCCAAAACTGTCACACCCGCACCTCGACCCGGGAATCCTCCGCCACGCACCGTGGAAACCGCCAGTGGCATGCTGAATTCCATTGGCCTCGATAACGATGGCTTCGACCAGTTCGTGGCTGAAAAGCTGCCATGGCTGTTGACTGTGGGCACGTCGATCATCGTTAATATTGCGGGAAAATGCATGGATGACTTCCCACGCATGGCGGAAGTCCTCGACAGTGTTCCGGGCGTTGCGGCGATCGAATTGAACATCTCCTGTCCCAACGTTTCCGGGGGTGTGGATTTCGGAACGGATCCGGCTTTGGCGGGGCAGGTGGTGAAATCGGTCTGCCACGCGTGTCGTTTGCCGGTAATTGCCAAACTGACTCCGAATGTCACCAGCGTGGTTCCAATTGCTCAGGCGGCCGCTGAAGCCGGTGCAGATGCCGTTTCGCTGGTGAACACGTTTCAGGGAATGGCGATAGACTGGCGGCGACGACGGCCGGTGCTGGGCAACATTCTTGGTGGGCTGAGCGGCCCCGCCATCAAGCCGCTGGCACTGCGGATCGTCTGGCAGGTTCGTCGTGCTGTGCAGGTACCGATCATCGGCATCGGCGGGATCCAGTCACTGGACGACGTAATGGAATTTCTGGTTGCCGGTGCGACGGCTGTGCAGATCGGCACAGCAAACTTCTACAATCCGGGGCTCGCGAATCAACTGATCGAAGAGCTGCCTGAGGCTATCCGTTCTCTGGGGGCGGCTGGCCCCGCTGAAATCATCGGCTGTCTGCATAATCAAACAACTTCAAAATGATTCTGGCTCATCCATGCGAGTACTTTCCGGCATTCAGCCCACAGGTCGATTTCACTGGGGCAACTATTTCGGCGCCATTCGCCAGTACATTGCACTGCAGGGGCAGGAGCAATCGTTTTTCTTCATCGCCGATTTCCACGCGCTGACGACAATTCGCGACCGTGATCTGCTGCGGCAGAACATTCGGGATGCAGCCATGGACCTGCTGGCTCTGGGGCTGGATCCGGAACGCGCCTGTCTGTTCCGGCAGTCGGATGTGCCGGAAGTCACTGAGCTGACGTGGCTGCTCATGACCATTACACAAATGCATCTCCTCGAAAAGTGTCATGCCTATAAGGACAAGAAGGCAAAGGGACTGGCTGCAGATGCGGGACTGTTTACATACCCGGTACTGATGGCAGCTGATATTCTGGCCTACGACAGTACTCACGTGCCGGTGGGTGCCGACCAGATTCAACACGTCGAGGTGGCTCGTGATCTGGCTCAGAGATTCAACTCCATCTACGGCGACTGCCTGCAGCTGCCGGAAGCAATGGTACTGCCGGAATCCGCAAAGGTACCCGGGCTGGACGGCGAAAAGATGTCGAAAAGTTACGGCAATACGATCCCGATTTTTGAAACGCCGAAGAAGCTGCGGAAGCTGATCATGGGCATCCGCACGGATTCGACTGCTATGGAAGCCCCCAAAAACGCAGATGCCTGTACGGTGTTTGAGTTGTACAGGCTGTTTGCGGACGAGCAGCGTCAGGCGGCGTTGCGGCAGCGTTACGAAGCGGGTGGCATGGGGTATGGGGAAGCGAAGGAACAGCTCTACCAGGCAGCGATGCAGATTTTTGGGCCGGCGTTTGAACGTCGCGCGGCATTGGAGGCCAACCCGGACCAATTGGAGGACATCCTGCGACAGGGTGCCGCAAAGGCCAGAGCAAGAGCGCAGCAGGTGCTGGCACGCGTACGCGAAGCCAGTGGCCTGCTGGCACGTCCCGTCTGGTCATGATGAATACCAGAACGGCAATTCCGGTTTGAAGGTTGTGGTCCCCTGTGACACCGCAAACACCTCGCTGCCGGGTATCCGATTGCACTCAATAACCGGCTGAATCAGGCGTTTCGGGCTTCGATATCGAATGCTCATGGCTGACGTGGCCTGTGAATCAGCAACCCTGCACGCCACGATCGGAAGTTTGAACAGTAGGGAATTCCCCTGATTCATGGCCGTGAAGTCAGCAGTCGTCGCCGGTAGACGCTGGTGTTCACCGGCTGACGACACGATCCGTGGCTGCTGCCATCCGGGCCGCCTTTTGAGTTCAGACGCTGGCCCTTGCACCCGCGGGTGCGTCCCTGCTGTCAGGCGCATCGTAGAAGAAGTTGGACATCAGGTGTTCCGCGCAAAACAGGATCAGCAGCAGCCCCAGCAACAGAGGCAGTACTTCGACTCCCAGTCGCCCTGTTCTCTGAATGGCCAGCAGTTGATCAGGGTCGTGGATAATGACTGCCCGCCGCTGTCCGGTCAGTTGCTGCAGCTCGTCATCGGTGACAGTTGTGAGGTCTGTTTCGTCATCTCGGAAGTTAACGGCAAAGGCAGCATCGAAGCCTGTGGCGACGTCAACAGCCTGCAGCAGGTAGTGTCCGTGTTCTTCGGCATCGTTGAGCACAACGTCAGAGGCGTCGGGGTCGAGTTGTCCGCGAGTCTGTCGCAATCCCGGTCGTCGGAGCAGGTACTGCTGGAATCGCTGCTTTTCCGGGATGGGCAGATCGACAGGTTCACCGGCGATGTAATTGCAGCGTTTATCAGTGGCGTTGGTGAGGTATTGCAGCAGGCTGTCGGCCAGCACAAGAAAGCTCCAGCTGTCGGGCAGGTTATTCCACAGATTGCCTCCATCCACCAGATTGTCCATGGCTGACGTAAACATCAGGCAGCGGCCTTTGCCGATCAAGCGTTCAAGGAGTGCCGGGCGATCGGCAGGTCCGGTAAACTGCATGAGAGTGCGGGCGGCAGGGTCAGCTTCGACAGCCCAGCAACGATCGAAAGCGACGGCGGCGAGTTCGGTGCGGATGCCTTCGTCCTGCAGAAACATGCGGGTCACGCCGTTTTCGCTGCTGAGGTTCAGGTAGCCGGGTGTGTCGAGATATTTGATGATGGTGAGTGGAGTAGCGGGCAGCAGGCTGCGAGCGGCGGTCGCAGACCACGCAGCGGGCTGCAGCCTGCCGGAACCCGCGACCACAAACACACCACCGCCAGCTTCGGCGTACCTGCGAAGTTCATTCCAGAGCACGTCATCCGGGCGGCTGGCATTGATCAGAACAACAGCGTCGTAGCCCGCGAAGTTCTGTTCGGCAGTTTCAGCGGTGGCAATCAGTCGGCATTCGCACTGTCGGACTCCGGCACGTTCCAGTTCATCGGGCTGCAGTGCGTTCTTGAGATAGATGGCTTCATTGGTCCGATCAGCGATCAGCAGCACCCGTGGGGTGGGGCGGACCGCAACAGTGAAGAAGCGTTCATTGTCATCCATCAGAGGATCTTCGGAAGCGAGTCGAACAGTACCCTCCACCCACGCGGTATCAGGAGGAATGCGGATCGCCATCTGAACTCGACTGGCACTTCCATCAAGGCGCACACTGGCCGGGGGTGCGGCAGGGGCCTCACGACCCGCCGGATCCGTTATGACGGCTTCCAGCCGTGCATTGGCCGACAGACCGGCTGTGGATCTGACCGTCAGATTCAGCACGAGATCGCGTCCGCTGACCGTGGACTGTTCTGAGAGTCGCAGATCCGCGAGGCCGGCGTTGACAGGTTCCGGGACGGAAACATCCACCAGATAAATATTCAGCCAGTCCTTGTCAGTCAGCAGTTGTAAGAGCTGGGATTCATCGGGGAGCTGCCATGCAGATCGCGAGAAATCCGTGAACACATAGATCTCGCGAACATATTGATCAGCGGAACCACCAAGTCCGGCCTCCTGCTGCGTTCTGATCCGGTCTTCCTGATGTGCCTCGATGGCCAGCCTTAACTGTCGATTCAGGCGGGCGGGTACGGCAGTGGTGGTGAGAGATTCAAGTCGTGTGGCGACGCTGCCGGTGTCAGACTGGAAAATGACTTCGTCATCGGATTGTGCACTCAGGATGGCCGAACGGCTGCCGGCAGGGAATCGTTCGAGCTGTTGCCGGGAAAGCCGACCGGCATATTCCAGACGGGTGATGTTTTCCTGCCTGTATTTCATGCTGATGCTGTTGTCGATCAGAAACACAGCAGCGATGGGAATGTCTTCCGAACCTTCGCTGGCAGGTGAAAGCAGTTCAGCTCGGACTCGCAGCCCCCAGGGAAGACCGGCCAGCAGGAAAGCTGCCAGCAGACCAACCAGCAGACAAACGGCTCGACGGCGCCCCTGTCGCTGCTGCAGACCGACTGGCCCGCCGGTTCCGGCTGCGTCCTGCTGGTTGAGCCACGCGTAGCCGCCACAGGCCAGTGCCACTGCAACGGCAATTCCCAGCCATTCCCACCAGCGCAGGCTGTAATTGGCAGCCGGCAGCGAAGGCCGAGCAAAGACAAGAACAAGTATGATGATCAGCAGGGTTCTGAGGATCAGCAGCAGAATCTGTCGCAGTCGCATCCGGCGACTGTTCGCTGCACGACGGACCTTCAGCAGCCTGAGTGCCGGAAACTCAATCCGTTTTGGACGAGCCTTCATCGTCAGATGCAGGATCAGAGGAACGGCGGCCAGCAGCAGTCCCGCGAGGATTGTGGAATTGATCAGGGTCATGCAGTTCCGTTCTGCCACACAAAAAACCAACCGAGTTCGGATCATCAACACCTCGTCGTTCTTTTGCAAGAAATTCAGTGGTACTTTCCAATTGATTCACAGGTTCGGTTGGCGGATAATTCGCAGTATTCCGGATGCAGAAATCGCTGCTGTACTACCCCTTTTCGGGAAATCCCTGCCGTGTCGGCTTCGACTGTGCCCCCTGTGATTCGCGTGGTGCTGGGCTGTCTGTTATGGATTGTGCCGGTCGCCTGGGGGCTGTACGCCGCAGCCTCACAGTCCGCAGGGGCCACCAGCGTTGTGCAGCTGTTTCGACAGATGGGAAGATGGGCGGGTGGAGCCACCACACAGGTGCAGGCCAGTTGTGAAGTACCAATGATGCTGGCAGCCAACGATCCCGTGTTTTTCACGGATGCCAGCGGGCGAACTCTGCAGGTGGGCAAAGTCCGCACAGCCGGTGGTCTGCTGTTTGATCCAGCGCCTGCTCGACAGGCCGTTCTGCTGCTGGACGAAGCCACGATTCAACAGGCCTTTCCCGCAGGCTTCGAACTCCACTATTACTCAACCCCCACTTCACTCGACTGGGTCGCCACGACTCTGCTTCCCGAGGAACGACGGGCAGAAATCACCACGATACTGGCTCGCGAATGGCAGAAGCATGGCCCGGAACTGACAGCGCGCATGCAGCCGATACTTCAGGATGCGGTGGGGCAGATGGCACTGGCAGTGGAATCACAACTCCCAATGGTACTGGAACAGCACCGACTCCAGATTTCAAAAATTGCGGATCGGTACCAGGAAGAAGTCGTGAAACAGAAAGTCGTACCACTGGTACGGTCTCAGATTCTGCCCATTATTGAGCGTGAAATCCGGCCCGTAGCGCTGGATGTCGGTCGCGAACTGTGGGATCGCGTGTCACTGTGGTCCTTCACCTGGAGATACCTGTATGACGTATCACCGCTGCCTGAACGCAACGCCGTGAAACGTGAATTCGAGCGATTTCTGGCAGAAGAAATCCGGCCGGCCATGGAAACCAGGGTGGACGACTTTGTGGCTGCCACAGAACGCATCGTACGGGCCGTCAGTCAGAATCGCGAAGTTCGGGAGGTGATCCGTGAAAGCCTGCATTCCTCAGCAACTGACAGCCAGATTCGTGAGCTGACATGGTCCGTCTTTCGGGACGCGTTTCTGACAAATCCGGCCGTCCATCAGGCGCTGCAGTCATCGCTCAGCAGCGCCGATGCTCAACAGGCCATGCGCCTTACCGGAATCGCCTTTGAACCGGCGGTTCGTGATATTGGTGATGCAATCTTCGGTAATCGTGATGACGGGATCAGCGCTGAATTCGCACGCGTCATGAGACTGCAGATCCTGCTCAAGGACCGTCGCTGGCTGCAGGTCGTGCCACGAACAGAACCGGGCGGGAAATCGTCAGACCTCGTGATCCGACCTGGCACCGACTCGCGACAGTTTCCGCTGGAGTTTGAGGGCCGTCAGATCAGCCCGCTGACGCTACCCGAACCCGTGCAGTAGAAATGATCGCCACGCGGTCAGTCGACGAATGCCACTCATAGGAATTCCCGATGCGTCGAATTTCAATTGAGCAAGCCAGTCGCCCTCGACAAAAAACACTCATAAAAGTATACAAAAATTCACTCAAACACAAAAACACGCAAGGCGTGTGGTTTCCCCGCCGGCGCTCTGATTGGCTGAAACGGGAATCAACAAGTGCTTTTTGAACCGGTGAAACTCGGCAGAAAAGGATTGTTTTGACCGAATTTCCCAGCAAAATCGCTCTCGACTGAACGATTTTCGGTCTGTGCGGCAGAAGTTTCAAAAAAGCCCCGGAATTCAAGGGCTGCGTTTTGGCCAGACTTGACGGTTGGCCTAGAACTTCGGCTGAAACCTCGGTTTTTCCCAATATGCAGACTTCGTTTCAACTGCAGTGTCTCTTGTTGTGAGAAATGGTTGTGAGCCAGTTCTTTTCGCCACGAGAAGTTGCCGTTGCCATTGGCGTCAGTGAGTCATCTCTGAAGCGCTGGGTGGACAAGGGTCTGATCCAGGCATCCAAGACCGGTGGTGGTCACCGCCGTCTGCAACTCGATTCTGTGTTGCGTTACGTCCGCGATGAGAAAATGTCTCTGGCCAATCCAGAGGCGATCGGATTGCCACCGGGGACCGGTGCCGGCTCTGTGTCAGAGCAGGGTGCTGCCGGCGAGTTCATGCGGGCCATGACGTCCGGCGACGAAATGACGGCCCGCCGTGTGATCCTCGATCTGTATCTGCGCGGAACCAGTGTGTCGCGAATCTGTGATCAGATCATGGGACCGGCCTTTCATCGCATTGGTGACATGTGGCAGTGCGGTGAGGTCGAGATCTATCAGGAGCGGAGGGCGTGTGAAACCTGCCTGCGGGTGCTGCATGAACTGCGTAATGGCGTAGGGTCTGGCCCTGAGGCTGGCCCCCTGGCTCTTGGCGGAACGCTGGACGGAGATCCCTACACGCTGGCCGTCAGCATGGCTGAACTGGTATTGCGGGATTGTGGCTGGCGGGCTGTGTCGCTGGGTCACATGCTGCCGTTCGAGACACTGCGAAGAGCCATTGAGATTGATCGCCCCGCACTGATGTGGGTCAGCGTGTCGACCATCCGGAATGTCGACCGATTCATCGCCAGTTTCAATACGCTCTTCGACACCGCAACAGCCTTCGGTTGTGCCCTGGTGGTTGGCGGGCAGGGGATGACGGGCGAAGTTCGCAGAATGCTCAGATTCACCACATTCTGCGACAACTTTATGCACCTTGAAGCTTTTGCTCGCACGATCCGCCCGCGGATCTGATTCTGCTGCCAAATCCGGTCCGAGTGGCTGCTGCTGCTGATTTGCTCGGGTGACCCGTGTTTCGCCCGAATGGCACCTGTCTGAGTCCGGGTTCCGTCTATACTGTGGCAACACTTCGACCGTCAGGTGGTCGACGATTTCTGCTGTCAGCTTGACCGATCCGGATTTGCAGATGACCAACGCGTGTTCGTACGATGCCGTTCTGGTGCTTTCCTTTGGTGGCCCCGAGAAACGGGATGATGTCATCCCATTTCTGGAGAATGTTCTGCGGGGCAAACCGGTGCCCCGCGAACGTCTGCTTGAGGTGGCAGAGCACTATTACCACTATGACGGCGTCAGCCCGATCAATCAGCAGTGCCGTGAACTGATCGCAGCCCTGCAGCAGGAATTGCGGTCCGCGGGAATCGGGCTGCCGATCTACTGGGGTAACCGCAACTGGCATCCAATGCTGCCCGAGACGCTGCAGCAGATGCACCGCGACGGTGTACGTAAAGTGCTGACTTACGTCACCAGCGGGTTCAGTTGCTATTCGGGGTGCCGTCAGTATCGCGAAAACATCATCACGGCACTTCAGGATCCCGAACTGGCTGGAATGGAAGTGCATAAAATCCGTGTTTTTTACAACCATCCGGACTTTATTGAAGTTCTGTCCGCATGCGTTGGCGCTGCAGTGCGACAGGCAGCCGAAAGTGGCCACCAACCGGTTGTGGCCTTCACTGCACACAGCATTCCGCAGGGTATGGCTGATACTTCTGACTATCAGCGACAGCTTTCCGAAAGCTGTCGGCTGATTGCCGAAAGCCTGTCGCTCGGTCCCCGGCAGTATCGGTTGGTTTATCAAAGTCGCAGTGGTCGTCCGGAAGATCCGTGGCTGGAGCCCGATATTCTGGATTACATCCGCGAACTGCATGCTGCCGGAGTTCGCAGTGTCGTGATTTCGCCCGTGGGATTTCTGTCGGATCACATGGAGGTCCTGTATGATCTTGACGATGCGGCTCGCCATCTCTGCGAAGAACTGGGGATGACGATGGTTCGAGCCGGGACTCCGGGTTCCCATCCTCAGTTCATCCGGATGATTCGCAAGCTGATTGAAGAGCGGATGCACGGTGCTCAGCGCGAGTGCATCGGGCTGTTCCCGGCGAATCACGATGTCTGTCCTGTCGACTGCTGTCCCGCACCGCAGCGACCAGGTCGCCCTGTCGGTGCAGGCGGAAGGCCGACCTGACTACGCAGATCAGAACCGTGCCGGGGCATCGCCACTGGTTGCCGTCCGAACGCGGCGGTCAGGCTCGTCTGCCGCACCTGCCGGAACTCGATTCTGCAGTGTCCTGACTAGCTGGGCGGGTGCTGTTCGTTGTGTGGCCGGAGCCGCTCGGCGAGCCTGTTCGGCCCATTTCAGAGCAAGTGCCGGCTGCCGATCGGCCTCCAGAGATTCTGCCAGCAGCGACATCAGTTTCCAGTCACGGAACTGCGAGAGTTCGCAGGCTTTCCGGGCTGCGCGCACAGCCTGACCGGCATCGCGAACGGCGGGATCCGGACAGCGGATCAACAGCCGTGCGTACTGTTCCCATGCCTGAGGGTCACCAGGTCTGAGTGCGAGGACCTGTTCGACATCGCGTCGGGCCTCAGAATGCTGTCCCAGTGCTGATCGTGCTGCTGCGCGACTGCTCCACGCACGATCAAGCGTCGGGCGAATATCGATGGACCGGCTCCATGCCTCAACGGCTTCAGCATGGCGACCGAGTCGGTACAGGACAAGTCCTCGATTGTACCAGCCAATCGCATTGTCCGGTTTCAGCTGCAGGGCGGCATCGTAGAGTGTCAGTGCCGCAGCGGTTCGACCATCGGCAGCTTCCAGATCCGCGAGGTCGAACAGGCAGGCGGTGTTCTGAGCGTTCAGCCGGAGGCTGCGTTCAAGATCCCGCCGCGCCTCGTCTCGCAGACCGAGGCGACTGCGAGCCAATCCGCGCAGGTGCCACGCTTCCGCGGACAGGGGTTGCAGTCTGAGAAGTTGCAGGAGATCAGTTTCTGCCGCGTCACAGCGTCCGACTTTCAGCAGCAGACGCGCCCGCTTCAGCAGCAACTCCGTGTCATGGGGCTGTTTTTTGAGCAGGAGTGAGTAGTCTGCCGAGGCTTCACGGTTGTTTCCGCGAGCGAATTCCAGATCCGCTCGGGCAAGTCGTGCCGCGTCGTGTTCGGGAGCCAGTTCCAGCAGTCGCGTCAGTTCAGCGGCAGCCTGAGTGCTGCGTTCGACCGCCAGCAGACAACGAGCTCTGGTCCAGATGATGGCCGGTGTATCAAGTGCTCGTGCGGTGTCAGATTCGAGATCTTCAAGGGCGGAGGACTGATTGCCAGCAATGGCCTGCAGCATGCCGCGGGCGAGTCGAGCGTATCCGCTGTCGGGATCCTGCAGCAGAACGATTTCGGCATCTTCCTGAGCGTCTTCCCAGGCCTCGAGTTCGCTGAGGATTTTCAGTCGCTCGATACGGAACGAGACACTGGCGGGTGCCGCTTCAATCAGTCGAGAGAGGATTTCTCTGGCTTCCGCAGTGTGACCACTGCGTATGAGTGTATTGGCGAGCAACTGCAGAATTTCCGGGGTGCGCTGGTCTTCGGGAATCTGAAGCAGAAGCGTCGCAGCCTCCTGAAGGTGATCGCCGGCCAACTGGAGACGCGCTGCGACCAGCAGTGCCTGTGGCAGCTGCTGCTGTTCGGTTGACAGCAGTGCGAGAGTTGCGGCGGCACTGGCCGGATCTTCACTGTCCAGTTGCAGTTCCGCCTGCAACAGTCTCAGTTCGGCAGAGACAGCTGAGGGGCATGCCGATGACGCCCGTGCCAGCAATTCCAGCTGTGCCGCCGGCCCGGAATCCGCTCCGGCGTTCGCAACAAGCCGACTGAGGATCTGTTCGCTGGCCTGCGGCAGCAGGTCAGGGTGCAGATACTCGGCGACGGCTTCGTCCGATCGCTGCAATTCCAGCAGCAGATCAGCACGGCGCTGTCGGACACTGCCACTGATGGCCGGCAGCTGCATCAGCGCATCAATATCGCGAAGGGCAGCGGCGGGATCGCCGAGGGCCTGCAGCACCGAGGCTCGCAGTTCAAGGGCCTCGGGCAATGCGGGAGACTGCTCAAGGACAGCATTGAGGTCCTGCAGTGCTGCTGTGAACTGCCGAGTCTCGGACTGCAGGCTGGCTCGCCGCAGTCGCACATCAGGATCAGTACTGCGCTGTGAAACCAGCCACGTGTACTCCTGCAGGGCCTCCTCCGGTTTATGCAGCTGCTGCAGCAACTGAGCGTGCAGTCGGTGCACGGCCTCGTCGTGCGGACGGTCGGCAAGCAGAATGGTCGTGTGAAGCACTGCTGCTTCAGGTTGCTGCAGCTGCTCAAGCACCGTGGCAAGCTGCAGGCGGGCATCACTGAGAATACCCGGTTTCATGGCCGTCAGCAGAGGATCCAGAACCAGTTGCTGCAGGATCGGAACAGCGGCGTCAGGCTCACCTGAGCGGATCAGGCAGGTGGCGGATTCCAGTCTGGCGGCCGGATGATCGGGTACAATCGAAAGAACCTGCTGCAGAAGCCTCATCGCAGCCGCGTTTTCCCCGGCCTGCTGTTCGGTGAGTGCCAGTTCAAACAGTGTCTCAGTATCCTGCGGAGCGAGGTTGCGGGAGTGTTGCAGGTCACGACGAGCAGCGTCTGGGTCACCCGCGAGACGCAACTGGCGTCCGCGTTCCCGCCATGCGACGTGCAGCTCAGGCTGCAGCTGACAGACGGCAGCCAGATCGGTCAGTGCTCGCTGTTGATTCCCGGCGTTTCCCAATGCCTGACCTCGCAGCAGCAGTGCTTCCGTGTTCAATCGATCTTTCTGCAGGAGCACCGACAGGTCTTCGATCGCCTGCTCCGGGTGCGTATCCAGCAGCAGGCGTGCCCGCTGGAGCCTGGCTGCTGAATGGTCCGGAGACTTCTGGATCACAATATCGAGGTCGTGCAGTGCTGCGGCTTCCCCGAGTGACTGCAGGCGAATTCGACTGCGGGCAAACAGGGCGGCTGTCAGACGGGAGTCCGCTGCAACAGCCTGCGACAGGGACCTTTCCGCCGCCGTCGGATCGTTGTCGTTCAGTTGGGCCAGCCCCAGTGCCTGCAGCGCTTCACCCCAGCGGGGCTTGAGCCTTACGGCATTTTCGAGTGCCAGTACAGCTTCGGCCGGGCGCTGCAGACTCGTCAGACAGAGCCCTCGCCCGTAGTGCGCATCGGCAAGTTCCGGTGCAAGTGCCACAGCCTGGCTGAGTTTCTGCAGAGCTTCGGCGTGCCTTCCGGCACCTCGCAGCTCCGTACCCTCAGCCACGAGGTTCTGCGCCTGCTTCCGCTGGTCCGTACAGCCACTCACGGGAAACAGAGTGGCAGCAAAGAGCAGCGGCAGCAGGTACTGCAGCGAACTGATGCGAGCAGGGTTCTGCGGGAAAACTGGAGACAACGTGGCAGGCCTGTGGGTGAATGGAGAAAATCGTCAGTGCCGAACCTTCCGTGATGTTTCGCAGACGACGGCACGCTTCGAGCCCTGTTCCGGAGAATCGGCACCACTGCTGTAATGCAATTCTTCACCATCGCTGATGTGATCGGGAATTTACGGGACGCTGGATTCTGAACCACACCCCCTGCCAGCCTTACCCGACCGGCATGTTCCGAACAGATTCTCCGATTTGCCTGTCTTTGCTCTTCCGCTGCGACTGCAGTTTCGCTGCGGATTGATACCGGCACGCTGCGTCCTGCTGAAGCCCGAGGGGGAATTTCGCCGAAAACCTCAGGCAGGACCTGCCGATCGGGCGTGATTGCGCTGGAACAACGCCGGGAATTGCCGGGTTCATCAGCACAGCTACAGGATGCACGTGTAAATGGACAACGCGAATCTTTTCTCAGACGATCAGATGGCCATTCTCGGTTGTCTTGCCGCAATTGCGGCCTGCATGCTGATGATGGGACTGAGTTTTCGGTTTGGCACTGTCAACCAGACGGTCGAAGACGCGGACGCTCGGAACACGACTCGCGAGGAAACTCGCAGGGACTCGGGACGACGTGCTGCCTGACATTCGATCGCTATTTGCTTCTGCTCTTACGGGGTTCCACTCATGATTCGGACCTGGAAACTGATGGGTGCGGCTTTGCTGCTGGCGACCGGCTACATGGCGGGTGCGGTTTCGCAACCGGTAATGCTGTCGGCGGTCAGTCAGGAAGGTGGAAATAATGAGGTTGGCCAGGATGTGCTGAAGGCTTATCACGCGGTCAGCAAGTCCGTGAAGGAACTTAACAGCCTGCTGTCTGCCGGGGGCCAGAGCACGACAGTGACATCAGGAATTAACTTTTTTGGGACGTCGGTTGGCGGGGTAAACGCAGAACAGGACCTGGAAGAGGGCAGGGGGGTGGACCCCGAAACGTTTGCCGCCCTGTACGCCGATCTTGCGACGCCTCGAATCGCTGAGCACCTCGACTATGATGAACTGGGCCGTCTGCGATACAAGAAAAATGTTGTGCGAATTTATTCTCGCGAGCGTCTGAAGACGCTGTTCAGCAAACGCGACCAACTGGATGTGCGATCTGAGACCGCCAACTGAGGCGTATTTTATCGGTTATCCCGGTTTTGCGATTTGTACCGGTCCGGAGATGACAGATTCCGGGGCAAAATGTGTCCCCCATGCAGTGACCTTGAAGTAGTCTTTTTGAGGCCGGTCGGAGTTCTGCCGGCTTCCGTGTTCTGCCGGTGGACTCACCTTTGCTCGGATCTTCAGAATGGCTGCAATACTGCACCCTCTGGGCCAGGGTCGACAGATTTCTGTTGACCGTGCGGTCGTTCTGATTGGTCGCAGCAACGACTGCGATGTGATCCTCGACACAAGTACTCGCATTTCGCGCATCCACTGTGCTGTCGTCCAGGTGAATAACGAGTACTTCATCCGCGATCTGGGCAGCATGAACGGCGTCTGGTGCGGTGGTGAACGGGTGCTTCGTGACCTGCAACTGGTGAACGGACTCGAAATCTCAATCGGCGATCTGCGTTACATTTTCATGGACAACGCGGCCGCTGCAGGCCGGCCGCACGCTGTCAACGCTCAGACTCCGGGTCAGGCATTCCCGATCCGTGCTGTGCAGATTCTGGCTGGCAGCGCGATTGAAGCAGATGACCCGTCGGATGCCGACACGATTCGGGATCAGCGGATGTCGGCAGCCTCTGGCGGAAACCAGCCTGCTCCTGCCGTCGCCGACGAAGAGATCGACGATCTGGAAGTCATAGACGATGTCGAGATCATCGATGAGGATCCGGATATTCGCCTGAAACCCTGACCGTGCACAACTCGTCAGGACGCCCGCGCTACTTCATACCCAGTGCTCGGACAAGGAAGGCCAACTCGTCTGATGACTCCTCAATGATCTTCGCGGTGGGCTTCCCGGCACCGTGTCCGGCAGAGGTTTCAATGCGGATCAGCACGGGTGCTGCACCGACCTGCGAAGCCTGAAGTCTGGCGGCGAATTTGAAGCTGTGCCCCGGAACCACGCGGTCATCCGTATCCGCCGTGGTGACCATTGTCGCCGGGTACTTCGTGCCAGGCTTGAGGTTGTGGTAGGGTGAGTATTTCAGCAGTGCGGGAAATTCTTCGGCGTTGTCGGCACTGCCGTAGTCATCGGTCCAGAATCGCCCGGCAGTGAACCGATGGAATCTCAACATATCCATCACTCCCACTCCCGGCAAACAGGCTCCGAACAGATCGGGCCGCTGAGTCATGCAGGCGCCTACCAGCAGACCACCGTTGCTGCGTCCCTGAATTGCCAGTCGGGAGCTGCTGGTATATTTGTTCTGAATCAGCCATTCGGCGGCAGCGATGAAGTCATCGAACACATTCTGCTTCTGCAGTTTGGTGCCGGCTTTGTGCCATTTCTCGCCGTATTCACCACCGCCGCGCAGATTGGCAACCGCAAGGACTCCGCCCATCTCCATCCATGTGATTCGACTGACGCTGAAGGATGGAGTGATGGAAATGTTGAATCCACCGTATCCATACAGCAGCACAGGATTGCTGCCATCCTTCTTCAGCCCCCTGCGATGGCAGAGGAACATCGGAATGCGGGTGCCATCACGGCTGGTGTAGAACACCTGAGATGTTTCGTAATCGTCGGGGTTGAACTTCACCACCGCGCGGCGGAATTCCCGGCTTTCACCCGTAATCATATTGTACCGATAGATTGTGGGTGGCAGGGCAAAGCTGCTGAACGAGTAAAATGTGTCAGTGTCAGCCCGGCGACCGTCAAAGCCAGCGGCCGATCCGATTCCGGGGAATTCGACTTCGCGTACAAAGCTTCCATCCATGGCATGCAGTCGAACCTGCGAACGAGCATCCTTCAGATAACTGCAGACAAACATGTTACCGACGATGCGTGTGCTTTCGAGAGCATTTTCTGACTGCGGTATGATCTCCTGCCAGAGCTCCTTCTGAGGCTTCTTCAGATCGATCGCAATCACCCGACGATTCGGAGCATTCAGATTGGTCTGGAAAAACAGCACATCACCGTCGTTGCCGACGAAGGAATACTCATTTTCAAAATTGCTGATGAGTTCCCGAGGCAGCCCGTAGGGTTCACGCAGATCCTTCACGACAATACGGTAGCGGTCATCTGTACCCACCCAGACCGTGATGATCAGATAACGTCCATCTTCAGAAACACTGAGCTGGAAACCCCAGTCGGGCTGATCCGGTCGCTCGTACACCAGCACGTCAGCTGACTGTGGCGTGCCGATCCGGTGGTAGTACACCTTCATGTCACGATTCAGTGACTGGAAGGCAGCGCCGTCCGCAGGTTCCGGATAGCGAGCATAGAAGAAGCCGCGACTGTCCGGAGTCCATTCGGCACCGCTGAACTTCACCCAGCGGATCTCATCGTCCAGCACCCTGCGGGACTGGATATCCATCACTTTCCAGGTGTTCCAGTCGGAACCCGCCTGCTGTACTGCGTAGGCCACAAACCGTCCGTCGTCGCTGAAGGCCGTTCCGGAAAGAGCGGTGGTACCGTCCGCGGACCATGAATTCGGATCAAGGAGGACAGTCGGTTCCGACTGCAGCGTTTCCTGCATCCAGAGCACGTTCTGATTCTGCAAACCATCATTACGCGAGAAGTAGTAACGCCCGCCACGACGAAACGGTGCACCGATTTTTTCATAGTTCCACAATTCCGTCATTCGCTGACGGATGGTTTCCCGCTGCGGGATGGCTTTCAGGTAGTCGAATGTGACAGCGTTCTGCGCTTCCACCCACGCTGCCGAATCTTTCGAGACACGGACGTCATCCTCAAGCCAGCGATACGGATCAGCGACCTTCGTGCCATGGAATTCATCCACCTGGTCGACGGTTTTTGTAGCGGGGTACGTGATTTTCACATCCTGAGCCTTCAGGGGACTGCTGCAGGCCAGTTGACCGCAGATCAGGGCGAATGTCAGCAGGGCAGACGACAGCAGACGAAGCATTAAAAACTCTCCGGAATCCAGCAGAGGCGATCGGCAACCCGTGACAAACAGTTTGCCCGCAACCATTTCCGCGGTGCTGAAATCGTACCAAAAACGAGTCCTGATGGGAATTGCGGAGCGTACTTTTGACCAAACGCTCGATACTGAATGGAAGTTTGGTCTGGTCGCCTGCAGACCCATGGTTTATCATCCCGGCTTCACTTCCGAAGATTCAGGAAAACGAGCGGAGACGGTGCAATGACAGGTCTGCGACTGGTGCTGGTATACCTCTTCTGCCTGACGGGGTTGGCCGAGGGTGGTGACTGGCCACAGTTTCTGGGACCCAACCGCACCGGCACTTCCGCGGAAACCGGCCTGCTGCAAACCCTTCCTCAGGATGGTCCCCGGGTCGTCTGGAAGACTCCGCTGGGAACCAGCATGTCCGGAGTTGCCGTTTCTGGAAAACAGGCCCTGACGCTGTTCCAGGATGACACGCAGCAGTATGCGGTTTCACTGAACACTGAAAACGGTCAGATACTCTGGAAGACTGCCCTCGCCCCGGCTTTCGAAAACGGCATGGGCAACGGTCCCCGGGCCACTCCTGCTGTGGCTGAGGGCCGAGTGTTTGTCATGACCGGAGAAGGTCTGCTGGCCGGGCTGGACGCGGCCAGTGGAAAGCCGCTCTGGAAAGTCGATGTCCCGCAGCAGTTTGCAGGGCAGGCGGCTGAGTATGGAGTCGCCTGCTCACCACTGGTGTCTGGCGACCTCGTGATCGTGCAGGCCGGATCAGAAACCGCAGGCGTTGTCGCACTGCAGTGTGCTTCCGGCAAACTGGCATGGAAATCCCGCGGCGGACGCTCCGGATATGCTTCGCCAGTACTGATGACGCTGGCCGGTGCAGCACAGGTTGTGGTGTTCGATGCAGCAGGTGCCGGCGGACTCGATCCGCAGACCGGTGCGGAATTGTGGCAGTTTCCGTTTCCCACGGAATACGATTGCAACACGGCGTGTCCGGTCCAGGTCGGTGAACGCGAGGTACTGATCTCCGCAGGTGAAAACCATGGGGCGGTAATTCTGCAGCTGACGCGGTCCGGCGATGCATTCGCGGCAAAACCCGTCTGGAGCTCGCTGGGCAAAGACAGTCAATTGCGTGCGGAATGGCAGACACCCGTAGTACACAAGGGCCATTTGTACGCACTGGACAACAGTGGCAGTGCCGGGCCAATTACGAATCTGGTGTGCATTCGCCTCAGTGATCGCAAAACGGTCTGGCAGAAGCCACGCTTCGGAAAAAGCAATCTGATTCTGGCCGACGGTCGCCTGTGGATCACCACGATGAAGGGCGAACTGGTTCTCGTGGAAGCCTCGGACACGGAATATCGGGAACTGGGCCGCGCCGCGGTCCTCGAAACAACTCGCCAGGCACCTTCGCTGGCAGATGGTCGGCTCTATGTCCGGGATGACCAGCACGTGATCTGTCTGGACGTGCGTGGGTCACGCTGAGTTTCCCGGGCCTCGGTAAAATCCCGCTGTCACCCCCGAATTCTTCCGCCCCGCAGGGCGGCATCTGCTATGCTGCACGCCTGTTGGTTTTGTGCGGACCAGTGATTCGGACGGGCTTCAGAACGGCAATCAGGACAATGATATCCTCTTTCCCACCTGTTGAGGAACAACTGCGAGTGATTACTCGCGGCATCGAAAAGGTTGTGCCGCAGGACGAGCTGCGAAAGAAGCTGCAGCACAGTCGGGACACGGGAACGCCGCTGCGGGTGAAATACGGGATTGATCCGACGGGTATTGATGTGCATCTGGGGCACACGGTTCCGCTGCGGAAGATTCGTCAGTTTCAGGAGCTGGGTCATCAGGCGGTGATCATCATAGGAAACTACACGGCGCTGGTGGGTGACCCCAGTGGTCGAGACGAGGCACGCAGTCGTCGCCTGACTGCCGACGAGGTGGAGCACAATGCCCGCGACTATCTTGCTCAGGTGGGCAAGGTGGTGGACATGTCGCGGGCCGAGGTGCATCGAAATGGTGACTGGTTTGGCCGGATGTCGTTTGCGGACGTGCTTGGTCTGTGTGGTCGGGTCACGGTGGCTCAGTTACTGACTCGCGAAGACTTTGCCAGGCGTTACCGTGACGAGCGGGCAATTTTTCTGCATGAGTGCCTGTATCCTGTGATGCAGGCGTGGGACAGTGTGGAGATTCGAGCGGACGTTGAGCTGGGTGGTACCGAGCAGCTTTACAGTTTCATGCTGGCTCGTGATCTGCAGGCGCAGCAGGGGTTGTCGCAGCAGATTGCGGTCATGTCGCCGATTCTGGTGGGTCTGGATGGTGTCCGCCGCATGGGCAAAAGCCTTGGCAATTACATCGGCATCAGTGAGCCGGCGTATGAGATGATGAAGAAGTTCATGCAACTGCCGGACGGCGTGATGCGCATGTATTTCGAGCTGTTGACAGAGTTGCCGATGGACGAGGTTGATCGTCTGCTTGCGGGTCACCTGAAGGAAGCGAAGGTGGCCCTGGCGACGAACGTGATTTCACAGTATCACTCGGCTGAGGCTGCCGTTGCGGCCTGTCAGCGGTGGCAGGCGGAGATTGGCGGTGAAGCACTGCCCTCGGACATTCCGGATGTCGCCCTCGACGCTTCGTTGCTGACTTCCGGGACGTTAAGTGCGGTGCGGCTGCTGACGGCCCTTGGTCTGTGCACCAGCAACAGTGAGGCTCGACGGCTGATTGAAGGTGGCGGGGCTCGCACAGGCCCCGAGAAATCCCCCATAACGACTCATGACCAGCAGGTGTCGGTCAGTGATGGCCTGCTGGTGTGGGCAGGTCGTAAGAAGTACTGTCGTGTGCGAATTGGCTGAACAGGAAGTTGTCATGTCCGTCAGAACTCGCTTTGCCCCCAGTCCCACCGGTTATATGCATATCGGGGGTATGCGTACGGCCCTTTTCAACTGGCTGTGGGCGCGACGCAATCGCGGAACATTCATCCTGCGGATCGACGACACGGACCAGCAGCGGAACATGGACGAGGCGCTGGGGCCGATCCTGCAGGCATTTCGCTGGCTGGAACTGGACTGGGACGAGGGACCGGACCGACCAGGTCCGAATGGCCCCTGTTTTCAGTCACAGCGGCGGCATCTGTACGATGCGGCGCTGCAGAGACTGCTCACCAGCGGTCACGCATATCGGGACTTTGAGTCGCCCGCAGAGACTCAGCGGCAGCGTGAAGCGGCTGAGCAGCAGAAACTGGTGTACGTCAGCAGTCGAACATCTCTGCACCTGTCGGCAGACGAAATTCAGCAGAAGCTGGCAGCGGGAGAGCCCTGTGTGATTCGACTGCGGGTACCTCGCGAAGACCGCGTGGTGATTGATGATCACGTGCGTGGGCGTGTGGAGTGGGACTGCAGTCTGATGCCGGACCCGGTGATTGCTCGCAGCGACGGTTCACCGCTGTACAACTTTGCCACGGTGGTGGATGACGCTGCCATGGACATCACTCATGTGATTCGCGCCGAGGAACACCTTTCCAATACTCCGATCCAGGTATTGCTGCATCGTGCTCTCGGCAACAACACTCCCGAATGGGCCCATATTCCCTACGTAGCTGCACCGGGAAGCAAGGAAAAGATCAGCAAGCGAAAGATCGCGCAGTATCGAAAGAATCCACAGTTTCAGAAGCTGTTTGAACTGGGCGATGCGGTGCTGAGTCGTCTGGGTGTGGATGCTTCGTCCGATGCACTGTCTCCGGTAATGGTGGCGTATTATCAGCAGGTAGGATTCATTCCGGCGGGAGTGCTGAATGCACTTGTGCGCATCGGCTGGTCTTACGATGACCAGACGGAGATTCTGTCGCTGTCCGAAATGATCTCGAAGTTTTCGCTGGAGCGGGTGATCCGCAGTCCTGCCGGACTGGATCCTGACAAACTGATCAGCTTTCAGTCGCACTGGATGCATCAGTTGCCTGCCGAACAGAAGCTGGAGGGCTGTCTGCAGTGGCTGCAGCGAGCCGGGCTGATTGGGAATGTGACGGATTCTGCCGTGCGGGCGTATGTCGCGAGTGTGGTCGATCTGGCGGGGGACCGACTGCGAGTGTACGGCGACATTTTCAATGTGGACGAGTTCTTTGTTGCGGACGATGCGCTGCAGATGGATCAGAAGAACTTTGAGAAGCGGGTTCTGAAGGTTCCGGCGGTGGCGGATCTGCTGCGGCAGGTCCAGCAGCAATTCAGGGACACTGTCGATTTCACGTCCGGTCCGCTGCATGATCTGCTGCAGAATTTTCTCCAGCAGCATTCCCTGAAACCGGGTGATCTGTTTCCGGCACTGCGGTTGTGCATCAGTGGCAGAGCACAGGGAGCCGACCTCTTCAGGACTCTGGAACTGCTGGGACGGGAGCGCGTGGACAATCGTCTGACAAGGGCATTGTCACACATGGCGGGCAGCTGACTGATTTGGTACTGCGGAAAGCTTGTTGATCCACGGTCGGAGAATTCTGATGTCGCAGGTGGTACCGCCGTCCTTTCTGTTCCAGTATACCCTTCCGATGGTTCGCGCTGACCAGTTGCCGGGAAGTGCATCGGCTTCACTGCGTCTGCCGTCGGCGGCGACGGTATTCCTGCCGGCTCAGCTGAATTCCGCTGAAACTCCATGGACGCTGAAGGCGGCGTGGAACACGGAAGGACTGGGATTTGAAATCCGACTGAGAAAAAAGTCCTTTCCTCCTGCGGGTCGCTGGTCTGCTGTGCAATCGTCGGATCGTGTGATGATCCTGCTGGATACTCGACCTGCCGTGGGTCTGCAGCGGGCGACCGAATTCTGCAGCCTGCTGACGGTTCTGCCGCTGGACGATGACGCGGATGATCAGCCGTCGGCTCGTTTCATTGAGATTGCTCAGCAGCGAACAACACGCGTGGCCCAGGATCCGCGTCGCTGTCGGCTGGAAACGGTGCTGGTAAGTGATGGGTATACGCTGTCAGTGTGGATTCCTGGCAGCCAACTGCCTGGATTTGCCGAGCTCGCCGAAACTCGCGCACTGGGGTTGTACGTGATTGTCGAGGATTCTGAACTGGGGCAGTTGCCGATGAGTATTGGCGGTGACTTCCCGATCGCCTGGAATCCCTCGCTCTGGACTCGCATGGAACTGGTCTGAATGCCGTTCACGATGACAGGGGATTTTGTATGAGTGTGTGCCGGGAAAAACTGTGGTTCGCGGTGATCGGACTGACCGTGATGGGATTTGGTTTGAATGACTGCATGGGACAGGTGAATGATGCGGCACCTGCCGGCGTGGTCGCAGTGGATCAGACCACTGCGGCTCCTGTCGTAATCGCCCATCGCGGTGCATCCGGGTATGTGCCCGAGCATACCACCGAGGCGGCAGTGCTGGCGCATGCCATGGGGGCGGACTACATCGAACAGGATGTGGTGCTGTCAAAGGACGGGGTAGCTGTCGTGCTGCATGATCTGACACTGAATGATGTGTCGGATGTGGCGCAGATATTTCCTGATCGTGTCAGGACGGATGGCCGCTGGTATGTGATGGATCTGACGCTGGCCGAGTTGCAGCGACTGACACTGACCGAGCGTCGTTCCGAGGGCCGTCCATGGAAGCAGGCAGGAACTCGATTTCCCCTCGATCAGGGGCGATTTCGCATTGCGACTCTGGAGGAACATCTGCGGCTGATTGACGGTCTGAACAGGTCGCTGGGAAGGACTGCGGGGGTCTATGTGGAAATCAAGGATCCGGCTCGTCATCGAGCTGCGGGTCTGGACAGTTCGGCTGAGATTCTGAAGGTACTGAAGTCGGCCGGTTATGATTCTGCATCAGCTCCGGTGTTTGTGCAGTGCTTCGACGAAGCGGAAGTCCGGAGGCTGCGGAGTGAGCTGAAGTGTCCATTACCGCTGATCTGGCTGACAGCAAAGATGCCGGATGAAACGAAGGTGCGGGAAGTTGCGGAATTCTGCGACGGCCTGGGGGTGACTCTGAACCTTGTTGTGGCTGACGTATCGCAGCAGGGACAGCCGACTATCACAACTCTGGTGGAGACAGCTCATCGATATGGCCTGCAGGTGCACGCGTGGACTTTTCGAGCTGATGCACTGCCTGCGGGTGTGCAGGATGCGGACCTGCTGCTGGAATGGCTGACGGTGCAGGGTGGAGTGGATGGCATTTTCGCTGATCAGCCGGATGTTGTGGTGAGGTGGCGAAACCAGCGGCTGGCGGCTGACGGCAAGGGTAACCCCTTCAGGCTGCTGAATGCCGGTCGACGCAGAACTCGGGGACCGCAGTCCGATTCCGCCAGGCCCTCTCAGCCGGAAAACCCTCAGAAATAATCGGATTCCCCGGAATTGCCCGAAAAACTCGACGGAACAGTGAACCGGCGGATTGTTTCGCCGTGTCGTGCTCCGTAGACTCTGGGTTTGACACATCCGATACATGTCCGGTACCAATTCTGATGACTGCTCCTGCTCGCCCCACAGACACCGTTGCTTCTCAGACTTCCGGCAATTCCGCTGCACCGCGGTCGCCGCAGTTGTACCAGGCCAGTCTGGCCAATGCACTGGCTGCAGCCCATATTGCAGATCAGTTGCGCGGTCAGAATATTGTCGTGCTGGACCTGACGGGCGTCACTGCGATTGTGGACTTTTTCATCATCGCCACCGGCACCAGCAGTCGGCAGATGCATGCAATTGCTGATGAAGTGAACCGCAAGCTGAAGCATGAGGACGGCAATCGCCGTGTCAGCATTGAGGGTTATCGAACCGAGGGTAACTGGATTCTGGTGGACTACGGTGACGTGGTACTGCACGTGTTCACCCCGGAAGGTCGCCAGTTGTACAATCTGGAACAGCTGTGGGCGGATGCGCCGCGGATTGACTGGAAGTCATTGACAGCGTCACCGCAGAATTGACATTCGTCGGCTGATCAGGTTTGCTGTGCAGCAGAAGCGTCGCGTGAGCCTGCGTTGTGTTGCGGGTTCTGACTGCGGCTCATTCTGCAATTCAGGAAACGACTCTCATGGCTCAGGCAATTCTGGCTCTGGATCAGGGTACGACCAGTTCGCGGGCGATTGTCTTTGGGGCGGGCGGTGAAATCCTGGCAGTAGCTCAGAAAGAGTTCAGGCAGCACTTTCCCCAGCCGGGATGGGTTGAACACGATGCGGACGAAATCTGGCAGACGCAGCTGTTCACAGCGCGACAGGCCCTGCGTCGGGCACAACTGACGGCCGCTGATATTGCAGCGATCGGAATCACAAATCAGCGTGAAACGACGATCATGTGGGATCGGCAGACCGGGCAGCCGATTCATCGGGCAATCGTCTGGCAGGACCGTCGTACAGCAGACGTCTGCCGTCGTCTCGCGGCCGGTCGCCATGCGGCGGAATTTCGCAATCGCACGGGACTGAAGATTGATGCGTATTTCTCCGGGACCAAGATCGCGTGGCTGCTGCAGAATGTTCCGGGTGCCAGGGAACTGGCGAAGGCCGGGCGACTGGCTTTCGGTACGGTCGATTCCTGGCTGCTGTGGAAACTGACCGGTGGTGCCGTCCATGCAACCGACGTGACCAACGCGTCGCGTACCATGGTCTGTAACATCCACGACTGCACATGGGACGCGGAACTGCTGAAAACGCTCAGGATTCCGGCCAGTGTGCTGCCTCAGATCCGCAGTTCCAGTGAGATCTACGGCGAGACAGTTGCGGAGCTGCTGGGAGGCTCGATCCCGGTAGCGGGGATTGCCGGTGATCAGCAGGCTGCACTGTTCGGTCAGTTGTGCCTGAAACCCGGAATGGTGAAGAACACCTACGGCACAGGCTGTTTCATGCTGATGAATACGGGGACTCGCCCCAAAGCTTCCACCCGGGAACTGCTCAGCACTGTGGCGTGGCGGATTGGCAACCGGACGGAGTATGCCCTTGAGGGCAGCGTCTTTGTTGCCGGGGCGGTTGTGCAGTGGCTGCGTGATGGTCTTGGGATCATTCGACGTTCAGCGGACGTCGAAGCGCTGGCACAGACGGTTCCGGATAATGGTGGCGTTGTGCTGGTGCCGGCATTTTCCGGACTGGGTGCACCACACTGGGATTCGTGGGCTCGAGGCCTGATTGCCGGACTGACTCGCGGCAGTACCTCCGGACACATCGCCAGGGCTGCACTGGAATCCATCGCGCTGCAGGTGGCGGATGTGCTGGACGCCATGAAAGCCGACTCCGGGATTCGAGTCACATCCCTGCGGGTCGATGGAGGAGCCTCGGTCAACAATACTCTGATGCAGCTGCAGGCTGACATTTCGGGCGTACCGGTGGTACGGCCAAAGGTCTTTGAGACCACCGCAATTGGTGCAGCCTTTCTGGCAGGGCTGGCAGTGGGCGTGTGGAAGACAACTGCGGATTTCTCAGGCAGTTGGCAGGCGGATCGCACTTTTGAGCCACAGATGAAGAAAGCAGACGTTGAACGTATTCGCGCGGGCTGGGCGAAAGCGCTGGAACGCGCGAAGGGCTGGGCTGAGTGAAGCTGTGGTGACCAGTGTTCGTCAGAGACGGGCGGGATGATTCGTAACCACCGCGTCACCAACGTCATGGTCATCGACCGGAAAATTGGCGAACTGCAGGGTGGAGTTGCGTTCGAACCAGTTGCGGATAATGGGAACCGCATCGGGATTCTGTTCGGGCACCGTCATGAATGTGCTGCCAAAGGGAACCGCCCGAATTTCGCCGTCATCGATGATCAGTTGTCCTCGTCGGAACACGTAGCGGGGAAATCGAAACATGGCTTCCAGATCATCCTGCCGACTGTAGACGCAGACATCTGCGTCAGCACCAGGTCCCAGATGACCCTTGGAGTGCAGGCCCAGCATGCGTGCCGGGGCCGCTCGAGTAATGATGGCGATTTCCGAGAGCGAGTATTCACGCGTCAGTTCAGGCAGGCAGCAGGCGTTCCGCAGTGCCGCCGGAAGCCGCTGCAGGTATTCGCGACGACGGGCACTGTCCATCAACAGGGCTATGATTTCAGGGTAGGCCAGGAACGAGCCACCGTTCGGATGATCGGTGCTCATGGCTATCCGCCACGGATCTTCCACCAGCAGATACCATTCCAGCCCGATCGCCCACTGCAGCGCATGGACAAAACTGCGGTCACGGTATGTGATCGGTACGATACCGCAGCCCCCTTCCAGCTCCACATCACCACTGAACCAGCGACGTCCGGTTACCCGGTGCAGGTAGTGCCCCAGCGGACCGTCACCCGTCATTGAAGTGGTTTCTCCGAACATCACCTGACCAACATCAACAGTCAGCCTCGGATTCGCGTTGATGTACTCGGCCAGCGCCGGTGTCTGTGAACAGAAGGTGCTCTGATCGCTGAGTCGGCCACCATAACTGTGGAACTGGATATGTGTCAGATGAGCACGAGCCCCTTCGAAGGACTTCATGGTTTCCAGTGTCGTGGTCCAGTTGCCGGGGATGCCCAGTTGATTGCAGTGCACGTGGACAGGATGTGGCAGCTGCAGCCGATCGGCAGACATCGCCAGCTCACGCAGAATCTGTCGCGGTGTTGTGCGGTACAACGGGACTTCATCATCCAGCCCGCAGTAGCCATCACCGCCGGACTTCCACATCTCCACCCCGCCGGGGTTGACCAGTTTGACGGCATAACCACCAGTGGACTTCAGCAGCCATGAAACGGCCCCGTCCAGAAGTTCCGATTGACCGGCATGCAGGCGTTCCATGATCAGATGGTTATTGCCCATCATCACATAGAACCCACGATCCAGTACGGGAGTATCCTGGAGTTCATCGTGAGCGTGTCGAGCAGCGATGGGTGGAACCGCAGCATCGAAGGCTGTTGTGTAACCCAGACCCGCATAAAGATACCCGGTGCTGAATGTGGATGGCACGGTCCCGAGTGTCCCGGAACGTGTCAGTCGGGTGCGGAGCATCGGCGGTGTCTTACGCCGCTGGTCGGGAAGCATCTTTCTCGCGGTGTTGACCTTGGGACCGGCGATATGGCAGTGCATGTCCACTCCGCCCGGCATGATCACCATCCCCGTCACATCGATGATCACTTCAGCATGGTCTGCAGGGTCTGCCGGAGCCGCAATGCAGCGACCATCCTGCATCCAGACGTCGCGCAGTTCACCGTTGATCCCGTTCCGGGGATCATAAACCACTCCGCCCCTGAGGCAGGTTCGGCTCATTCGGAGTTCTCCGCAGAGGTTGTTCAGTCGGGGTGCAGACAGTGGACGGCAGAGTATCCTGAGCAGGTGCGGGCGGACCAGACCGATCACAGCTTTTTGCCGGTATCGTTAATTCCGGTTTTTTTCGGCGGATTGCCGGACTGACTGCGGGAAAGTAGCATCCGGTATGGTGTGTCGGACCGGTTTCATGGTTTTTTGTTCAGTCTGCTGTCGGAGTGCGTTATGAGTCTGGATGAACTGCTGCAGGAATATGAACGCGGTCCGGTTCTGCTGAAGGATGCCGTGATGCGCGTTGGACGGGATGGCTGGCGGGCCTGTCCGGTCCCGGGCAAATGGACAATTCAGCAGGTCGTCTGTCACATTGCCGACTTCGAAACCATCTATGCGGATCGCATCAAACGCGTGCTGGTGGAGGAAAACCCGACACTGTTTGGTGGTGACCCGGATCGGTTTGCTGCGGGTCTGCATTACGAGCAGCGTTCTGTGGAAGACGAGTTGCAGTTGATCAGTCTTGTTCGATCGCAGGTCGCTCGAATTCTGCGACAGACGGAACTTGAGGACTTTCAGCGAACCGGGGTGCACAGTGAAGCGGGTCCGCTGACGCTGGAGACGCTGCTGGAACGTGTGACAGCGCACATTCCGCACCACCTCTCGTTCATCGACGAAAAAGTGCGTTTGCTCACGGCACACTGAAAATCAGGGTTCGAGGAAAGCGAGGCGTTGCATGGTCAATCTGCCGTCGGCGGAACTGCTTGAAAGCCAGCACAGTTTTCCCTGTGCATGGACATTCAAGGTGATCGGCTATGCCGATTCCAATTTCACGGCCCGCGTGGTGTGGAGTGTTCGAGAGGAACTGGGGATGGAGATCGATCCACCCTACTCGCTCCGCAGCACAGCCCACGGTCGCCATGTGGCGGTCACTCTGGAACCGATCTGTCAGTCTTCGCAGCAGGTGCTGGCCGTCTATGCACGACTGTCCGGGCTGGATGGTCTGGTGATGCTGCTTTGATGCATCCGTTGAAAGTCAACCGGTATAAAGTTTTGCCATGACACTGCCATCGCTGATGCGAATGGGACGGTCGACCGGGTCCCGGTAGTGTCGAGCGGGATCAATACCCAGTGCGGCAAATATCGTGGCCGTGACATCCCAGGGCCCCCAGGCCTGTTCGGCTGGCCACGCACCTCGGTCATCCGAAGCACCAAGTACCGTTCCGCGACGAACTCCGGCACCC
>Ga0255095_1000066_pt1 | contig 65744 bp, 52 predicted proteins | sample Colum_Law_RepC_8_2_FD_188435 | JGI IMG/M metagenome (GOLD analysis project Ga0255095, IMG submission 188435) | Freshwater microbial communities from Columbia River, Oregon, United States - Colum_Law_RepC_8d | ecosystem: Environmental > Aquatic > Freshwater > River | place: USA: Oregon...
CGCCGGCGCGATGCGCAGGATGATGTCGGCTCGCGGCAGTTGGTTCTGGCGGCTTCTGGTCGTGGTGCTGTTCTGTCTGGGATCAGTCTGGAGCAGTATTTTGTTGTGGCCGGATACCGAATATCTGCCAACAGGAAACCGCAATCTGATCATTGCGATCCTGCTTCCGCCCCCGGGATACAACATCGACAAAATGATCGAACTGGGAGAAGGAATCGAACGACAGCTGACCCCTTATTGGGCAGAAGATGCTCCTCCGGGTTCACCACGAATCAATGACTTCTTTTTCGTGGCTCGGGGACGAATGTTGTTCCTGGGAGCGAAAGCCGTTGACGAACTTCGCGCGGCAGAACTGATTCCAATCCTTGCCAAGGCGGCAGGTTCGCAGCCCGGGGTCATTCCCATCGTGAGTCAGTCAAGCCTGTTCGACAGTGGATTAAGCGGTGGACGAACTATCGATATTGATATCACAGGCCCGGATCTGGAGGGACTGGTTGAAGAAGCACAGAAGGCCTTTGGGCTCTGCATGGCGCAGTTCCCAATGGATCAGGGAAATCAATTACGTCCGATTCCGGGACTGGATCTGTCCAGCCCGGAAGTCCATATTATTCCAAAGCTGGAGAAGGCGGCTGAACTGGGAGTGACATCGCAATCCCTCGGTTACGGCGTCAATGCTCTTGTCGACGGTGCATTTGCGGGCGACTACTGGCATGAAGGTCGACGAATTGATCTCGTGATCTGTGGTGATGCAGATTATACCAGCCATTCACATGACATAGAGAACCTTCCGATCCGAACTCCGTCCGGCGAAACAGTGCGACTGTCTTCAGTGGCGGACGTTGTGCTGAGCCGCGGCCCGGAACAGGTTAACCACATTGAACGATCACGTTCCATCACCATCCAGCTTAAGCCCGCCCCGGGAGTCCCGCTGGAAACGGCGATGAAAACGGTGGATGAGAAAGTTCGTAGTGTGCTGATGCAGTCTCCGCGATTCCAGAGTGGGGTGTATCAGGTCCGGCTGGCCGGCACCGCAGATAAACTGGCAGATACGTGGTATGACCTCAAATGGAACCTTTTGCTTGCTCTGCTTTTGACATATCTGTTGATGGCAGCGCTGTTTGAGTCGTTTCTCTATCCGCTGGTGGTCATGATCAGCGTCGCTCTGGCACTTGTGGGAGGTCTTGGCGGTCTGAAGATTATGAATCAGTTTGTCTTCCAGCCACTCGACATGCTCACCATGTTGGGATTTGTGATCCTGATCGGAACGGTGGTTAACAATGCGATCCTGATCGTGCATCAGGGACTCAACTACATGCGAGAAGAGGGGATGAATTCGGTCGACGCCGTGTGCGAAACCGTGCGAACTCGTATGCGACCAATCCTGATGAGTACCCTTTCAACGGTGCTCGGAATGTTTCCTTTGGTTGTTCCACTTCCGGTATGGGCCGACGGCGCATGGGTGTGGAGTGTCGGTGCCGGCAGCGAACTCTATCAGGGACTCGGGGCAGTAGTTCTTGGCGGAATGATCGTCTCCACGTTCTTCACACTCGTGCTGATTCCGGCAGGTTTCAGCCTCGTGATGGATGCAAAAGAAGCCATCGCACGCCTAATCAGTCGCCAAAAACCAAAACCGACGACAATGAGCCCGAGTGTCACCTCTCCTCAGGCGTGAAGCGAGCAGACTGGAACACGCAATCAAGCAGAGATGCTGAGCATTACGGTTGATGATTCCGGAAGCTGGCCCTCAGAAATCCGACTGGGATGTTCGTGTTTAATGGGCGGCAGCAGTCCGATGCAGTTAGGCGATTCCATCAAAGTCCTTCAAATCGACGTGCTGAAAGCCGACACTTGGGGTCGTGTTTGAACAGGAAAGCGAACACTCGCCAATCGGCCAAATCGTCAAAGTGAGCAACTCCGGGGCAGCAAGTGCGAAATCTCGGTGGCCCTTTTAAGTCCGGGTTCACCGCACCCCCATGATTCACGGCACAGCGAGCCCCGAACAGCCTCGACTGGTCACGCGATCATTGGAAGGCGTCAGGATTCACGGATTTTGCCTCTGAAGTTTGATTCTTCGGCCGAAGAACCCCGATGAACCGCTTTTCCTGTCTGGCTCTTCCTTCTAGAATCGGCCCCTCCGATTCATTCGCGGTGTTATGATTGCCTTACGAGCAGGCATCAGCGGCGAAGCCTGATTGGAAAATTCGGGGATTCCCCACCTTCGATACACCTATCGAACGTTTCACTGAATTGAAGGAAATCTGGAATGCAGGTTGCTATCACCTGTCGACACGGCAGTATCCGACCGGAACTGCGAGAGCACATCACTCAAAAAGCGGAGAAACTTCTTCGCTACCTGAACACGGTCAGCGAAATCGACGTCACTCTGGAGTTTGAAGGCCCTCGGGTTGACGTGGAAATGCTGGTAGAAATAGATGGTTTCCACACGATTGTGGCCCATGTTGAAGGCGAAGACGCGAGTGCAACATTCGATAAATGCCTTCACAAGATGGAGCACCAGGTCCACAAGCACAAAGAGAAACACAGAGACCACAAGCATCAGCCTTCCATTAAAGACATGCCCACAAAAATGGACGATCCGATCACCTAAGCGCGGGTGTGTAAAACTCAATCGCTGCTCAAGTGAACTATGCTCTGTTCGTGTCTGGGAAGTCTGTCGGCCGAGAAAGAGTTCGGTGATGTTCAAAGTACATCAACGTCTTTGACTTCCGGATGCCTGTGGGCACAATGTCCCGATATACTGTTTACTGTTCTGCACAGGTTAGGTTTGACACTGTCGGCAGAAGCCAAAGGACCTTTTTCTGGCGACCACTTCCTGGTTTCGCCTGCTTGTTAAGTTGAGAGAGTTTCAATGAAATTGACTGAATTCGTTATTCGCGATGCCATTCTTCCGGATCTTAAATCATCTAGAAAAGAAGATGTGATACGGGAAATGGTGGCCAGCCTGAAGGCTACTGGGGCAATCAAGGCTGCTGAAGAAGAGGCCGTAATTGCCGCGATTCTGAAGCGCGAAGAGCTGGGATCTACTGGGATTGGTAACGGTGTTGCAGTGCCGCACACCAAGCACGCCTCGGTCGAAAAGCTGTCCGCAACAGTTGCGATCTCCCGAAATGGCGTCGACTTCGCGAGCCTTGACGGAGAAGACGTATTCATTCTGTTCTTGTTGGTTTCCCCGCCTGACCGCCCGGGCGATCACCTTCGTGGACTTGAAAACATCTCCCGCCACCTTCGCAGTCAGGACTTCTGCAACTTCCTTAAGCAGTCCATGACGACAGCGGATATCTGGGATCTGCTCGTGGAAGCGGATGATGGCGATCGAGATGCGTAAGTAGGGTCTGCCCTGAATCGTATGCACGAAGTTCAGGCCAGAGTCATGGGCGTGAAGGCATTTCAGGAACTGCCACGCCCGGCGGAGGATTCACTATGCAATCGGAGGACGTCGTCCGACGACAGGTCAAGGTTACGCCCGAGGATGGTCTGCACCTGCGTCCGATCACCCTTCTTGTGCGCTGCGCTACGACATTTTCTTCGTCGATCTCACTCTTCTTTGACGGTCATCGGGCGGATGCGAAATCAGCATTCGACCTGATGCTCATGGCCGTGCCCAGTGGGGCAATCCTGAACATGGAGGTCGCTGGGGCGGATGCGGAGGCGGCGGCTGACGCGATATGCCGCCTGTTCGAAGACGGCTTTTCCGTTCCGGGTACTGATCACCGATGAAGTGGCTAAGCCGAGGCGTGGTTGATTGTCCTGCAAGTTTCCCGGGCCTAGACTACGGGCTGAACGTCGTCCGTTTGTGTCACGGCTATCAGAAAAGACTCGCCAGCGCCAATGAAGGTTTTCTCGGGAATTGCGGTTTCGCCAGGAATGGTTTCCGGCCCAGCGTTAGTGCTGGGGTCCGAGAACTTCCGCATCCCGCGAAAGTTTGTCAGCAAAGACGCGATCGATGCTGAGCTCCAGCGATTTCATGTCGCGTTGGACCTGGTCTGCAAAGATATCAAAGGCAATGAGCAACTGGTTTCTTCCCAGCTTGGTGCTCAGTACGGCGCAATTTTTTCTGCACATTTACAGATGGCGCAGGACCCGCGGCTGATTCGCGAAGTTGAGTCGCTCATTCGCGACCAGTGCCGCTCCCCGGAATTTGCCGTCAGCCGAGTATTACGCAGTTACGCGGAACAACTGCAGAAAATGGGTGACCGATATTTGTCAGAGCGTGCTCTCGACATCTTTGATCTGGAGAAACGACTTCTCCGTAAACTCCTTGGCGAAAGTCGGGAAGAGCTGAGCAACCTGACGGAACCAGTCATCATTCTGGCTCATGACCTGACGCCCGGAGAGACTGCAACTCTCAACACGAAGTATGTGCTCGGCTTTGCCACCGAAGTGGGCGGTCACACTAGTCATACCGCGATCCTCGCAGGGGCTCTGGAGATTCCAGCGATCGTTGGACTGGGGCGATGCCTTGCTGAAATCTCCGGGGGAGAATCCGTTATTCTGGATGGTGATCATGGCCGTGTGATCATTGATCCCGACGACGAAACGCTTGCAAGAGTTCAGCATTCACAGGCACGCAGCCAGCGTGTTCGTGATCGACTTGGCGAAATGGGTTCACTGCCATCAGAAACACAGGATGGCCAACGCGTCACTATCTGCGGAAACATCGAGTTTCCCGAAGAGGTTCGACAGTGCATTAAGCGCGGCGCGGATGGTGTCGGACTGTACCGAACCGAATTCCTGTTTCTCAGCGGAAATCGTGAACCGTCAGAATCAGACCACTACGAAGCCTACTGCCGCGTGGTCGAGGCTTGTGGCGATCTACCGGTCGTCATCAGAACACTGGATATCGGGGCCGATAAGGTTCCGCAGTTAATGGCGGACCAGTTTGCCGAAAGCGCAAACCCAATGCTGGGACTGCGAAGTATTCGTCTGAGCCTGCGAAACACACAGATGTTCAAGAGGCAACTGCGGGCCATCCTGCGAGCTTCGGTTCACGGCAATGTTCGCATCATGTTTCCCCTGGTCGCCACACTGCTGGAATTTCGGCAGGCGAAAATGATTCTGATGGACGTTATGGAGGATTTGGAGGACGAAGGGATCCCTTTTCAGCGAAACGTACCAATAGGAATGATGGTTGAGGTCCCGTCAGCCGTGATTCTGGCTGAAGAATTCGCAAGAGAAGTCGACTTCTTCTCGATTGGTACAAACGATTTGATTCAATACACTCTCGCGTGTGATCGTTCGGATCCGACGGTGGCGCACCTGTATCGTTCAGGCGACCCGTCAATCCTGCGACTCATCCAGATGGTGCTTCGCGCCGCAGAAAAGCATGGGAAACCAGTGACGGTCTGCGGGCAAATGAGTTCTGATCCGCGGTTCATTCCGCTGCTGCTGGGCATGGGTTTGAGAAGTCTGAGTGCAACGCCTCAGGCGATTCCTCGACTGAAGGAGGTCGTCAGAAACCTGTCCATCACAGAAGCCGAACGAATCTCGCAACATGCGTGTTCGCTGGATCTGGCTCGGGACGTTGAACATTATTTGCAGGGCGAGTTATCACGGCTGTGCCCTGATCTTGTTGATGAAGTTGGATTTTGATTTTCCGCCGGGCTTGTCCCGGCGGCAAGTAACATTCTGGTGGGTTGTCTCCGACTAGTCGGACGGCTGTCAGCGAAAAAAGCAACAGTCCTCTGCCGATCGCCGGCAACATCGCCAATTCAAATTGATGAGTATTCGTGTTGGGCGACGTTCGCTCAACCATGAAGAAACGGATTGCCGGGTCGAACCGGCGAAAGAAATGATCATCGCGTCATGAACCAGTCGAAAGCGGCCACGACAATCCGAACGACGAGTCCCCCATTGGGCTTCCGTGTCGCCGTAATGTCGCCCGCTTCGCCTCTTCTGTTCCGTTCGCTTCCGACCACAAATGCACTCACAAGCAGTTTACGAACCATGTCATGCAGCCCGCGATTAACGCCCGCTGCCACTGTCCCGCTTTGCGGCTCACGGATTGAACAGTACCGACCTCGCGTCATGCGATTTCCTGTCGGAAATTCTTTCAATGGGGACATGCTTCGAATTCGCTTTCAGGACGCTGCTGCGATTCGGAAGAAGGAACCGGCCATGATGCAGACTGATCGTTCGTAAGAACGAAAGTTGTGACAATGAAAAAAGAGATGCTGATCAATGTCCTCCAGCCGGAGGAAAGCCGAATTGCCATCGTAGAAGATGGGATTCTGGAGGAGTTGTACGTCGAACGCAGCAGTGCGGAAAACTACGTCGGCAATATCTACAAGGGAAAAATCGTCAATATTGAGCCCAGCATTCAGGCGGCCTTCGTCGACTTTGGTGTGGGACGAAACGGTTTTCTTCATATTAGTGATGTCGAATACCAGTACTACAAACATCTGGTTAAGGACGAGCCGGAAGAAGAAGACGATCGCGAAGGCGGTCGCGGTGGTCGGCCTCCAAAGCATCTGAACGAACGTAATGCTCGCAATAAGCCGCCGATCCAGCGAGTCTTCCAGCGTGGCAGCGAAGTGCTGGTGCAGGTGATCAAAGAGGGAATTGGAAACAAAGGCCCGACGCTTTCCACTTATATCTCGATCCCCGGCCGATATCTGGTTTTGATGCCAGGCCTTCAGCGAGTTGGTGTCAGCCGCAAAATTGATGACGAGAAAACTCGTCGCCAGCTTCGTCAGACAATGAAAGCCATCCAGCCGCCAAACGGCCTGGGCTTTATTATCCGCACCGCTGGTATCGACCGCGAAGAAGCAGATCTGCGACGCGACCTCAATTATCTGCTGCGGCTGTGGGAGACGATCGTCAAACGATTGAAGAATACTCCTGCACCCGCCGGATTGTACGAAGAAAGCGACATGATCATTCGTACGATCCGCGATATCTACAACAATGAGATCGACTCCGTCCTGATTGACGAAGACGGCGCCTTTGAACGCGCTCGTGAGTTCATGAAAATCGTCATGCCAACTCACGTAAATCGCGTGCAGCGTTACGAGGGCGGCGAACCTCTCTTCAATCAATACGGAATCGAAGAAGAGATCGCTCGAATTCAGGACCGCCACGTGCCTCTGCCCGGTGGTGGATCACTCGTGATTGACCAGACGGAAGCCCTTGTTGCCATTGACGTCAATAGCGGAAGCTTCAGAGCCGATAACGACGCTGAAAAGAGCGCGTATCAGATGAACCTGAAGGCGGCCAATGCGATTGCTCGCCAGATTCGTCTGCGTGACCTGGGCGGTGTCATCGTGAACGACTTTATCGACATGCGTGAAGAACGTCATCGTCGTGGAGTTGAGCGAGCTTTGCGTGATGCAGTCTTGCGAGACCGAGCAAGAACGCGAGTACTCCGGATCAGCCCGTTCGGACTGATTGAAATGACACGTCAGCGAATTCGACCTTCTCTGCGCCGCAGTGTGTACGAGAACTGTCCGGCCTGTAATGGCGTTGGTCAGGTGAAGACGGCTGAAAGTCTCTCGATTGAAGTTATGCGTCTTGTAATGTCTGCTTCAAGTCAGGAAAACGTCGTTAAGATTCAGATCGAAGTTCATGATCGCGTCGGCAATTATCTGAATAATCGCAAGCGTAAGGAACTGATCCGGATTGAAGAGGAAAATGAAGTGGAGATCGTGATCGTTGCGAAGTCAGATGTTTGTCTCGAACACATGACATTTCGCTGCGAAGATGCAAACGGCAAGGAACTGAATCCAAACTGATTTCAGATCTGATAAAGAATCCAGAATTCTGAAGCCCGGCATTTGTTAATGCCGGGCTTTTTTTGCAACTGTATGCTTCATACGCCTCAGGGGTGTTTCGTCAACCGCATGGAAGTTGGTCGGTGGTCGGGATGATTGCAACTGCGGGGCAATGGCACTGTCGGATACAGAATCCGGATTCATCGACTGTTCATGCCGCAGAGCTTGTCCCGGCCCAGGCTTCTGAACACGTCATCCTGCGAAGTAGAAATATTACTCCCCCGACGAGAATCATCATCGGCAAATACGCGGGCTCTGAAACAGCGACGCTCCCCACAACGCCGTTGACCTGAAAAGACGGAACCTCTGAGGAGTCGAGATTCGTGATCGAGACGCCATCATCAAACCGAAGCCCCAGAAACGTTGCAAATGAGCCAGTCGGTGGAGTCAGCGTGCTGTCAGCGGCGACCAACAGAGCGTTCGAATTTGAAATCGTAGTGGTGATGGTCAACCAGTATTTCGAGTTAGCGAGCAGAAGCGGCTGAGTTACTGGAGCAAAGAGATAGTTGGAGAACGAGCCACCAGAGACGGTCTGCGTTCCCAGATCAGCGAGCAATATCGTTCCTGGATTGCCGGAGTCGTCGCCATAGATCGACAATCCCGCTTCACCACTCAAATCCTGGGCTTGCAGGCGTAAGCTGATACTGGTGAGTGTCACGGAGGACGCACCTATTGTGACACCCAGAGACATGGTCGATGTGGAATCGAACGAATGGACCGAGCCGGAATTTCCCGAGAGATTTCCAATGATCACGCCCGCCGGGAGCACGCCACTCAACACGACATTCATCGAGGCAAAAACAAGAATGGCGACCAGTCGCGATGGCACTGACATAACTTGTCCGAGGTCTCTAGCGTTGTCAGAGCGAATAAAGTCAGGGGTGATTCCTTTGGCAATCCGGATCGCCGGGTGAGGCGGTATAGCGGGTATTTACTACCCTTGTAAACCAGGATATTTTTGATTCTGAGCAATGCAAACGGAGAAAACCGGCCAAGGCTGACCAGAAATTGATCACATGAACACACCTACGCCACCCTTCGAATTGCGCACATCGAATCGCAAACAATTGGTCGGACCTCAGACTGTTGAGACCTCATCGTCCGAAAGGTTGGGCTTGCTTTGCTGAGTCGCGAGTTTGCCATCATCATCGCTTGATGTCACGATATGACCGCAAGGCAACAATCTGCCGGCCCATCCACCACTGGGAAAATGCCCTAATGCGATCCGCCAATTTATTCATCCCACTTGCTGTTGTTTTTGTGTTGGCTCTGCCCTGCCCTGCTCAGGAAGAACGCATTCCTCATGCTCAGGATAAACCACCTGGGCCGGCACTCAGTCCTGCTGAAGCCATCGCGAAGATGACTGTGCCGGAAGGCTTTTCAGTGGAACTGGTGGCTTCTGAACCTGACATCGTCAATCCTGTGGCGATGACAATTGATGAACGAGGCCGCTTTTGGATCACCGAGTCGCTCGAATATCCGAGACGATCGCCGGGGCCGGGCAAAGACCGCATCAAAATCCTTGAAGATACCGACGCCGACGGTAAGGCGGACAAGTTCACCGTGTTCATGGAGGGCCTGAATATCCCGAGCGGCATCGCTGTCGGACATGGCGGAGTCTGGATTGCGAACTCGCCCGATATCCTGTTCGTGCAGGACACCGACGGCGATGGCAAGGCGGATACATCGGAAGTTGTCGTCACCGGTTTCGGCCGCGATGACACTCACGAACTTCCGAACTCACTGACCTGGGGCCCCGATGGCTGGCTATATGGGCTCAACGGAGTCTTCAATCCTGCGCATGTTGTTTATGGTCCGAAGAATCCGAACTTCAAAGAGGGTCAGAAGCCCTGGGACTTCACCTGTGCGATGTTTCGCATTCACCCGAAGACTCGCGAGTTCCAGGTGTTCTGCGAAGGCACGAGCAATCCCTGGGGCATCGCGTTCAACGATGAAGGAGAAGCCTTCATCAGCGCGTGCGTGATTGATCACTTGTGGCATCTGACGGAAACCGGCTACTACCATCGCCAGGGTGGCCCGTATCCGCCGTTCACTTGGAAGATCGAAAGCATCGTCAGCCATAAACATCAGAAGGCCGCGTACTGTGGCATTCATTGGTACGACAGCGATGCGTATCCCGAGCAATATCGCAAAAAACTCTACATGGGCAACATCCACGGAAGCTGCATCAACAGCGACAGCATTGAACGCTTCGAATCCACATACAAGGCGACACCGGAAACAGACCTGCTGAGCGCAAATGATGCGTGGTTTATGCCGGTGGTTCAGAAGACAGGTCCCGATGGTTGTCTTTACATTCTCGACTGGTATGACCGCTATCATTGTTATCAGGATGCAAATCGTGATCCAGCAGGCATCGACCGCCTGAAGGGGCGACTGTATCGACTGCGATACAAGGACACGCCGCGTGCAAACCCGGAAGACATGGCGAAGTTGGATGACCAGGAGCTTGTCATTCGACTCGGATCGGGTAACGGGTACCAGCGCGACATCGCTCAACGGTTGCTGACCGAACGAATGCTGCTGGACAGCGACCACAAACAACTCGTGGAGAATCTGACTGTGGCTTTGTTTTTGCCCGGCCCGGATGAACGGTTGATGCCTGCATTGGGAGTACTCAGCGCGAGCAACCACCTGTCGAACGAGCTGAGTCAGGCGTTGACGAAGAATGGAGTACTGCCAGTTGCCAAAGCCTGGGTTGTTCGTTCTGCGGGTGATTTAGATACATTGCCAAAGCCGATTTCCGACGAGATCTTCGAACTCCGCAACGATCCATCACCGCAGGTTCGTCTGCAAGTTGCAATCGCTGCGGCCAAGCAGGAATCCATTCCGACCATTCCAACGCTCGTCGCCGTGCTGGCTCAGGCCGGAGACGATCCGCTGGTCCCGCGAATTGTCTGGCAGAATCTGCATCCTCTGCTGGAGAAGCAAACGGCGGAGTTCGTGGCGGAAGTTCTGAAGCTGCGCGCGGCCGACTCAGGCTCGTTCCCGAAGCCAGTCATCGACCTGCTGCCTCGTGCGGCAGATCGGATTCTTTCGACCAGCAAGCCGGATACTCTGGCCGTCGCGGAACTGGTCAAGCTGTTGCTCAGCACGGAAGCCACGGATGAATCGGCCGATCGATGCCTGCAGTTGCTGACCGCTCGAATTCGATCGGGAGAAATCTCGGGCGACTCGCTGGCCAGTATTCGAAAGGAACTGGAAGAGTCACTCAATTCGGCAATGAAAGCCAATGCCTCACGACCATCGACGCTGTCGGCGATCGAACTTGCGGCGTCGTTGAAAATGGAAGATGCGATTAATCAAGCAAGCCTGCTTGTTCCTCGAACGAAAGATGAAGCCATCGAGTTACGTCTGGTCAACGCATTGGTCACAGCAGGCTCTGCGGATGGCCTGACGTTTGCAGAGAAGATTCTGGTTTCCGACAGATCGGCTGAGGTGCGTCGACGAGCTGTTCAAGCGATCGGCCGAATCGGTACAGCCGCAAGCACATCGGCGCTGATCAGCCAGCTTCCCAATCTTCCGGCCGATATTCAGCCGGCAGCGATTGAAGCGCTCACCGATCGAGCGGACTCCGCCACTGAATTGCTTGTCCTCATTCGCGACGGAAAAGTGCCCTCAACGCTGATCAACGCGAATCAGGCTCAGAAGATGCTCAGTCTGAAAAACCAACCGCTGGCCGATCTGGTTACCAAGCACTGGGGAATCGTTCGATCGGAACGCGATCCGGCGCGAGTCGAACTGATTGCTCGCATGCGGAACGAACTACGAACCAGCAACGGCGATCCGGTCGCTGGCCGAGTCGTCTTCAAGAAGCTCTGCGCGCAGTGTCACAAGATGTATGGTGAGGGAGCCGAAGTCGGGCCGGACATTACTCGCAACGGCCGCGCATCGTTTGAGCAGTTGCTATCGAACGTGTTTGACCCAAGCCTTGTCATTGGTTCCGCGTATCAGGGTCTGACAGTGGTTACGAAAGAAGGACGAGTCGTTTCTGGTCTGCCTGCCGAAGACAGTCCGCAGAGAGTTGTTTTGAAGGTCCAGGGTGACAAGCAGGAGATCATCGCGCGGAGCGATATCGACGAAGTTGTTCCCAGCAAGTTATCTCTGATGCCTGAAGGGATCGAAAAGCAACTGCAACCGCAGGAGCTTCATGATCTGTTCGCGTTCATCACGCTCGATAAGCCACCCGAAGATCCGAACGCGAGGTTGCTGGCAGGCTCGCGAATTGTGCCAGGCGAGTCATCAAAGCCCGACGAATTCCCAGCCTTGCTGGAACAACTACTGCCCGGCTTTATGACAGCCAAAGTCGGCGAAGGTGGAGTCGCGGTTCTGACGGACTATCATGGTCGACCAGCCGTTCGAACTCATCCCGTGTCTCGCTCAGAAGCCTGTCGGCTGACCTCTTCAACAACTCTGCCATCCGCATCGAAAGTCACCCTGAGACTGAGTGTTGCCTCACATGCTGAGGGAGACTGGCAACTCACCGTTAACGTAAACGGCGAAATTCGCCACCAGTCCATCGTGAAATGCAAAGGCAAGGACGTGGACTGGAAGGAGATTACTATCGACCTGACCGATCTCGCTGGCCAACCGGTCACGCTGGAAATGCTCAACAAGGCAAATGACTGGTCGAATGAGTTTGGCTATTGGAACGCTGCGGAGATCCTCGCGGAATAGCAGCAAACCCAACAAAAAAGACGACGTAAACCAATTACCAATAACGGTTTACAACAAAAAACCACTCCTGCCGAGCCAGAAAACTGTGCTTTCCTGAATTATTGAGCCTCGAATAGACTTTGTTTTCAAAACTCCGCCGAAGCGATCGGCCAGATTTTGTTGAAGGGGGCTTCTGGCTTTGACAAGGATTCGTCAATGCCAATGGCTGATTCCAGCCATCATTTTCATTCTGGGCGTCAGCGGTTGCGCGCATCATCAGGCACCTCTGCCGTCAGTGTATCGGTCCGCGCAAACTCTTGACGGACGAGCACTCCCGCCGGGAAGAAATTACTGGGCTGCCTTCAGCAATCCTTCCCGCTTTAATGCGAGTGGTTTGTATCTCCTGCGTCCCTATAAGCCGGGACGAACGCCTCTCGTACTCATTCATGGCCTGGCATCTGATGCATTCACATGGGAACAAATCGTAGCAACTCTGGAATCTGATCCGACGATTTCCTCGCGATACCAGATTTGGCTTTATCAGTACCCAACCGGGCTCTCTTATCTTCGAACGGCAGCCGATCTCCGCAAAGAACTGATGTCGACACGGGAAATCCTTGATCCACAAAAGCTGGACTCGGCGATCGACCAGACAGTCCTGGTGGGCCATAGCATGGGAGGGCTGCTGGCAAAGCTTCAAGTGAGTTACAGCGATGACAAGCTTTGGCGAGCGATCTCGGACGTCCCGCTGAATGATGCTCTCAACGCAGGTCCGATTCCGGATGACACGGTTTCAGCATTCCTGTTTCAACCGGTGCCTCATGTGAAACGAGTTGTCTACATGGCAACGCCACATCAGGGTTCGAACTGGACACAACAACCCCTCGGACGACTGGGGCGCTGGTTGATCAATGTCCCGGACAGCACTCTGGTCGAATATCGCCGGTTTATACGAGGCAATCCGGGACTGTTTCGAAATCCCGGGCCGACACCGGCGACCAGTCTCGATCATTTGATCCCCGGAAATCCCGTGATCCGTTCATCGAACTCTCTGAGATATTCAGACGCGGTCGTCACCCATTCAATTATCGGTACTGGCTATCAGTCACCAGACAGATTGATTGGGGACGGCGTCGTTCCGATCATCAGTGCTCATCGCCCCGACGTCAGAACTGAACGACTTGTCAAAGCCACGCATTCCGGAATCCTGCAAAACGCAGAAGCTGCAGCCGAGCTAAAATGCATCCTCTTGCAGTGACTAAGCCTGATCACTCTGCAATTCCCGCGAATTGGCTACAACTCTGCTTTGAACACAGGACTCCAGTTGTTTCTCCGCTGAAAGTTGTGCCATGCCGAACTCCAGTATTCCTCGTCGGACATTTCTCGGTACCAGCCTGAGTATCGCTGCTGCTACGGCGACAAACAGCGTTCTGGCAAATTCGCTGGATCAGCCCGACGATCTGAAGATCATTGACTGCCATACGCATTTTTATGACCCAACGCGTCCTGAAGGGGTCCCATGGCCATCTCCGGGTTCGTCGCTGTATCGAACCGTACTTCCTAAACATCTGCGGGAATTGAAGCAATATCGCAAAATCACTGGCACTGTGATCGTCGAAGCAAGCCCTCTGGTTGAAGACAACGCCTGGCTGCTGGATCTGGCCAAAGAGGATCCATTTATCGTTGGCATCGTCGGAAATCTGATGCCAGGGAAAGATGAGTTCGCAGGACACCTTGATCGCTTCGCCAGGAATCCTCTGTTCCGTGGCATTCGGGTTTCTTCGAAAACAGTGACGGATCTGCTGAACTCATCATCACTGGATGATCTCAAGAAGATGATCGATCATGATCTGTCATTGGATGTTAACGGCGGCCCTGATACTCCGGGCATCGTAGCAAACCTGGCCGAAAAGCTTCCCGCACTCAGAATCGTGCAGAACCACATCGGCAATGTGCGCATCACGGCCGATCCTCCACCTGCCGACTGGAAAGCGGGAATTGAGGCAGCAGCGAAGCACACCAATGTGTTCTGCAAGATTTCAGCACTGGTTGAAGGAGCATCACGCGATGGACAAAAGGCTCCGACGGAGATGAGCTTTTACAAGCCCTACATTGACGTCGTGTGGAACGCCTTTGGTGACGATCGCGTAATTTACGGGAGTAACTGGCCCGTCTCCGAGAATGCCGCCGGCTACGAAACGCTGCAGAGAATCGTGATGGAGTATGCGGCCCAACGAGGCAACGAGGCGACCGCAAAGTTTTGTTCAAAGAACGCGGCTGGCGCCTACAAGTGGATCTCTTCCAAAGCATAACATCAAGCCCGGTCATGCAATCTTCCTGCCGGCCGGTTATGCTGATCACTCTCAAACCCGATTCCATTTCGATCTGAAACGATCAACTTCAGATCGAACTCAGATCTTGTGTCAGGAAGTTCGCATGTTTCGCTCAGGTATTGTTGTGTATTTGATCTTCATGACCTTTCCCTCGATCGGTGTAGCGGCGGATTGGCGACAGTTTCGTGGGCCAAATGCCAGCGGTGTGACCAATGACGCGAATGCACCAACCAGTTGGAGCGAGAATGAAAACTTGCTTTGGCAAACGGACATTCCGGGCGCTGGCTGGTCCAGCCCGATCGTAATCGGCGACAAACTTTTTGTGACGACCGCAGTGACCGACGGACCACAAAACCCGACGAGCGATTATCGTTGGGAGGTCCTGTGTCTGGACTCGAAAACTGGCAAAGTGCTTTGGACAAAAACGGCTCTTGAAGGCAAGCCTCGCCTGGAGACTCATCGCGACAATACCTATGCATCTGAAACGCCGGTCAGTGATGGGAAGTATGTCGTCGCTTACTTTGGCATGATGGGAATGTTCTGCTACGACCTCGACGGAACACTGATCTGGAAAAAAGATCTGGGTCTTCATCCGATGGCTCAGGATTGGGGAACATCCAGTTCGCCAACCATCCTTGATGGTAAAGTCTTCATTCAGGTCGACAACGAAGAGGCTTCCTTTGTTGTCGCGATCGATATCAGCACCGGCGATGAAGTCTGGCGACAGGCTCGCGATGAGCGGTCAAACTGGGGATCGGCGATCATCTGGGAAAACAGTCATCGCAGAGAACTCGTCACCGGCGGCGCCAAGGTAAGATCGTATGATCCCAACACAGGCAACTTGCTGTGGCAGGTCGATATTGGCAACGGCGGACTCAACGCGACCCCAACAGCCAGCGGCGATTTGCTGGTCGTGGGACGCAGCGGTCGTGGCGGCACTAGTTTTTATGCAATCAAGAGTGGTACCGACGAACAATTGTCGTCGGCTCGCAGTGGTGATTCAGCGTCTCTGGTGGCATGGAACACGGGCGAATTTGGCCCGAACCGAGCATCGCCATTGATCGTTGACGGAATGATTTATCTGCTCGACGGACGAGGCGGCAAGGCTACGATCGTGGATTCAGCGACGGGGGTCCTGGTGACACAGGGCCGTATTCCGGAAGCGGGGGAATTCTGGGCTTCGCCATGGTCGAATCAAGGCAAGATCTATTGTCTCGACGCCAGTGGGCAGACGTTCGTAATGCAGTCCGGTCGAACGCTTGATGTGATCGCAAAGAATGTATTGCCTGTGACTGATAAGGTTCGATTCTGGTCAACACCCGCTTTGACTGACGGAACGCTGCTTATCCGCTCGAGCAAAACTCTCTACGCGATCGGAAGCAAGTAATCGCCGACTCTCAGTGTTTCCCGGAAGTTGCCGGGCAGAATGAAGACTTTGTGGGAAGCCTCGCCAGAGCGAACCAACTTTGACGACCTTCTGCGACTTCACCCGTGGAGAATCGACGAGGCCTGACACTGCGATTTGCGATGAAACGCCTGCTGAACTACCCTGTGCGTAGCCACGCTTGAGGTCATGATCTGAATGATCGATCCCGCGAACACCCCGCCTCAGTTTTTGCCGCCCGAAGAATAGATTGCGCCCATGGAACTCTGGCAGACCTATCTCATACTGTGTCCGGCTGCGGCAATCGGCGGAGCCATTAACTCCGTCGCTGGTGGAGGTACACTGGTGACTTTCCCGGCATTGATGTGGGCTCTGGGCAACGCTCCCGGAGCTGCAATCATCGCCAACGCGACCAACACCGTAGCTCTTTGCCCCGGTGCGTTTTCGGGATCGTGGGGCTATCGGCGTGAGCTGAAACAGATGTGGGATTGGGTTCGCTGGCTCGCAATCCCCAGTATTCTGGGAGGTATTGCCGGTTCAACGATCGTTGTGCTGGCTCCGGAGTCTTCGTTCAAGGCCATGGTCCCATGGCTGATCGCTCTGGCAACGCTGCTCTTCATTTTGCAACCTCGCCTAACCCCGAAAGCTCCGCCGGAATCATCGTTGGCAAGCCGCAGCCAACGTTCGCAATGGCTGGTCTTCGTGCTGCAATTGGTTATTGGAATCTATGGCGGATACTTTGGAGCAGGGATCGGTATCCTCATGCTGAGTTCGCTCAGCCTTTTAAATCTCGGCAACATCCATCATGTCAATGGTCTCAAGACCGTACTAGCCGGATTGATTAATGGCGTGTCCGTCGTCGTTTTTGTCGGCACCGGCAAAGTCAACTGGGTGCTGGCAGTCCCGATGATCGCTTCAGCAATGCTCGGCGGCTGGCTGGGTGCCTCATGGGCTCGAAAACTCGACAAGAAGATCATTCGCCGCGTGGTTATCTGTATCGGGGTCGTTCTGACGGTCTGGTACTTCGGAAAGACATGGTTCATTGATGGGTGAGGCGAGAACCGGACGCTAACGCGTTCCGGCTGATTAATTCAACTGCCAGCTAGTCCCTGGCAGGAGCTGCCGTCTTCGAATAAAGCCCGTTGCAAGTCGGATCAAACAACCCAACCTGATTCCAAGGAGCCACCGCAGCACACAGCCATGATTCGAACGCCTGTTCCGCATTTAGTCGATCAACCGGATCAGCATGACGCGCGACGGCAAGCCGATCTCTGGCTTCTTTCAACATGCCCCTGAAAACAGGATCATTGGCTCGCAGAAAACTAGTGCCTCCTGAGGCTCCGTCCAGCGACTGTTCCATGCTGGTTGCTGCTGCAAAGTAGAGCATGCCCCAGAGACACCATAAGCGAAACGACGGGATCGCTTCATAGCAGCCTTCCACTAACTCATCGACGCAGCAAATCTCCTCGATCAACGAATCGGAATACTTCCGCAGTCGATCTTCGCGATGAGCAGCGGGGCCCGACGTCAGCAGGATCTCGGCCAATCTCGACACGCTGAGAAGTGTATGGGCAATCCCGGTGCTGTGCAGTGGATCAATGAAACCTGCGGTGTTCGTAATCGCAGCCCAGTTCGAACCTGCCGCCCGAGATGCCAGTCGCTGAATTCGAGAGGTCTGCTGCAGGCCTGAGTCCGGCCGAACAATACGAGCATTGCTAAATTGACGAGCCAAAAATGGTGCTCTCCGAATCCGCCAGTCCCATTCTTCCTGAGGCGTTGAAAAGGAACTTCGTACACGCTGAGCACTGGGTCGTTCATCAATCATGAACCCCGCGCTGAGAGTATCGTCGTCGTAGCGCAGCTGCCACATCCATCCGTCCGGACAGACCTGATGAACGGCCGCATCATCGCAGTGATAGGGAAAAACCGCGACGTTAATCTGACTGTCCATCAAGAGTTGCTCACAAGCCGTGGCGGCTTCAAAGTGAGCGAACAGGGATCTCGAATGAGTCTTAAGCGATGCCGTTTGATCGGCAATCCCGAGCGTACTCAGTATTCCCTTTGAGGATCCCGTTGCATCGACAACGAACGGCGCTTTGACGAAATACGCACCGGAAGACTCCACCGTTTCCTTGAGCATAGAATGATTCGACAGGGCCGGTTCATCGCTGGAGGAAACTTTCAGAACCCATTGATCGCCATTTGCTTCCAATTGATAAATACAATTCTGAAATGTCAAGACGCCAGCAGCATTCGCCAGACGAAACAAGAACTGGTCAATATCGCTGCGAAGCCAATGAGTGTCTGAGTACTCGTCGTTGACGCTAGCAGAAACCAGCAGGCGGCGATGATCGAAATGTTCAAGCGTAACATCCTGATCGCTGGTCTGATCAAAATAGGTAAAGCCTCGTTTCTTGCCACACAGAAGATCCGGATACACACGCTTCCATGATCCCCAATGACACAATGGGCGTAACTCGGGAAGTTGATATCGATCGGCCATCTGAGCCAAAGTGCGATCCGCCAGTGGGGTCGATGATTCGCCGATCGCAAATCGAGGATGCCGACTGCGATCCACCATGACCACCGACTTTCCCGCTCGAGCCAATATCAGGGCCAGTAGGCTTCCGCCGAATCCGGAGCCGAGAATTAAAACATCGGGAGATAGTACGGGCATGACGAATCTGTCACTGAGATGGATAAGGTGGAAGCAGCACCACAATTTTTTAGCTAACGGATTGTGTCAGATTCATCTGCTCAAGTCTTGAGATCTGCAACACGGCCGTCTCGGGAGAATCTGCAAACTGTGCGGCATCCCACAAATCGGCAAACACACGACCACGATTCCAGGACAAGGTTTCTCGCAACACGATTTCCAGCGAAGACAAACGAGGCGGTGAAAACAGCCCCGCAGACGCAAGTTGCTCCATAATTCCGTTGCCGGTTCTCACCGGGATCACAGCACAACAATCGACGCCACACTCGAACGCAAAGCGTATTGAGTTGATAGCCCGCTCAATCCCCTGCTCTTCCGATGTCTCAGGAGGCTTCAACAGAACAAACGCACGAATAAGAATGCTCTGCCTACGCAGCAACTCACAGGCGCGAGCAAAATCTTCCACCGTCATTTGTTTGTTGAGCCGGGCGAGTGTTTGCGGGTGCGAAGTCTCCAGCCCCAGAGCAACTTCCAGTTGTGTCTCGCACAACTGCTGAAACTCGCCGCATCGGTCATTGCAAAGCGAAGGATGGTTTTCCACGATCACAGTGTCAAAGTGTCGAACCCGTTCGGCAATTCGAGGCCAGTCAGCACGCGGAATCGCTTTCGGATCAAAAAAATTCCCGCTGTTATATAGTTTGACGTGCTGAGTCACAGGCAACTGTTGGAGGGCAAAATCAATCTGTTCCGGAATCGCTCCTTCAGAAGTAGCCTGCTCTGTCGTGTTCTTCCACAGATCGCACATGAGGCAATGAAATGGACACTCACGATTGGTGAGAAAAATCGTGGCAACACTCTCTACGCAACGATGACGCGAAAACTCATTCTCTACCAGAAAATGGTAGGGGCGGAACACGTTCACGGCGTTCCGAGGTCCGCGGGCAGCGAGAATATCAGCAGTGTTAAATCTCAAACGACCTCCGGCAGCATCTAATTTCAGTTGGCAAAAAACAACCCCAACGATTCAAGGCCAGCTCGTCCCGCAGTCCCGTAGTCCGCCAACCTTGTTCAGCCAGAACCAGGCAGACGCCTCAACCCCGTCAAACGGAGGCTGCAGCTTGATGACTCGACGAGCATACAGCCCCTCGCCGACGCCCTCAGCTTCATCAAGTCTCTTGAGGCACTCTGCATCCACCTCATACACCTCGCCCCGCACCGCAAGTCCTTCTGGCCAATCGACGAGACCGGGATAAGATCCGAGATCAAAAATGCGGTAAAGCGGACACGTCGTCGCAGGACCACGAAAGGCCTGCCCCTCAAGAAGATGATGTAGGCCGTAACCGCGTTTGAGAGAACCATAGACAAAGATCAGCGACTGAGGGTCGCGACCATGAAACTCAGCCGAATCACTTGATGCCGCCACCATAAAAGAAGAACCTGCTTCTGGTCGTTTTCCGTGCCCCCAACTCCCAAACCATGATTTCATCCCGAACCATGATCACTAAGCACTCTACCGAGATTCGCGTCCGCTACAACGAGACGGACGCTATGGGATTCCTGCACCACTCAAACTATCTCTGCTATTTTGAAGTCGGAAGGACGGAACTCTTTCGAGCACAGGGTGGCAGCTACCGACGGATGGAAGAACTTAAATTGTACTTTGTCGTCGCACGAATCGACGTGCGGTACCGCCGCCCTGCGCGATATGACGACCTGCTGACTTTGCATACGGAAATCGCCCGAGTCACACCGGCAAAGCTGGAACATTCGTACAGACTCTGTCGAGGCGAAGAACTGCTCGCAGAGGCAAACTCTGTCATTGCGTGCGTCAACGAAGCTGGCGAAGTTCAGCGAATTCCCGAGGATTTGGTTGGCCTCACCTCCGACAGCAGGGCCGAATGATGGAAAATTAGGCAGGTTGTTTGACAGATTCCGGTCAGTCAAGATAGCGTGCACCGGAGTTTTGAGTGGCCAACGGGGTTTGGAAGTGTTTTCCAGAACCTTGCACAGGCCAACTGGCTGAAACACAGCCGTGAAGAGAACAAGGGGTTTTACCATGCGAACATTCGGTCTCGTCCTCGCGTTGGCAGCATTGCTGCTCACCAACACTGCAGAAGCCGGTCGAAGCTGCTGCAAGCCTGCTAAGTGCAAGCCGGTTAAGTGCAAAGTCCAGAAGTGCAAGCCAGCCCGCGTAAAGTGCTGCAAGCCAGAACCAACCTGCTGCGAAGCTGCTCCAACCTGCTGCAGTGCTCCAGCTCCAACTTGCTGCGAAGCAGCACCTAGCTGTGGTTCATCATGTGGTAGCAGCTGCGGTTCAGCATGTGGCGCCAGCACTGGATGTGCAAGCGGGGCTTGCGGAACAGCTGCACCAGCTGCCGCTCCAGCAGCAGCAGCTCCAGCTGCCGTTGATGCACCTGCACCTCCAGCTGAAGCAGCTCCAGCTGCTCCGGCAGCACCAGCACCAGCCCAGTAATTCGGACCAGCTTTGGTTCGTAGAATCATCGTTTTCGGATCGCCAGCCTCCTGCTCACGCAAGGTTGTGGACGCTGGCGAATTTGGATCTCAGAGAGATCTCCGAAATGGGGCTCAAAGGCCCCTTTTAAGCATGTTTCTGCATTAATGGCCAATGGTTCAAGTTTGAAACGGCAGGGATGCCGTTTTTTCATGCGCGGACGCTTGTCTTGACAAGTGTCGTCGAAACGTCCATGCTTTCCGTATGACATCGTCAGCCAAGCCTAAGAGTGGAAAGCGATTCGATTCCCCGGAGCAGGAAACCTTCCTGAACCTCTGGAGAACCTATGACTGCCTGAAAGCTCTGGAAGACGAACTGTTTAGCAACTACCAATTGTCTGCTCAGCAATACAACGCACTGCGTTTATTGAGATCTGTACACCCGGCTTCGATGCAAACATTGGCACTTGGCAAGCGGCTGATCTCCCGCGGGCCGGATACCACGCGAATGCTTGATCGACTGGAACAGCGCCAATTGATCGTCCGTGAACGGCGTAGTGAAAACCGCCGAGTCGTTGAGATCGCTATCACAACACAGGGCCTCGCGCTCCTGGATGAAATGACAAAAACCGTTCGAGAAATGCACGAACGGCAACTTGGACACTTAAGTCGTACCGAACAGCAGGATCTCATTACGCTGCTGAAGCGGATTCGTGAACCTCATGAAGATGCCAGTTGTGACTGGCTGGACGAATAACACGAGAGGGCGAAGACATGAAAACCTCATTCCTGACAATTCTTGGCATCTACGCGGTCAGTTCCGCAGCCATGGCAGAGGACTGGCCACACTGGCGTGGGCCTCATAATGATGGCCAGTCGTTTGAAACCAATCTGCCGGACAAGTGGTCTCCAAAGGGTGAAAACCTGCTTTGGCGCAAGGAGGAATTCGCCAGCCGTTCATCACCAGTGGTGATGAATGATCGCGTGTATCTTGTGTGCCGAGCGTTCCCGGAGACAGAAAAAGAAGGCGAAAAGACGGTTTGCCTGGACGCAAAAACCGGTGAGCTGATTTGGGAAAGCATCCACAACATCTATCTGTCGGACGCACCGGCAGAACGTGTCGGCTGGTCGAGCGTAGTCGCCGATCCAGCCAGCGATACAGTCTTCGTTCTTGGTCTCGGATGCGTGTTCCAGTGCCTTGATGGCAAGACCGGAAAAGTGCTCTGGGAACACTCCATGAGCGAAGAGTACGGGATGCTTTCCACCTACGGAGGTCGAACAAACTTTCCCGTGGTCTTTGAGGATCTGGTCATCATCAGCGGAGTCATGACGGGCTGGGGAGAAACCGCCGTTCCAGCCCATCGCTTCGTCGCGTTTGACAAAAAGACTGGCGTGGCTCAGTGGCTGAAGAGCACCAAGCTTCGCCCGGAAGATACAACTTACAGTACGCCCGTGCTTACAACATTCAAGGGTCAGGCGGCAATGGTCGTCGGTGCTGGAGATGGGGCGTTCTACGCGATCCAACCACGTACCGGAAAAACGATCTGGAAGTATCAGGCGTCAACTCGAGGTCTGAATACCAGCGCCCTGATCGACGAGAATGGAATCGTTTACTGCGGACATGCAGAGCAGAACGCCAACGACACAACGACTCTGGGTGCAATCTTTGCCTTTGACGGAAATGTCGAAGGGGAAATCACGGAAGACAAACTTCTGTGGAAGATTCCTAAACGAGCTGTCGGCCGAAACTGCGCCGTAAAACTTGGCGACCGTGTCTACTACATCGAAGACGGTGCCACGCTGGTCATTGTAAATGCAAAGACCGGTGAGCTGGTCGGCCAGAAAAAACTTGGTCGCATTATGTTCGGCAGCCCAATGGTGGCTGATGGCAAGATCTATGTCGCAGAGAATACGGGTCGGTTCTATGTCCTGAAGCCCAGCGAAAAAGGCGTAGACGTCGTCAGTGAAGCTCGACTTGGTCAGGGCGAAGAGGTCTTCGGCTCACCCGTCGTCTCCAATGGGCGAATCTTTCTCCCATCGATTGAGGCTCTGTACTGCATCGGAAAGCCTGACGCATCGGCAACGAAACCGACGCGTTCGAAACTTGCAGACGAAGCACCAGCCGCCAGCGATAAGAAGGTAGCGCAGATTCTGCTCACGCCTGTTGAACTGTTGATTGGAACCGGCGAAAAGGCCAGCCTTCAGGTCAAAGGATACAACAAGAGTGGTCAGTTCGTGCAACTCATGAAGGATGCCACAATCACTGCCGAGGGCGGCGGTTCGGTTTCAAAAGACGGCTCCTATACAGCCCCGGCTTCGGGTCATTCAGCGGTCGTGCTGACAGCAAAGTCCGGCGAAATGACAGCCACGGCAAGAATTCGAGTGGTCCCGCCGCTTCCATGGAAATTTGATTTTTCTAATGACAAAGTCCCGGCGACGTGGATTGGTGCTGATTACCGCCATAAACCCGCACCTCTGGATGGTGAAAAAGGGCTGGTCAAGATCAGCACAATTCCAAAGGGAACTCGCAGTCAATCCTGGATGGGCTGGACAAATCTGCATGACTACACGATTCAGGCTGACTTCAAAGCCACCGAAAAGAATGGACGTCTGCCGGACCTTGGACTGATCAATCAGCGTTACACGATGGACCTGCAGGGATCACAGCGGCTTCAGATTCGTTCGTGGGTTGCACGACTTGAACTCCGATTTGCCAAGACGATCGACATGCAATGGTCGGCCGACACCTGGTACACAATGAAGTTCCAAAGTGAGACCAAGGACGGCAAAGCGATCCTGCGCGGCAAAGTCTGGCGACGTGATGAAGCCGAACCCGCGGAATGGCAAATTGAAGCCGCCGATGCAACTCCAAACCTTAGCGGAAGTCCGGGCCTCTTCGGCAACGCAACGGATGCTGAATTCTTCGTCGATAATGTTCAGGTCATGTCGAACAAGTAATTGCTAATCTTCGGGCGACATTAATTGAGGCTGGGTGTTCGCGGGATACCTTTACAGAAGTAAGCCTCAATCGTGGCCGCGGACAGAATAAGTTGACTAAAACTCGTTGCAGACGAATAAAGCTCTGCGACTGGCGAAGCAAGTCGGCCAGAAAGGCAAAAACGCCAATCGTAACCAGACTTCGACTCGCCTGATTCTTACTTCAATCCATAAGGAACCCTTCCATGTTGAAATTCAGGATCTGCCTTAACCTCGCACTGTGTCTGACAGTTGCGGCGGCAGCACAGAACACTGCGGTGTCTGGAGAGAACCCCACTGAGACGGCCCTCAGCAAGATTGGGAAGATGAAAGTGGGACCAAAAGACTGGCCGCAATGGGGCGGAAGCTACTCTCGCAACAATACTCCGGATGGCAAGAATATCCCAACGACCTGGGATGTCAGTACGGGCGAAAACATTGCCTGGTCAATGCCACTCGGATCCGAAACTTACGGTAATCCTGTCGTGGCAAACGGCAAGGTCTTCATCGGAACGAATAACGGTAACGGCTACATCAAGCGTTACCCTAGCTCCATCGACCTCGGATGCCTTATCTGCATTGATGAAAAGTCTGGTGAGTTCCTTTGGCAGCACTCCAATGAAAAGCTCTCCACCGGCCGCGTTAACGATTGGCCTCATCAGGGTATTTGCTGTTCTCCTTACGTTGAAGGCGACCGTGCGTGGTACGTCAGCAGCCGCGGACATGTGGTCTGCCTGGATACAGAAGGATTCCGTGATGGAGAGAACGATGGACTTTTGACCGATGAGAAAGTTCAGGAAAAGAATGAAGCCGACGTAGTCTGGTCTCTCGACATGATGAAGGACCTGAAGGTTTCTCAGCACAACATGTGCAGTTGCTCGGTAACATGTGTTGGTGAGTTATTGTTTGTTATCACAGCAAATGGTGTTGATGAGGGACACATTACAATTCCCGAAGAGAAAGCTCCCAGCTTTGTCTGCGTGAATCGTGAAACAGGAAAAGTTCTCTGGACAGACAACTCCCCTGGCGCAAATGTATTGCATGGTCAGTGGTCATCTCCAGCTTTTGGAGTTTTCGATGGAGTTGCTCAGGTCCTGTTTGGAGCGGGTGATGGTTACCTCTACAGCTTTGCTGCAGAAGGCAAGGACGGCAATGCTGAGATGCTTTGGAAGTTTGACTGCAATCCGAAAGAATCCATCTATCTGCTTGGTGGTCGAGCCACTCGAAACCATCTGATTGCGACGCCTGTTGTCTATGATGGCCTCGTCTATATCGGCGTTGGCGAAGACCCTGAGCATGGTGAAGGTCAGGGACATCTGTGGTGCATCGACCCGAAGAAACGCGGGGACGTGAGCCCAACCCTCGTCTTTAATTCCAAGGACCCGAAAACCCCAATTACTCATAAACGACTTCAGGCCCTGGATGACAAGGCCGGGGACTTTGAACGTGAGAACCCGAACTCGGCTGCGGTCTGGCATTACACGGGAACCGACCCGTCAGTCTTTGAAAGCACGATGCACCGTACTTGTGGTACTGTGGCCATCAAGAATGACCTGCTATTCGTCGCAGACTTCAGTGGACTGTTTCACTGCCTGAATGCAAAGACCGGTGAACCTCACTGGACTTACGACATGTTCGCAGCATCATGGGCCTCTCCACTGATCGTCGAAGATCGGGTCTACATCGGCGACGAAGACGGTGACATCGCCATCTTCAAGCTTTCTGCCGAAATGGAGAAACTGGGCGAAGAGATCAACATGGGCTCATCCGTCTACACGACACCTGTCGTTGCCAATGACACCATGTTCATCGCCAATCGCAACCGCATCTACGCCATCAAAGAAGGCGCAAAAAGCGAACCCGCGAAGTAGTTCAGTTCACCATCACTGAAAAAGCTTAGACCCCGTGTCAGAACATTCTGAGCGGGGTCTTTTTATTGGGGAAGTTCGGATGAAACTTCCGCTGGCAGCTTCTCAGGATCAAGTTGATCAATAAGTCCGGATAAATCCTGGTGTTTGCAAAGCTCACGATACTCCGCAGAAGATCTGAGCCGCTTCAGGACAGATGGCTTCAGGAAGACATTGTCTGCATGGGCTTGATTGATAATCAGCGTGGCGACTGCGACCACAGAGCTGATCTGTTCGGTGTCAGAATTGTTTTTCACCATCGCTCTGCAGGCACGAATCTGATCGGACAAGGAAGGACAGTGAACAGTCCAGTCCGCCTCGGCCTTTAGCTCAGAAAGCGTCCTCGAGTCACCACGGAGCCCCATGCAAAGAAGCCGAATAGAACGGTGTCGTGAGGCTGGATTCAAGCGAATAGCCTCATCAAAGTATCTCATTGCCCCCGCATAGTCCTGCTGCCCGAAAAGCAAACGCCCCCGGGCCCAGTTGACTTCTTCCCGAGACCGCAGAAGACTGACTTCGCCGGGATACGACTTCATCGCATCGGCAACAGTATTTTCAGCTTCTTCAAGTTGCTGGCTTGCCAATCCACGGTCACCTTTTTCTGCATAGATGTCGCCAAGTTCAATCAAGGCATTGACGATCGTGACTACTCCAGTCGGCCGATATGGATGTTTTTCGGCAATTCGCTTAAGAATCGGCAGATGCTGAGCCATATGGATATTGGCTCCCTGCACGTCCCCCAGACCATCATAAAAATTGGCGAGTTGCAGATGATAATCGGCAATGATGTCCCAATCTGGTGAAGACTCGGGGAAGCTTTCTTCAAGCTTCTGAAGGAACATTGAGGCAGCATCCGTGAGCTCCTTCGCCCTGACTTTCTCATCCCCCCAGATCTTCAGTTTTACAAGACCGCACTTCGCCTGCAGAATTGATTGGGCCTGAATTCTTACGGACTTCTGCAATGGCTTAGCCTCGGTTGTCCTTAGCCAGCTCTGCAATTCAGCCTCGGCCTCCGTCAGTTGGCCTCGGTCTGCAAGCAGCATCGCAAGATCATACGACAGACTATAGACCTCCCAGGACTGCGCCGCCGTTTCCCGGTAACTGACAGCAAACAATTCCGCGTGGCGTTTAGCCTTACGAAAAGTCGCCTCGGACTCTTCAAACTGACCGTAAGTATATTGGAGCATCGCCAGCAGTCGATCAGCCTTCAGCAGTTGCCGATAGCTCTGTGCGCCATCAACCGTACCGATGATCATCTTTTCGAACAATGCAACTGCATTCTTAAGATCCTTCTCAGCCTGTCTCAGATGCCCCATGCGAGTGTGAATTGCACCGCGACGAATCTGCATGCCGCCGAAAACACCACGGAACTCGTCACTCAATGGGTACGCTTGGGCTAGCTTGCCAGCGAGTTCCACAGCTTCAGTAACCTCTTCAATCGCCTGACGATTCCGTTCAAAAAACTCATGTGCGTATGATCGGTCATAACACGCCCAGGTAAAACCATCGCTGAATCTGCGGTTGTCAGGAAACTTTGCAACCAATACACGGTATAGCTCCAGAGCCTGATTCGAATAGTCTTCCTGTCCAGCAATATAACCCAGTTGCTGACACGCATCACTCATCGCTCGGTAGGATTCCGCGAGTCTCGCCAGTGTATCGTGCGATTCGGGATCGGAAGCTCGTCGCTTTTCAAAAACATCCTTCGACTGTCCAAAAGAAACAAGCGCCTCCTCCATTCGCCCTGCGGCAATCTGAATGTCACCAAGCAGTTGCTTGAGATTCGCATAGGCCTCCCAGGCAACAGGATCACACGCCTCTCCCTCTTTGACAAGAACAGGTGCGAGCACAGCGAGTCCCTCATTCGCGGCCTGCTCGGCTGCTGCCAGTTCTCCAAAGTTCTGCATGGACAGACCGACGTCAATGAGCGTAGAGGCAAGTTGACGACGGTAATCTGCCTGATCGGTCTCTTCCAGGAGTTTCTGGTAGATCTTTGCGGCCGCTTCAAATCGTGCTCGAGCCTCCTGTTCTTCGGCGAGTTGCAGAAGAATCGTGCCACTCTGCTGCAGACCTTCGGCGCGTATCACGCGACTCTCGATCGAATCGCCTTTCAGACTGGCGAATGTCTCGTACTGCTGCAGAATTTTCTGCAGAAACTCTCGATCCGAATCTGTCAGCTCAGCCTGCGATCCTAATTTTTGGGTGACGACATCGTCAAATAGTGTCCTCAAAGCCTGAAGAGTCTGAACATTAGCGGAACGAGAATTCTCCATCGCCAATTCAAGCTTCTCATTGTTCGACTGAAGTTCCTGATTCTTCTGCCCCAGAACGACGGCTCCTGCTGCTCCTGCCAGTGAAGCAATCAACACTCCTGTCGCCGAGGCAGCAGCAAGTCCGGGCCGGCGGCGAATCCAGCGCCCCAGCCTGACAAAAAACGAGTCACGGCAGACACTGACTGACTCTCCTGCAAGATATCGCTCAATATCCTGAGCCATAGAAACAGCCGAGACGTAACGATCTGCCCGACGGATCTCCATCGCATGGCAGCAGATTGACTCCAGAGCATCCGGGATCGCAGGATTCACTTCATGCGATGAAAAGCGTTGTCCCTGCTTCAGTCGATCCAGATGCTCATGAAACGCACTCTTTCCGATTGAATATGATCCCGTCAGCAACGCAAACAAAGTAGCTCCAAGTGCATACACATCTGACACGACAGTGACGTCTTCTGTGTGCCCAAGCAGTTGTTCGGGGCTGGCAAATGCAGGTGTCCCAAGAACCTGCCCATCATGTGTTGCAAAACATTCGCCGTCAGAAGCATCTGTCACGACTAATGCCGGATCGTCCGATTTTTCGCCTGGAACTTTTGCCAATCCCCAGTCCAATAACAGAACTTCTCCAAAAGGTCCCAGAATGATATTGGCTGGCTTGATATCGCGATGAATCACTCCCTGCCCATGTGCGTAGGCGACAATATTGCAAACAGCCACCAGGTTCTGCAGCAACTGACGAAACTCGTGTGACTCATAGAAGGAGGCAGGTTTCGAATCCAGAGTCCCGGCATGCAGTGCCTGAATACGAGCTTGCAGCGTTTCACCATCAACAAAGCGCATGACATAACAGGGACGGTCCGTTTGATTCGATTTAAGAGCATGCACAGGAATGATGCCGGGATGGTCAAGACGTCCGGTGACCCTCGCTTCCCGCTCAAACCTGGCAGACCGCTCAGCAGTCAGATTCTTCCACCGAGGAAACTTGATCGCAACTTTGCGATTTAACACCGGGTCGGTAGCTATATAGACACTACCAAGCCCCCCGGAGGCGTGCAGCTCTTCAATCCTGTACTCGGACGAAACAAGAACAGTATCAGACTGCTCTAAACGATGTGACGGCACCTCAGCCCCACGCACCTGCTCCTGCTGAGTCGAAATCACCCCAAACCGAGATTCAACAGCCTCCAGGGCACGAATGGTCCATTTGAGTTCCTGCAGCAGTTCCGGCATTTCAGCGCACAGATCTTCTGGAGAAAGGGGGATTCCCGCTTCACGATTTTCTTCCCAAAGGCAAAGGAGATCGTCAAGAGTCGTCATGTCAAAAAGCTAAACTCCACGTTGGCGATGGAGCATCCAAAAACGGGTGTAACTTCACTACAGTCTGCAGATCGAAGATCAGGCGTAGAGTCGGCCAAAAATCTCCAAAATTCTGAAGTGCCGGGACATCTAAATTTCCGAGTCGCCTGACTCACTTAAAAGGTCACGGTAAAGCCGAATTCGGACCGTCTTCCAGCGACGCCCCAGGGTTCGCAAAGGAATCGCCAGAAGTTCAGATGTCTCAGACATCGTCAGGCCCTGATACCAAAGCAAATCAAACAGCAATCGATCGTCTTCCGGCAGACCCTCTACGTACTCATGAAACTCGGTCCACTGACTTAGTTTCTGAGGATCAAAGGTATCATCATCGTTCGGTACCGCGGCCGGACTTACGGATTCACCGAGGGATGAAGCTGTTGAATCGGCCTCGCGATGGGAGTGTCGCTGCCCGAAATGAAATCGCGACAGATCAATCAGCTCACGGCGAATCAGACAGGCGGCGAGACGGAAGTAGTCGACCGACGTTTCCGGCTGATGGCTCGAGAGATACTTCCACAGTCGTACAATAGAATTTTGCAGCAGATCGTCGGTCTCTTCAAAACTACGAACAGCCGGAATGTCACTCAGAATTCGACGCGACAGTAAGCGCAGTCGACGCATGGAGATATCAAGGAGTTCCTGCCGAGCCGCAGTATCTCCGGCTTTGTGACGTTCCAGCCAATGCCGAACTGCCAGTGTCGATTCTGCTCCAGAAGGTTCGGGAACAGTGGGCATAACAGCAGGATTCCTGACGACTGCAATCAGGGACAGAGAATTGGGTGCGATCAAACATCCTCTTAAGGCATCCTGCAACTACGAAAAAATCGATCTTTACGCTCAGAGATCATAATCTTTGGGGAAATCTGGCCGTAGCAACGCTAAGGCTTCGATCGGTAAGGCAGCCCCAAAAGAGTTACGCTCTCGAGCGTTGATCAACATAAGCTTCCCGGATCTCTGCTGACCACCGTTTTTTGAAAGGTAATAACGATGTGCCGATCTATGAAATCACTCATCATTCTGCTGACCTCTTTCGTCGCTAATGGCGAGATTCTCTCGGCACAGGAAAAGACGCATGTTGAAATCGCGGGATTCAGCGTCGGGAAGAAGGATCCGGAGTCGCAGTTTGGTCAGGGGCTCTCCATGACGAAGCAGCCTGGACTGGAAACAGATATCTTCTTCAGACTTCCCGGAAGAACCATCCTGTCAATCGACGAGAAACAGTCAAAGATTACCCTGACGACAAATGAAGGCAATCAGTTGCCGCTGGAGGAATTCTTCGACGGATTTTTTCAGATGACAGTCAATGACAATCCGTCAGAAGGCACAATCACCCTCAGGAGTGCTGAACTTTCGGCTAAGTCGACGAGCAATTTTATGATCGACGGCAAGTTTGTTCTCATCACAGGAGCCGACCTTAAGACCGTGGACGGGGATCTGAAACTGGTAGAAGGCACGAAGATTAAATTCGGCCCAGCCCAACTGAGCGTCAATCAGATTGGTCCGGCATTGGGGGACCCGTTTAAGCAGTCTTTCGAACTCAGTGGTACCCAACCACTCGATACGATCCAAACCGTCGAATTTCTTGATGACAAGGGTGAGGTGATTGAGAGCAGTGAGAGCAGTGAGAGCGGTTCTGGTAGTTTTGGATTCGGTGAGAACATGACCTATTCGAAGTCGTGGCAAATCGCAACCGAGGCCAAAACGTTGAAGGCTCGCGTGTCCTACTTCAGCAAGACTGAGCCTGTAAACCTGCCCTGCAAACTGACGTTTGGTCTGGGACTCTGAACCTTGATCCTTCACACTCCCCAGACAGTGCCGCGAAGCACAACGGAGTGCGAGGTGATCAATGTTTCACGGCCGCATCGGTGGGAATCAATCCGCTTCCGGGCTTCGCAACATCCCAAAGATTTATGGGACGTATCTCCTGGCGCACATGTAGTGAACGCCTCTAACACCGGGAATTACGCAGTTTGAGCCGCAGCATTCAATCGCAAACTGCATGCTCACACATAGAAATTTGCCGAAAAATCGCACGACACGAAGATGTGAAAAAACCTGAACCTGTGGCATGAGACCACGGGACTGTCTTTTCGATTCCGCTGAGCATTACTCTCGCGAAAAACGCCGCCGGAATAAATCGACGGGCTGGCGCAACACAAAGCCTCGGAATTTTCACTTCCGGTTAAAGCGACAAGTCGTCGCAAAAAAGACCGTTTTCTGCGACCTGCCGAAAACGGGGGCGCCCGCCAATGACTAGCCCTTGCGATGTCGAATTTTGGCGCGCATACGGCGCTTCTTGCGACCAATTTTTCGTCGACCTTTGCCCGTCTTCTTCGTACCCATGAGCCAATAATCTCCGGACTTCGAACTTGAATGCCACTTCGGAAGGGGCGAAGAATAGCAATCCCTGGCAATTCATTCAAATCACGATCACTGCCGTTCTTTCGACAAAGAGAAACCCGCAACTTTGACATCTTCTAACCGGCAGCGAAATTCGGAGAATCAGCACAGCACAGTATTGCGGGTCGACGTAAACCTGCATTGCCAGCGTTTTTGCGACTTTCAGCCAGAATTCACAAGAGGCAAGTAGCCAAAAAGGCTTGAAAAAGGAAAGGCCAGCCGGAAACTGCCTGCTTGCTGTCAGACAAAATCCGGCTGGCCTTGTCGCTCAACTCGCGATCACTAACAGAAAAGAAGTTATTCTTTAGTGAGGGTGCACGTCTGCGTGATGTTGTAACCCGCACAAAAACGCATTAACCCCCAGGAAACATTGGTGGCGGGAACCGATACTGTCGCAGTCGCCGTTGTGGCGGCATTGACAACAGTACAACTTGCGCCCGTTCCCAGACCCACGATGTTCATCTGTCGCAACCCCTCGGACTGCGCCTGAGCCACCGTCCCACCCGGTATGATAAGCTTGCGAGCGGCCTCGTACGAAGCATTTCCGGCGGTTTGACGAGCAAAATTCAGAGCCGTCAACTCCAATCCACCAAGGAACAGAAGGAAGATCAGAGGAGCAGCGATTGCAAATTCAACAGTAAGTACTCCCCTTCGGCCCGGGTCTAGACTCGGGGAGCACTGAATCTTGTTTCTTACGTTCTTCATGATGATCTCTTGATGTCTCAAGTCCGCGGTAGTCAGTCTGTCAGTACGATCGGAAGCTGCTTGGCAAGGTCACGAAAGGCCTGCTGCAATTGAGCTGCATTTTGAGTTGCGTAGTATTGGCCTCCTGTAATACTGGCCACTTGCGTCAGTGTCGCCTGGGTGGATGTCATCATACTCACACAGTGAACGGTGACCCCGGCCGCAGCCGCGTCCTGTGCAGCAAGAACCGGATCTCGCCCTGCATTCCACTGACCGTCAGTCAACAAAATGATGACCTTGTTGGAAAGAGCACGACCATTCGCACCCGTCAGCACTGAGACAGCCCGGTCAAGACCTGCCGAAAGAGTTGTGCCACCACCAATCGCACTGTTTGAACGAGTCGCAATAACGTTCTCGATAGCCGTTCGATTTGTCGACCAGACGAATGAACCCGCCGCTGGAAGGTTGTGGTCTGTGTCAACCAGCGTGTAGTTCGTGTACGGATGGTATGGCAATGACATCGCACTGCTCCACGTTACAAGTGCGGTACGAGGCGGGTACTGAAACTGCCCGGCTTCATCCAGAAAGATGTTCACAGCGCTTCTCATGATAGCCCACCGGCTGGCGGTGGTCTGCGGCGGCGAACAGTAGTTCCTGAACATTGAGTCCGGATAAAAACTTGATGAGTACAAAAGCGGATTTGGCGATGGATAGGACCAGTCATTCCCTGTCATGTCGAACATCATAGATCCCGATCGGTCGATGCACAGGCAGACTTCCACTTCCTGCTGCCCAGCCGTTGCCTGAGCTGCCGTGGAAAACGGAGCATGTCCAAGTGCCGGAGCAAAGAACATATTCATGGCTGGTGTCACCCCGCCGTTGCCAATCTTCGCGTTAACTCGAACTGAGTTGAACGGCGTGGCATTCGCAGTGAATGTCCAGGTTCCATTCGTCTGGCCGGTGACTCGGCCAAGCGTTACGTCATTCGTGGTAATCGCATAGGCACGACCACCAACTTTGTTGAGCCCGGCATATTGAACTGCCGCAGCCTTGGCCGCATTCCCATCCTGGGTTCGGGCCAGTGCTTCTGCACCGGCTTTTGCTGCAGCATCCGTGGCCGTCCGCAACTCAGTTCGAATGAGTTGCATATAGGCAAAATCGACGGTCATCGCCGCCACCATCACAAATGTAAACAGCATCGCGGCAATCAGCACATGGGCCGCTCCATGTCGCTGATGATCAGCGCGACGCTGAAATCGAGACAAACGTTTCATTCCCAACCCCTTTCATCACAGCTCACATTCGACGGACTCACGCAGCCGCCGCGAACTTCTAAATCGCAAATTTCACTACAGCCGGACCATCACTACAGTTGTGCTGAGTGTCTTCCCGGTCATGAACTGCATTGGGCCATAAGACAGATTCGACGCGGGTGCTGACAAGGTCACTGTCACCTGAGTCCCACGTGCCGTTGCAGTCGTCACGGTTGGGGAGAACGTAAGCGTATACGTACTCACTTTCCGAACAGTCATGATCTCCTGACATCGGGTGCGAGCCAACGCTTCATTGGAACCCGGACGAGTAATGACCTTGGCAGCCTCGTAAGCCGCCATGTTCATGGACTGCCGCAGGAATACGGCGTTTGCCATTTCCATCCCGCCAAAGACAAGCGTAATCAGCAATGGAAGAGAAACGGCCATCTCAAGAACCGCAGTGCCGCTTCGCCCCAGGACTCCACGCTTATTCACGTGCAGACAGGAAACTTCGCTTTGCAGAACTGTATTGATCTTTTTCACTGGGAAAACTCTGACTGGAGTCAGGAAAACAGAAACCACCACGTGATCTGTAGGTCGAAATCCGCCCTACCATGACAAGTTCCTGCCGTAACAATCAGAGAAATCCCTCCAGCCGTACGAACATGACGGATATCAACAGCGTGCGGGTCATTCAGAACTCAACGACGTGTTGTTCTCCGGCATCACCCCTCACAAAAACAAGTAGATTTGAATGCTTTTTGCATCTCAACCCTACTGAAACCTGACCACGGGACGAAAAAAAAGCCTGCCCCGGAGAGGGACAAGCTTTGGAAACAGAATCTGGTTACGCAGGATCGATGTCAACACCGCCGAAGCATCCGAAGGTGCCGGCAATGCACTTCGTCAACTATTCCTCTTCCTTCGCCCACAAATGTGCTGTCAACGCATCTGGTGCTGAAACAATCTCTTCTGATCGGAAATAGGTTGCGATCTCTTTCGCGGCCGCATCGGGACCATCGCTACCATGGATCAAATTCATCTGGCGACTTGCTCCAAGATCACCACGGATCGTTCCCGGTGCTGACTCACGCGCATTCGTCTTGCCCATGAGCGTTCTCATGACCGTAATGGCTTCCGGACCTTCAACAACCATCGCCACAACCGGGCCTGACGTAATGAAGGCTTCCAGTTCCTTGTAAAAAGACTTGGCGACATGCTCGGCATAGTGCTGCTTGCTCAGTTCCGGAGTCACCTGCAACATCTTCATCCCGACGATACTCAAACCCTTGTCTTCAATTCGCGAAACAATCCGCCCAATCAGACGTCGCTGCACACCGTCTGGCTTCACAAGTATCAGAGTTCGCTCAAGCGCCATTTCAAGAACCTTTAAGATCAAATAAGTGGGTTAACAAATCGACTGCACCACGCAGATTTTCAGCAGCAGCCAAGAAAAAATCGGTACAGGACCCCAAACATCAGGCAGGAGTACCCTGCATCATTTCAAGAAACTCAGTGAACAGGTAATGACTGTCATGAGGTCCAGCGGCCGCTTCCGGATGATACTGAACACCAAAAGCCTGATGGACCTTATGGCGAATCCCCTCAACTGTCTGATCGTTGAGATTCACGTGAGTTACTTCAACATCATCCGGCAGAGTGGCTGCATCGACCGCAAAGCCATGGTTCTGTGATGTAATTTCCACTTTTCCGGTTCGACGGTTCAGCACCGGCTGATTGGCTCCGCGATGCCCGAACCGAAGCTTGTACGTCTTGCCTCCGAAGGCCAGACCCAACAACTGCAGCCCAAGGCAAATCCCGAAGACAGGCTTCTTACCCAGCAGACCCTGAATAGTTTCAATCGCGTAAGTCAATGGCTCCGGATCTCCCGGACCATTCGACAAAAACACCCCATCCGGATTAAGGGCCAGAATCTGCTCTGCCGTTGCCGTTCCCGGCACCACGGTCACTCGACATCCTACGTCGCGAAGATAACGAGCAATGTTCCACTTCATTCCGTAATCAATGGCCACGACGTGCGGACCATCCGTTCGCTCAGCACCGGACACATAGTCCGACGGCCTGCCGAGTTCACTTAGCGGTGCATCCCAACCACAGGACTCCTGAGGCATCACTTCCTGAACAAGGTCGCGACCCACCAGACCAGGAGCCTCCTGAACCTTCTTCAACAAAGAAGCGTCGTCCAGATCCACGGTCGACAAAACACCTTTCATGGCACCCTGTGTGCGGATCTGACGAACCAATGATCGAGTATCAATGCCCTGAATCCCGACGATCCCGTTTCGCTTGAGATAACTATCCAATGATTCCGACGATCGATAGTTACTGGGAATCTCGCATAACTCTTTGACGACAAAACCTTTAAGGAACAGCCCTTTGCTTTCAACATCCTCCTGATTGACTCCATAGTTTCCAATCAGTGGATAGGTCATCGTGACAATCTGACCGTTGTACGAGGGATCTGTCAAAATCTCCTGATACCCAGTCATACTCGTATTGAATACAACTTCCCCGTGCACTTCGCCGTCTGCACCAAAGGCTGTTCCGGTATAAATTTTCCCGTTCGCCAGTACCAGCTTTGCAGGACGACTTGCCATGCCAAAATTCTCCCAGGGTCCGCGCGTAAAACGACCGCAGTTGAAAAACACGTTTGTTTGTGAAATCTACCAAGCGATCGGTGGAGCTTAAAGCTGTCGACCGGCTGGACCCTGAGTTTCGCAAATTTCGTAGTACCGTTATTCTCCCACCTCAGACAACAGAGAGACTTGAATCCAGGCCCACTGCATACCAGTAGTGCCCTGCCCGCCTCAGGAGATTCATGCCTAATCTGTCCTGAATGACCCGGGCAAACCCGTCGCCAGCAAAAGAACATGACCGCACCCGTCGTAACCAGATTCGCTCCCAGCCCGACAGGCCTGCTCCACACTGGCCACGCATTTTCAGCCTTGTTCGCCTATGAATCCGCCCGGAGATCTGAAGGACTGTTTATCCTCAGGATCGAGGATCTCGACTTCACTCGATGTCGGCCGGAATTCGAAACCGCCATCGAAGAGGACCTGGGCTGGCTGGGAATCACCTGGGAAGTCCCAGTCCGTCGACAGTCAGATCATCTATCGGATTTCGCAGCAGCGGCTGATTCCCTGCAACAAAAGGGTCTACTCTATCCCTGCTTCTGCACTCGAAAAGACATCCAGCAGGAAATCAACGCCGCCGGAGGCGCGCCACATGGCCCCGATGGCCCCGTTTATCCCGGAACTTGTAAACACCTTTCCCCCGCAGAACGTGACGACCGCATCGCCGCAGGACAGTCATTTGCTCTCAGACTGGATCTTGAAAAAGCGATCAGGATCACAGGCTCTGACCTGAAATGGCGAGACCTCGCAAAAGGCTGGCAGACGGCGAGGCCGGAGATCTTCGGGGATATCGTTCTGATCCGGAAAGATATTGGATCGAGCTATCATCTGGCGGTCGTTCATGATGATGCGCTTCAAGGTGCTACTCGTGTGACACGCGGCATGGATCTCTTCAGTGCGACTCATATCCAAAGAGTTCTACAGTCACTCCTGGTCCTGCCGACTCCCGAATACCATCATCATCAACTCATCTGCGATAACAATGGAAAACGTCTCGCCAAACGGGACGATGCTGAAAGCCTGCGATCGATACGAGATCGTGGAATCACGGCCGAAGAACTTCGTGCGAAGCTCTTCACAGACATGCCGTACAAGTAAACACACTGATGGATAGCCATAGCCAAGGCTGAGTCAATTCATAGTCTGAGAAAAATCCGGTTGCGATAAAGGTAGTACAGAAATAGCCATTTGGCCCCCATACTTCCCACTTCAAGCAGGAAATCGCCTCCGCTACCACTCAACCGAGCAACGCCACCGAAGAAGAACACAGCCATCCGGTCGAAATCGATGAACCGCGGCGCGATGTACATCACGATGGCATTCATGCCGATGACAGTCCAGAAGAATGACCACTTCTGCCATCGAACGACATCTATGATTGTGTAAAAGACACAGAGCAACAACAGACTCCAGCCTCCCGCAACCAACACGAAAGAACTGGTCCAGAGAATTTTGATGATCGGAAAACTTCGCCCCCACAATGTGCCAAGGACAACGCATGAAACTCCACAGGCGAACAGTCCTCCGATTTTTGCCCAATTAGATCGAGAACTCTTCAGCCACAGCCCGGCAAAAACTCCCAGCATCACAGTCACGACAGCCGGTATTGTGGACAGAATTCCTTCGTTGTCTCCGTAGCCGTAATACTGTTCCATGATTTTCCCGGGCAGCCAGCTTCGATCCAGGTAGCCCGCAAGATTGCCAGCTTTCGAATAATCTCCGGCAACGCCGCCCGGTATGGGAACGAAAGTCAACAACCCCCAGTAGCCCAGCAAAATTGCAGCAGCCACAATAATCTGACCACGGACCTTGAACTTCAAAAACAACACTGCAGTGATGCCGTAACACACAGCAATTCTCTGCAGGACTCCCGCGTATCGAAGATTACCGAAATCGAACTTCAAAAGACCATTGCAGATCAATCCCAACGCAAAGAGAGCTACTGTCCGGCGGAGAATTCGTCCATAAGCAGACCTGGGATCATCCCGAAACTTCTCCAACGAAAACGGAATCACACATCCCACCAGAAACATGAAGAGTGGAAAAATCAGATCGTAAAATCGGAAACCTTCCCACTCCACATGTTCGAATTGAGACTTGAGTCGAATGGCTGCAGGTGAATCAAATCGACCCAGAAAACTTGTGGCCAACGCATCCCCACCAGCAATCCAGAACATGTCGAAACCACGCAGTGCATCAAGCGACTGCAATCGCGGTGTCGAATTCTTCTGGTCGTCTACATTTCGTGTAACGGACGGACTGCTCATTTTTCACTCGGCACTCTCAGAATCTTGACCACATCACTCAGGCAGATGTGAATCATAGAATTCTGCTGAGGCAAAGCTACTTCGGCTCTTTCAGGTCCTGACCCGGATCAACCGATTCCGACTCACGAACTTTCGGAGCAGGCGCTAAGCCAGACGCGGCTTCAAAACCTCCTGCTTCTGCCGGTTCTGGCAACAACGGCTTATAGCGGTAGTAGACTTCCAGAGTCAGCGTCGCAAGACAAGTCGTCAATAGTCTTCCACCGGCTCTGCTGTAGTCGTCACGATCACGCGGCGCCCAACTGCCTTTTTCGTCGCCCTCGACTCCCTGCCAGGCGATCAAGTCATCTCGCAATCGCCCGTTCCAGCGATCCCACTCGGCTCCACCCCAGTTCTTCATTACCTGCGTGGCAAAATAGTTGTAATAGAGATTGTCGTAAGGGCCACGCTTGTCGATCAGCGCAACACCTGCGCGAAGGTCGTTGTCATTACGATTCTTCCCGAGATACATACGGCTGAGTAAAGCCATGGAAGTCACCGAGATTGCATAGGACTTCTTCTCGATCTCGTATCCGTATCGCCCTTCTCCATCAACAGCAACACTGTCAAGGTAATAAGTCACACCTTTCCATGTCACGTCCGGCACTTTGATGCCAGCCTTCTCTCCGGCCTTTAATGCCATCAACTGAATTGCCGTAGCCGATGTCGATCCCGGCTGCTGTGGATTGTACCGCCAGCCTCCTCCGCGAGGATCCTGCGAATTGACCAGAAACTTCACCGCACCTTCCGCGAAAGGCTTTAGCTTGCGATCTTTGGTCATCCCATAGGCTTCGCACAAAGCCAGAGTCGCGGCCCCATGAACGTAGTAAGCGTAATTGGGGTCTTCATCGTCGTCGGCCTTGTTGATAACCCCTCGAAGGTCATAGCCCGCCGGCGCATTCACGCCGATGGATGTCAAGAACTCCAGACCTGCTAACACTGGCTTGCGATACTGCCCGTCTTTGTGCGTCTGTCCCGCCGCAAGAAAGGGCAACAAGGCGTAGGCGGTTCCGCCTATCGGATTATTGACTGTCCCAGGATTTCGACAGGGACCCACATCAATAAAGTCCCATGTGCCGTTCGCTCTTTGTCTCGCGGCAAGCCACTCCAGAGCATGCCCCACGGCAGATTCACTTGCAGCGGAACCACCATATTTTTCCACCATCAGCTTCCGGCCGGCATCACTGCGATGGTCAACAGCCGACGCAGTTGCCCCCTCGGAAATACTCGGTCCCACAGCGATTGTTCCATCGGGCGTCTCCGGCAACTCTGTCTCAGCCATCTCCGTTTCAACAATAGGCATCGGCTCTGGTGGTGGCTCTGGAACTGGCTCAGGTTCCGGCTCTGGCTCCTCCACCATTTCTTCCGGAGGCTCTTCGATGGGCTGCTCGAGCTGTTTTCCCACTTCTTCAGCAGGCGGCTCGATCGGTAACGACTCTTCGACGGGCTCAATCGTCTCAGAGAACCCGGCCACCAGCGGAGGCAGAGTCACTTCTTCCACGATCTCCAACCTTGCAAGTGTCAACAGAAACATCACCAGCCCTGTCAATGCAGTACTGATAGCCGCAGGCTGACGACTCCGCTTCAGTTCAAGTTTCACTTCCTCGGTCGTGGTTCGTAGCTTGGGCTTTAAATCGGATTTTCGGGCTCTGACTCGGACTCGCTCAGCCTGCTCCAAAGTGACCAATCTTGCCCGCTCGATAATCTTTCGCAACGATATTCGAGCACGTCGTTTCTTTGGAACACTCCTCCTCGAAGTCGGCAATTGCGATCCATCACCAGCGTTACGGCTTCCCGAAGCAGGATCTTCCCTGCTCTCGACGGGAACGTTTGAAATCTGACTGGTCTGGGCAGGAGTTTCAACAATCGACCCGGCAGTCGCCAGTCTTGCTGGCGGAGAAAAGAAGGGTGACTTTTCACTCGGCGCCGCAGAACGAGTGTCAGCAACCGAACTTGTCGTGATCGCCGATGCCGCTTTCGTCGCTGAAGCAGTCGACGATGCCAGGGAGAAATGGGGACCAGTATTCGTTCCGGCCCCCAGTCCAGCATTTGGTGTCGAAACGATCTGCTGCTGAATGCCAATTGGTGCAGCTGGCGCACCTGTCGCGGCCTCTCGTTCAAGTTGCTGAACAGACAAAGTGACCGCAGATGGATTTCCAATGGCCTGCTCTGCCAGCGCAGAGAACTTTTGTGCCAGCGTCAAGTATTGCTGTGAGAGCGATGCATGATGAACAGAAGCAGCGACAGCCTCTTCCGTTCGAACTCGCAAAGCCGCAGCAAATTGCTCCGGAGTCTGACTCTTCGGTGGGTTGCTCATAAAGCACCGACAAACTGAACGGCGGCGGGACGGGACACACTACCACGGGAACGACTAATGCACCCGGGTAGTAGTCAATCTACATCACTAATCACCCACAAACAAATACACCCCAGATATTTCCTCCCGTTTTCTGGCGGCCTCACACTCACACGTGCACGCAAAAACTCAGGCATTCTCATGACACATGCATTATGTCGGCTCAGACATCAAGCTGCTGAATCGCCCAGGCAGCAGTTTCGCGGAGGATCTCTTCACCATCCTGCAACAACACTTCCAATTCAGGCCTCGAATCAAAATCCCGAAGATTGGCCAGCACAATCGCCGTATTTCGAAGCAAGCCTGTTCGCCCGGAACGCAACAACGGGGATCCCGAAAATCGATAACGGAACTCTTCTTCCGTCAGTCTCAGCAGAGACCTGCATTCAGAGGTACTGAAGTTCAACTTTTGCTGAAACTCCGGCAAAGTGTCCGACGGAGCAAATCGATTCCACGGACAAACATCCTGACAAATGTCACACCCAAACAACCACGGCCCAAGATCGCTTCTGAATTCCTCCGGGATTCCAGCATGGCGATGTTCAATCGTCAGATAACTGATGCACCGACGAGCATCCAACACTCCTGGCTCAGGGAACGCTTTCGTCGGACAGGCATCCAGACATCGCGTGCAACTCCCACAAAACGTTTGCTCAAGCGGCTGATCATAGGTCAGTTCGATATCCGTCAGGATCGCTCCGAGGAAGAACCAGCTTCCGATGGACCGACTGATCAACATCGTGTTCTTGCCAAACCATCCCAGACCAGCGAGCCGACCAAAATCACGTTCCAGCAACGGAGCAGTGTCGATGACAATACGGCTCCGAGACTGAGGGAACTCCGCGCGCAGCAAGGCAACAAGATGTTTCAGCAGTGGTTTCAGCGCATCGTGATAATCGGCAGACCCTGATGCATAACGAGCGATTCTCGGACCTTCGGTTGTATGTTCTCCATCGTGGTAATTCATCGCGGCCATAATCACGCTGCGTGTTCCGGACATGACACCATCAGGATGACGATAGGCGTCCAGACGTCGGTCAACCCATTGCATGTCTGCGTTTTGACCTCGACTAACCCAATCGAGGAGCCGATGAAATCCGGTTGGTGTTACCGCGGGCGCAATTCCAATCTGCGCAAACCCCAACTCCTGTCCCAGAGACTTGAGCCGTTCGGAAATTGTTGACATCTGCACTAAGCCAGTCACGTCAGAGACAACAGGCCAAACTCCGGGATACACTTGACTCAGGCAGATCAACCAACGAACTAGTCACATCGCGGATGTTATCCCATCGGTAATCCGCTGCAGATGGCGACGTCCCACAGCGGCGACCTCGTCAGCGCCGACTCGTGGCAACGCAGAATAGTGCGGATGGCGCCCATCTTTGTAGGGATCATTGCTGCGAGTGTTGTAGCAGCAGATAAAAGCCCAGCGAGGATTCTCACTTCGATTCTGATCTGACCGATGCAGCGTGTTGCCATGGAACAGCACTGCAGAACCAGGATTCATCTCGACGTGAATCAGCTCCATTCGAGCCAGCGCGGCGTCAACACGTTCCATATCAGCCCCGGTCTGATCGCCGCGCTTCACATGATCAATGCGGCCCATCCGATGTGACCCGCGCAGGACCTGCAAACAGCCGTTTTCTTTCGTGGCCTTATCAACAGCAAACATGCAACTGGCCATATCAGGAAACAGGCAACCGTTGTTGTACCAGTAACCATAATCCTGATGCCAGGTCCAAGCGCCACCGACTCGTGGCTCTTTCAAAATCATCTTGTGATGATAATGATAAACTTCATCGCCGAGTAAAGCCTCCATCGCCGTCACCAATGGCTCAGCCTGAACAATAACCGTATAGATCGCATCGGCTGGAAGCTCATTCTCGACAACCAGATCCACCGAGCCACCTTCGCCATCGGCCCGAGAGGTCTTCGCGGCAGCAAGAGCATGATCCTGCCGCGCAATGGCTCCGAGCAACTCCGTCTCTTCAGCATTCAGAAAGCTGTCGACAACAATAAAGCCATCGCGGTCAAACGCCTCGATCGCATCAAGGGTCAGGAATCCGGTTTTCATCTTAACCACTCCTGCAGGATCAATTTTATGACCAAAACTCGATGGCCATAATTCTCGCTGAGACAACGCAGAATATCAGTCTAAGTTCGCAGGAACTCAATGGTTTCTCGTACTCGGATGGTGCCCTCATAAATGGCACGACCAGTGATCGCACCAATCAGATTTGGCTGCTCAGCATTGATCTTCTTCAGCGCGGCAATATCGTCCATCGTCGTCACGCCCCCGGAGGCAATCACGGGAAGCCCCATCTCAGCCAGTCGCACAAAATCGTCAAGCGTCTGCTGATCGATGCCCTGCATCATGCCATCGTTCGCAATGTTTGTGTAGATCACGGCCGCCAGCGGAACTCCGACAAATCGCTGAGCGAGCTGCGTTACGGAGACCTGTGAAACTTCCAGCCATCCGTCCGTCGCAACCATCGAATCACGAGCATCAAGCCCGAGAGCAAGGCGATGAGGAAACTTCGCACACATCTGTGCGAACCAATCCGGTTCTCGCAGCGCTTTGGTTCCGACGATAACGCGATCGACTCCAGCCTCTTCTATCGTCAGCCGGATGTTGTCCTCGCTCCGAATTCCGCCACCCAACTGACAGGGCAAACCGGTTGCCTCCGCAATACGTCTGACAACATTCTGATTCACGGGACGCCCTGCTTTTGCACCGTCCAGATCAACCAGATGCAGTCGTTCAGCCCCTTCATCTCGCCAGCGTAGTGCCATATCAACAGGGTCGTCTGAAAAGACTGTGCTGTCGTTGTAGTTTCCCTGACGAAGACGAACACATTTGCCATCGAGAAGATCAATGGCGGGAAGAAGCTGAAGCATATTTTTAGCTTGTAAGGAATCTCAAAACACGACGGCAGTACGCAGAGCCTCACGGAAAAACTCGGCTCAGACAATGGTCGGCGGTCGAACTCAATCACACCAAACTTAGAGCACCGTAAGGCATCAAATCATCGGGCCGAGCAAACTGCCGACTCACCAATCGAAACAAAGTTGCGTAACAACTGCATCCCGCTCGACTGACTTTTCTCGGGGTGAAACTGAGTCGCCATAACATTGCTTTTTGCAACGACGGAGACAAACGGACGACCATAATCAGTCGTGGCGGCAATCCACGACTTATCGCCGGGAACCACGTGATAGCTGTGAACGAAGTAGAACCACGGCTCTGTTCCCAGCTCACTGAGTAATCCATGCTGCGAATTGCCTTCGAGAGTCAGTTGATTCCAGCCCATGTGAGGAATCTTGAACTCAGACGAAAGATCAAACCTCTGCACAGTGCCGGGTATAACTCCCAGACCTTCATGCTCACCATCTTCGAAAGATGCATCGAGCAACAGTTGCATGCCAAGACAAATCCCAAGAAACGGCCGATCTGCGGCAATGTAATCCCGAATAACGCCAGTCAGGTCATTCCTTCGAATCGCACTGATAGCATCTCGGAACGCTCCCACACCGGGCAGGACAAGTCTTTCTGCCGCAGCAATCTCCGCAACGTCTGAAGTCACATGAGCAGACTGGCCGATGCGTTCAAACGCCTTCTGCACGCTGCGAAGATTTCCCATTCCATAATCAATGATGGTGACTGATGTCATATTTGAAACCATGCTCTGTCGAAAAACGGATCTGGTGCTGAGTGAGCTGAAGAACAACGAAGAACGCCGCGGATTCACTCGTCAACGTTCGCGAAAAATTGATCTGTATTGCTGACACCGATTATCGAATTATGTCACAAGGTTATTTTGAACTCGTTCGGTTCATTGGCTTTCACAGTTAGCTTCAAAGCCCCTTCTGCACGACTGAGTGGCTTTCCAGTGACTCCTGCGAACCCAATATTGTATTCACCAGCAGGACAACCAAAATGTGAAGCGTCATACATCAACCGAAAGTTCCCACCGGGATCTGTGGTGGCCCAGACAGCAGAGCGATTATCTTCGGGACCGCTTGAGATTGGTTCAAAGAAAACCTGGATTCCCACCGCAGGAGTTCCTGCAGTTGAAACCTGACCAGTGACTTCAAATAAATCCGGTCCTGTCCACGGCTCATGATTCATCCACGAAAAGTAACCATAGACGAGTACGCCGACCACTAACAATCCTGGTAACGCTCGCCGTGTGATGAACTCCGTTAATAGTGCTCGTTCCTGCTGAGCCTTAACATCCTTCGCAGATTTCGAAGGAGCTGACGCAGAATCTCGCTTTTGCTGATAAGCGCGGGAAAGAGCATCAGCGGCAGTCCCAGCGGTCTCAAGGGCCGAGGCCGCAACCGCCGAAGTACGAACTGTCTCAGAAGTTGCCTTTTTTTCTCTGCCCTTCTTCGCAGCATCGAAGTCTTTCATCATTTCAGCCATCGACGGCTTGCGTTCCACCGATTCGCTACGAGATAACCGCGGTCCCACAGATCCGGCTGATGCCCCCAGCACCGAGAGCGGATCGAAGCTGTCTGATTCCGGCACTTCCGGAGTCAGCTCGATTGGCATATCGACGGAATCTACCGGTTCATCAATTGGCTCGTCTACGGGCGAAGCTGCAACGTCAGCAGATTCTTCCACCTCCGGCTGGGGAACTAAAAACTCGGCCTTGCATTTGGGGCACTTGCCCTTTGTGCCAGCTTTCTCATCCTTGATCTTCAACACCGACTCACAGCCGGTGCATGTATATCGAATGGTCATAAAAGTGGCGCTCAGTCAACGAGATACGAAGAACCTGCAGGATGCCGATTCGTTCGAAATGAAGTCCTTAATTTGTTCATATTAACTGCATCCATGGGCTACTGTTCCAGATCCCGCGAAAAAAAAACGCCAGGATGACGAGAATTCGCAACCCTGGCGTCTGGGATATGCTGAGCATCAGAACCCCTGAGTTGTCACTCCACCAGAAATATTGCCCGCTGCCTGCCAAACGTTCAGGCCGATGTTTTGAGAAACAGGCTTCGCTGAACCATCAGAAAGCCCCACCATGCAGACGTCACCGTGTGAAGACCCGGCAAACTGAAAGTGCAACATCTTGTTCGGGCCATCCATGGTTGAAACAAGAGTAGCAGCGCCTCCCCAAGCCCAACCGTCATAAGCGACTTGAACACCGTTGCGGGCGTTAATTCCGCGCCATGGAGAAAAACGCTCGGCCTCTGCAAACATGATTGTATGGCTCGTTCCGTCCTTGATATCCGTAAGACGCACTGAGCTGTTGACTGTGAAGACACCGAGGTTGCCAGTGAGCTGATTGAAGTTGTTTGCAAGCGTTCGAACCTGTTGATTCTGGTTCGCAATCTGGTCAGCCGTTAGATCAAACATCGGTCGTCCGGCACTACTATCAAAGACCAGCCCGGAGCCCGCGCACCCGGCATAATCAATGCCACCACTGGAAATCTGACCGGTTGAAACTCTGCTGGCCGACACTGAGTCGAGATAAAAGTTGTGACTCAGGTTCTTGCGGTCCATATTCCCTCGACGCGAAGGACAATAAAACTCTTTGATGTCGAATGTCGCAGGAGCATACCCGGCTTTCTGCCAGTCTCCCTGTTGATTCGCCATCTCTGCGTTGTTGATAACGTTGAAGAACGGACGCCACATCTGAAACACGTTGCCTTGTTCGATATAGGGCAATACATGCAACGCCCAACTGGTTCCATGGAGTGATAATGATCGTGACAGGTCTGTTGCTTCGGCAGGGTCGATGGTTCGAAGCCCGTTTGGTGTCAGATCGGCATTAGCGGCCAAGCGATTGGAAATAATTCCAGGCGGAAGAGACCCATGTGAATCATGGTAGCTGTGCATCGCCAGCCCAAGTTGCTTCAGATTGTTCAGGCATTGAGTCTTTCTGGCGGACTCACGAGCCTGCTGCACAGCAGGAAGCAACAGTGCTACCAGAATCGCGATGATGGCAATCACCACCAGCAGCTCGATCAGAGTAAACCCGCGGGCGCGTGTACGTAGTTTTCGCATTGCAAAATACCTCCCTTACTGACCAGTGCCTTCAGAACCGAATAAGTCTGAATAAAACGCCAGATCTGACAAAGACTGGCTTACGATGGAGAGATCCGAAGGACACCAAAATGTTCAGAATTCTCCCGGCACAACACACATCATGCAGGGATTCTGCGCACAGTGCAAGAAAATCACCGCAAAACATATGCCATGGCATGCCTGAGAGTCTCAAGTCCGGAGAAATCCGTCCGGCGGATTTCTGGCCAAACGGCAAAGGATCTCTGCTCCCTCCCGAATCAGATCGTCTTCTGCTGCGAAGGAAACGCGAAAATGTGTGTCCGACGGACTGAACACATTTCCGGGAATGATCAGCAGATTGTTGCGAATCGCTTCAGCTACGAACTCCGTCCCGGTCCCCCATGGAGCTTTGAGAAACAAATAGAATGCACCTTGACCTCCGGAAATGTCAAAATCTTCCTTCAGGAGTCCAACTAATAGTTCTCGCTTCCGTCGGTAGTCATCCACGTTGTGCTGCAGATCCAACTCCCATGCTGTAACTCCTGCCCATTGAACAGGATGGGGAGCACAGACAAATGTAAACTGCTGCAGTTTCATCATCTGCTGGATCAAATACTGCGGACCATGGATGTAACCAAGCCGCAACCCCGTCATTGAATGAGACTTGCTGAATCCGTCAATCACGATGGTGCGGTCATTCCATTCCGCAGGACTATGGAAGGGCTCGTCATAACAGAACACACGGTAAATCTCGTCGCTGATCAGCGCGATGTTCTTCTCAGCAGCAAGCTCCGCCAGCGCCTGAACTTCCGCTTTTGATGCGACAGCTCCTGTCGGATTAGCGGGACTGTTAAAGAGGATGATCTTCGTTCGAGGGGTTATTGCCTTGCGAACATCTTCGATTCTAATCCGGAAATCCGGGTACGTCGAAACCTGAACGACAGTACCGCCAGCCAAAGTGGTCAGGTGCCGATACATCACAAACCACGGGTCAAAAATAATTACTTCGTCACCGGGATTAATCAGCGTACACAACGCCAACATCAATGCCCCGCTGGTCCCTGATGTAACAAAAATCTTCCGATCAGGATGTTGGTAACGGTCATCAACATCCTTTTGCAGTACGCTGAGTAGGGGAGCAATCCCCTGCGTCTGACTGTATGCATTTTTCCCATCCTGCACTGCCTTACACAAAGCATCCTTGATTGGCTGCGGCGTGTCAAAATGAGGCTGGCCAATGCTGAGATTGATGGGTCGCTTCATCGTTGCAGCGAGATCAAACACCTTTCGAATTCCCGATGCATCAATTCGATGCATCCGATCTGCAATCCACGTTTCGCTCACGAGTTCTTTTCCTCAGTTCTACTGACAACAACTCACGTTTCCCGGAGGACAGTAAATGGAACACATATCTTCCGACGACACCACATCAGCCGATTCCCGACGCCTATAGGTATCTTGACGACTCGACGTGGTTCCTACAACACCCCTGAATAGTCACGCGCACCTCGGACTTGAGACAAATCCGCAAAGCCAACGAGCAATCTCAATCGGCCCCTTTCCTTTGATTCCCGAAGTCAAAAGACGATGAAAACTCTTTTGAGAGGTATCTGAGGTGGATGACTGGCATCTGGTTTGCTGCTGGCACAAGATATTGCTGGCCTTATTTTTCCCTAATCTTGCTGGAGTTTTTTATGGCACAAGTCCCTAGCTCAGGCGCCGACAGCCTTCGCCTGAGGAGTCTGTTCCCCACATTGATGTCTTGTCTGATGGTCGTGTTTTCTGGCTGTGAAGAGGTCAAGAAAGCGGTCAACGACGCAAAATCCGAGGTTTCGGGCTCGGCAAGCACTTCCACACCGCCAACCACTCCCGCCAATGCCACTCCGCAGACCATGTCGCCGGTCGCCGCTTCACCAGCCGCCGCTGTCGCCCCAACCCCAGCCGAAATCATTGCAAGATTTCAAAAGCTTCCTTCCTATGACATTACCGACGCCGATTTAACGCAGCTCTGTGTTACTCCTGAAGTAGGGCCGAGCATCCTGAAGATCGACCTGACGGGCAACAGAAATGTCACCAACGCCGGCCTGGCTCAGCTTGCCGCGTTAACACATCTCACATCATTGACGCTTACAAGTACCGATTTGATGCCTGATGCTCTTTCAGCGATTGGCAGTATTCGATCTTTGAACGAAGTCCTGCTGCCCTCCACAAAAACAGATGACGCGGTTGTTGCAAAACTCACAGCAATCCCGCACCTCCAAACGCTGGATCTCAGCGGTACGATGATTACACCAGCAGTAGGGGCCAGCCTGAGTCAAATGCTGGAGTTGTCTAATCTGAACGTCGGGTCGACAGCTGCAAATGATCAGTTGGTCACAATGCTGCATGACTTACCGCTGCGTGAACTTCGGCTGCCGCGAACTCAGATCACAGGAGCTTCCGTTCCTGAGTTGCTGAAGATCAAGACGCTGGAGTATCTCAGTGTTGACTTCAATAACATCCCCGGGATCGCGTGGAAAGGGGCATCGCGAGCCAACCTGAAGACACTGACGGTGGGCGAAACCCCTTTTGGCCTCGAAGGCTTTCAGGCCATCAAAGGGATGGATTCACTGGAGCACTTGAACGTATACAGTGCCGGTCTCGTCGAACACAAAGCGGCTGATGTTTTCGGTTCATTTCCAAAACTACGTATCCTGAATGCCGGATCCAACGCGGTGACCGATGCAGGAATGGTGGAATTCTTTAAAGGACTAAAAAACCTTGAAGAACTACATCTGGGAAGTAACCGAGCCATTTCGGACCAGGGACTCGCAGCACTCGTCGGTCTGAAGAAACTTCGGCTGCTGGATGTGAGCAACACAAACTGCGGGCAGGCAGGAGCATTGGCGCTCAAAGAAAAACTGCCTGATTGCAAAATCAGAACCAGCACGGGCGAATACTGATCAATCGCAATTCATGCAGAAATGAACAAGGAGAACAGGGTACCGAAGGGTGCCCTGTTTTTTATTGCGGCTGCAATTTGACCAACGGCCATTCAGAGACAGTGCCTTGCGTGTTCGCAAGACCGGCATTCACGTCAGCAGCGCCAGATTGTCGCGATGAATGACTTCTCCATACGGAACATGCCCCAAAGCAGCGGCGATCTGATCAGAGCGACGGCCCTGAATACGACGAATCTCATCTGAAGAATAATTCGCCAGCCCTCGAGCAATGTCGGTACCGTCTTTTGCTCGCAGCCCGACCAATGATCCGGATTCAAACTCGCCCTGAACATCGGTAATGCCGACAGCCAGCAATGACCGTCCAGATTCTCGAACCGCCTTCGTCGCGCCTTCATCAAGAACCAGCATGCCGGCTGGAGGTGCCCCAAATCCAATCCAGCGTTTCCATGACGGAACGGCCTCGCCCTTTGCCAGGAACAGTGTGCCTGTGGAGACGCCATTCCGAATATCGTCCAATACCGTATCGCTTCGCCCACTGGCCAGAATGACGGTCTCGCCCATACCGGTCGCTGCCAAAATCGCTTTCAGCTTTGAGCCCATGCCGCCGCGACCACGAGTACTCTGCTCGGCCGCAACCAGCTTCAGCAATGACTCATCAGGCTTCTCGACCAGCGGCACAACTTTGCTGGCTGGATTTGACGGCGGGCCATCATAGAGCCCGGCAATTCCCGACAAGATGACCAGCAGTGGTTCCGGCAATAACGTGGCCAGCATCGATGCCAGTTGGTCATTGTCACCCACAGCAATCTCTTTGATGCTGACCGTATCGTTCTCATTGACAATTGGAATGACGTTGAAATCAAACAGCGTGCGAATCGTATTGCGAACGTTAAGGTATCGCTGCCGGTTGCGAAAGTCATTCCCGGTCAACAACAACTGAGCTGTCCGGTGCCCGCTGCGCAGCATGGCATCGTCCCAGGTTCTCATCAACGATGGCTGACCGATCGCCGCCGCCGCCTGAAGCTCCGGCAGCGAATCGGGACGTCGATTGAGTCCCAAAATCCCAATTCCCGCACCGACAGCCCCACTGGAGACCAGTACAACTCGCCGCCCAGTTTCCTGAATGCGATGGATCTGATCCGCGATGCACTGAATACGAACCAGATCAAGCCGATCATTCTCCGTCGTCAGCACGTTCGTGCCGATCTTGACAATGACAGTCTTGCAGGCCTGAAAGATTTCCTGTCGCACAAGGTCTTGCATGGGTCACTTGATCGCGGGCTGGATAACTGGCAAATACCTGAACTACCTCGTTCGATGATGCCAATTACGGCACATCAAACGCATGGTAATCGCAGGATCGGTTTTGTGTCACGACAGGAAATCAGCGAGAGAATCAGAACGAAACCTATGAGCCTATGACAGCTCCCGAATGATTCGCTCGATACTCTCCAGCTGAGCTTCCTGCTCCGCCTTCGTCGCTCGAATGCCGTCCACGACGTCAGCCGGAGCTTTCGCCATAAAGCCCTCGTTCTGAAGCTTTTTGTCCGCACTGGCGATGAAACCTCGCAGCTTTTCAGCTTCCTTTTCCTTGTTCTTGCGAACAGCTTCACGATCGATCGAATCCCCGACAGGAATATAGCCATCAGCATCAGGCAACGAAAAACTGACGGAGCCTTCTGGAGCGGTCACATCCAAGCCAGCGGCTTCGAGCATCGTCTTCGAGAGAAAATCAAACTGCCCTGCGACAGCCTTCAATTGCTCGGCCACATCTGGCGCGCATCGCATGAAGAGTTTCAGCGGAGCTCCCGGTGATATCCCGTAGACCGATCGTACGTTACGAACAGCAATAATTGTTTCCTGCAGTCGTTCGAAACGCTTCTCCAGAGAAGCATCAATGGCATTGAGCGGCATCTCGGGCCATTTGGCGACCATAACGCTTTCCGAGGCAGGCACGGACTCACCAAATACACTGTCACCGCTGGGAATCCCCGTCGGTCGCACCGGTGCAAACTGAGCAAACAAGTGCCACAGTTCTTCGGTGATGAACGGAGCAAACGGATGCAACAACCGCAGCAATGTGTCAACGACAACCACCAGACATCGCTGAGCAACAGGACGAGCAGCCTCATTGCGGAAGCGAGGCTTCAGCATTTCCAGATACCAGTCACAGAATTCATTCCAGGTGAACTCGCGAACGGCTCGAGTCGCCTGATCAAACTGATAGCGATCCAGCATCGTCGTGACTTCGCGAACTGTCGTAGCCAGCCGACTGAGCACCCAGCGGTCTTCCACTTGCAGGTCCGATTCCTTCACCGGGCCAGCGGTGTAGCCTTCCAGATTCATGAACGCAAAACGACACGCATTCCACAGCTTGTTGCAGAAGTTGCGTCCATACTCGAAGCGTTCGCTGACGATACGAGCCACAGGGGCCCCTTCGTCCGGTGTAAACCACGGACTTGGGAACTGGAACGACTTCTTGCACTTGGCACATTTCAGGGACGGAGTTGCTCCGCCCATTGGCCGCATTTCCTGATGCTCTTTGGTCTGCGGCGTAATGGCCTGACAATGAGGACATTCATAGCCAACCGGCAAACGCACGTCCTGAGTTTCCCCGGCGAGCGATGAGATCGTAAACCGGATCGCGTCAGTGCCGTACTTCTCAATCAGCTCCAGCGGGTCAACGCCGTTGCCTTTGGATTTGGACATGGTCTGGCCAAGACCATCCAGAATTTTCGGATGGATATAGACGTGCTTAAATGGCACGTCGCCCATGTTGTATAGCCCCGTAAGCACCATTCTGGCAACCCACAGCGTAATGATGTCACGGGAAGTGACGAGCACGGACCCGGGGTAGAAGAAGTCGAGTACTTCGTTTGTCCCTGAAGGAGTTTGAGATTTCAAGTTTGAAATTTCAGATGCCGCGCCAGCCGTCTGCACCATCGGCGGATTATGTTCCCGATCCGGCCAACCCAGCGTGGCGTGAGGCCAAAGTGCGGAACTGAACCATGTGTCGAGAACGTCGGGGTCTTGCGCGAAGCCCTCGGCTTCCAGTTTCTTCTCTAACTCCTCACAACCGTCGGCGACGCAGATAAGCATCAGTTTCTCACCGGGCTCCAGTCCGTCAGCAATCACTGCGGCCATCTGATCAGCGTGCTGTGGAATCGGTCGGAAAATGTCGCCTGCAAAGACATCTGCCCCGCTCGAAACCTGAGAATAGTAGTCAGCAAGGTCACCGGGATTCTTTGCATCAATCTTTCGGCTCCAAATCGGAATCCGATGCCCCCACCACAACTGCCGGCTGATACACCAGTCGCGTTTCTCACCGAGCCAGTCGAGATATGTCTTGGCATAACGCTGCGGGAAGAAGCGAACTCGGCCATCTTCAACGGCGTCAATCGCGTTCTGCGCAAGGGTGTCCATCTTCACAAACCACTGGTCACTCAAGAACGGTTCAACCGGCGTCTTGCTGCGGTCGCTGTACTTCATCGGGATGATGCGGTCTTCGACCTTTTCGAGATGTCCCAACGAATCCATCTTCGCAACGACTCGCTTGCGAGCTTCGTAACGATCCAGACCCTGATACTCGCCGCCGTTTTCATTGATCGTGCCATCCGAATTCAGGATGTTGATCGGCTCACCCATCTTGTCCTTGTTACGAGACCAGCAGGCGTAGTCATTGGGATCGTGCGCAGGAGTTACCTTCACTGCACCAGTGCCCAATGTCTTATCCGCCAACAACGCATCAGCGACGATCGGAATAATGCGGCCGTTCGCCGGAATCATCACGTGCTTACCGACAAGATCTGTGTAACGTTCGTCCGTGGGATGAACGCAAACAGCGGTATCGCCGAGCATCGTTTCGGGGCGAGTGGTTGAAAACGAGATACGAGTGCCGGTTGGTTTTCCGGAGTCGTCGACCACCGGATAATTCATCGTCCAGAAGTGCCCGGCGATGTCGTCCGTATAAACTTCATCGTCCGCGACGGCCGTCTGAAGATAGGTGTCCCAGTTCACCAGTCGCTTACCACGGTAGATCAGTCCGTCACTGAACATCTTGAAAAATGTTCGACGAACGGCCTTGCTGCAGACTTCATCCAGCGTGAACCGTACTCGACGCCAATCGCAGCTTGAACCGATCTGCTTGAGCTGATTCAGAATGCGTCCCTCGTACTCATTCTTCCACTTCCAGATACGTTCGACCAAAGCCTCGCGGCCGATATCGTGGCGAGTCAATTTTTCCTCTTCCAGCATCCGGCGTTCAACGACCGCCTGAGTCGCGATGCCCGCATGGTCGGTGCCGGGCATCCACAGAGCGGCTCGCCCCTGCATTCGTCGCCAGCGAGTCAACAAGTCCTGAATTGTGCCGTTCAGACAGTGCCCCATGTGCAACGCGCCGGTCACGTTCGGCAGCGGAATCATGATCGTGTGCTGTTCTTTGCCCGGCGTGGGTTCGGCGTTGCAGTATCCCTTGCTGAGCCAGTGTTCAACCCAGCGAGTCTGTGCGGCGGCTGGTTCGTAGGCTTTTGGAAGTTCTGTGGTCATTGGCTGCGGTTACAGTTCAAAACGTGATGCGATTGATTCAAATTCAGGGGCGAAGCTTAATGAAAAGGTCGCGGTGCGTCGAACCGGATCTATTCCCGCCGTATGCAGTCGCAAAATTTGGCAGACTCTGCTCGCCCAGAAATCCCGATAGTTCATTCCCACCGAACATTTGGCCCTCATGACTGACCGCAGGAGCAGAATCACCGTCTTCTCGCTTGATGGAAAACCCCGTATCTCCGATCTTCGGCGTCTATGACGACGCTCCGCCCCGGTTTCTCCGTGTGGAAACTGCGAAGTATGCGGCGTATGACAAGGATCGTTGACCTCATCGCCTCAGCCGCTGATGCTTTGTTTCAGCCTGCGTCTTGCGGCCGATCGCCGCACGATTTCATCGGCGATCACGCCAATCAGAATCACAGCTCCAATGATTGTTGTCTCGTGCTGCTGCGGAAGTTTCAGGAGCGTAATCAAGTTGTTCAGAACCTGCATGACCGCTGTCCCAATCACAACACCCAGAATCGACCCTTCACCGCCGCGAAGACTGCAGCCGCCCAACACGGCGGCCGCGATGGCGTACAACTCATAGGAGTTTCCAAAACTCGATGGCGACACCGACGTTGAATCCAGCGCAAACAGCATCCCTCCCAGCGCTGCGAGAACTGTGCAGATCACGTAAGCCATCAGAGTAATTCGACCTGTATTGATCCCGCTGAATCGAGCCGCCTCCTCATTGCGCCCCAAAGCCAGCAGGTATCTTCCCCAGATGGTTCGACCGAGGAACACGGACGCTACGACTCCTATCGCGGTCAGCAGAAAGAAGGGTATGGGAATTCCGAAGACCATTTCCTGCCCACGAAACAACAGCCCAACGCGTCCCGATGCAATTGGCCCCAGAACCTCTTGAAGTTCACCGAACCCTGCCGGGTTATCATTCGTCAGCCAACGCGAAACGCCACGATAAATCAGCAGTGCACAAAGCGTGACAACAAACGGCTGCAGCTTAACTTTTGTCACCAGCAGACCATGCACCAACCCCAGCGCCGTGGCCACCAGCAGCACAATCAGAATCGCAACAGGGATCGACGTTCTCTGATGTCGCTGCAGGACAATTGCGAAGGCATCAGATCGATACTTTTCTCCGGGGTCTTTCGCCAGAGTTAAACGCTTCAATGATCCTGCCGTCTCAATGCTCGAAACCTTCTGAGTCGTCACCGCACCATCGGCTTTCACCAGTTGCAGCTGATCGCCAACATTCACATTCAAGTCAGAGCTAACTTCGGCAACGACCGCATCCCCGGCTTCAATGCGAGTGACAGGCGATGCCACAACCAAACGACCGTCCTTCTCATTGCGAGTCAGATTTTCTTTGATGCGAATCCGGAGCGCCCCGTCGGAGAGCGATGATGATTCGGTGGTCAGGACAAGACCTGATCCAACTCCTCCGGTATATCGAAACGTCGTCCCAGGCTTCAGCTCGCCGACCGCTGCGTCTGCGATGATCATTTTCTCGGAGGCAACAATTTGACTCACTGGGATCTGCTCAACCGGCTGATAATCAACCTTCAGCAGAATCGACAGCAATACGCCACAGAGGCAAACGGCGGATCCAATCGAAAGATCAATCCCGCTGGTGATGATCACGAAGGCAACGCCAATTCCCAGAATGCCAAACAACGACAAACGATTGAGCAGATTCTGGATATTGCCGGGCTGAAGGAACTTGGACGTACCCAGATTCCACCAAGGATCGGACGTGGCAAAAGCGAGGCACGTGCAGAGCACGACCAGCACACCAAAAATCCCGAGTATCTTACCCTTCATCGTTACCCTGCACTTCTCGATAAACTTCAGGCGAGCGGCAGGGCGTCAGCCCTCCGAGAATGCCACCATTTCATTTGGAGAGCTGACGCCCCGCCGTTCGCAATACAGATCAATTATGCCCCGTGGCCAGATGCATCACCGATTCTTCGGACAACTGCTCTCTGGTCAGTTCGCCGGTGATGCGTCCTTCATGCATTACAATCACGCGATCACTCATCCCGATGATCTCTTCCATTTCGCTGCTGACAAACAGAACAGCAATCCCCTGCCCCGCCAGCTCATCCATCAGCTGATAGATTTCCTGTTTGGCGCCGACATCGATCCCGCGAGTCGGCTCATCCAGCAGCAGGACTCGAGGCTTCAAGGCCAGCCACTTTCCGAGCACGACTTTCTGTTGATTTCCGCCGGACAAATTTCCAACTCGATACTGATCATGCGGAGCTTTGACTTTTAGTCGCTGACTCATTTCCGCCGACTGCTGCTTCTCCACAGCAAAGTTCAGAAAACCGCCAAGCCTTGAATGCTGATGAAGCGATGCCAGTCCAATATTCTGGCGAATCACCATATCCAACACGACGCCCTGCTGCTTCCGGTCTTCCGGCACCAGAGCAACCCCGGCCGCAATCGCTTGCTGTGGAGACTTGAGATCCACCAGCTTTCCACCGACTTCAATCGCTCCGCTGACCGGAGCATCAACTCCGAACAGTGTTCGCAGCATCTCCGTACGACCCGCTCCGACAAGTCCGGCGACACCAACAATTTCCCCGGCTCGCACGTTCAGATTCAATCGATGCTTCGGCCATGTGGCCGTCACAACATCCTTCACTTCAATCGCGACATCGCCCTTCTTGTGAGGATTACGAACGAAGAAACGCGAGATATCTCGACCGACCATTAATCGCACGAGACTGTCATGAGTCACCTCACCGCGAACAAGTTCTCCGGCATTCTCACCATCCCGAAGAACAGTGACTCGATCCGAAAGATCCTGAACCTCCGCTAACCGATGAGAGATATAAACGATACTGACACCGGCGGCGCGAAGATCACGAATCACTTGAAACAACTTCGCCGACTCGCCGGCCGACAGGCTTGACGTTGGCTCATCCATGATCAACACCCGCGCGTTGATCGACAACGACTTGGCGATTTCGACCATTTGCTGCTGACCAACGGTAAGCTCCTTCACCAGCATTCTCGGAGAGACCTTCAGCCCGATTCGGTCAAGCAACTTCTCCGCGTCCTGATTGATGCGGTTGTTGTTGATCAGGCCAAGCGTTCGAGGCTCGCGGCCCAGAAAAATGTTGGCTCCGATTTCGAGGTTGTCAGCAAGATTCAGTTCCTGATGAATGATGGCAATTCCATTGCTCATCGCATCGCTGACGGAACTAAATCGCTTTTCCTGCCCGTCGACGAGAATCTGGCCGCCGTCCTGAGACTGAACGCCAGCCAGGATTTTCATCAACGTGCTTTTGCCCGCACCATTCTCACCCACCACCGACAAGACTTCGCCCGGCATCACGCGAAGACTCACACCCTTGAGCGCTTTGACTCCGGGAAAAGACTTGGTGATGTCGCGAACTTCAAGTCGCGGGGTTGGGATCGAAGTGCTGACCATAATGAGTGCTTGACTGCGATAAACTACTGCCGTTCGAGTGATTTGTAGGGTGTGACCCGCCAACTCGAACTACGGTATGCCTGCATTCGCTCTTTGGCTTTCGGAGATCTATACGCGGCGGAAAAGAAAACACCAGTTGGCGCAGGCACACCGTTGAAGCCCGCGAATTTGTCACACCCTACGACTGCGGGCTCCAATCCGAAAACCTCAAACCCTTGCCCTGCCCTACTGCCCCTTCAATCGCTTGAGTTCTTCCCAGTATGCTTCAACGTTCTCCTTAGTGATTGACCGCGGAGCAATGTCGATGTACTTCGACTCGGGGATCACGTCTTTGCTTCCAGCAAGAATCTCCTTCAGGACGCGCACAGACTGGAACCCGTATTCATAAGGGTTCTGCACGACCGTCCCGGCACATTCGCCGTCTTTGATCGCCTGCAGAGTGACATCGTTTTCATCAAAGCCGGCAATAGCCACTTGACCAACCTTGCCCGCCTTCTTCAGAGCCTGGTAACACGCCGGTGGATTGTATTCAAACAGGCCTGCCATACCCTTTAGCTCTGGGTACGTCACAATCGCGTCTTCTGCTTTCTGTAACGCAACTTCCGGTTTACCCTGATCGGTGACTGTCGCCACAATCGTGTACTTATCACCTTTGATCTCACCTTCATTAGGATCGAAGGCATCTGGCTGAGACTGGTAGAAGTCAATGCCGCGATCGCGACCCATCAACACATCGATCACACCCTGACGACGAAACTTGCTGTTGTCCTGTTCAAGGCGACCAATACACAGCAACACCTGACCACCATCCGGCAGCGCGTTCTTCAGGATCTCGCCACAAGCTCGACCGGCGGCGTAGTTGTCCATACCGATATAGACGAGTCGATTCGACTTTGGAGCGTCTGAGTCGTGAGTGATCAAGGGGATCTTGGCGGCAATGCTGTTGATCCATTCGACCTGATTGTCTGCATCAAGCGGACTGATGGCGATCGCCTGAATTCCGCCTGTCATCACGTCTTCAACCTTCTGCTTCTGTACGACAGCAGAAGCTTCCGGAGGCATGATCACCTGGACATCGATATCAAACTCTTTCGAAGCAGCAACGCATCCGGCTTCTGCGATCTTCCAGAAGTCCGCAATCTGGTTTGTTACAAAAGCGACAGACTTGCGCTCACCAGATTTTTCTTCGGTGCCGCCTTCAGTGGTGCTACCGGGCGTCGTACTGTCTTTTTTCTCCCCTGAATCGGTTGTGCTTGATTCCGGCGTAGGTGGCTGATCGACCTGGCATCCCGCCAAAACTAGCCCAAGTAACAAAACCCAGCTGCTTCGAAATCTCATAACTGTGCCTTTTTCAATTCTCGCCTGAATCAAAAGCTGCGGCCAAAATGCCGAGACAAACGGACACCATACGGCTGACTGCTTCACGGGTCAAATCAATGAAACGGGAGTCCCTGCGTTCTGGCCGACTTTGTCACATTTCCGGGCAGATTCAGCCAACGAGATAAGGATTATGCCACTCTGCAGGGCCTGTTTGTTCGCATCGAAGGTCGGCGGAAGGATCACTTCTTCCAATCGATGTTGTCTCAGAGGATTCGTGGATAACTCTGTTGAACTGAGTACCAATGTCGCCGAAAAACGTGGATTTCGCCGTCACCAGTCGCCATTGTGGCAGCAGGAAAGCGCCGCTATAGTTTGGATCTGCCATCATACAAATTGCCTGGCAAAGTTTTACCGGGCTCCAACCACTTCAGTCAGTCAGTCAAAATTCCTGCCATGCCGTTCAGCCATACATTTGAACACGATCAGCAGTTTATGCGACTGGTCCGCCGCGAAACAGATGTCGACCTGATCACCGCAGCGCTGGAAATCGCGCGTGATGGTCAGGCCAATTTCGACTTTGCACCGACTCGCCTTCGTCTCCAACGATCGATTGCTCGACTCACTCATCCGGTGACTCAGGCAGGATCAGATCTGGAAGAACTGAAGATGCTGGTCCGTCATATGACGGAAGAACTCAACCTGCACGGCGACGATGATTGCCATGGCGACCCCGAAGCCAGTTATCTCAATCGAGTGCTTGAAACCGGGCGAGGTATCCCAATCTCGTTGTCTCTAATCTACTTGAATGTCGCGAATGAACTGGGAATTCCGCTCGAACCAATCGCCGCCCCGCATCATTTTCTGACAAGACTGCCAACCGATTCTGGCAATCTGTACGTTGATGCATTCAACGGTGGACGCATCATGGATGAGCCGGAATGTATTGCCTGGCTGCGTGATGTGACGGAACTACCAATGCCTGAGATTCGCCGCACGCTAAAGCCCGTTGACGAGCGAACGATCATGGTTCGGATGCTCAACAATCTCAAGACTCTGTTTGGCAATCGAGAACTCTGGGTGTCCGCCTGGCGTGTTCAGAGCCGAATCGCGTTGCTGATTCCCGGCTCCTATCGGGAACGCAGAGACCTTGCGATTCTGACATTGCGTTCCGGTCGACCTGGGGAATCGAAAGAACTCCTGCGAGCGTGCCTGGCCGTCGCGCCGGCCGAAGAGCATTCAATGCTCAAGCAGTACATTGTTCAGGCCGATAAGATGCTGCCTCTTTGCAACTGACAGCCATGTTTCCATCGAATGAATTCCCTTCCGTTGCCGCTGCAATTCAGGAAGGAATTTCTCGCGGACTTCATACTGGAGTCCAGATCTATGTGTCGCTGAACTCTCAGCCCATTCTCGACTCGGCACATGGGGACGCGTCACCCAGCCTTCCGATGTCTGCCGCGACAATCATGCCGTGGCGCAGCGCGGGAAAGCCGCTGACGGCGTTGCTGATTCTGAAACGGATCGAGAATCAACGTTTCCAGCTGTCGACGAAGCTCTCTGAGCTTTTGCCAGAGACGATTCCTTGCGATAAACACGATGTCACGATCTTCGACTTGCTGACACATCAATCCGGATTTCCTGCGACTGAAACAGGTTGGCCGCATTCCGATTGGTCGACAACAATCGAAACCATCGTGTCAACAGCACGACAGCTACCTGTCGGAACGGCCGCCTATCATCCGCAGAGCAGTTGGTTTTTGCTGGGTGAGATTCTGCGGCGAACAACAACGGCAACCAGCCTCACTGCGTTCGATGACATTTTGACGCACGAACTGCTTGAGCCCCTTGGACTCAACTCGACATCGTGCGGCGTCAAGACTGACACGGTGGCTCAAAGTGCCGGGCTGATTCCGACACTGTATGAGCGTGACAAAGGACAACTCGCGGTCTCCAACTATCGAATATCGCCGTGGTTAACTCAACCCTCACCAGGCGGCAACCTTCGCGGACCGATTCGAGAGCTCGGCATCTTCCTTGAGTTGCTGCTGCGAAACGGAAAGCTTCCGGATGGAACATCCTTCGTATCATCGTCAACCGTCCAGCAGATGACGATGCGTCATCGAGTCAACCAGTTCGATCAAACACTCCAGCACGTTGTTGACTTTGGCCTCGGCGTCATTTGCAACTCCAACCGCCATGGGCTGGAGACGGTTCCGTATGGATTCGGACGATACGCGAGCGAATCAGCGTTCGGACACGGGGGCTCGCAATGCTCGATGGGATTCTGCGATCCGCAACATGGCCTGGTCGTCGCCTGGAGTGCAAATGGCTTCTGCGGTGAAGGTCAGCATCAGCGACGCAATCGCCTGATCAATGAAGCGATCTACAAAGATCTTGCGTTGATTCCCTGATGACTCGCGAGCTTCGAACTGATCCCGCCGTCGAATACGGTATCGGGAAGACTCGCAACAGCCACCTTCGGGTTGCTGACCATCCTTTGGCAGAATGGCACTTCCGAGGACGCTAGGTATTCTTGGTTCAAAATCTGCCCCGGCGTGGCCCGCTTTGTTTGCAGCTGAACCGAGAAACCATCGTTGCAGATGGAAAAATCGTACTAACCGGACAGCTTCAGGCATGTCGTCCGACGCGGTGCGATCACCGCAGGCGAATCGGAGCAAAGTCCGGCAAATCTCGTTGATTCACCGGTCATTTTTCTCAAACTCTGCACATCGATGCCGTAAACCCAGGGTACTGCGGATTTACCGCCGTCCCCTGCTCGACTTAAACCTCTGCGAATATAGCCTGACGTTGATATGCAAACTCTACTAGTCACTGGTGGTGCAGGTTTTATTGGAAGCTGCTTTGTCCGCCGCGCTGTTGCACGAGGCGGCGTTCGTATCATCAATCTCGATAAACTGACCTATGCCGGCAACCCAGACTCGCTGCCTGCGAACTCCGAGCTGCATCAGCTCGTTACGGGGGACATTGGCGATCGAACACTCGTCAAAGATCTGCTTGAGAAATTCCGCCCAACGGCCGTCGTCAACTTTGCTGCTGAATCGCATGTCGATCGCTCAATCGATGGACCGCTCACTTTCGTCGAAACAAACGTGCTTGGCACCTGTCGTATGCTCGAAGAAATCCGAGCGTATTACTCGCAGTTGAGCGGATCGGAAAAAGACGAATTCCGTCTGTTGCATGTGTCGACCGATGAAGTCTACGGATCACTGGGCGCAGAAGGCTTGTTTACGGAAGAGACCTCGTATTCGCCAAACAGCCCTTACTCTGCAAGCAAAGCGGCATCGGATCATTTTGTTCGAGCCTATCTTCACACGTATGGACTGCCGGCACTGATTACGAACTGCTCTAATAACTATGGACCCTATCAGTTCCCGGAAAAATTGATCCCTCTGATGATTCTGAACGCCATCGAAGGTAAGCCGTTGCCTGTTTACGGCGACGGTCTCAACGTCCGCGATTGGCTGTATGTCGAAGATCATTGTGCAGCCATTGAAGCAGCCCTTGAAAAGGGACGAATCGGCGAATGCTACAACGTAGGTGGCAACAACGAGCAGACAAACATCAGTATCGTAAAAATGATCTGTGCCACAGTTGATCGACTTCGTCCAGGACTACCACACACTCCTTGTGAATCTCTGATTCGTTACGTGAAAGATCGTCCCGGCCACGATCGTCGATACGCGATTGATGCGACAAAGATTGAACATGAACTGGGCTGGAAACCTCAACAGGACTTCCAGTCAGGATTGGAATTGACCATCCGCTGGTATCTTGAGAATCCGGTTTGGGTCGAACGCGTTCAGTCCGGAAAATACCGCCGAGAACGCCTCGGGCTGGGCGACGAATAGAAGGTCCAATTTTGAACGACCAATGAAGACACTCGGAGGGCTGACGCCCTGCCGCTCGCCGTTGTTTCTGAAAACCGAAAACCTCCAAACGAAAACCTCTTCTCATGTCTCACTTCAAAAAAGGCATTATCCTCGCAGGAGGCACTGGTTCTCGACTGTTTCCGATCACGCTGGGCATCAGCAAGCAGATGGCGCCGGTTTATGACAAGCCGATGATTTATTATCCGCTTTCAACGCTGATGCTGGCTGGTATTCAGGAAGTGCTGATCATCTCATCGCCTCGTGATATTGGTGGATTTGAGAAACTGCTCGGCGACGGCGCGAAGTGGGGCATGAAGTTTTCTTATATCACTCAGGCTAAGCCGGAAGGGCTCGCCCAAGCGTTCATTCTTGGAGCAGACTTTGTCGGTGATGACCATGTGGCTTTGGTTCTGGGAGACAACATATTCTACGGAAGCGGCTTTCAAAAAATCCTGGCCAATGCCGGCAGCCTTGAAACGGGAGCGACAATCTTTGGTTACGAAGTACGTGATCCTGAGAGATACGGCGTTGTTGAGTTCGACGCTCAGGGAAAAGCTATCTCACTCGAAGAGAAGCCTCCAAAGCCCAAGTCCAGCTTTGCCGTTCCCGGACTTTACTTCTACGACAATTCGGTCGTGGAGATCTCATGCAATCTGAAGCCATCTCCGCGAGGCGAGTTGGAGATTACCGACGTCAATCGCGAGTATCTGAACCGAGGACTTCTGCGAGTCGAAATGCTTTCTCGAGGTTTCGCGTGGCTTGATACCGGAACGCATGAATCTCTACTGGACGCCGGTAATTTCGTCGCCGCGATTGAGAAACGAATGGGGCTGAAGATCTCCTGCCCTGAGGAAATCGCGTGGCGAAAGGGCTTCATTGATCGCAGCCAACTGCAGTCGCTGGCATCAGAGTTCCCGAATGAGTACGGTGAGTACCTGAATCGTTTGGCACGATAGTACCGGACGAGCTTTGTGTTACTCCAGACCGACCGTTCAATCGATGGTCGCAGATCGCTCTAACGGCACGGGCGCACGTGCTTTGTCTTAGATTCGCTGGAGCTTTCCCACGCTTCATTTTGTCTGTAAAGAATTCTTCCGATGATCAAAGGATTTCGCGAACGCCTCCAAAAGGGCGAAACACTTCTGGGCACGATGGTCACTCTGCCAACAGCATCGACGGCCGAGATTCTTGCGGACGTAGGTTTTGACTGGCTGTTTATTGATGGCGAACACGGACCACTGACAACTCCCGATATTCTGGGCATTCTTCAGGCCGTCAGTCACCGAGTTGCCTGCATCGTGCGTGTCCCGATCTGCGATGAGGCAGAAATCAAGAAGGTATTGGACCTTGGAGCACAAGGCGTCATCGTGCCTCAGGTCAACACGGCTGAGCAGGCGGCTGACGTAGTGCGGTTTGCTCGATATGCACCTGCCGGAGGCCGCGGCGTCGGCTTGGCACGAGCTCACGGTTATGGTTTTCGCTTTGCAGAATATGTGGCATCAGCCAACGATGATGTGGTCGTCATTGTTCAGGCGGAACACAAAACGGCAGTCGAAAACATTGGATCGATCGTCAAAGTCCCCGGCGTCGATTGCGTTCTGCTTGGACCTTATGATCTCTCCGCCAGCTATAACAAGATGGGACAGATTTCCGATCCGGAAGTCCTGGCCGGTATTGCGAAGATCACCGCAACCTGCCAATCCGCGTCTATTCCGCTTGGCTACTTCGGTGTGAATGCTGAAGCCGTGGCTCCCTATGCGGCGCAGGGATATACGTTGCTCGTTGCTGGAGTTGACGTGCTGTTTCTGGGCAATGGAGCGAGAAAGATCATGAAGGATATGCAGGCTTATGAAAAGCCCGTGAAGTAATTCACTCTCGAGGTGCCGGACACCAAGGGGAAATATTTTGGGGATGAGTGGTCTGAAGTATGATTTGCAATTGAGGCTGACGACACTTAACGTATCAGAGGTGTTCTTATTTCCCCTCCCCCACCTGTGATACCCGGAGCCCCTCAATGACCCTACGATTGATGCTGTTTTCACTGATTTGTGTAGCAATTATTGCTATACTTGGAACAACCGAGCTTTCAGCCTCCGTCAAAGTATCCGAGAGTCCGCTGACGTTGGCGTCCGTCGATTA
>Ga0255095_1000068_pt1 | contig 63395 bp, 45 predicted proteins | sample Colum_Law_RepC_8_2_FD_188435 | JGI IMG/M metagenome (GOLD analysis project Ga0255095, IMG submission 188435) | Freshwater microbial communities from Columbia River, Oregon, United States - Colum_Law_RepC_8d | ecosystem: Environmental > Aquatic > Freshwater > River | place: USA: Oregon...
CGCCATAGATGTCCGTCAATCGGAATTGACGCCCCTGAAAACGAAACGTCAGTCGCTCATGGTCAATCCCCAACTGATGCAGAATCGTCGCCTGCAGGTCATGCACATGCACTCCCCGCTCCGCGACATTGATCCCCAGATCATCCGACGCACCCCAGCTCAAACCCTCACGAACTCCACCACCCGCCAGCCAGACCGTAAACGCATACGGATGATGATCCCGCCCCCAGCGAGGTCGGTTGTTGATGTCGCCCTGAATAAACGGAGTCCGGCCAAACTCCCCTCCCCAGATCACCAGCGTCTCGTCCAGCAGGCCCCGCTGCTCAAGGTCACGCACCAGCGCCGCACTCGGCTGATCCGTGTCACGACACTGATTGTAAAGCTCCGTCGTCAGCGAATTGTGCTGATCCCAGCCCGCATGCATCAACTGCACAAATCGAGTACCACGCTCCACCAGTCGCCGCGCCAGCAGACAGTTATGCGCAAATGTGCCCGGCTCCGTCACACCCGGACCGTACATCTCCAGAGTCTCACGCGTTTCACCAGACAAATCCGTCAGCTCAGGCACACTGGACTGCATCCGAAACGCCATCTCATACTGCGCGATCCTCGCTCCAATCTCGGGATCACCATACTGCTGCTGATTCAGCTCGTTCACCGCCGCCACATCGTCCAGCCACTCACGCCGCATCTGCCGGGAAATCCCCGGCGGATTTGACAGATACAACACCGGGTCTCCTGCCGCACGAAACTTCACTCCCTGAAACCGCGATGACAGAAATCCACTGCCCCAGTAAAAGTCGTAGAAAATCTGGCCGCAGGACGTGTTCCTGGTGATCGACGTCATCACCACAAAACCCGGCAGACTTTCCGTCTCTGACCCTAAACCATACGTCAGCCACGCTCCCAGAGTCGGTCGTCCGGGCAACTGCGATCCACTCAGCAGAAACTGGATCGCCGGCGCATGATTGACCGCCTCCGTATGCATGCTGTGCACAAAACACAAGCGATCCGCTATCCCTGCCGTAAAGGGCAGAAAATCACTGACCCACGCGCCACTCTCACCACGCTGCCGAAACGGCTCCACCGGCGCCAGCATCAGTTTGCCGTCCGCCTGCCCCGTCATCGTGCTGAACCGCTTGCCGTCCGCATACCCCGATGGCAGTGGCTGCCCATGCAGCTCACGCAATCGCGGCTTCCAGTCAAACAGATCGACATGCGTCGGAGCACCGTTCTGAAACAGATAGATCACTCGCTTCGCCCGCGGCGCCAGATGCGGCAATCCAGGCAGGCCGGCCAGCGCCGCATCACCCGCCACCGCACTGTCCCGCCCCAGCAGCGATGCCAGGGCAGCCACGCCGACTCCCGTGGATGCGCGACCAAAAAACTCACGCCGGACAAGCTGCCGCTGACTCTCTGCAATCGGATGCATCACACCACCCCCCGTGACAAATCACAATTCACTGCTTCGTCAGAGCTTCATCCAGATTCAAAACCGCCAGACAGACGGCCGTCCACGCCGCATGTTCGTCCGTCGCCAGCTGCTGCGAACGTGGCGATTCACCCACACTCAACAGCGCTGTCGCCGCCACTGCATCCTGCCTGTATCCACTCCGGGAACGCTGCAGAGTCCCCAGCAGAATTTCACGCTCCGCAGCCAGTGGCTGCCGACACAGCACCCGCTGATACACTCGCCCCAGTCGCTCCGCATCACCATCACCACCACCCTCCAGCAACACTCGCTCCGCCAGAACTCGCGCCGCCTCCACCCACGCCGTGTCATTGCTGGTCAGCAACGCATGCAGCGGCGTATTCGTCCGCACAGCACTGACCGTACACGTCTGCCGACTGGCCGTGTCAAAGAACATCGTCGGCCCGATAATCCGACGCCAGAACACATACAGACTGCGGCGATACAACGCCTCACCGTGATCCTGCACATACTTCCGATTGCCAAACGTCGCCTCTTCCCACACTCCCGCAGGCTGATACACATTCACTGCCGGACCACCGCGCTGCCCCGACAACAAACCACTGACTGCCAGCGCCTGATCACGCAGCATCCACGACGGCAGCCGATAACGCGGTGCTCGCCCCAGCAGCCGATTTTCCGGGTCCCGCTCCAGCAGCTCCGGTGTCACCACGGAACTCTGACGATACACCTGACTGGTCGCCAGCAGCCGCATCAGTCGCTTTACGTCCCAGCCACTGTCACGAAACTCCACCGCCAGCCAGTTCAACAGCTCAGGATGCAGCGGCACCTCCGCCTGCACCCCGAAATCATTCGCCGTCTTCACCAGCCCCACCCCAAACAACTGCTGCCAGAACCTGTTCACCGTCACTCGCGCTGTCAGCGGATTCTGTTCCGACATCAGCCAGCCAGCCAGATCAAGACGATTCAACGGCTGCTGCGACATGACCTGCGGCAGACTGGCCGGAACAGCGGCCTGCACCGCGGCCCCCGGATTGGTGTACAAACCTCGCTGCAGCATAAAGGTCTCTCGACGCTGCGGCTGATCCTCCATCACCATCACCTTCGCAAGTCCATTCCTGACTGCTGTCAGACGATCCTCAGCCGCTTTCCGCTGCTGCACCAACTGCTGCCAGACAGCATCCTCGGCCTGCTGAGCCTGTTTCAACAGCAGCATCTGAGCCTCAGTACGCTGCTCAGCAACCGCCTCCAGTGCCTGCTGCAACTCGGCAGTCCGCTCTAGCTCAGGCCCGACACCTGCCACCGCCGACGTGGACAGCCGAAATCGACCCAGATTATGACTGATATGCGGTGAATCATGCCGCAGCCGAACCAGCAACTGGTCGCCGGGCTGCACCTGCACAACCTCTGCCAGACGAAACACCGCCGCATGATCCCGATTGATCGGCCGGCCTTCGTACACCGCCCAGCCCGTCTGCGAATCTCCGTCAAATGCCGTCGCAACCCGCAGATTACCCTGCTCGTAAGTCGCCACCGCACTGCCAATTTTCAACATCTGCTCCACATCGCCGCGGCGCAGCACCAGCTGCACCTCAGTCAGCACAAAGTTGCCACTGTCCGATCGGGCCAGACCGCCCTGAGTATGACTGGGATGCCGCAGAGCATCCAGTCGGACCGCCGCCAGCGGACCGTCCGGCAACGCCCCCGCAACCTGATATACATCATTGGCCGGATTCACACCGCTGGCGAACACCACACCACCATCTTCCACTGTCAACTGCTGCCGCTCCGCCCGCACCTCCGTCGGCTGCAACGACCGCCAGACACTGCCCTGCCCCGCCTGCCGCCTGATCCATTCCGGCAACAACTCCACCAGCTCGGCCGCACGCTGATTCTGCAGTCGACCGAATTCAGAAATTGCCGCCTCAGCTTCAGTCAGCTCAACACGCTGCTGAGCCGAAGGAACGGACAGCACCGGAGCCGTCTGGCCACTGCCACCACCACCATTCACCGGGGTCTGATTGAAAATGGCGAACAGCGAGTAATAGTCACGCTGCGTCAGCGTATCAAATTTGTGATCATGACAACGGCAGCAGTTCAGCGTCAGCCCCAGCCACAGCGTACCCATCGTCTCTGTCATGTCCATCACATAATCAACCCGATTCTCCTCAGCAATCCGCCCGCCTTCTCCATTGATCATGTGATTGCGACAGAATCCCGTTGCCAGCCGCTGCTCGTCCGTCGCCTGCGGCAGCAAATCACCAGCCAATTGCCACGTTGTGAACTGATCCCATGACAGATTACGATTGAAAGCATCCACGACCCAGTCACGCCACGGCCACATCGTGCGATCAGAATCGCCCTGATAGCCATTCGAATCCGCATAACGGGCTGCATCCAGCCACTCCCACGCCATGCGCTCACCATACGCCGGTGAAGCCAGCAGACGGTCCACCACTTTCTCCCACGCATCCGCCGCCGGATCCTGCACGAAAGCCACCACATCTGACGGTGCCGGAGGCAGCCCCGTCAGATCCAGCGTCACTCGCCGAATCAGAACCTCCCGCGATGCCTCAGCAGACGGGCTTAACCCAACCTCCTGCAACCGCTGCTGCACAAACGCGTCGACAGGGTTGCGAATGGGAGCGTGTGGCCGAGCCGCCGGCTGCGGCACCGGTGGCCGCTGCAGCGGCTCCCACGACCAGTGCAGCCCCCACTTCGCCCCCTGATCAATCCAGCGTCCCAGCAGTTCCCGCTGAGCCTGCGTCAACTGACGACCGGAATCCGGTGGCGGCATCACGACATCCGGATCCGTCGCCGTAATCCGCTGAAATAATCGGCTGTCGGCCCGACTGCCGGGCTCAATCGATTTCAACGCCAGTTGATGCTCATGCAGCGCCAGGTCCCCCTGCCGCTGTGCAGCATCGGGACCGTGACAGTGAAAACAGTTTTCCGACAGCAGCGGGCGGATGTCGCGATTGAAATCAATCGCATCCTGAGCATCTGCGACCGAGCGAACAGTCAGCAGCCCACAGACGAAAATGCCGAAAAGCCTGATCCGACAAGCGATCGCAGTCATGGCCGGTCCGGAGGGAAAACACTGGGTGGGACAGAAAACGCAGACGCTGTATCATACGAACCAGACAGTCGGCGACGGGAGCAGGGAATCCGGAATCCGCCGGGATTCCCGCAGTAAGCCAGCTTCCGCCGGTCATCAGACTCGCACTTCTGTACTGCCCTGCGGCAGTGCAAAACATACTGTCACCTTGCCGTCACCCGCATGCCACCGGCCGCCGACCAGTTGAGTCGCAGTGGTGGCAGGCTCCAGTTCCAGTGCCTGCCCCTGATGCACAATCGTCGGACTGTCACCTGCATCCACCGCAGCCCGCGGCAGCGTCAGCGTGAAATCAGGACAGGCAAACGGTGCCTGCAATGTCCAGAGCCGGCCCTCTCGCCGAATAGCCGTCAGCTCCTTCGCTGCCCAGTACCGCGCAATTTCACTCAGCTTCATCCACACAGTTCGATCCGCATACTTCCCGCTGATCGACGTCACCACGCGCTGAAATGCCCGGAACCCCGCCTTCGTACCGTTGCAGTACATCCCCGGCCAGTGACACAGAAACAACGCCGGCTGTCCGCGTTCAATCAGGTCCACCACGCGTCCGCCGGATGCATCAGCCAGCGCATAACGATCCGGCTCCGGAAGCACATCGCCTTCCCAGCCACCAAACCAGTCACCGGTTCCCGCCGGAATGTTGACGGTCAGATTCAAGCCGTCCGTGCCCAGTCCCGTCACATGCTCAACCACCGGTTCCGTGCTGGCGTCACCGTCCACGACATACTTGAAAAAATGGGGAATCTGTGCTCGAAATACGTCACGCACGGCCTGCTGCACCGCCAGTGACAGCTCAGGCTTCACGCGATTGCCAAAACCGCCCGGCGTTGTAACACCCTCACACGGCAGGCCGCAGTTCCGCAGAATGCGCAGGGCATAAGCCAGATACTCCGCCAGCTGATCGGCGCTCTGTGCCTGCTGCGGGTAAGAATTCTCCATCGTCGCCGGACTGATCTCTTCAAGAGGTCGCCCTGTCTGCAGGTCAATGACTCGAGTGTGCGTGATCATTTCCGGATGCACATCCCAGTTCGGCAGCAGCAGCGTGCGGATCAGTTCAAGACTGGCCTGCAGCGATTTGCGGGACCACCCCGGCAGCTCACGATCCAGCCAGCCCACACAGGCCGGATATGGCACCACGCTGTACTTCCCCTTCACTCCCTGCTGAGCACACCATTCGCCGAATTCACGAACAAAGGCATCGGGTATCTCCCGCGGGTACGTGTGCCACGGTTTCTGATAGGCCGGTCGATCCGGATAACAGGCCTGAAACTGCGGCATGCAGAAATGCCCCATGTTCACGAGGCACGTCGAATCATCGATGATGAAACTGACCGGGATCCGTCGACGCGGGAATTCGACCTTCGCCGCCGCATCCTGCACTGGTCGCTGACCACGCAGATCATCAGCCTGCACCGCGAGGCGGCCGGCTGCTGCCAGAGCCAAACCACTGGCCAGAAACGCTCGTCGTTGATGCACCGGCATAAAGGTCTCCATGATGGACAGGACTGCGGGAACGCGGCTGCCCGCAGAATTTCAGATTTCCGCCCAGAACACAACCGCTTCGTCAGGGTCGCCAGCAGACAGAGACCGTCATCCAGGCGGTCGAATTCAGCCGACCAGAATGGCAAACAGGCAGGTTGGGGCAGAAACTGCGGGCCCTCCTGCTGAAAGCTGATATTTCTGCAAAAGCACCGCGATTTTTCGTTGCCTGCCCCACTCGTACAACAGCAGGATAGCAACCGCCGGCAGAATTTCGAAACTTTCAGGCGAGTTGCAGGCTGCTCGCTGTCGGGATTTCGAGGTTGTTCCGGCCTGTACGCTGGTGATCAGCCCCGGCGACTGTACACTTGTGGCCAGCACGTTTCTCCCCGCCTGCTGCATCGCGCCCCAGCGAGTCCACGTCGATGACATCCGTCCCCGTTGTGCAATATGCTTCACGCACAGATGTGGGGATGCGTCGCGCCGCGAACCAGGACAATCTCGCCGTTCGCATGTGCACGGACTTCGAAGAATGGAGCCGCTGCGGTCACCTGTTCGCCGTGGCGGACGGCATGGGCGGACATGCGGTCGGGGACCTGGCCAGTCGCATCACCGTCAGTACGCTGCCCCTGGCGTACTACAAGCAGGAAGCCACTGATGTGGACATTCGGCTGCGGCAGGCGATCATTGCTGCCAACAAGGCCATCAACGACAAGTCGCGTGAAAACCGTGAATTCGAAGGCATGGGAACCACCTGCAGCGTGCTCAGCCTGTCAGAAGCCGGCGCGATGATCGGACATGTCGGGGACAGTCGCGTCTACCGCGTCAGAAAAGGTCGAATTGAACAACTGACCTTCGACCACAGCCTGCAGTGGGAAATGATTCGTCTGGGTCGGGCCACGGCGGAAAATGTCGAACTGTATCATCCGCGAAATGTCATTACTCGCTGCCTCGGCCCGGATCTCGCCGTGCAGGTTGACGTCGAAGGACCGTTTTCGGTTGAGCCAGGTGACGTGTTCATGCTGTGCAGTGACGGTCTGACCAATCATGTCAACGATGAAGAACTCGGAGTCATTCTGTCGGGACTGCCCCCGGAAAAATCCTCGCGACTGCTGATCGACCTCGCCAACTGCCGTGGCGGTTCTGACAATTCCACGGTCATCGTTGTCCACATTGAAAGTTACCCCGCCCTTACGGTTCGCCCTCCGGATTCCTCGCCACTGCCCCCCGCCGCGGCCGCAGTACCGTCAGGCGGTTTTCCTGTCACGCTGATGCTGCTGGTCGCCCTGATCAGCCTCGGCCTGGCGGGGTGGACGATGTTTCGAGGTCGTCCGGAGCTGTCAGCCATCTTCGCAATTGCCGCGATTGCCGCATTTCTGCTCAGTCGCTACTTTCAACCTGAACCTGCAGCAGCCCCGCGACTGCCAACAGCCCCCCTGGTGCCACTGCCCGACGATCCACGTCTGGACCCATCCATGTCCAGTGCACTGCGGTCATCGTTCCGCACATCACCGCCCTATCGCACCGTTGACTGCCAGAATCCGCAGGAGTTGCTGAAGTATCTGGCGGAAGCACAAAGCGAGCTTGCTCAGGCGGCTCGCGACAGCAGTTGGCGAGTGGATTTTGACGAACTGACTCAACTGGGGCGCCAGGCGACCGCTGCGATTCAGTCCGAGAAGCCGGATAAGGCCATTCGAGCGCGGGCTCGGGCGATCGAATTGCTGATGAAGGAAATCTATCAGCGCCGCGGTGCCAGTACTGCCGGCTGATCTTCGCTGATGATCCGGCTCGTGACTGTGCAACCACCCGTCAGAGTCCGCAGTACCACACAGTAGCGTTCTGTCAGTTGCACCAGCTTGCTGACACTGTCAGGCGGGGCCTTTGTCTGCAGACTGAACAGCAACCGGATGTCGGTCATACCGACAGGGGTTTCGCGACTGACGCCCATCGTGCCGCGAAAATCCATTCTGCCAACAGCTTTCACTGTCGCCGACTGCATCTGCAGACCCATGGAAACAGCAACTGCCGCCAGTGTGGTTCCGGCACAACTGACCACGGCCTGCAGCAGCATTTCTCCCGAACAGGCCGCCATACCATTTCCGCCCGCTGCCGGATGCAGTCCTGCCAGGATTTGGTGGCCATTGTTGGTAAGCAGTGGCACGTGGCAGCCGATCCGTTCAAAATCAACATGCCCTTCAGCGGAAAGCTCAGCCAGCCCGGCATCCGGGTGGTTCTGGTACAATTGCTTGACGGGGGCCTGGACGGCCCTGAGAGTACTGGAGTCCATGGTCACTGTCTTCCCTGGCGCTGAGTTGCCGATGTGTAACAGTCGCAGGATACGCAGAAATGCCGTGGTAAACCAGATTCCGCGCCAATTCCCGCACCCGATACCCGGTTTGTCCAACTTGCCGCGATGTTGCGGAAAATCAACAGCAATCACAGCAGTTTTTTCTGCCAGTATTGCGTTGTTTTACTGCCAGCCCCGGAAAACGGGGATTGTGCAGCGTACAGCGGTATCGGAATTCTGCTAGCATTCCGTGCAGCCGTACTGCACAGGGCAGAAGTGATCGCGATTGCTGCGGCGGGACAGTGGCGGAAAGGCAAGGCGGAACATGAGTGAAGGCCAGGACAAACGCCGTTACTGGATCGGTTTTGATCTGGGTGGCACCAAGATGCTGGCAGTGGTTTTTGACGAGCGGCTGAAGCCGATTGCTCGCAAACGCCGCAAGACTCGCGCCAATGAGGGCGAGCCGGTCAGTCTGGAGCGACTGTCGGAAACGATTGTGATGGCGCTTGAAGAGATCGGAGCGGGTCCTGATGCGATCGCCGGTATTGGCTGCGGTGTGCCGGGGCCACTGGACCTGCAGAAAGGCCTGATTCTGGAAGCTCCGAATCTGGGCTGGAAAAACGTGGCACTGCAGGACTATCTGGCGAAGAAATTCCGCTGTCCGGCGGTGATCTGCAATGACGTGGACGCCGGGGTATTCGGCGAATACACGATGGGGGCCGGTCAGGGCTTCCGCTCGGTGCTTGGCGTTTTCCCGGGTACCGGGATCGGTGGTGGTTTTGTTTACGAAGGTCGCATCTTCCGCGGCACTCGCTCGTCCTGCATGGAAGTCGGCTACCTGCAGATGGCGACGGAGGGTTCTGCTGCGGGGGTTGGCCCGGTGGGAACTCTGGAAGGTCTTGCCAGTCGGCTGGCGATTTCGGCTGAGGCTGCGAAAGCGGTTTATCGTGGTCAGGCACCGGGGCTGCAGGAAATTGCCGGTACAGACATCTCACGTATTCGCAGCTCGGCACTGGCAAAATCCATAGAAAAGGGCGACAAGGCGATCGAACAGATTGTGAAGCGAGCGGCACAGCAGGTTGGTCGAGGCATCGGCAGCCTGATCAACATCCTCGCGCCTGATGTGGTGATTCTGGGCGGTGGACTGGTGGAAGCCATGCCGAAGCTGTACCTGGAATCTGTGACGGAGGGCATTCGTCGCAACGTCCTGCCGTCACTGGCCGACTGTGGCAGACTGAAGGTCAGCGAACTGGGGGATCTGGCGGGTGCGACGGGGGCGGCCGCACTGGTGCGGCAGGAGGCTGCTGAGCTGCCGAAGAAAAAAGCGAAGGAAGCCTGACGGGTTACGCGAGGGACCACACTGAAGTCTGTTTCGTCCACAAGGCTGCAATGAGTGCCTGAAATGTCCACAGGAAACGAACTGAATCGAACTGATACCGTTGCTCGCGGGGATGCCGACAAGGATGCCACCCGCAGTCGTCGGTTCTTTCCGCTGGCCGTGGTCGAGCTGGGAACATCAGCGATCCGCATGGCGATCGGCGAGTCGGATGGTGCCGGACAGGTGCGCGTGCTTGAGCAGCTTGTCCGTGGCGTCAGCCTCGGCAAGGACACATTCACCATCGGAGAAATCCAGCGGAAAACCCTGCTGGAGAGCATTCGGGTACTGAAAAGTTACAGACGGAAGCTGCAGGAGTATCAGTGCACCAATCCGCGTTACATTCGCGTGGTGGCCACCAGTGCTGTGCGGGAAGCTATCAATCGTCTGGATGTACTGGACCGAATCTACATTGCCACCGGACTGGCGGTGGAACTGATTGACGATGCGGAAATATCCCGGCTGACCTATCTGGGTGTCCGCCCGCTGCTCAGTGAAGATGTGATACGGCAGAACACCAGCACAGTGGTGGTCGAGGTAGGTGGTGGCAATACGGAGGTCCTGCTGCTGAAGGGCAAGGACATTCAGCATGCTCAGCCCTACCGACTGGGTTCCCTGCGCATGCAGCAGCAACTGCTGCAGGCCGATGCGCAGCGTCGTGATGTGGCACGCATCATGCTGGGGCAGATCGATCGTTCACTGGAACCCATGCTGGACATGATACCTCGGGACCAGGCGGTCAGTCTGATTGCTCTGGGAGGCGATATCCGTTTTGCGGCGCGGCTGATGAATATTGACCCCCGGGCTCCCGGACTCAGCTCCATCCCAACCCTGCGTCTCAGGGCACTGGTTGATCAGCTGCTGCCAATGCCCGTCGACTGGATCATGCAGAAATATCACATCGAACTGTCGCAGGCTGAAACTCTGGTGCCGGCACTGCTGGCGAATGTGCGACTGGCGGAACAGCTTAAGGTGGAGTCAATTCAGCTGACGGGCTTCAACCTGCGGGATGCACTGCTGCAGGGTATGGTCAGCACGAACGACTGGTCTCAGGATTTTCGCGAGCAGATCATCAATTCGGCAATGGAGATGGCGCGGCGATACCAGGTGGATCTGCCGCACGCCACGCATGTTGCCCGCCTTGCACGCAAACTGTTCCTGACGCTGCAGCCGGAACATCCGATGGATGCCCGCTGCGAAACTCTGCTGTACACAGCGGCTTTGCTGCACGAGACGGGATTATTTGTCGGGCTTTCAGGGTACCACAAACACTCGTATTATCTGATCATGAACAGCGAGCTGTTCGGACTGAATTCGCTCGACCATCAGTTGGTAGCCCTGATTGCCCGTTATCACCGGCGAGCAGTCCCGAAGCCGGCACACGAGTACTTTGCCAGGCTGGACCGGGACAGCCGCGTCATTGTCTCGCGACTGGCCGGAATTCTGCGTGTGGCGGTGGCACTTGATCATTCCGGCAGCCAGCGCATCGGGGATATCAACTGCACAATTGAAAAGAACCGTCTTGTGGTTACGGCGACCGGAGTGGCGGGCGATCTGAGTCTGGAGCGGATGGAACTGCGTCAGAAAGGTTCGCTGTTTGAAGATACATTCGGGCTGGGAGTTCTGCTGCGGGAGCCGTCTCGCTGAGTTATCCGCGAGATCACCGCTGTTCTCAGGAATCTGTCTATGTCGACTGCTGAAGTGTACATGAACCGTGAGCTGAGCTGGCTGGAATTCAACCAGCGAGTTCTTGATGAGGCCTCAGACCAGGCCGTGCCGCTGCTGGAACGCATGCGGTTCCTCGCCATCACAGCTTCAAACCTCGACGAATTCTTCATGGTGCGGGTGGGCAGTCTGCTCAGTTCCATCCGCACAGGAGACTCCGTCACGGACCCCTCCGGGATGTCGGCACTCGAACAGCTGATGGCAATCAGCATTCGGGCACAGAAGATGGCTGCGGAGCAGTATCACATCTATCTGGAGCAGATTGAACCTGCGCTGGCGGAAGCCGGGATTCGCCGGCGCCGCGCCGATCAGTTGACGGAACGACAACTGGAATTCCTGGATACGGTCTTTCATGAACAGCTGCAGGCGGTTCTGACACCCATCGCAGTGCATGATCCCGCCCGGTTTCCACTGTTGTTCGGAAGGACCCTGAACCTCGCCGTACAGCTGCTGGGACGCAGCGAAGATGAACCGTTCCGGTTTGCCGTGATCCCCTTCGGTCGGTTCGATCTGCGTTACATCACCCTGCCGGGCAGCGGCGGATATGAATTCATTCTGACGGAAGACGCAATTGAGCTGCTGGTCTCGCGATTCTTCCCCGGAGCCACTGTTGTTTCCACGGTCCCATTCCGCGTCACCCGCAACGCTGATGTAACAGTCAGTGATGATGATGGAGCGGACCTGCTGGCGGAAATGGAAGATGTGCTGGAAGATCGCAAGGACAGCTTCTGCACGCGGCTGGAAGTCTCGGAACGCGTCACCAGACCGATGCTCGAGTTTCTGAAGACACTGCTGCGAGTCGGTGAGCGGGATATCTACCAGGCCCCCGGCCCGGTAGGACTCAGTGACCTTATTCAACTCACCAGCATCAGCAGCTTTGACTCACTGCTGTATCCCTCGTGGACACCCTGCCCTTCCCCGCGAGTGGACCCGGCCGAATCAATTTTCGACACCATCAAGTCGCAGGATGTCCTGCTGTTTCATCCGTACGAATCCTTTGAACCCGTGCTGCGGCTGCTGTCCGAGGCCGCTGATGATCGGGATGTGGTGGCCATCAAACAGACGCTGTACCGCACCAGTCGCAACAGCCCCATCGTCAAATCGCTCATCCGCGCTGCGGAAAACGGCAAGAACGTCACCGTAATCGTGGAACTGAAGGCACGCTTCGATGAAGCCCGCAACATCGAGTGGGCACGGCAACTGGAATACAGCGGAGTGCAGGTGGTGTATGGAGTCCGGGGACTCAAGACACACGCCAAAGCCTGCATCGTCGTCCGCCGCGAACCCCAGGGATTCCAGCGTTACTGCCACTTCGGAACCGGCAATTACAACGAAATCACCAGCCGCTTCTACACGGACCTCAGTCTGCTGACCTGCAACAGGGACCTCGGAAATGACGCCATCGCATGGTTCAATGCAGTCACCGGCGCCTCACAGATTCAGCAGTTCTCACGCATCGAATCGGCGCCGATCGGACTGCGGGAAAAACTGCTGCAGATGATTCGGGTCGAAGCTGAAAGGGCCAGAAATGGTGACCGTGGCCATATCATGGTCAAACTGAATTCACTCGCTGATCCCATCATGATTGAAGCCCTGTGTGAAGCTTCACAGGCAGGAGTCGAGATTGATCTGAATATACGCGGCATCTGCTGCCTGAAACCCGGGGTCCCCGGACGCAGTGAAAACATCCGCATCGTCAGCATTATCGATCGATTCCTTGAACATGCGCGGATTCTGTACTTCCACCACGGCGGTGACGAACACGTCTTCATCTCCAGCGCGGACTGGATGCCCCGCAATCTCGACCGCCGCGTGGAACTGCTGATCCCCATTCTGGACGAAAACTGCAAAAAACGGGCGATCGCAATTCTCCGCAGCTGCCTGCGTGACAACGTCAAGGGACGTCTGCTGACTGCCGACGGCTCTTACCTTGCTCCGGCAGGGCAGGAACCAGCCGTGCCGGGAAAACGCAGCCGGGGTCGACGGAAACAGTCAGCGTCCGAAGCCGCAGATGCTCAGAACCGCAGCACCCGCTGTCAGGTTGAGTTTCAGCGACGGGCCCGGGAAGCCGCCGAAGCAGCTTTCGAACGAAATCGCACAACATTCGTGCCCATCGAGCCGACACACTGAAGCTGCAGCCAGGCTCAATCGGGCACTCACACATCATGTCGCAACAGACAGAACATCAGCGGCTGGCTGCGATCCACAGATGCACCGCACTCTCACCGGCGGTGACCGACCGCGCTTCGGTTGCAGCCGTCGCACACAGCTCAATCGAGTCGGCCAGAGTTTCAGCACTGATCCATGGCCCCCATTCGCCGATCATCGTACTGACCTGTGGATCTTCCGAGCTCAGGAAAATGCGTATGCGATCCTGAATATTCAGGCCGGCATCCTTCCGCTGCTGCTGTACATGCCGCACAAAGTCCCGCGACATGCCCTCCCGCAGCAGTTCCGGAGTCAGTACAGTACTGATCGCAACCTGAATCCCCGCATCGTCAGCGGAAATCCAGCTGGCTGCCTGCATCGTACTGATCAGCACATCTTCAGGCAGCAGTTCTATCGTCGCCCCCTGCAGCTCAATCGTCACGCTCTGCCCGCGTCGCAGTGGCGCCAGTATCCCGTCTCCCAGTTCAGGGATGGAGGTTTTCAGCGCATTCAGCAGACGCCCACACTTCGGTCCCAGGGTTTTCAGATTGGGCTTGTACGCGTAGCTGACAATTTCATCCAGATTGTCTGCTCGCAGTACCCTTTGAATGTTCAGTTCCTCGGCAATCACATCCGCCAGAGTCTCCACTGCCGCGGCTGTCTCAGAAGAAGCCACAGCAAATCGCAGCTCCGACAGCGGCTGACGCACCCGCAGATTGTGCTCTTCACGAAGTTTATGCCCCAGCCGCACAACTTTCTGAGCAGCTGCCATTCGCTGGTTCAGAGCCGCATCCAGCAGCGCGGGATCAGCATCCGGATAATCACACAGGTGTACCGAGCCCGGCAGATCGGAATTCTCCTGCACCTCCTCGGGATTCTGACCCAGCACCAGATTCAGATACATTCGCTCCGTCAGGAAGGGAATGCAGGGAGCCAGCAGGCGACAGAGCACAACCAGTACTTCGTACAGCGTTTCATAAGCCGCCAGCTTGTCGCCATCAGCCGCATCCCGGGCTCGCCAGAAACGCCGCCGATTGCGGCGAATATACCAGTTGCTGAGGTCATCGATGAATTCCGCAGCAGAGGCGCAGAACCCCGGAGCATTGAAGTCGGCAAGTTCCCGACGACCGGCCGCCGCCAGTGACTGCAGATTTGACAGAATCCAGCGGTCAATCTCAGGTCGCTCCGCCAGCCCCGCAGTGGCAGCCGCTGAGCGTCCCCCCGTCGCCGCACATGCACGCAGTTCCCCCGATGGCACAAAACCATCAGCCACCGCATAATCCACAAAGAATTTGTAGCAGTTCCAAAGCGGAATCAGAATGCGACGGCGAGTTTCATCGGCAGGACCACTGGTCACCAGACACGTAGGCACTCCCTCGCGAGTCCTGTCAGCGGGGCCGGCAGGAGTCTGCAGAGTGACAGGATGATCCGGATGCCTCGTGCCAAAACGCAGATCCACCGCGGGATTCTGCGACAGATACATCCACCGCATCGTGTCAACACCCAGCTGCTCAGCCGCTTCCTCAAACCAGATGGCCGTACCATCTGACTTGTGCATCGGCTTGCCCTGCTCGTTCTGCACAAGACGATGACCCAGCAGAGTCCGGAAAGGCATCCGGCCGGCTGCCGTCTCAGCCTCATCATGCCGCATCATCGTCGACAACGACAGCAGCGAATAAAACCAGTTGCGGAACTGACCCGGAAAACACTCTGTCACCAGATCCGCCGGATACCACTTCTGCCATTCTTCACGCTGATGATTGTACCCCATGGTGCTGAACGGCACGATGCCGGCATCCAGCCACGGGTTCCCCACGTCAGGAATCCGCGACATCAGATTGCCCGTCTGCGGATTGCGAATCTTCACGCGGTCAATCCAGGGACGGTGAGGCGTATTACCGACAAACTCATCCCACCCCTCCACAGCACGCTCACGCAACTCAGCCAGCGATCCAATCACCTCGAACTCGCCGGTCTGCTCGTCCACCCAGACCGGCAGCGCCAGACCCCAGAATCGCTTCTTGCTGATCATCCAGTCGCCCATATTGGACAACCACTCCAGCTCACGCGCCTGCCCGTCAATGCTGTCCGGCAGCCAGCGAATCTGGCGAGTCACATCCTTGATTTCTTCCCGCCAGTCCATGTTGATGAACCACTCGTCCACCAGCCGAAAGACCAGCTCATCCCCCGTACGCCAGCAATGCGGGTAAATGTGCGGATAGGTCTCCACCGCCACCAGCATCCCACGCTGCTTCAGACGCTCAAACACCAGCTCGGCCGTGGCCGGAGCGATTGCCTCGAGACCGGCAAATTCGCCGAATTCCGCCGAGTACGTGCCATCGTCCTTCAGCGGAGCAATCACGGGCAGCCCCAGCGCGAGACCAATCCGATGGTCGATGTCACCGCACCCCGGCGCGATGTGCACAATGCCTGTACCCTCGCCAGCCACTACATTGGCATTGCCGCGGGAATCCCGGCCACCATCAATCACCCGGTGACTCTCGGCACCGCAGATCGTCGCAGTCCGCTCATCATAGGGCACTCCACCACGCTGCTGCTGTGCCGGCAGATCGTCAAACGGGCCACTGTAGCGCCAGCCAATCAGCTCCGATCCACGCACTGTACCCAGTTCCTCGAAGCCCCCCTGCTCCTTGAAAATCTGAGCCAGTGTCCTGAGCTTCGGCACACCCTCCGGCCACTTCCATTCCGGACGACCAAAGCCGTCACGAAACTCAGTGGCAAGTCGCTGATAATTCAGGTTGTCCTTTGCGAAATAGTAAATCGCATTGTCACGCTTTGCCTGAATCCGCAGATACTCAAGCTCCGGGTTCACCGCACAGGCAACATTGCTTGTCAGAGTCCACGGGGTTGTCGTCCAGACCAGCAGATACTCCTGAGACTCCTCGCCACCCGCAGCAGAACGCTGCAGCGGAAAACGCACGAACACACTGCGATGAGTCGTCAGGCGACGGCCCTCAGCAATCTCCATCTGCGAATAAGCACTGCCACCACGACCGGACCACGGCATCACATCATGGCCCTGGTAGATCTTACCCCGCTGAAAACACTTCTTCAGAAACGTCCAGATCGTTTCGTTGTTCTCTGTGCTGAACGTGAAGTAACTGCCACCCCATTCCGGGTTACCCAGCCGCTCCACAAGCTGATGCGCAGGCCCCCGAATCGTTTTTCCCGAAGGCGTCTGCAATGTCACCTCAGACGACTCACCCAGATGCTCGGCCAGTTGCCGCAACTGATCCGGGTCGTCCCAGTCCATCCAGTAGCCCAGCCGCACAGACTGCTCCGTCTGCCGGGCAGCAAATCGCAGCACGCGACGTTTGCACTCATTGACAAAACGGTCGATCCCGAACTCGTGCACAGCCGTCTTTGTCCCCAGACCCAGCTGCTTTTCAACCTCCACCTCAACCCACAGTCCCTGACAGTCAAAACCGTTCTGGAAACGCTGGTCGTGACCCGTCATTGCGAAGAATCGCTGGTACACGTCCTTGTACGTGCGACCCCACGCATGGTGCACACCCATGGGATTGTTGGCCGTAATCGGCCCGTCCAGAAAACTCCAGCGCGGTCCACCGACGTTCTTCGCCCGCAGACGCTGAAAGACCCGGCGATCACTCCAGAATCGCAGCACCGAGTGCTCGCCACTGACAAAATTGCTGTCCGCTACTGGTCGAAACATCGTTACACAGCTCTGTGCAGAAGAACAAGACGGGGATCATCACACGTGCGAAGCTGTATTCTAGGCAGAATTGCGGCCTGATGACAGCACCATGCGACATGCGTGGCGTTATCGGCAACAGTCCGCAGGACTCTGCCGCCACGAGACAAAAAAAAGCGGGCAGGTCCCCGACCAGCAGGAACCTGCCCTCCCCCCGTGAAATTTCTCTGACCGCTGCAGCGGCTTATAATACTACACCCCGCAAATCCCGGGGCCAATTCCGCCGATCAGAACAGGAATATCGATCGATCACATCGCAGCGAAAGCGTCGGTTATTCCGGTTGCAACAATCGCCGTGATTCTGACGAATAATCAGAAGCATTCCGATTGTCACGATAAGTTTGATTGTGGCAACTTTTCCGGCTGCAACTCACCGCAATTGATAAGGAACACTGACAGTCCGTAACGACGGGCGCTCAGATTCCTTAACACCGAATCATCAGCAACAGAGGCTCAGGGCAATACCGCCGGAGCTGCGACCGGAGGAGGCTGATCAAGGTACAGCCGCTGCCAAAGCTCCAGACACAACAGATTCCATAACCTGTAGGAGTGATTCACACGCCCTGCACAGTGTTCGTCCACCAGCGTTCGTACAGCCACGGGATTCAACAGACCACGCGACAGACATCGCTCAGACAGCAGCACATCCCGCAGCAATGGCTGCAGCTCCTGCCGAAACCAATGATCCAGCGGCACGCCAAAGCCCATTTTACCCCTGGTTCGAATGCGTTCAGGAAGCAGATCCCGAAACGTTTCCTTCAGCACCAGCTTGGACTGCTGCAGCGTCTGCTTGACCTCAATCGGCATCCGCGCTGCCAGCTCCACCACACGGTGATCCAGAAACGGACACCGACATTCCAGCGACGCAGCCATGCTGGCGATGTCCACTTTGGTCAGTATGTCGCACGGCAGATACGTCTGCAGGTCAACCGCCGTGGTTCTGGTGATAAAATCTCGCTGCGGAAACTGCAGCCACGCCTCGGAAATGCACCGCGCCGGATCCTCCTGCCTGAGCAGGGGCTGCAGCCTCGGCCCAGTCAGCCAGTGCAGCCGCACTTCATCAAAGATGGTGATCCAGTTCAGATAACGACGCTCGGGATCCTGTGCCAGTACCTCCAGCAGTCGTTTCAGGCGACGCCGAAATGAACGCTGCTCCACCGAGGCCGGCAGCCTCGTGGCAATCGCGGCCAGCATCCGTCTCAGCATTCTCGGAATCCTGTCCAGCACCGCCGCAGCCCGCGCCGCCCGATAACGCTCGTACCCGCAGAACAGCTCATCACCACCGTCACCCGTAAGCGCAACAGTGACATGACGACGGGTCATGGCAGAAAGGTACATCGTCGGAATTGCCGAGCTGTCCCCGAACGGCTCGTCATAATGCCAGATCAGTGATGGCAGGATCTGCAGCGCATCGGGCGTCACGACATCTTCATGATGACTGGTTCCCAGAAATGCCGCCGCCTCCGCCGCAAATTCCCGCTCGTCAAATGAACGGACAGGGAAACCCATCGAGAACGTCTGCACGGGCTGCTGCAGCAAAGACTGCATCAGTCCACAAATGACCGTCGAATCGATGCCGCCCGAAAGGAATGCCCCCAGCGGAACATCACTGCGCAACCGCAGACGCACCGCCTCGGTCAGCTCCGCCCGCAACTCCTCCTGCCAGTCCTGCACCGTCCGCCGCTGCAGCTGCGGCTGATCATACGGAGCATTCCAGTAGCGCTGCACTTGCCACACACCATGCTGCAACACCCCCATCGATGCCGGTGGCAGCTTCTGAAACCCCTCGAGGATGCAGTCCGGATGCGGCACATACTGCAGTGTCAGAAACTGCAGCACGGCCGAATGACTGAGTTTTCGAGGCAAACCAGGAATCTGCAGCAGCGCCTTCAGCTCACTGGCAAATACCAGACGCTGATCCTGCTGGCAGTAAAACAGTGGCTTCTTGCCCAGCCGATCACGAGCCAGTACCAGTCGCTGACTGCGACTGTCCCAGATTGCGAGGGCAAACATCCCACGCATGTGCTGCACAAAGTCCAGCCCGTACTGCTCGTACAGATGGACTATCACCTCCGTATCACCGTCCGTACGGAACTGATGCCCCTGCTGCTGCAACTGCACGCGAAGTTCGCGGTAATTGTAAATCTCGCCGTTGAACGAGATCTGCACGGAACCGTCTTCATTGCCCAGCGGCTGCGGACTGCCCGCCACGTCTATGATGCTCAGACGACGATGCCCCAGAGCGACCGCCGGATGCCCCGCCGTCAGCCCGGTAACAGCCCCCGGCTCAGAAAACCACGCACCGCCGGCGTCCGGCCCGCGATGCCGCAGACTGTCCGTCATTCGCTGCAGAATGTCGGATGTTACCCGCTCACGCGGATTCCACCAGACCGCCCCGGCTATGCCACACACTGCTGACAGGCTCCCCGCTGAACTGCGCTATTCGTAAATCGGACAAAACGTATTGAATGCCGACTCACAGAATACTCCCGGATCATTGAATCGCCGACTCTGATCCAGTGACGAAATCGCCGCCATGTCCTCGGCAGTCAGCTCAAAATCAAAAATGTTCAGATTCTCACTCATCCGCTCAGGCGTCACCGTCTTGGGGATCACTGCCGTGCCACGCTGCACACCCCACCGCAGCAGAATCTGAGCCGCCGACTTGCCATACTGCAGGGCCAGACAGTGAATCACACGATTATCCAGCAGCGAATCCGATGCAACCGCCATCCCCAGACTGTAATAGCTGGCCGGACCAAGCGGCGAAAAGGCCGTAAATGCTATCTGCTCCTGCTGACAGTAGCGCAACAGCTTCGACTGCACCAGCAGCGGATGAGACTCCACCTGCAGCACTGCCGGAGCAATTCTGGCTGAAGCCAGCAGGTCGCGCAGCAGACTGGTTCCGAAATTGCAGATGCCGATATTCCTCACAAGCCCGGCATCCACCAGCTCCTCCAGCGCTCGCCACGTTTCCAGAATCGGGACACGCACCTCTTCCATCCGCGGCTGGGCCACCTCAGGATCAGAAAACCACCCTGGAGGATACCGCTGCTCGAAAGGCACGAATTTCTGCGCAATCGGGAAATGAATCAGGTACAGGTCCAGATAGTCCAGCCCCAGATCACTCAACGACCGCTGACAGGCTGCCCGCACATGCTCAGCCGCATGATAGGTGTTCCACAGCTTGGACGTGACCCACAGTTGATCGCGAGTACAGAGGCCCTGCTGCAGTGCTGTGGCAATCCCCTGCCCCACCTCCTGCTCGTTCCCGTAATCACAGGCACAGTCCAGATGCCGGTAACCCGCCGAAATGGCATTCACACAGGCCGCAGCGGCAATCGGCCGGTCCACCTTCCAGAAACCATAGCCGACAGCCGGCAGCAAAGCACCATTCCGCAGAGTCAATGCCGGGATTGTTGATGCAGACGTCATTTCACAGCTTTCCGACACAGAAACAGTCAGAAGTCACACGCTGCACCCCCGGCAACGCTGAAGTTCCGACACCTTCGCTGTGCAAAATCTATCTGACAGTCTCCCTCCGGGACATGGACCAGTCATCAAAACGCGGAAAAACACAAAATGCGGCGATACTGCGAAAAATATCCACCGCACCGTCCCGCCGTCGCTCAGTGAATGGGGTGCACGTTTGCCACACCCTGCGGCTGAAACGCACTCAGTCGAATCACATCCACCGTCTCCACACAGGCTGTCACCTGCCGCACCGGCATGATGCGAACCCGCAGATACTCCACAATACGGTCGCACACTTCCGGCACTGTAATCACCTCCAGACGCACCTGCCCCGCACCCGCAGCAAAACCACCGTCCAGTCCGGATCGACCCGACCCATGGCAGTCCATCCTGGTCCAGCCCGAAATACCCATCTGCACCATCTCCGGGATCAACTCCGTCGCAGTAAGCTCATCCGTCACAATTGTGATCCTCCGAATCGGTGTCAGTGCCTTGATGCGTGCTGAATGAGCACTGGTGGAAAACGCGCGAAAGTCCTCCAGACCACGAAGCTCCAGTGTGAGACCCGCGAGGCGAAACTCCGCCTGCATCTCCTCCAGCTTCTCCATCACGCTGGCATCCACCATCGCAGCACCCGAAAGATCCAGAATCAGGTTGCGTTTCTGCACGAGACCAATGTCCTCAATCTGCCTGCGGAACGGAATCCAGTTGCTGAACACCGCCGATTCCCGGGCGATAATCCGAGTCGTGCACTCATCCACATCCTCCACCTCCACGTACGCCTTGAAAAATGATCGCAGCGGTACTCCATTGGCAAGGTGGACAATCATCTTCAGCAGCACGCCGGCCGCCACGCCAATCAGCAGGTCGGTCGCCAGCACCACCACCAGCGTCACCACAAAGATCATCAGCTGTTCACGACCAATCCGATACACGTTGCGGAACTCATTGGGATGCGCAAGTCGAGTGCCGGTGTAAACCAGCATTGCGGCCAGCGCCGCCAGCGGAATTCTGTGCAGCACCGTGGGAATCAAACCCACGCACAACAGCAGGAATACACCGTGCCACATATTGGCAAAACGCGTGCGAGCACCGTTATCGATGTTGGATTTGCTGCGGACAATTTCCGAAATCATCGGCAGACCGCCGATCATTGCAGCCGCCAGATTGGCCACCCCAACCGCCAGCACGTCGCGGTCCATATTCGTTTTTCGCTTCCACGGATCCAGCAGATCCACGGCTTTGGCACTCAGCAGGGACTCCAGACTTCCAATAATGAAAAACATCATGATCCACTTCCAGGCGATCCACTGCCCCAGCACCGAAAAGTCAGGAGCTGTCACTTCACGAAACATCCCGAACATCCGGTCAGGCATCGCCACCAGAAACTTTTCATTCAGCTGATAACTCTTCTCAAAAATCTGATACTCATGCTCGCGAGTCAGGTTGAGGTACATTCCCAGTGGCACAGACACCAGCAGTACAATCAGATGGGCCGGAACGGCACTCAGGATCCGCACTCGACTGCGAACCAGTGGCCACAGAAACATAATGGCCAGACTGATACCACCAATCAGTGCAATGGCCGGGTTCGCTCGCATAATAAAATCAGGAATCTGCCGCAGCAGCACCAGTGCTCCGCCCTTCGCATCCATCACTCCAAGCGCAACAGGAACCTGCTTGGAAATAATGATCACACCTATCGCCGCCAGCATCCCATGCACCACCGTGCCGGGAAAAAATTCGCCCAGAATTCCTGCCCGAAAAAAACCAAACAGAATCTGAAGCACCGCAGCGGTTGCTCCGACCGCAAGTGCTGCCCGATAAGCAGTCTGATCACCCGCAGCCCAGCCCTCGGCCATCCCGTTGCCGCCAAAATCCTCAATACAACCCAGCACAATCACAATCAGCCCCGCCGCCGGGCCCTTGATCGTCATTTCAGAATTACTCAGGAATGGTGTCAGCAGTGCACCACACACCGCTGTGAATATGCCGGCCAGCGGGGGAAAGCCGGATGCAATCGCAATCCCCACGCAAAGCGGCAGCGCAATCAGAAACACCAGCAGTCCGGAAGTGATGTCACGCTGCAGGAATCCGACAAAACCCCGCAGATCCCCGCGAGGAATTTCCGCTGCATTCACGTGCTGCCCCGATTCAGACTTCTGCATCTTCTGCCCCTGCTGATTTACTGATTCCGTCCCAACGCAGCCACTGCTGACGTCAGGGCTGGGTTTCCGAATTCGATGTACCATCCCCGTGCTCAACCACTGACGCCGATTTCACCGCCAAACCTGCTCGCTGATGCCGCAGGTCCATCAGTGACTTTGCTGCATGATGCCGGGAAGCCACCCCGGGCTGAGGCCATAAACCTCCGCCAAGGATCAGCAATGCCAGCAGAACCACAGCAAATCGCTCCGCAAACTGGGATTTCAGAGACACGGACGACTGCAGCGGAACACCAGTGAAAATCCGAAACCAGGCCCGCAGTATGGAAATGCCGTTCAGTGCTGATGCCAGCACCAGCGACAACCCCACCAGTGGATAAACCTCCACACAACCCTCGATCAGCAGTTCCATACCCACAAATCCGATCGTCCCCGGAAACCCGATCGACGCCAGACCCGTCAGCAGAAACAACCCGGCAAGTGTCGGAGTATGTTCATACATGCCATGAAACCGATCCAGCGATATCCGCCCGATTCGCGACTCCACCGCCCGAATCGTCAGTCCAAAACCCGTCAGTGACAGCCCCACGGAAATCCACACACACAACGCTCCTGTCATCCCGATCACATTCACAAGCTCCAGCCCGGACAACACCAGCGACGAATGACTGAGAAACAGATAACAGAAGAATCGCCTCGCATCAGTCTGAACCAGAGCCATGCCGGCCGAATACACAGCGGTGATCAGCGACAGTATCGCAATGCTGCGAATCGCCCACACCGGCACCACCGGCAGCACCAGATGCATCACAGCAAAGGCGCCGGTCATTGGAGTCAGAAACAGGATGGCAGTCCCGAATGTCGCATTCTCCAGCAGGTCCGTCATCCAGCAGTGCACCGGCACAACACCCGCTCGCAGCAGCGCTGCCACAGTCAGCAGCGTCGCCGAAAGCGCCGAAGCCTGACCGCCACTGGCCGCATCACCCAGCAGCAGTCGACCCGCCACCAGCAGTACAATAAACGCACCCATGTGAATCAGAAAAATCCGGGGTGATACACCACGGCGCACCAGCTCAATCCACGGTGGCAGTACGGCCAGTGAAAGCAGCACAATCAGCAGCCACGGATCATGACAACTGAGCGTTGCCAGCACGATCGATTCGGAAAACAGCGTCAGACTCATCGAAAAACGATCCAGCTTGGTTCGCAGAGTCGACAGAATGGTCAGCAGGAACAGCATCGCAGACAGTGCCGGCAGCGGAGCACTCAGCTCGTCAATCACCAGAATGTTGTCCCGTCCCGTCAGACGCTGTGCAAGGTCCCAGTGGTCGTGCGCTTCAAAGCTGCCAACCATCGAAAAGTCCAGCCACTCACCCACTGCCAGCAGCAGCGTCAGTCCTGCCACGAAAATCGCAACCTTCTGAGCGCGGACCGAGTCCGTCAGGCAGGCACAGATACCAGCCCCCGCGAGCGGCAGAAGAATGCCCGTTTCCAGCCACGGGAAATGCAGTTCCTGAATCATTTGTTTTCACCCGACAGCCAGTTGGTCCAGCGACGCTCCATACGATCCGACCAGAGCAGCACTGCCGTAAATGGACGCACCACGAATTCATCAAGTATCGAATCAAGATTGCCACGGTTCATCGCAAAGCGATACATCCGCTGATACCGCGACTGCTCAATCGCACTGCGATGTTCAGCAACTCCCCCAAGCGCATTGATCATGCTGTTGTAATCCTTCAACAGAGAAGGCGCACGAACCAGCTGCAGCGTCCGCAGACAGGCATGCCCGATAATGTGCACCAGGGGCAGATAACGAAATCCCAGACCAATCTCCATGACAATAATGCTGACCTGAATCAGCGAGGCAAACGCCAGACTGCTCTTGATATCAGACTGCACCCTCGCCGCCATCGCAGCAAATACACACGTCACTGCTCCCAGCATTACCACCAGACCTGACAGCACCGGTGAACGGTCCAGCAGCGGACTGATCCGCAGCAGCAGAAATGCACCAAGATGCACTGACAGTGCACCATAAAATACCGCACTCGATGGCGTCGGCCCCTCCATCGCCCGCGGCAGCCAGCCCGAGAAGGGGACCAATGCTGACTTACCGGCTGCAGCAAACAGAAACAGACAGCCCACCAGCAGCACCGACTGCTGCGGAACATCCACACGACCTTCCGGCCACACTCCCTGACCAGCCAGTCCCGAAAAATCACCCGACCCCGACAGATGATGCAGCGACATCGCACCGATCAGAAATGCTGCATCCGCCAGCCGATAAATCGACCACACTCGCAGACCATTGACCACCGGACCACGACGATCATGAAAAAATGCCACCAGCAGAGCTGATGACAGCCCGACCAGCTCCCAGCCGAAGAACAAAGTCTCAATGGTGCCGGCAGCAGAACTGAGAATCATCCCCAGCAGAAAGAACGACAGAAACAGAAAGAATCGCTGAAAACCACCGTCCCGGTGCAGATACCGCGAGGCAAAGGCACTGATCACTCCGCACAGCACATAGGTCATGATCACAAACGGTATACTCAGCCGGTCAAACATGAATTTCATCGTGAAATGAAAATGAGGTTCGTCCGAAATCTGCGGGCTGACACCAGCACCACTTCCGGGAGGCTCCCCCGCATGATGCTCCGCGGCAGCCGGAATCCTCACCCAGTCACCCAGATTGACCTCCACCTGCCGATCATCCGTCAGCAGCATGGCCACCAGAATCCACACAGCAGCGGCAAGGCCTGTGGATACCGCAGCAGCAGTGCACCGCGAATATACAGTCTCACCCACGGTCGTCCGCAGCAGGGTGGATATTCCAAACAGCGCAACAAGCACCGCAGGCGACAACACCACCAGAGTACCGGCAAAAGTCAGCATACCTGATTATTCCACCAAAGCTCCGTTTGCACAGGCAGCAGACATCTGCGGCCTGATCAGGGCGAACGGCAGATGATCACGGCGACCCGCATACCACTCCCGTGAAGCCTGCACTTCCGACAACTCACCCGGTCGCGGCTCGTAATCCTCAAAATGACCATCGTGAAACCTCTGGATCCGACTGGACTGCGGGTCCAGCACCGCCAACTGGGCCCACCCATTGCGACAGATCGCCGCGACATTCGGATTGCGGTCCATAATCTGCAGCATGGATTCCGGAGTCGTTTCGATGATGAACAGCAACCGCACAGGTTCGTGAATATCCACTCCCTGCCACGGCAGTCCCGGACGCAGATCACTGGATGCCCCGTCCATCACTCCCAGCAGACTGGTCACATTGTGCGGCAGCTTCGTGCCACTGCCCCAACCACGATTGTCAATGGCCGACAGAGTATACAGCAGGTTGATTCCCTCGCAGACCGGAATCACAGCGCCCAGAATTCTGGCCAGAATCATGCTGTCTCCCGTATCCTGCGCCCGGTCATACGACATCATGAACGAACGCCGATCCAGAAACAGACCCCGCAGCCGACCACGACGGCCCACAAAACAGACCGCATTCGTGCAGTTGCCGTATTCCGGACGAGTCTGAGCAAGATCCTCAGAACGCTCCCGCACATGCAGCAGGGCCGACTGCTGGTCAATCTCCAGCGGTGCCGAATCAAATCGGCGGCAGCGTTCCTGAGCATTCCGCTGGCAGGCTTCCGCCAGCACACCCCGCAACTTCCGCAACCGCCCCACATGTGATGAAGGCAGCAGTTCCAGATCAAAAAATGTGATCTCTTCAGTCGCTGTGTTATGCAAACCACCGATAAACCACGTTTCGTCCGGAATGTCAAGGCCCCGCTCACGCAGCCGACGTCGTACTCGCGGATCATTCAGCATCGCCGCCAGTGCTCGGCCGTTCGCACCACCCGGACTGCCGCTGCAGGCACCACAGTGATAAGCTGATTCGTGAGGATTGTTCATGCAGGATGAACCGTGCCCCATGAAAATCACCAGCGGAGCAAAACCGGCCGTCAGACCGATGTCCCGCAGCGAACGCTCGGACATCGTCACCATCTCTGTCACAGTAAATCCGATGCCGTCATCATGGGGCCCCGCAGGAACTCCTTCGGGACGCTCCAGCCGCAGTCGAGTCACCGCCGGTGGGGCCACAAACTGACCCGCAGTGGAATGCATCTGCGCCATGAAATGCGGAAACAGAATGCGCCCCAGCAGCGGTACAGTCGCCAGCGGTCCCAGCAGCGCCGTCAACAGCGCTCCGGATAACGATGATCGGGAACCGGAATCAAATCGCTGCGAAAAACGCCCCAGAATCCTGCGAGCCACTGCACGCTGACGATGGGAATCCTCCAGCGAATACACAACGTCCTCAACAAGCCAGTTCTGAGGCCTGATCACAACCGGACACAGGGCAGTGAATGTGGCTTCCGCAGCACCGCGATAGTACATGGGTACACAGAAGAAACCGGCATTCCCGAATGTCTCAATCTCCGGACACACCTCCTCAAGATACCGACGAAAGGACTCTTCGCGAGCATCAATACAGGTCACAATCTGAACCTGAGGAGTCGGCGGAACCACCAGCGGCAGTGTGGCACGCCGACTGACAGCATCCAGTGCCTGCCGCGACAGATGCTGTTCAAAAGCCAGATGCAGCACCCGTCTGCGCTCCAGCTGATCAAAGGCCTCCGTCGCACCCACCAGTTCACGCCAGCGTTCCTCCGACAGCTCAAACAACTGCTGCGGCGACCAGCCATGCAGCTCTGCCAGCTGCAGCATCACAAAGGCCCGATACCGAGCAGTCAGCTCAAGTGGCTGCTGCTGCGCTGTCTGAGCTGCCGCCTGCAGCACAATCTCTCCGACTGTTTTCCGGCCACCCGCATGCTCGCGAATCAGCCACTCCGCCGCCAGCCGATCCAGAATCAGTCGCACCGCCAGAAATTCAGTCAAAGTACCAGACGGGGAACTGCGAAACACCCGATCAGGACGCGTTTCCGTCTGCCACAGCATCCCCGCCCAGCCACGCAAAGCCAGCAGCGACTGACGAATCAGACTGCGTCGATCTGCATCACCCACTGCCAGCGCTGCCAGAGACTGACAGATGCTTTCCACAGGAGAAACGGCACCTCGACACAGCAACTGCAAGGCCTCCGGAAGCCCCCGCAACCACCGCCTCTGACCAGTTGTCATCTCTCCATAAACCGCGCAAAAAGCCGCAATGAACCCCGCATCACGGTTGGGCATCTGCCACTGCGCGTACCCCTGATCCAGCCAGCCCGCACAGAAACCCGATAAGACATCATGCACCAGCTCATCGGAATCCTTCCCCGTAACGGCCAGCACGGCATCACGCAGACGAATCGGTCTCGCCACACTTCCCGCAGCAGCCAATCCCGACTCCAGCCGCTGCAGACAGATCTTCCACAGCAGGCCCGCACAAAGCGATTCCAGCTGATGTTCCGGAACTTCCGTACGACCCCCGCCCCGATACACACTGCGGATCAACTGCTGGGCAGCACTGTCACCGGAAGCCTGCACCATCTGCAGCCAGTGGCGGGTCTCATTCAATAACCGCTCCCGATGCTCCAGCGGAATCGTGGACTGAAAACGCCGCAGCGAGTCCGCCTCAGCCAGCACCCAGTCCAGCTCGTTCAGAGACACCGGATACACCAGCTTCAGCAACTGACTCAATCGCATGTCATGCAGCTCAATCAGCCCCGCCACAGAACGCCGCTCCAATCCCAGCTCCTGCTGCAGAATCTCCTGCACATCCTCCACTGTAATCCGACCTCGGGCCACTCGATCCCGATACTCCGACTCCTGCAGATAAGGCTCACAGCCAAATATCTCTCGCGCCTGACGCAACGCTTCAAATACCGGCAGATGCTCAAGACCCTGCAGCGGATTCAGAAAGGCAAAAGCAGTAATCGGCCCCTGCAGCGGCAGCAGCTCCGCCAACTCACGAATCTCGGCCGCCACAACAGCAGCCTCCGCCACGGGCTCAGACACGACACTCATCGTCACGCCCCTCGCGCGAATGCAACACGGGAAATCAGAACGCCGCGCTGTTCAGGCAAACTCCAGCCCCAGCCGGGTGCGTCAGCGCAGAAACGATGTGATGCAGGCAAACTTGTGCAGCGAGTCCGGGCAGGCCACCGAACTGTCAGAGTCAGACCGTCGGTGGAGGTCGACACCCACGAGAATCAACAACAACCGGCACCCGAGGAACGGAATTCAGCACAACATGGAAATCCGCCTCGTGCAACGCCCCGGCCGGCACAGCAGCCACCGTATGGACAAACTCCTCGCCCTCGCACTCAGCTTCTATCGCCGTTTCCGATTCTTCCAGCGAGAACTGAGCAAGACACTCCTCCTGATGCCGGCGGTCCGGTACCGTCGGTTTCACAGTGTGACAGGCGGGCAGCCACGTCGACACAATTAAAATGCAGAAGAGATGTCGCATGGCAAAAAACTATCTCAGCCATGCCAGCAGGTCAACGCCATTCGCCTCGGAATGCCAGCAAATCCCCGGCAAAAGAGCATAACGCGACGCTTATCATTGAAAAACGCAGCAAAAAACCAAAACGTCATCACTTTGACCACACAGCAAGACGTCATATCCGCTACAAGCCAAAGGTTTCGGAAAAATCGGCTGCGGTCCGGACGATCCCGAATCGACCGAAACTGGTGTTTTTTCAGTAATCGGCAGAATCGAACACTGATTTTCTCTGTCCGGCACAAGTTGTGCAGAAAGTTTTCTTCCACCGGGACACTGCAATCAGAGTTGAAGGGTGACACAAGGCTTTAATCATTCGACTGCTTAAGCGTTCGATGAGGCCCCACACCTGAGAAACCCTGAACCTGCAGGCTGCCACCGTGATCCTGCAGCTGTCATCAGCGTTTTTTCGCGTCAGGAGGAGTCGATGAACTCAGAGAATCTGTCCCTGGAGAACGAGTTGCTGGAAACCGCCGCGGGCCGGGCTGTGTATGATGCTCTGGTGCAGGCAAATGTCGATCTTCGCAGCGTGTCAGTGGAACTTGTCAAGGACATGCTGCAGTTTGAATGCCTCCGTCGCCGCAGCACGGAATTCGGGAGGTATCTTCCGCGTGTGGAGGTCGCCGGATGAGGCTGACTTCTGAAGATCGCAGGGGCCTGATGGCAAAGTCTGACCTGTGTTTCGGTATGGCAACGGATAATGGCAATTCGACTGGCACTGGCAACAGAAGATTTTGGCCAGCCCCTCAGGCAGGCAATTCGGCAGGCCGCGCAGTTTCGAGTGCAGGGCCTCAGGCTTAACGCACGCACGGAAATCGGTGCCGCTGACCTCACCGACACCGGGCTCAGACAATTGCGGCTGTTCGTTGAAGAACACCAGCTCAGGGTCGCCGGCCTGTACTGTCCCTCGCGGCATTCGGTGGCTGACCCACAGGGACTGGATCGTCGTCTGCAGATGATCCGATCCGCCATCGAACGGGTGCGGCGTCTGGGTTCAACTGAGGTGCTGATTCGAGCCGGGCGAATTCCGGATCCCACAGCGACTGCCCCACAGATGGCTCAGGGCCAGCCTGATGATTCCGATGTCGATTCTCTCAGAAATCCCTTCTCCTTCGCGCCACCATCAAAATTGACTCAGCCCAGCGAGGCTGACCAGTTTGAACTGCTGACGCAGGTGCTGTCAGACCTCGCAGCGGCCGCCAATCACCACGGGGCCAGCCTGCAGGTCATCATCTCAGACTACGACACAGCACGCATTACCACCCTGCTGTCCCGCATCACCACCGGACCACTGCAACTGGTATTCGATCCTGCGGTCTGCGTTATGGCCGGTCGCCAGCCGGTCAGCATCTTTCGCAGCCTCTACCAGTCCATCGGCTACGTGCGCCTCCGCGATGCTCAGAAAGACGTCGACGGTGGCGGTGTGGAAGTTCCCTGTGGTGACGGTGCCGTGGACTGGCAGGAGCTGCTGGCAGTCCTCGCAGAAGCAGTGCAGCCAGCATGGATGTGCATTGAGCGCACCGGAGGCGATCAGCGGGCTGCGGACGTGGCAACAGCCGTTCGCCGACTGCAGTCACTGCTGCCCTGAATTCCCGCCGTTCGCTTGCATGCCTCCTGCCGGTTTGATTTGCTTCGTCACTCTGCCTGCCCTGCGGGCCAACCCGACAACAGCAAGCCTGGAACTGACTGATGCAACTCAAGACTCTGAACCGCCTGCTGGTCTGCACTCTTTTCAGCACCAGCCTGTCACTGCTGGTCCGCCCGGCCGTGGCTGACGAAAAGGCAGCAGAGAAAACCGCGATCGCAGAACTGCAGGCGGGCTTTGCCGAACGCGATATCACTCCGCCGAAACCCTTCCCGATGGCCGGCTACTTTCATGAGCGGCTCAGTGAGGGTACTGCCGATCCGCTGCTGGCTCGTGCAGCCGTCTTCAGCGACGGACGCAGCCAGGCAGCTATTGTGGTCTGTGATCTGATCGGAATCTGGACGGATTTTTCCGAAGTTGTGCGGCAGCGAGCTTCCCGGCAGACCGGTATTCCAACCGCTGCGATTGTCGTTTCAGCCACTCATTCCCACACGGCACCCGACTACGCCGCAGTGTTTGCCGCGTGGCTGGCTGCTCAGAATCCTGACACCGCCGCAGCCTTCGCCGGCAATCCGATTCCCTCAGCCGATCGCCTGCAGTACATGGATCTGCTCGTCGAAAACACGGTCGCAGCCATCGTTGATGCTCAAAAACGTGCCGTTCCCGTCAGCCTGCACTCGGGCTGGGCCGAACAGCAGACACCCGTCTCCTTCAACCGGCGATTCGTGCAGCGTGATGGCAGCGTGCGAACATGGGTGGGGCTGGAGTCCGAGGGATCACTGCGTGCGGCCGGCCCGATTGACCCGGAAATGCCCATTCTGGCCGCCCGCACCGCTGACGGCGGTACCTCCGGAGTCCTCAGCAGCTTCGCTCTGCACCTCGACACTGTCGGCGGAACTCGCTGGAGCGCCGACTATCCGCGTTTCATTCACGAAGCTGTCCGGAAATCACTGGGCAATGACACCATTTCCATCTTCGGTGCCGGCTGCTGCGGCGACATCAATCACGTGTCCCCCCGCGGAAAGGAACGCAACTCCACCGCTGTCATCGGCGCCTCTCTCGGGCAGACGATCAGCAGCGGACTCAGTGAACTGCAGCCGATCGAAAATCCGATCCTCGAAGTACGTTCCGCTGTGGTGCGTCTGCCACTGCGTCCGGCGGGTGCAGCAGAAGTCACTCAATCACTGGCAACACTTGCCAGAGTCCAGGCAGGAGAAACGGTGGATTTCTATGATCACGTGGCCGCCTGGCGCACCATGATGATCGATCAGTTGCGCAATTCACCACGACTGGTACCGCCGGCACAGGCAGCACTCGCACGACGCACCATCGTACAGCTCGCCGGTTCCGGTGATTCCCTGCCCGTCGAAGTCCACACCATTTCCTTTGGACGCGACTTCGCCATTGTCTGCCTGCCCGGTGAGGTGTTTGTTGAACTGGGGCTGGCCATTCGTCGAGCCAGCCCATTTCGAACCACCATGGTCCTCGAACTCTGCAACGCAGTCGAAACCTACTACGTTCCAACTCGTGCTGCCAGCGCCGGTGGTGGTTACGAAACAACCAACAGCACGATCGCTCCCGGTGGCGGTGAACTGCTGGTTGAGGAGAGCATTCGACTGCTGCAGTCAGCGGCCGGTCGGACGACCGCCGAGAAGTAGGCTCGCAGAATCTGTCTGCTGCCCCCGAAGAAGGAATTGCCCGTGAATCATCGATTGATCGCTTCGCAGCTCACTCTGCTGCTGTACCTCGCCATCCCGGCTGTCGCACAGGAAGTCCGCACACCGCCGGCCCCCGCACCGGCAGTGAACCCACCCATCTCCCGCATCGCCTTCGGTTCCTGTTCCACGCAGGATGAACCTCAGGGTATCCTGCGGACCGTGCTGGATTGGGAGCCCGAGCTGTTCATTTACATGGGTGACAACATCTACGGCGATACTCGCGATATGCAGGTACTGCAGCAGCGGTATGACACGCTGAACCGTCGCCCCGAGTTCCGGCAACTGCGTGCGAAGGTGCCGCTGATTGCCACCTGGGACGACCATGATTACGGTGAAAATGACGCTGGCCGGGAATACCCCTTCAAACAGCAATCGAAGGAGATCTTCCTGAAATTCTGGAATGAACCGGCCGTCAGCCCGCGTCGCGAACATGATGGCATCCATACCTGCTATCGCTTTGGTGATCCGGGCAGTGGCCAGTCGCTGCAGATTATCCTGCTGGATACTCGCACATTCCGTGATCCGCTGTTCAAGTCACCGCAGGGATCGTGGAAGAATGATTACCTGCCGGACCTCGATCCGCAGAAAACACTGCTTGGTGATCAGCAGTGGGCATGGCTGAAGGAACGACTGATGGAACCTGCGGACCTGCGGATCATTGGCAGCAGCATTCAGTTTGCACACGAACACAACGGCTGGGAATCGTGGACCAATCTGCCGCGCGAACTGCTGCGAATGGTCGACCTGATCCGCCAGACTCGGGCCTCTGGAGTCCTGTTTATCTCAGGTGATGTGCACTGGGGTGAACTCTCCCGACTGCAGGCCCCGAACTGCTATCCGCTCTATGATCTGACCGCCAGCGGCCTGAATCAGGACTGGGATCGGCTGGAACCCAACGGCAATCGACTGGGGGAAGCCTGCATGGATTTTCATTTCGGCATGCTGGAGATTACGTGGGGGGCGACACCGTCCGTGCAGTTGCGGATTCACGACATGTCCGGACGTTCCCGCGTACGTCGCACCGTCCGGCTCAGTGAGCTGACATTCCCTCGGGGCTGATTGCCTGTACGCAGCAGAACACGGTGCAGAAAGTGGGTGACGAATGAAGTACTGGCTGAAAAAAGCGGCTGTGTGGCTGGGCCTGCCCCTGCTGGCTCTGCTGCTGGCAGGGACAGCAGTGTACTGGTACTGGGCATTGGCTCCCTATCGCCTGACGGCCGATATTCGCTACGGAACCCGTGACCGGGAGCCACTGCTGCTGGATGTGTTTACTCCCCCGAAACAGAATGGTGCGGCCGTACTGATGATGGTCAGTGGGGGCTGGAAATCCGGAGCCGGTTCTGTCAGGCCACTGCTGTTTGCACCGTTCCTGCGACGCGGCTACACGATCTTCGCGGTGCGTCACATTTCGCAGCCGGAATGCACCATCAGCGGAGTCGTGGAAGACGTCGGTCGCGCCGTCAGGTTCGTTCGCAGCCATGCATCCGAATACGGCGTGGACCCGCTGCGGTTCGGAGTCATCGGCGGCAGCTCGGGCGGACATCTCTCGCTGATGCTGGGAACCTCCGGAGGCCCGGGGGATGCTGCAGCGGAGGATCCCGTGGATCGTGAATCCAGCGCCGTCCAGTGTGTGGCCTGCTTCTACCCACCCACAGATCTGCTGAATCTTGGAGCATCCACGGAAAACCCCGGTGATGGTGGTCCTCCGAAAAGTTTCCGCAAAGGATTCGGACCGCGGGCGGAAACCATGGAGCAGTGGAAGGTGCTGGGGCGTGAGCTTTCGCCGATTTATCACGTGACTGCGCAGATGCCGGCAACCCTGATCGTACACGGCGATTCAGATACCCTCGTGCCGCTGGATCAGTCGCAGCGATTTGCCGAAGAAGCTCGCAGACAGGGAGCCACTGTGCAACTGCAGGTCAGGACAGGCAAGGGACATGGCTGGCCCACCATGGTCCTCGACATCCTCGAATTCGCCCGCTGGTTCGATCAGCACCTGCCCTCGCAGCCCTCAGCCGGGACTCGGTGAAATGGCTCTTACCACAGACCCAGTCCCGGCATCCGCACGCCTGCGGGATGACGCCCTCCGGATCTGGCAGGCCGCAGTCGCTGCTGCTGATTCCTCATCCGCCGTCGCTCGCCATGTCCGAGTGGACGCGGCTGGACTGCATCTTGCCGGACACACTCTGGACCCTGCACGCATCGAGCGAGTGATCGTTGTTGGTGCCGGAAAAGCCGGTGCCGGCATGGCTGCCGGACTGGAGTCGGCATTATCCGGGACGCCCCTTTTCGACAGACTGACAGGCTGGGTCAACGTTCCTGAAAACTGTGTCAGGAAACTGCAGCGGATTCACCTGCACGGCGGACGTCCGGCGGGAGTCAATGAACCAACGCTGCAGGTGATTGACGGCACAGACCGGATTCTCAGTCTGGTCCGCAGTTGCACATCGGCCGATCTTTGCATCATGCTGTTGTCCGGCGGGGGCAGTGCCCTGCTCTGCCGACCGGTCCCCGGAGTTTCGCTGACAGACAAACTCGCTGTGACGAGGCTGTTGTCCCGCAGTGGTGCGCCCATCCACGAGTTGAACCTCGTGCGGACTCAGTTGTCTCTGGTCAAAGGCGGTCGTCTGGCCACCGCCTGTCGGGCCCGGTTGCTGGTGACGCTGGCAATTTCCGATGTCGCCGGTGATCCACCGCAGGTCATCGGTTCAGGCCCCACCGTGCCGGTGAATTCACAGCCAGCCGCCGCGCTGGAAATCCTGGAACGCCGAGGACTGCTGGAAAAACTACCGCCGGCGGTCCTGCGGAAACTGCAGACCACAGTTGAACACCCAGCGGAACCGATCAAGGTGCCTTTGGCGTGGCAGATTGTGGCCAGTAATTCAGGATCACTGCGGGCAGCCACACTGCAGGCGGAACAACTGGGATATCACGTGGCTGGGGTGCTCCGTGATGTACAGGGCGATGCTGCAGCAGCAGGAGCAGATTTTCAGCAGCGGTTGCAGGCCCTGAGACAGCAGATGCGCGGACAGAAAGTCTGCCTGCTGGCCGGTGGTGAGACCACGGTGAATCTGGCATCTGCCGGCGAACACCCCGGACGCGGCGGCAGGAATCAGGAATTTGTACTGGCTGCTGCGCTGGCCGCCATAGCCGGCGATAAACAGAACTCCGCTGAAAGCCTGGCTGGCTGGGCCCTGCTGAGCGGCGGAACGGACGGCGAGGACGGGCCAACGGATGCCGCCGGCGGAATTCTGGACGAACAGATTCTGCAAGCCATACTGGCCGGCGGATACAGCATTCAGGACTACCTCACTCGACATGATTCCTGGACGCTGCTGAATTCTGCTGGAGCACTGATTCGAACGGGGGCAACACACACCAACGTGATGGATATCGCCGTCGCTCTGGCAGCCAACTGAAACAGCCTGCCCCCGCGAACCGCCAATTCTGCAATTTCGACCTGCGGCCCGTGTGTGCCTTGCGACCAGTCCCCAACCCGATTCCCCCGGATAGGCATTCCCACACTGCCCACCGAAAACTGAGCCCCTCCGGTCTTGCCCCAGTTCGCCCTGTCATTCCTCCATTTCGCGTATTTCGTGGCTCAAAACTCCCCTGCCGCGTGCCCCTTGCGACTTTCCGTGTTCATCCGTAGCGAAAAAACACCCTCACCACGCCCACACCACCCGATCCTGGTTGCCACCCCAAGCTCTCAAAAAACGGCCTTTCAGACCATGCCGGCACAACCGAAAACTGCCCACTGCCTGCTGACCACTGACCACTGACCACTGACCACTGACCACTGACCACTGAAAACTGAAAACTGAAAACTGTTCCGTTGCATGGCACGAAAGAGATTCGTCGAACGTTGATTTGACTTCCCCATCCGGACGACGTTCAATGGCGGTTTCGGTTGGTCTCGAGGGCCCCAGCAGGGCTGCCGCGGACTGATCATTTGCTCAGGAAAAGGCATGCCACGGTTTGATTTGATTGCCACTGCAACGTTTGGTCTTGAGTCCGTGGTGGCTCGTGAACTTGAGCGACTGGGCTATACCGGTCTTCGCGTATTTGACGGGAAGGTTCATTTTCAGGGAGACGAGCGTGATATTGCGCGGTGCAATCTCTGGTTGCGCAGCGCTGACCGTTTGTTGATTCGAGTGGGCGAGTTTCCTGCGCCGAATTTCGACGCATTGTTTGACCAGACCAGGGCGCTGCCGTGGTCCGACCTGCTGCCGGTGGACGCAAAGTTTCCGGTCGCCGGGCGCAGCGTAATGTCCCGGCTGCATGCGGTACCGGCGGTTCAGGGAGCGGTGAAAAAGGCGATTGTGGAAAGCCTGAAACGTACGTACCAGCGATTTCGGTTTGACGAGTCCGGCTCAACGTTTCAGATCGAGGTTTCATTGCTGCGTGACGTGGCCACATTGACGATCGACACCAGTGGCGACGGTCTGCATAAGCGGGGCTATCGAGAATTTGTGGGCGCGGCGCCACTGCGTGAAACGATGGCTGCGGGCCTGATACAGCTCAGTTACTGGAACCGGGATCGTCAGTTTGTGGACCCATTCTGCGGTAGTGGCACGCTGCCGATTGAGGCTGCTCTGATTGGCCGCAATATTGCTCCGGGTATCGGTCGCTCATTTGCGGCGGAAGACTGGCGATGGCTGGATCGCCGCATTTGGCGTGAGGTCCGCACGGAGGCTCGTGATCTGCGTCAACCTCGCATGGTCCTGCCAATCCTCGGCTTTGACCACGACCCCTCGGCCATTCGTCTGTCGGAAAAGGGTGCGAACGAGGCAGGAGTGGCGGGCGACATCCAGTTTCGCTGTCAGGAGGTCAGCGATTTTCGGACAAATGCTGAATATGGGGTTGTGATCACCAATCCACCGTATGGTGAGCGTCTGGGGGATCCCGAAGAAGTTGCGGCTGTTTATCGGGAACTGGGCCGGGTCACGTCAACGCTGCCTACCTGGGGAGTGTACGTCATCACTTCCAACCGGGGTTTTGAGCAGCAGTTTGGCCGCCGTGCTCCGCGACGAAGGAAACTGTTCAACGGGCGTCTGGAGTGTCAGTTCTACCAGTACCCCGGGCCACCGCCGCGCCGCACCGACGGATCAACAGACACGCCCGTCGATACCCTCGATCCTGTCGAGGCACCGCAGGACCCGGATTCGCTGCCCGCCGATCCCATGGCACCCGCAGTCACCGTTGCTGCTGTGCCACTGGAGATCTGGCAGACCAGCGAATGGCTGCAGCAGGCACAACTGTTGCTGGATTCCTGGAATCGTCAGACCGGCCGGCAACTGCTGGAACGCAGTGATGATCCGATCGATGAGGCGCGGCGACTGTACCATGCTCCGTTTGTCGTTGTTTCGCATGGAACACAGGCTGACCCGATCCTGAACTACGGCAATCTGCTGGCCCAGCAGCTTTGGGAAATGGACGCTCAGACGCTGACAACCATCCCTTCGCGACTGACGGCGGAACCCATGCATCGGGACGAGCGAGCGGAAATGATGGCTCGGGCGCTGCGCGAGGGATTCGTGGACGACTACCGCGGAATACGGATCAGCCGTACAGGCAAACGATTCCTGATTGAGCGAGCGGTGATCTGGAATCTGCAGGATGTGGCGGGCCGACGGTTGGGTCAGGCGGCCACATTCAGTGAATGGAAGCCTCTTGATCCGGGATCACCACCGGCAGACTCTGCTGAAACGACCGTTGCCCCGGAACGGTCGGACTGATAGGATTGGCGGAAGTTCCTTCAGCAGTGACCGGCAGGGATGCCGTTGAACAGCCATGGAGTCGGCAGTGAGTACCAGAAAGCGCCCCAGTCTGCGAGTCTTATTCGTGGACGACGAGAATTCGATAGCCGAGCTGATGCGGGATGAGCTGCCTCGCATGGGCCATCTGGCTACGATCTGCCAGTCGCCGGGCGCCGCCATTGAAGCTGCTCGGAAAAACGTCTTTGACGCGGCGATCATCGACCTGCGGATGCCCGGAGGCAGTGGCTGGGATGTCATTGATTTTCTCCGCCAGAATTCGCCTGAGACAGCCTGTGTCATCAGCACGGGGCATGGTGATCGCGACGCCGCGATTCGTGCTATTCGCATGGGAGCCTACGATTTTCTCCCGAAGCCAGTCTCGCTCTTTGAAATTGGCAACGTGCTGGATCGGATTGCCGAAAAGAAGGCTTTGCAGAATCGGGCACTTGCACTTGAGACGCGTCTGCAGCGTGCTGAGGGTCGAGCTGACCTGATCGGCAATTCGGCTCCGATGATGCGAGTGCAGAAGTTGATTGACCGTATTGCGCCGACGGATTCCGCAGTCCTGATTCTGGGTGAAACCGGTACTGGCAAGGAGATGGTGGCTCGTCGGATTCACGAGCAGAGCGAGCGAAGTCGTGAGCCCTTTGTTGCGGTAAACTGCGGGGCCATCCCCGAAAATCTCGTGGAAAGCGAACTGTTCGGTCATCGTCGGGGAGCTTTTACCGGCGCGGACTCAAATCGCACCGGCCTGTTTGAGGTTGCCAGCGGAGGAACGCTGTTTCTGGATGAACTCGGGGAACTGGATCGTGGCATGCAGGTCAAACTGCTGCGATTCCTTGAATCGGGTGAAATCCGGCGTGTTGGTGAAAACGAACCGGTGCATGCCGATGTCAGGATTGTCTGTGCGACCAACCGCGAGCTGCAACAGATGGTCCAGCAGGGGCAGTTTCGCGAGGACTTGTATTTCCGCATCAACACCTTTGAAATCTACCTGCCGCCGCTGCGCGAACGACTGGACGATATCCCCGCGCTGGCACTGCATCTGATTGCTCGTCACCTCAAACGCGACACTGTTCCGGCATCCATGGTGCCACCGGAGACCATTCGCGCGTTGCAGGCACATACGTGGCCCGGAAATATCCGTGAGCTGGCCAACGTGCTGGAGCATGCATTGATTCTATCGGACGGCGAAGTGTTGAAGCCCTCAGACCTGCCCCGCACGCTGCGCCGAGCCTCGACGGAAGATGCTGACCGGGCGGTGGCTTCACCGATCGCCGGAACCGTGGCTCCTGCCCCAGCGGTCACCAGCCCGCTCAGGACGCTGCGACAGATGGAAGAGGACATGATCTGGCAGGCTCTGGAGCGGCACAAGGGTGACAAGCCGGCCGCCGCAAGGGACCTCGGAATTGCCCTGAAAACGCTGTACAACAAGCTGTCACAGCTTGGTGAACAGCGAAATGCCGGATGACCCGGACATCTTCGGCATCCTTTTCCCGGCCGAATTGAGCAGCGCAGCCCGAAAAACCTGCCTGGACTTTTCAAACTGCTCCATTTTCGTCAAGATCCCGTCGTTTTCGGATTCCCGCCCCCCCGATTCACCCCGGTTGGTTCCGGGGCCGATCAAACGGGCGATTCCGCCGCGGCAACGACGCGTTCTGACACAGAACGGCGCCTCACCGCAGGGACTCCGGTAATCGGCGAAAATCCGATGCAGCCGGCACCCAGCGACTTTGCTGCGGCGGACTCACGGAACTTACACTGAACCTTTCGCCGGAATCATCCGGATCCCACTCTGAAGCAGGAGCAGGTTACATGTCGAATTCCGCACCAAAACTGCACAACGCCATGTGGCCCGGACTTGTAGGCAAGGGCGATGGACCCGGCCAGGAACCGCCCATCAGCCTCGAACGAATGCTGGAACTCACCGCCGCGGCCAGCGTCAACGGCCAGAAGTTTGACGGAATTGACTACTTCCTGTTTCTCCCACACACCAACCCCGAAGCCAGCGACTCCGAACTGCACCGGATTGCCGATCAGATTGCCGGTTATGGCTTCAGTGTCGGATCACTGGTGGCCCCGGTCTGGCCGGGCACTGTCGGCGATTCAGCCATGGGAGATGATGTCGCCCGCGAAAAGTTCATGAACGCTGTCCGTATGGCCTGTCGGATTGCTCGCATCTTCGAACAGCACGGCGTCCGAAAATACGGCGTGATTCGTATCGATTCCGCCGAATTCGGAGTTGCCCGCTGGCGCGAAAACCCAAAAACAAACACCTCCAGAATCGCCGGAACCTTTCGCGAAGCAGCAAAGATCGCAGCGGACCATGGACAGCGACTGGCAGCTGAAGGCGAAATCTGCTGGGCCGGCATGCACAGCTGGAAAGACATGCTGAACCTGCTCGAAGAAGTGGGAATGCCCGAGACACTCGGGTTCCAGGCTGACCTCGCTCACACCTACCTGTACCTGCTCGGCTACAACGCACCTGAGTGTGCACTCGTCGGAGAAGGTTATTCGGATGAACAGTTCTGGGCCGCCTATGCCGAGATGACCGATAAACTGCGGCCATGGACCATCGACTTCCATGTCGCTCAGAATGATGGACAGGTGCACGGAGCCGGATCTCACGACAAGACCGGCAAGCATTGTCCGGCAGATGATCCCAATGGTCGTCTGGACATTGTTCGCTGTGCCGGTTACTGGCTCCGCGGTGCTGCGGAACGCGGCATTCAGCACATCTGCTGGGATGGCTGCATGTTCCCCAATCAGACCCTCGAAAAAGTCTCCACCTGGAACACCATTCTGGAAGTAATGATTCGTGTCCGTGAGGCACACGGCTGGAAGTGATGACCGCTGCCGCCGGTTGAATTTCCCCACGTCTCTTCAACGATTTTCCTGAAAGTCCCCACGATGTCGCAACTGAAACCTCTGAATATCGGCGTGATTGGGTATGGCTTCATGGGCCGTACGCATTCCAATGGCTACAAGCGAGTCAACGACTTCTTCCCCGAGCTGGGTCACCGTCCCGTCCTGAAAGCCATCTGCGGACGCAGCGAAGAACAACTGCGGAAGTTCGCTGACCAGTGGCAGTATGAATCCATAGAAACCGACTGGCGACGCCTGCTGGAACGATCGGATATCGATGCCATCGATATCTGCACCCCCAATAACTCGCACGCGGAAATCGCTATCGCAGCAGCTCAGGCCGGCAAAATGGTCCTGTGCGAAAAACCGCTCGCCATGGATCCCGCTGAAGGCCAGAAGATGGTCGATGCTGTGGAAGCGGCCGGAGTTGCGAATACGGTCTGGTACAACTACCGTCGCGTTCCCGCAGTGTCACTGGCCAAACAACTGATCGACGAAGGCCGCCTCGGTCGCATCTTCCACTACCGCGCAAACTTTCTGCAGGACTGGACCATCAACGCAGACCTGCCTCAGGGTGGAACAGCCCTGTGGCGTCTGGATGCGGCCGCCGCCGGATCCGGAGTCACCGGGGACCTGCTGGCTCACTGCATTGATACCGCCATCTGGCTCAACGGATCAATCTCCAGCGTTACCGCCATGACCGAAACCTTCGTCAAGGAACGCAAACACAACCTGACCGGCAAAGTTGAAAAAGTCGGCATCGACGATGCATGTGCATTCCTGTGTCGCTTCGGCAACGGCTCACTCGGACTCTTCGAATCCACCCGTTATGCCCGCGGGCATAAAGCTCTGTACACCTTCGAAATCAACGGCGAAAAAGCCTCGATTCGCTGGGACCTGCACGACCTGCATCGACTCGAATACTTCGATCATGCCGATAACTCACTCGTACGCGGCTGGCATCAGGTCCACTGCACCGACGGTGACATGCCCTATATGAGCAAGTGGTGGGTGCCCGGCCTGCAGATCGGCTACGAACACACATTTGTACACCAGGTCGCTGATTTCATCGCCGCAGTCGAAGCTGGCCGCCCCTGCAATCCCACTTTCCGGGACGCCCTCGAGACTCAGAAGGTCTGCCAGGCAGTACTGGACAGCGCGAAATGTGGATTGTGGAAGGAAATTGCGTAGCCCATCCCGGTTTTTCAGGGTATACTTTTCCGCCTTAAGAATGACGGGCCGATTGAAGCGTGCTTCAATCGCCCGTTTTTTCGTTGCCCTTTCGGGCATTTCTCCAGTATTCCTGACCGCACGCCTCGGCGCACTCCGCAGCGACTCCTTTCGCTGAAAGTGCGTTCCGGTGTGTCGTTTTTTGCTTGCTTCCCTGAAAACTGTGTGTGGATCCTGCCATGGAACGTCAGCCTATTTCTCGTGAAGGTTACGACAAACTGCGCGATGAAGTCCGACGCCTTGAAGAGATCGACATGCCGGCGATTGCCGAGCGGATCAAATCAGCGCGTGAGGAAGGGGACCTGAAGGAAAACGCTGAATACCATTCAGCCCGCGAAACACAGGGGTTGCTGCAGGCCAGGATCAACCAACTCAAGTCCAAACTGGCGTCCTGCTACATCGCCGAACGCGCTGAAGGGCCCGCAGATGCTGTCGCCTTCGGTTCAAAAGTCACCGTCGATGTCAGCGGTGATCAGGAGGTTTACGAACTTGTTGGCCCCGGTGAAGAGGATTACGAGGGGGACATCATGAAGATTCTGACCACCAGCCCGATCGGAACTGCCATGATGGGGCGGAAGATTGGCGATCAGATCGAAGTCCCCATTCCCCGCGGAAAACTTAAAATGCGGATCGTCTCGATCCAGTGATCATCTCCGCCCTGCTCAGCCACCACTGAACAGCCCCGACACCGGTCGTCCACCGTAAAGCAGATGCGGGCGACCGGTGATATCGTTCAGGGCTGCTTCTGACGGAACTCCAAGGGCGTGCATCACGCTGGCCCCCAAATCCCGCGGTGATACCGGATTCTCCCTCGGGAAAGCCGCAATCTGGTCGCTGGCCCCGTAAATACTGCCCCGCCGGACTCCAGCACCCGCCAGCAGACTGCTGTAACACCACGGATGGTGTTCGCGTCCCGCGTTCGCCGCAGTAATCTGCGGACGTCTGCCGAATTCCCCGGTCCACACCACCAGAGTGTCCTCCAGCAGCCCGCTGTCACGCAGGTCCTGCAGCACCGCGGCCAGCGCCTGATCTGCCGGAGGAATCAGGGAGTCCCGGAGTCGACGAAAGTTATCGCCGTGAGTATCCCAGAAATTCTGACCATCGTTGTGCCAGTTGACGGACACAAATGGCACTCCCCGCTCCAGCAGACGCCGAGCCAGCAGCACACATTGCCCATGAATGTTCATGCCGTAACGCTCGCGTGTTGCCGGAGACTCTGACTGCAGATCAAATGCCGCATGCAGCGCACTGGAACTGAGCAGATTGAAGGCGGCAGACTGCTGGTCACTCAGCATTCGATCCACAGGGCTTTCCAGCTCAAGACGAACCGCATCCAGAGACCTCAGCAGCGCACGACGCTGGTCAAGTCGCGTCACTGACACACCATCAGCCAGCTGAAATACGGGAACCGACCAGCCGGGGGCAGCCGGGTTGCCCGTGATCAGCAGAGGATCTGCGGCCGGACCAAGCCAGCCGCCTGTCTGTCCCGGAGCAGTTCCACCGGGCGCCGCCGGATGCAGAGTATGCCACGGCATGGAAACCGCAGAAGGCAACCCGCCGGAAGACTTCAGGAACTGCGCAGCCAGCGATCCGAGATGCGGAGAATCGCTGCGACTGGGCGGCTCATCATCGCTTTTATTTACCGGAGGCAACTGGCCGGTGAGGGTGGTGTGAGCACTGCTGAGGTGGGCGGGGTCGTCATGAGTCATCGAACGAATCAGCGTGACCAGATCGGTCAGCGGCGCAAGTCGTCGAAAATGTTCGCAGATCTGCATTCCCGGAACAGCCGTGTCAATGGCCGCAAAATCACCGCGGACTTCCCTCGGAGCCTGCGGCTTCAGATCGAATGTGTCCAGTTGGCTGGGACCACCCCACATGAACAGCAACAGACAACGCGTGGCGGAACCAAAACCGACGGCACCGCCCCCACCACCGGTCGCAGCCTGTACCACCTGACCGGCAGCGGCACTGCCGAATAGTCCAGCCTGCAGTACGGCACGTCGCGAAGGTCGCCACGATGACGCAGGCAATGGGAAATGTTGGTTCATGGAAGTCAGTGCACAGAATGACGGTCAGGCCGGAGGATTTGCCGTGGCAGGACCGGCAGCCTATCCGCAAACCCCGTCCACTGTCCAGAAAAACCGGAGCGAATCACAGGTTTTACAGGCGGTCAGGGCACAGGATTCCGCAGCCTGGAAACACACACACCACCACCCGAAGTCGGCTGCCGGCACTTTACAAACCAACTCCTGCCTGCGAAACAGTCGTTTCAGCTGTCCCTCCACGTCAAAATTCGGAACCCTGCCTTGATCAACCGACTCTGCATCGCCGTCGCAATTCTGATTCTCTGCCAGCAGTCTCAGAGCTCCGCCGAAGGTCGCGTTTACCGCGAACGGGTGGAACCACACTGGAATTCCAAAGGGACCAGCTTCTGGTACCGCAACAACCTGCCCCACGATGGTCGCCAGTTCGTTCTGGTGGATGCCGAAACCGCCAGTCGGGCCGCAGCATTCGACCACTCCCGGGTCGCAGCCGCACTCTCCGAAATTCTTCAGCGAAACATTCAGCCCGACCAGTTGCCGATCGACTCACTCGAATTTCCTCGTGAGGCTGCCGGGCCATGGCGACTGCACGGCAGCGCCGGAGTCTTTCTCTGGACACCGGATTCTCAGCAACTGCAGCAGGAAGCACCCGGCGACAAAGGCGCCATGAATCTCTTCCTGCCACCCGCGCCATCCGGTGACTCCTCCGAAGAAACCGAAATCTCACTCACAAACAAACTGACGTTCCCGGTCATCATGTACTGGATTTCTGCCGATCGTCAGGAACGTCGCTACCAGACCGTAAAACCCGGGGAGACCTGTCGGCAGCACACCTTTTCCAGCCATGTCTGGCTGCTGAAACGTGAAGATGACAGCCTCATCGGCTGCTGCACCGCAACAGCCAGTGACAACACCTGGAACCTGACCGAACAATCGCTGGCAACAGTCACCCAGCGAGAGCCTCGACGCGGGCGACGCAACCGACCAGCGGCAGGACAACAGCCCGACAACCCGATTTCTCCCGATGGAATCCGGCAACCATTCGTACGCGAGCACGACCTGTGGGTCAGGAACCTGAAGGATCAGCAGGAATTCAGACTGACAACCGATGGACAGCCCGCAGCAACATTTCGCCGCGACGCACAGCGTGCACGCGCAATCGGCATGGATTACGAAAAAGCCGACTATCCGGACCACCTCAGCGATACTGTCTGGTCACCGAATTCCGGATATCTGCTGGCGCTGCAGACCACACAGGTGGACGAAAGACGAGTCCACTACGTTGAAAGTACTCCCGCCGATCAGCTTCAGCCGCGACTGCATTCCTACCCCTACCTGAAACCCGGTGATCCCATCCCGCAGACAATTCCACGACTGTTTCGCATGGCAGATCGCTCGGAAATCAAGCTCGATAACACGCTGTTTCCGAACCCATGGTCGCTCGATTTTCAGCGCTGGAGCGACGACGGGACTCGTTTCTGGATGCTGTACAACGAACGAGGACACCAGTGCATGCGACTGCTGGAAGTGCGTGTCGCTGATGGCGCTGTGCGTGCCGTCATCGATGAATCCTCCAAAACCTTCATTCACTACTCTTCCGATGGCAAAATGGAACTGCGCTGGCTGCCCGGCGAAAAAGTGCTCTGGGCCAGCGAACGGTCAGGCTGGAATCACCTGTATCTGTATGACCTCAATTCCGATAAGCCCCCCGTGGCTGTCACTTCCGGGCAATGGAATCTGCGACGCATCGAGCGTCTGGACGAACAGAACAACCTGCTCTGGTTCTTCGCCGTGGGCATCGTCGAGAGCCAGAATCCCTACCACGAACATTTCTGCCGCGTTGCACTCGATGGCTCCGGACTGCAGGTGCTTACTGAGGGCGACGGTACGCACTCCATTGAATGGTCTCCTGACAGACGCTGGTTCCTCGACAGATACTCCAGAACAGACCTGCCTCCCGTCACCGAATTGAGAACAGCCGACGGCAGGCTGGTAACACACCTCGAGTCCGCTGATGCCAGCGAAGTCATCGAGGAACGGGGGCGACTGCCAATGCGATTCGCAGCACCGGGACGAGACGGTTCCACCATGATCTGGGGCCTGCTGCACTTCCCCAGGGACTTTCGCCCCGGCCTGAAATACGCCGTCGTGGAAAATATCTACGCGGGCCCCCACGATCACCATGTCCCACGAGAATTTCGCAGTCGCTGGGGACATCAGCAGCAGATTGCCGACGCCGGCTTTATTGTTGTCCAGATCGATGGCATGGGAACAGCGTGGCGATCCAAAGCATTCCACGACGTCTGCTGGCAGAATCTGAAGGATGCCGGCTTTCCGGATCGTATCGCATGGATGCGGGCCGCAGCACAGGCCATTCCGCAAATGGACCTTTCCAGAGTCGGTATCTATGGCGGATCAGCTGGCGGACAAAATGCCATGGCGGCGCTGATCTGGCACGGCGAATTCTACGCGGCTGCCGTCGCCGACTGTGGCTGCCATGACAATCGCATGGACAAAATCTGGTGGAACGAACAGTGGATGGGATTACCCACGGGAGATGTCTATGAAAGAAACTCCAATCGCGAAAACGCCACCCTGATGCAGGGCCGACTGATGCTGGTCGTAGGAGAACTGGACCGGAATGTCGATCCGGCATCAACGGTTCAGGTGGCCCGACAACTGGTACAGGCCGGAAAGGATTTTGAACTTGTCGTCGTCCCCGGAGCAGGCCATGGGGCCTGCGAAACACCCTGGGCGTCCGCGAAACGGATCCGCTTTCTGCAGCAGTCACTGGGCGCACCGCAGTGACCGGATCCCGATCCATCAATCATGACAACCGGTGTCCCCCTCAGAACACAGCAGGATCTGAAGACTGCGGCAGCGGCAACGGATAACCGGACTGCCCCATCATCACAGGTACCGTCCGCACTTCAGCAGGCCCGGACTGAAACTGCGGCATAATCAGCACCTGCGGCCTTTCATCCGCCAGTCGCATCGTGGACAGTGTCTGCACAATGACCGCAGCGGCCAGCGAAAGCGAACAGACTGCCAGAGCAGCCACCTGCAGATTGAACCGGCGGGCCGGAACCGCACTGGCTGACTTCAGCCGTATGGAAGCCCCAACAGCCGGCCAGACTGAAATCGGCTGGCACGTTATCGGAGTGTCCCGGAGGCCGGAAAGTACCGACATCACCGGAATCATACCCGCAGCATAACGGTCACAGGCACCACAACCGCGCAGATGCAGACGCAAAGAGTTCTGCTCGTCGGCGTACAGATCTCCGCCAGCATCCAGGAGAATCAGTTTTTTCGCTTCGCTGCATTCCATCTGTCAGGCACCCCCGTCACACAAATCCCGCAGACAATCGCTGTCATTCAGACCAACAGTACAGCACTCATTCAACCGGATCTGCCACACCATCATTACGCCGCTGACGCCGCTCCCACGCTTCACGAAACATCCGCCGAGCCTCTGCCAGACGCCAGCGAATCGTCGCCTCGCTGCGGTCCGTGATGGCAGCCACGTCCGACGTACAGAAACCTTCCAGATCACGCAGCACAAGTACCACGCGATAAGCCTCCGGTACCTCAGCCAGAACCAACCGGACCTCCTGTGACAGATCAATCTCCTCACGAGGATCAGCCTTGCCCGGATCCGGCATCAGAGTTTCGGAAAGATCCGAAAACAATGACCAACGCCCCTTGCGTCGCACTCGACGCAGATGGTCATACGTCAGATTCACGGCAAGGCGAAACAACCATGGACCGAACCTGCGAGCCGGATCAAACTGCCCCAGACGCTCCCACGCACGCAGAAAGGCATCCTGAGCAAGATCGGCCACTGTTCCCTGATCTGCTATGAACCGATGAATGACCTGGAAGACCCGACGCTCATACCTGAGCACCAGTTCCTGAAATGCCTGCTGGTCGCCCTGACGAGCCGAATGGACCAGACGCGCTTCACTGGACGCAGTCACCCCCGACGCAGACAACTGCTGCGACTGAAGATCAGAATCAGTGGCGTCCGAGTCGGACATGCGGATCATCTTCAAAGCCCCCTTTGCCATGAATACGCAAAGAGGCCGACGCGCGTTGGGAAAAATGACGGGGGCTCGCTGATTCTAAAGCCAGACCGACCCGGTTTCCCGAAAAATCCCCGGATTTTCCGCAAAACAACCGCACTCTACTGCCCGTGCAGTGCCTCGTTCCGAAGCGCACTGCCACGCTTGATCACATCGCCCGAAACGTCTGTCTTCCGTGGACGCATCTGAAACGTAAACTGACGGTGGTCCAGAATGTGCCGCCCCGCAAAATTGTCGCTGATAAAATCCAGTGGAAACTTCTGGTACCACGGACTGTTCACCTCAATCATTTCCGTCCGCGTTTCGTAACCGTCCAGAAGCAACTGGACTTCGCGAGTTCCATACCAGGTGAAATCAAAATGCGCCGGCGTGTAGCCAATGTCCTTCCCGTCGACCTTCAGCAATGCTCCTTCAGGCACCGAATGAATAGTCACACGCCGATGCATGCAACCCGGCAGGACCAGCAGGCATATGACCAAAATCAGCAACCGACAGCCCATCGGCACATCCCACCTTCCCAGAGAAGCATCTGATGCCACTGCCTGCGGCGACTACTTCTGCACGCGTCGGCTGATCTCGTACACAGGCCACTCACCGCCACAGTCGTTGCAGTGAAATCCAATGATTGTGGCCGTCCCCGGAACTGCAGCACCATTCCGGAAACTGACTACAGCATCATCAAGTTCCATGGGTTCCACATCATGGCCACCACAGTCACCACACTGACTGTTCGCATGAATCATTCGCGCACGTCGCAGGGTCGGAGTAAAACGGCCACTGAGCACCAGCGCCCGGCGTGCTGTCTCGAAGGGAATCACGTCCGACTGCTCGTCGGCAAGCGCCGCCCCCACGGAATCAGTGGCGTGTGACGACAGAGAGACTGAATCCACGAGTTCAACCGCAACATCCGGATTGAACAAACGCAGCGCCGGCAATGGCAAACGATTCATCGTAGTTCCTCCCTGAACTCAGTCCCAGCCTCAATGGTGGCCAGGCATCGAATGACGGCATCAATGCCGTCCGTCAGCCAATTGTACTCCGAGAACCCGGCGAACTCAAGATTCTCCGTCCGCAGAATCCGCCCGATGAAAACACACGCCCCAATCGGCAGAACAGGAAAAACAGGAAAAATACACAGAACAGGAGAAATCACCTCAACCCAGCCAAACCCACAACGCTGGATTCTCTCCCGATTCCCGTTAACGCCCCAAAAAATGCCGGAAAAACTCGGTTTCTGTTGCCGATAGACACACTCCGGGATAAACTCCCGGTTCGTTCACCCCGCCGGCATTGCCGGTCCGTCGGGCAGGCGTTGATCGCTCAGTGATGCGGCGCAGGGTCCTTCCAGCGTCAAACGTTCACTGAAAAACGTATGTTTTACGTTTGATCAGGCTTCACGGGGTTCAATGCCCGCAGGTGCGTCTTCCAAAAGGTTACAAGTTCTTCAATGGCAACAATCTCTCGCGCTGACCTGAAAAAGCTCCGCAAACGCCGAGCTCGCCTGAAAAAGAAAAAGATGAGCTGCCAGTTCACCGCTGGTGGTTCAGTACCGCGTCCGGTCTATGTCGACTACAAAGACCTCAAAACGCTGCGCACGCTGATCGATCGCGAAGGTCGCATCCTGCCACGTCGCCGTACCGGTACCTCCGCACTGTTCCAGCGGGCTGTCCGCGACGCCGTATTGCGGGCACGCTTTATCGGGCTGCTGCCGTTCGTCGCAGAAGAGTAATTGCCCACGACGAACAGACTTATTGCCAAGGGGGCAGTGGTTTCCACTGCCCCCTTCGCTTTTTCACCTTGCGACCCGTTCGCTGTGCCATCAGCAGGCCACAGCAGGTTACCACAGGTCCTCAAACTCGCCTGTCGAAGCGTGCAGCAATCGACCAACCCCCGCCCAATCCGGCGGAGTCTGCAGAATTCGCAGCCAGACATCGTGACCGCGTGTCTCACCCTCGAATGACAGATGCGGCCCCAATTCGTCCTGCGGAGTTACGTGCTCGGCCTGCCACAAAACGCCCGGTGCTGTGTCAAAGGCAGCCATGACACGAGTCACGTCGACCTCCAGCCCGGTGGGCACAGTCTTGCCGTCGTGCGCACCACCAAGAACCTCAGAACGACCAATAAATAAGGTCACTTCCCAAAGATCATTCTCGCCATCGTAATAGAAGTGACAACCAACCGGCGCAGAATCCGCCTGGTGCATGATGCCACGGACGGCATCATTCACAAACCATCGCAACCACGATGGGGGACTTATTGCTGGAGGTTCGTTGGAAGACATTTGAGGGGAGGACTTGAGGGTTTGTATCTACAGTGAACTCAGGCCTTTGCCGCTGGATGCACTACCCAGCGACCATCAGCCTTCACAAAAACTTCAACTGCACCATGTTGCAAATCAGGTTGCGCAAATTTCAGTTAGCAATCGCCAGAACAATGTGTTCAACGACCTGAACAGTCTCGCGACCAGATTCCTGCCGTCTCACACCATTGCTCTTCAATTGCCAACAAAAGATGCCCAAGTGCTGCAAGCTCGGACAAACCTGTCCACTTTCTCTTCAAGTTCTGTGCCAGGATGGAGCACCGCGGCAGTGAATGTGTCATTTTGTCGCAACGGCCGCAGAACACTGATCTAAAGCCACCCTGCGCCCCATGGGAAACCGGGTTTACCCTCCCCAGGAAACTTCGAGGACTCCCGGAAATGGCAGATGTTACACTGCCACCCTGACCGTGACGTTCAAGTCCTGAACGAACCATTACCAGACTGTCAGCGTTCGCCTGAACACATGCTGGCCATCGCCCGTTCTCGGAATCTCCGTTCCCCCCACGATTGCCACACTGCGACTTTTCGGAAATCCCATCAGGCTCTAGACTACCCACACCCGCGGCGCACAGCGACTGTTGCACGCACCGCGCTTCCCAATCAACTCCACAGCTACCACTGGAAATGATCTCCTATGAGCCGTTCGATGGACAAGATCGTCGCACTGTGCAAGCGACGCGGATTCATCTTTCAGAACTCCGAAATCTACGGCGGACAGAATGGCTTCTGGGACTACGGTCCACTGGGCACCGAATTGAAACGCAACGTGCGGGACGTCTGGTACCGTGATATGGTTTCTGCACACAACGAATTGCTGCAGCCCGCCGGTGCCCCCTCGACGTTCCAGATGGTCGGACTGGAATCTTCCATCATCATGCACCCGCAGGTCTGGAAGTGCAGCGGACACTATGACCTGTTCCACGACATGATGGTCGACTGCCATGCCTGCAAGGGGCGATTCCGACAGGATCACATCCCCAGTACTCCATGCCCGCAAAAACCCAGCAAAAGTGTCGGCGAACACACCGGTTGTCGCCTCACCGAACCACGCGAATTCAACCTCATGATGAAGACAATCATCGGCGCCCTCGGGACTGATGACGATGCCGCATTTCTGCGCCCCGAGACCGCTCAGGGCATCTTCGTCAATTTCAAAAATGTCGTGGACAGCAGTCGAGTCAAACTGCCCTTCGGTATCTGCCAGGTGGGCAAAAGCTTCCGCAACGAGATCACACCGCGCAACTTCACCTTCCGCTCACGCGAATTTGAACAGATGGAGATTGAATTTTTCTGCCACCCGTCACAGTCACGTGAATGGTACACCTACTGGCGCGATCGTCGCTACAACTGGTACCTGAATCTGGGCATCACCAAAGATCGACTGATCCTCCGCGATCACCACCAGGACGAACTCGCTCACTACTCCGTCGGTACCGCCGATATCGAATACGCCTTCCCCTTCCTTGACGCCGGAGAATACGGGGAACTCGAAGGAATTGCTCACCGCGGTGATTTCGACCTGCGTTCGCATATGGAAGGGAAACTGGCGAAGAACGCCGCAGGTCAGCTGGAACTGGAACGCACCGCCGACGGTCAGCCCAAACATCGCGGCAGTGGCAAGGACCTGACCTACTTTGACGACCAAACTCGAGAAAGATTCATACCACACGTCATTGAGCCCTCCGCTGGTGCCGATCGCGGTACGCTCGCCTTCATCTGCGAAGCCTACCACGAAGATCAGCAGCCTGACGAAAATGGCACCATGCAGGAACGCGTCGTCATGCGGTTCCATCCCCGCCTCGCACCCGTCAAAGTGGCCGTTTTCCCCCTCATCAAAAAGGACGGAATGCCCGAAAAAGCCATGGAAATCTACGGCCAGCTCAAAGCTGCTGGCCTGAGCGTTCAATACGACCAGCAGGCTGCCATCGGACGGCGCTACCGTCGCCAGGACGAAATCGGCACACCTTACTGCCTCACAATCGACGGCGACACCGCCAAAGACGGCTGTGTCACCATTCGTGACCGTGATACCCTGCAGCAGGAACGCATTCCTGTGACCCGCATCGTTGACGAAATTCTCACTCGGCTGAAGGGATAATCATGTCTCAGAATCGCCCGCTCAGCCACTCCGAACTGCTCGAACTGAAACGCTGGAATACTCCCACCATCTACAATGGCTGGGAACAGATCACACAGTTGGACCATTGCGCTGACGCCTTCAATCTCGAAGAGACTCGGGACTTCATGCCGCAGATGGGACCAATGGTGGGGTATGCCGTAACACTTCGGGTTGAACCATCAAACCCACTGCATCGTCGTACAAAACCCACCGCAACCAGCGACTACCGCAGGTATCTGGCCAGTGTGCCAGGCCCTAAGATCGTCGTCGTACAGGACCTCGATAAACCCCGCCTGATCGGGTCGTTCTGGGGTGAAGTGAATGCCAATATTCACCGAGCACTCGGCTGCGTCGGAACCATCACCGATGGCGCCATTCGTGACCTTGACGAAATGACCAACGCCGGCTTCAAGTCCATCGCACGGCGACTGTGCGTGGGTCACGGCGCAGTCCAACCGGTCGAATTCGGATGCGAAGTCGAGGTCTTCGGCCGCACCGTGCGACCTGGTGATCTTATCCATGCCGACAAACACGGATTCCTCATCATCGAACCCGCTGCCCAACCCCGGATTCTGGAAGCCGCCCGCTTCATGGATTCAAACGAATGCCAGACCGTCATTCAGGCAGCTCGCAATTCTGCCGGACTGACCATGGACCAACTGCTGCAGCAACTGGGTGACGCCTCCCGGCAGTTTGCCACAAATGCCCGCGAAAAGTTCCGACGCGATGGTGAATGGTGATTCTGCTGCCGTACTGCGTTCCGACGGAAAGGTCCAACCGTGTCGAATTACGACTACCACCAGATTTCCCGGATGATCGACCATTCCCTGCTCAGGCCGGCATCCACGATCGATGAGTTCGAACAGGGCTGCCGACTGGCAGTCACTTACCAGACTGGCAGTGTCTGTATCCAGCCGCATTACCTCGCACGCTGCGCAGAACTTCTCAAGGAAAGCGGAGTTCACCCCAGTACGGTCATCGGATTCCCTCACGGGGGCCACAGCACCTCCGTCAAGGTCGCCGAAGCTCGACAGGCACTTCTTGACGGCGGTGAGGAACTGGACCTCGTCTGCAATATCAGTCGCGTCGTCAGCGGAGACTGGGACTACGTGACAACTGATCTGCGTGCCGTCATCGAACTGACTCACGACGCAGGTCAGAAAGTCAAAGTCATCTTCGAAAACTGCTACCTCACCGACGCCCAGAAGATTCGGCTTTGTGAAATCTGTACGGAATTACAGGCAGACTGGGTCAAGACATCCACCGGATACGGCACCAGTGGCTCCACCTTTGCTGATCTGCAACTGATGCGACAGTCTTCCGGGCCGGCCGTCCAGATCAAAGCAGCCGGCGGTATCCGCGATCTTGACGGAGTTCTGAAATGTCGGGAACTGGGTATCAGCCGTGTCGGCGCCAGTGCCACCCAGGCCATTCTCGATGAATGTCGCCGGCGATTGAACCTGCCGGCTTTGGCCGTCACCGGACCTGTCACCAGTGCTGGATACTGACCGTTTTCACCGCCCCGGGCTTCCTCGTTTTTTCAAATTCCGGGGAACTCCGTTTTCCAGAATTCCCCGATTTCTGGTAGTCTGACCACGGCAGAGTCGGGGTCTGTGCGTGGCCACGGGTGCGATTCTCTGAATTCTGTTTTTCAAGGAACTCTACAACATGTGGACTCGAATCGCGGGGACAGCCTCGCTGGCGCTTGCCGCTGCAGTTTCCCTCGCTGCCCCGTCGTACGCCGATGAAGCCAGTCAGACTCTGACAATTGGTTCAAAGGCTCCTGAAATCAGTGTCGAGCACTGGGTCAGCGACGGTAACGGCGCCTTCAAGCCCGTGACAAAATTTGCGGCAGGTAAGGTTTACATTGTCGAATTCTGGGCAACCTGGTGTGGCCCCTGCATTGCCAGCATGCCACACCTCGTGGAAGTCCAGAAAAAGTACGCCGAACGTGGTGTGCAGATTGTCAGCATCAGCGACGAGGACCTCGAAACGGTCCAGGGATTCCTGAAACGCCCCGTCCGTGGTGCCTTGCCGGCCGAAGGCACAAATCAGCCTCCCACCTACGCCCAACTGACCAGCGCCTACTGCCTGACCACAGACCCGGACCGCTCAGTCTACACCGCCTACATGGAAGCAGCCGGCCAGAACGGAATCCCAACCTGCTTTATCGTGGGCAAGACCGGACTGGTTGAATGGATCGGCCATCCCATGCAGATGGACGACACGCTGGAGCAGGTGGTCACCGACAAGTGGGACCGCGCTGCTTTCCTTGAAACATTCCGCAAGGAACAGGAACGTGGATTGCTTCAGGCCAAGCTGGGCCCCCTGATGCAGCGCGGCAAAATTGCTGAAGCGCTGGCCCTTGTCGCCGAGGCCAAAAAGAGCAATGCCGAAGACAAGGAATATGTTGCCATGCTGGACCAGATGAGTTTCAGCATTCAGGTCAACGGTGCCATTCAGAAGGCACAGGGTGACAAAACTGATGAGGGCTTTGCAGAACTGGCAAAGCTGACAGAAACCTGCCCTCCCGAACTGAAGGGTCGCCTTCAGGGACTCCAGCTGCAGTTGATGATCGTGAAGGGGCGTGAAGAGCAGGCAGCAGCCCTGGTCGGCGCCGTGGCAGAAGATAAAAAGTCTGATGCCAATGACCTGAATGAGATTGCGTGGACCGTCTTCCAGATGGCCAGCAACCCTCAGGCGAAAGTTCCCAAATCCGTCACGGCAGCAGCCATCGCGGCTGCCGAAAAAGCAGTCTCAATGGAACCCAAAAACTGCATGGTCATTGACACACTGTCGCACCTGGTGCATCTCAACGGTGATCTTGACCGAGCCATTGAACTGCAGACGCAGGCTGTTGCAAACCTCGGCGATGATGTACCACCGCAGAATGCCGAGCAGATCCGTCAGTTCCTTGACGAACTGAAAAAGGAAAAGTCCGGGAAGTGATTTCCATGGACGTTGCTGATTTGCCTGGCCAGCACCCGCAGGGTGCTGGCCTTTTCATTGAAATACCATCAACAACTCACAGAGATATGCCCATATGACTTCGCACGTTCGTTATGGAATCATCGGTGTCGGAGCTGTTTCCGACTTTCACCATGTCCCGGGTATTCGGCTGGATAAGCGATCCAGCCTGACCGCCATCTGCGACCCCAACGAAGCCCTGCTCACGCAGCGTCAGTCAGAATGGGGACCGGTCAAGGCCTATACCGATTACCGGCAACTGGCTGCCGATCCGGATGTCGATGCCATCATCATCGCAACTCCGAACTTCGTGCATCGTGAACAGGCCATCGAGTGTGCCCGAAACGGCAAGCACATCATGTGCGAAAAACCGCTGGGACTGAATTTTCAGGAGTCTGCCGAAATGTATCGCGCAGCTCGGGATGCCGGCGTTCGCCACATGACCGCCTTCACCTACCGATTTGCTCCTTCCATGCGTTACGTAAGACACCTCGTCACCAGCGGACTGCTGGGAACTCCACGACACTTCCGCAGTCAGCGATTTCTCGACCTGCCCGAAACCAGCTGGGGCTGGCGACAGATCAGGAAGCTGGCAGGGGCAGGTGACCTGTTTGATATGACCATCCACCGGATTGACTTCGCCCAGGACCTGCTGGGACCGATTCGCACCATCTGTGGGGCCGTAGCACAGTTCGCTCCACGTGACCGCACCGCAGATGGACGCCCCTGCCCGCCCTCTGAAGTGGATGACTGGTCCAGCCTGATTGGCTTCTTCGAAAACGGTGCAGTGGGAGTGTGGGAAGGCAGTACCCTGATGAAGGGTCACAACAATGGTGGCGTCGGATACGAATGGGCGGAAGTCAACTGCAGCGAAGGCTCTGCCGCCTATCAGTTGACTGATCCGAACAACATTATTCTGGCCCGCAACGGAGGTGATCTGGAAAAGTTGCCAGTGCCTGAAGAATTCCTGAAGGCTCCCGGCAGCCCACGCGATCCGTCACAGGGCAAGCCCAGCACAGTCTTCCGGTACGACCTGGTCTATGAACTGACCTCCGCCATTATCGAAGGTCGCGATGCGGTTCCCGGATTTCACGACGGTGCCCTCGCACAGGCTGTCGCTGATTCCGTGCTTGTCTCATTCGATGAACGACGCTGGGTGGACATTCAGGCTGATCTGGGCTGAAAACTGCACGCCGGAGAAAACAGAAGACGCGTGTCGACACAGTCGATACGCGTCTCACCTTTTCGGCTCTGCACCCTGCCTCGACAGTCTTACGGCTTCGCTGGATTGAACCAGATGTTGCGGTAACGCACCTGATTGCCGTGATCCTGCAGGTACAGCGGACCAGCATCAGGGCCTTCCGGAACCGGGGCCGCCGTTGTCGCATGCGTCAGCTTAATCTGCTCATGTATCACCACACCGTTATGACGGACCGTGATCAGCCCGTCGGTTTTCTTCTTTCCATCGGTCCCGAATTCCGCTGCCTGAAACTGCACGTCATACGTCTGCCAGGTCAGTGGCGGAAAACACATATTCAGCAGGGGTTTGCTGATCGAGTAAATTCCGCCGCATTCATTCTGCTCACCGGTCAGCCCGAAGGAATCCAGCACCTGCACTTCGTAACGCCCCTGCAGGTATACCCCGCTGTTTCCTCGCCCCTGACCACGAGCATTCGGCATCCACGGCAGCAGAAATTCGACATGCAGTTCACCGGAACCCAGCTTTTTGCGACTGGTGCAGCCCTGCATCAGCAATTTGTCGTCTGACAGTTTCCCGCCTTCAAATTCGTCGGCAGATGTTCCATCAAACAGCACAAGTGCGCCCTCCGGTGGCTTGCGGCCAAGGGTTGGAGACGTCCGCTGCACTCGTGTCAGCTCGGCAACTCGCACATTTTCATTGTTGTAAACGCTGACGCTGCCAGCGCGAATCTCACCGCGGCCAGTGTCCGCCTTCAGCACCACAGCATCACCCTCGCGCTCACCAGCACCCCGCAGTGGAGATTCCCCGTTCCAGCCAGCTCCGGGAAGCCCGCCAATCCACGCCACCCACGCGAACTTCCCCTGCCCCTCAGCAATTACCTGCAGCCCTAACTGCACGTCCGTGTCATTCGAACGGATCTTGCCGGTATATTCGCCCTGAAACCCATAATCAGCACCAGCCCTGTCGGCCTGCAGTGCCGTAAAACCCGGTGCCTTTTCATCGGCAGTTGCTGACACCGCGACAGTTCCCCCGAACAACAACACGCTCGCCAGAACAATTCTTTTCATTGCCTCAGTTTCCTTTGAAATGCTCACTGCCCTGCCCGACTTGCTGATTCACCCTCGACTGCCATCAGCAGATCGGCACCATGCCGGTACACCAGTTGACGCCCCTCAGCCAGGACCGCCAGAAAATGATCTTCCAGTGGTTCCAGTGTGACTCGCCGGAGGACCTGATTCAAGCGAACCAGCAGGCGATCGTCATCGGCGTAGTCATACATGACTCGCGCCTCAAGAAATCGACGAATAAAAGGCGCCAGCAGTTCGGTCTGTCGCGGAGACAGCAGATTGACCGCCGACTGGATCTGCTGCGGACAAACAGTTTCCAGCGCCGCATACCATTGATCAAGAATGCCGGGATGCCGGACCGAGATGTACCAGTCCAGCAGCAACTCCACAACAATGTGCCCCAGAAATGCCGGTCGGTGATCGAAGCGATCGGGCATCAATTGGCGAAATCCGGCAGACAACGCCGACTCCAGCTTCTGGAACACAGCACTGCTGTGAAACAGATCGTCATCCGCAAGATGCTGCAGCGTTCCCTCTGCAATACTCCGAACTGCCCCGTCCAGCTGATCCAGTTGCGGACGAATGCGACGGCTGCGCATACGCACACTGCGATCCACAACACTCAGCCAGTCCGGCACAGCCGTCCCGGCCAGCATCAGTGGCGAGTCCAGAAAGCGGTAACCATGCGCAAGATAGTTCATAAAGGTATTACAGCCTGTTTTTACGACGCCGTGAAGTCGCCCGACGAAATCGAATCCCCTCAAACCAAAATCCCGCCCACAAACTACGCCAGTCGCTCCCAATTGAGTATTATCACAGACTGAAGACTTTCCTCATTTTTCCCGCTGCGATTTTCCGCGAAGTAATTCCATGGCCAGCCAACCGAAGATTCGAACTGCCCTCTGCCAGATGACCTGTGTGCCCGAGCCGGACATCAATCTGCAGCGTTCCATCGACAGAATCCGGGATGCCGCCATGGCCGGAGCGCAGGTCGTCTGCCTGCAGGAAGTCTTCAATACCCAATACCCCTGCCAGGCCGAAGAACACGAGCGGTTTGAGCTGGCCGAACCAATTCCTGGCCCCACCACTGCAGCCCTGCAGAAAATCGCCAAAGAACACCAGATTGTCATTGTCGTACCACTGTTCGAACGTCGCACACACGGTCTGTACCATAACTCCGCCGTTGTCATCGATGCCGACGGAAGTATCGCCGGACTGTACCGCAAAATGCACATTCCCGATGACCCGCTGTATCTTGAAAAATTCTACTTCACTCCCGGCGATCTCGGTTTCCTCGCGTTCCCCACACGCTACGCCCGCATTGGCGTCTGCATCTGCTGGGACCAGTGGTACCCCGAAGCGGCCCGCCTGACAGCGATGCAGGGCGCTGAACTGCTGTTCTACCCCACCGCTATTGGCTGGATTCCGGGCGAGCGAGACGTCTACGGAGCCAGCCAGTATTCCGCATGGCAGACCATGATGCGCAGCCACGCCATCGCCAACGGACTCTTTGTCGGAGCTCCCAATCGAGTCGGCCCGGAAGGACAGATTCAGTTCTGGGGAGGCAGTTTTATGGCTGACCCCTACGGAAATGTGCTCGCACAGGCAGATCACGAAACAGAAGCCACACTGCACGTCCAATGTGATCTCAGCCTGATCAACACCGCTCGCACACACTGGCCCTTCTTCCGCGATCGTCGCGTCGACGCTTTCGCTGATCTGCAGAAACGCTGGTGCGAACGCTGATCGGTCAAACGGAATTCACATGAACTCATCGCAGACGACTGGCCGGCGTTGAACGGAAAATACGCACCAGCAGCAACAGCAGACAGTACAGAACAAATGCCCCCAGAATCAGCCCCACAAATGTGGGCCAGTGCCCAAAAATGATCCGCAACCCCTGCTGCTCCCAGATCGCCTGCCACGCAAACAGGACTACCACTGCCCCGGCTGCCAGACAGGGACCAAATGCCATAAAACCTCGCCCCGTCACAACGAAGACCAACAGCCCCAGAACAATCCCCACAATGGGTGATACTGCCAGCACACACAACACAGGTTGCCAGCCCATGAAGGCACCAATCATGGCCATCAGTGTGACATCGCCAAAGCCAATCGCCGGAAAGCCCAGAATCCCGTTCGCGGCAATCCGGCCCAGCCAGACCAGACCAGCGCCCACCACCAAACCTGACACACTCCACACCAAACCATGCAGATGCTGATGATCCTTCATCCATTGGGGCAGGTATGGCCCATAAACCTGCACCAATTCATCACTCCAATCCACCCAGACATGGATCATCTGCAGATCACCGCTGAAAACAGCCAGCACCACCGCGGCCGCAGACCCCGTCAGCACAATCTGATCAGGAATCACATAGTCGATCAGGTCTGAAACGACCGCCGTCACAAGCAAGAACAAAAATAACAGATGAAAAGGCAGACGGGCCTGCCAGACGGGCAGCGAGGGCCGGACCTCCGAAACGGTCTGACAACCCCGCTCCAACCCCCACGCAAAAGCCAGGAATAATACTCCCGTACAAAACGCGGCCAGCCACGGAAACCTCGACAATCGCTTCCCACACGCCCCACAATTCGCTCCAATCGAAAACATCACGCCACGCCAATTTGTCCGCCCCCCGCAACCTGGACACCACCTGATGCCCACGGGCCGAGCCTCTTCAGCGACCCCCGCGGCCCAGAACACGGCAACCCACCCGGCAAACACACCCAAAAGAAAAATGCTCATCAGCCACATGAACTGAGAATCCCCATTACTTGCAAATCGCCCGTTTTTTAGGCAACCAGCCGAGGCACATGCATTTTCCGCGTGCACAACCCGAGTAATTTCATGATTTTCCGAAACGAAAAAACATCGTTTCGCTCACAAATTCAGCAACCAACATTTCCCATCCATTAGTCGGCATGAGTTTTGCTGCACAGATTACGCCGGTTGTAGGTGGTTTCCATGCTCAAACTGTCCTTCCAGCCCGCCTCGATCCGAAAATCAAGGCAGTGCTGTGATACAGTAGCGACACCGAAAACAGCCTACGATCGTGATGCCGGGACTGAGGAGCACCCTCAGACATTAATACTGTTGCGGGACTGTAACCAATCGACAGGGGTTAGGGCAGAGACATGAAGAAACTTGAGGCTGTCATCCGTCACTACAAGCTGGAAGATGTCAAGACGAAGCTGACCAGCATCGGCGTCCAGGGCATGACCGTGTCCGAAGTGCGTGGTTTTGGTCGTCAGCGCGGACACAAGGAAACCTATCGTGGTGCGGAGTACACTGTTGACTTCATGCCAAAAGTAAAGATGGAAGTTGTAGTCAACGACAACGAAGTCGATGCCGCAATTGCCGCCATCTGCGAAGCTGCTCGCACCGGACAGATCGGCGACGGCAAAATCTTCATCTCCAGTCTGGAGGGTGTTGTGCGTATTCGTACCGGAGAAACCGGTACGGATGCCATCTGACTGGTGCTGTCATCCACCTGTGCATGCAGATCGTGGTCCCCGGTTTCCGGCGAGAAGCCATCCGGGGCATCATGGTCGTTGCCGCTTTTCCGGCCTGTCGTCCTCCTGTATGCTGCCGTTCCAGAACCGGCAACATCCTGACTTGGACAAGGCCAGCATGAATCGTTCGTACACGCTGCAGAAACTGATTGCACTCACCATCCTGGTTCTGTTGCCTGGCTCCCTCGCGTCGGCTCAGGACGCAGGGCAGCAGATCCGTGCCGCTGTTGATATCGCAACCCCCTCCGTCGTGCGAATTCGAGTCATCGGGGGCGAGCAGACAGTCGATGGAAATACCGTGAGCTCGCTGACCACGTCCGGCATCGTGGTGACCCAGTCAGGCCGAATCCTGTCCAGCAGCTTCGCATTCCAGGGCCAGGCTGCTGCAATCAGCGTGGAAACCCCGTCCGGCGAACGTCGGGCCGCGAAACTGGTCGCTGTCGATCACGTCCGCCGACTGGTACTGCTGCAGGCAGAAGGCACTGATTGGCAACCGCCGGCCACGGTTCCGCGCTCACAGATTCAGGTGGGCCAGCACGCGATCGCCCTCGGACGCTTTTATGACTCCAAACAACCCTCGGTATCCTCCGGGATCATCAGCGCCCTGAATCGCATTCACGGACGCGCTCTGCAGACGGACGCCAAAATCTCACCGGTAAACTACGGCGGCGCCCTCGTTGATCTCAGCGGTGCTGTCCTTGGAATCCTTGTCCCACTGTCCCCCCGTGGTCGCGGAAACCCATCAGCCGGTATCGAGTGGTATGATTCCGGAATCGGCTTTGCCATCCCGATGAGTGACGCGATACTCATCGCCGAACGACTGCAGACCGGAAAGGACCTTCAGCCCGGACTTGCAGGACTGCAGCTGACAGCGCCGGGCCCGTTTTCTGACAGAGTTTCCATTCGTCGCGTCCAGCCAAAGTCTCCGGCAGACAAAGCCGGCATTCGTCCGGGTGACAGACTGCTTCAGGCCGGTGACCGGCCAATTACGCGACTCAGCAGCCTCGAAGAAGTGCTCGCTGCAAAATATGCCGGCGAAGTCGTGGAACTGACTCTGCAACGGGATGGCCAACCACTGCAGGTTGCCCTCGAACTTGTTGATCGAATTCCCGCCGGTGAAGCCGGTTATGCCGGTGTGATCCTGCCCGCTGTTGCCACACCTGAAAAACGCGACGGTCAGGCAGGTCCGGACCTCCAGCAAATGCTCAAACCACAATCCACCCCCGACACCCCTGTGCTGGTGCAGACAATTCCCGGCTCGCCGGCAGCCCTGGCAGGACTGCCCGCTGCTGCGGAACTGGTTGCCATTAATGAGAGGCCGCTGAAGGGCCTGAGATCGTTTCTCAGCCCCGATCTCCGGTTGCAGTCAGACACCGAAATCTCGCTCAGTTGGCGAAACCTGCAGAACAATGAAGTGCAGACTCTGAAAATGACTGCCGGACCACTCCCCCAGGAAGTCCCCGATGTCGACCCTCAGATTCTGACGGAAAATAAAGCTCAGACTGCACAGAATGCCGCAAACACACCCTCG
>Ga0255095_1000069_pt1 | contig 63380 bp, 43 predicted proteins | sample Colum_Law_RepC_8_2_FD_188435 | JGI IMG/M metagenome (GOLD analysis project Ga0255095, IMG submission 188435) | Freshwater microbial communities from Columbia River, Oregon, United States - Colum_Law_RepC_8d | ecosystem: Environmental > Aquatic > Freshwater > River | place: USA: Oregon...
GATTCAGCCGACCAGCAGAGACGATGCGCAGAAGTCTCGATGTTCCTTGTTGGGCTGGTCGAGTCCACCAGTCGTTCTGAATCGGCTTTGCAGATTGCTCAAGAATCAGCTCGACATCAACACCGTTGCGTTGCGTCTGGATCTTCTCATCGCGGATGCCGTAAAACCGTTTGGCGGATTCTCGAGCTCCATCGGAGACGGCAAGGACTCGTGAAGAGTTGTTATAAAGTCGATGCAGAATTCGTCGCTTGAACCACTGAAACCTTCCCGCGACCGGAGCAAAGCCAATCTCCGGATCGGTCACAATCGTCGAAACATTCGGCACACCAGCTCGTTGTGCACCTGCTGCAGAGATGAGAGTCATCAGGAATGTGCGGTCATAGCTGACATCAGCCTTGATCTCTCTCAGGAAGGCCGCAAAGTCTTTGACTCGACGCGAATGCATCAGACCGGGGAGATAGATTCGGGAAGAGGTCACTCGTTCTTCAAACGATGTGATCGGAACATCGGCGGGAACCAGATCCAGTAAGGGACCTGACCGATAAACCAGGTAGAGAAAAGGTTCAAACTTTGCCCGGTCCAGATGTCGCAGTGCCAATACGAGTTGACGCTCAGAGCCACCTCCATGCATAGCACCTATCGAAAAGACAACTCGAATTCGCGACATGGCAAAAGGGTTTCAGTACGTACAAAAAGGCAGATAGCGGAACCTCAGGTATGATAGCCAACGAGTACAAGGAATTCCCGTGGCAAGGACATGCTCCCCTTGGACTGCGGCAGCGGGCTGCAGCAGTCCAAAGAACGGTGCGCTGAATCTCGATCGAAAGCTGTGACAATCGCTGAGACGGACTCTACACTGCCGACCGATTAAGTGACTGTCCAGATTCTGTCGCTCTGAGAAGTTCGAAAAATTCCGCGAGATGTTTTTGTGAGAGAAACGAAGACCAGAACAAAAGGCCACGAGAGAACTCGTCGCGATCACGCGACCGAGCTGACGCAGGACTACGTGGAAGCCATCGCGGAGCTTCATGAGCGGTTGGGAGAATGTCGAGTTCGAGATCTGGCCAAACGATTTGCCGTCAGCCATGTGACCGTCAACCGCGCTGTGGCCAGAATGAAGCGGGATGGCTACGTCGATACAGAGCCCTATGCCCCCGTGAGCCTTACCGAGAAAGGCCGCAGCCTAGCTCAGTTTTCCCAACGCCGACATGAAGTCGTTTATCAGTTTCTGCTGGCTCTGGGAGTCAGTGAACGAACAGCATCCATCGACAGCGAAGGTATCGAGCACCACGTTAGCGAAGAAACGCTGCGGCTGATGGAGAAGTTTGGCAAGAGTCGCATCGGCGAGTGACCTGACATCAACATCGTGAGACACAGAACAGCCACGAGACTGGCAAGCATGGTGTTGATTTCACAAACGTTGAATAGACAGGTCGTGCTGTATGCCCGTAACGACTTACAAAAGTTTCCGTGCCATTCGGTTCCTTACATTTTTGACTCTCTTTCGCGACTATCTCCATCACTCAACCAACTGCAAACAAACCGCAGTCTTGCCGTTGCGAAGGAACAGACGCTTACCCGCGACAATGGGGTGGTTCCAGGTTTTGTCGTTGAGCATTGGCAGTCTTGAAAGCTCCGTCAGCTTTTCTGGCGTGGCTTGGAGCAGAACGAGGTCTCCATTCTCTGCGGCGACGAGGATCTGGCCGGCTTTCTTCAGCAGCACCGCCTGACCAAAACCGTAACGGCCGCCCTGCCATTTGCGTTCGCCGGTCTTGGCGTCGATGCAGGAAAAGATGGCCTGATTAAAACCGTAAACGCCATTGTCAAACACAACACTATCATTGAATGAGGGACGCAGTTTGGTCGAGGACCATGCTTCTGTCACCGTCCATCGCTCGTCGGTCTTACTGATTTCCAGTCGAGCCGTACCGACGCCGTCGCCAAGGCCGACAAGCAGACTTTCAGGCGCAATCTGCTGAGGGTCCACCATCGCCGGGCCTTTCCAGAGTTCCGGCTTGAACGTCCAGATAGCGGAGCCATCTTTCGGATCAATCGCATGCGTTCCTTTACCGTCGCAGAAGACGACGATCGACTGGCCGCACAACGTCATCGGGCGCGCCGTGGTGTAGTTCATGTCGGTTGAAGGGAAACCCCAGAGCGTGCTACCCGTGGCACATTCCAGCGCGAGAAGTCCGTTTGTTCCTGGCCCGCCGGCAAAGATAATCAGCTTGTCGTCGAGGATGAGCGGCGAGCTGGAGAATCCCCACATCGGAATCGGGGCCCCGAAATCGGTGACGAGATTCTTCTGCCAGACGACCGTGCCATCCAGTTCATTCAGGCATGTCAGCAGTCCGGTCCCGCCGAGCGCATAGACGTGACCATTCGCCACACTCGGCGTGCTACGAGGGCCAGCCCCGGAGACGACTTCGTTGAAGCGAGTCTCATCGGCATGTGTCCAGATCGGACGTCCGTCAGCCGCCGAATAGCAGGTCACGTGTTCCTTCTCGCCTCGCTGCTCCTGAGTAAACAGTTTCTGATTGTTGTACGCGAACGAACCCCATCCGGGTCCGATGGAGATTCGCCAAAGTTCTTTCGGAGGATTCTTACTCCAGTCCATCGGAGCGATCTCCTCGTCCGACGCGCCGTTGCCTTCGGGGCCTCGATACTGCGACCAGATGAGGTCATTCACCGGGGCATCAGCGTTTTCCGAAGTCTCGGGAATTCCTCCGGACTGTGGAGTCAGCTCGGGCAAAGTGTCTTCATGTCGAGGACTCCAGCGCCAACGGAACTCAGCATAGTAGTCGCCATCGAAACCTTCGTTTCTGACAAGAGAAAAACTGCTCCAGCCGAGACCAAGCAGCATAATGGCCAGAAGACAACGACGTGGAGCCTGTGACCAGATCGACAGAGCCAGCGTGATCATCAGTTCGGCCAGCGGAACTCCATAGATCCACATCGTGGTCCGCAGAGCGTCATCGAAGTCACTGATCTGCGACGAGATCATTGGAAAGGCGATTCCAGCAATCACCAGGGCCAGCTTCTCCCTCCATCGAAGTCGGCTGACAAACAGCAACCAGATGGTGAATGCTAACCCTGTGGCAAGTGGCCCGGCCATCATAAAGATAAATCGCGGAAGGTTGCGAATGGAAGGTGTCACCGTCAGGATCAGAGCGATGACCTGTGCGATCACAATCCACCACGCTGGCCAGAGTCGAAGAGGATGCTTGCTTTTTACAGGGACAGATTTCGTGTCTTCAGGTGCTTGTGGTAATTCGGAAGCCATGTTGTACTCTGTGTTGCGTAGATGCTGCGGAAGTAAGTGATTCTGACAACATGGTTCGCGAAGCGAAACTCCTGAGTCTCCCGAGAATCGAAGGAGAGAGCCAGAGGTTGAAATTTCTGTTTTCGTCGAGTCGAAAACGTCCAAATCCTGCCGAGAGGTGACGAGACTGCCGTGGCAGGATCAGTCTTCAGTTCGGTTGTCGTCGTTATGATCGGTGCCTCGAAGTTATTGGTAACATGTCGCCGTAGCCTGTCGTCTATGTCCTGTGCTGCTTGGCCATAGCGTTTTCGATATCCATCTTGAATCAACGACATCGGCCGCGTACTATGCGATTCGCCCGCGTGTCGGCCAAGAAGGGCATTGAGAGTGCATCCAGAATTGTGCTGATGAATGTCATCAGCATCCGGGTGTCTTCTCATGAATCCGACACTGTTTCATGACTGATGCAAAACTGCGACGTGCGATCATTGTGGAATCGGCACGTCTGATGTACTCCCGGAGTGAGTCTGAGTACTACCGAGCCAAACTCAAGGCGGCTCAGCGACTTTGCCAGGGCTGGGTCAAACCGTCCGAATTGCCCACCAATTCAGAAATCCGCGATGAGATTCTGCGACTGGCCAATCTCTTCGAAGGCGATTCACGATTTGATCGTCTTCGCGACATGCGGTTCGAAGCCCTTCGACTGATGCGAATGATGGAGAACTTCCGACCGAAGATTATCGGCAGTACCTTCACTGGTCATGTTCGGCAGGGTTCAGACATCGACATCCACATTTTTTCGGCGACCGCCGAAGCTGTGGAAGCTCGGCTAGAAGCCGAAGGCATCGACTATCAACTGGAACGCAAACGCGTTCGCAAGCATGGTGAAGAGCGGATCTTCACCCACTTTCACATCAGGGATCGCTTTCCCGTCGAGTTGACCATGTACGCGCCGGACAAGGCGTCGTATCAGTTCAAAAGTTCGATCACGGGAAAGGCGATCGAACGAGCCACTCTGTCGGAGTTTGAACAGTTCCTTCAGAAAGAATATCCGGACTTTGATCTGGAGTCGGAAGTGACTGCGGCGGATAACGCCATCGATCGATTTCAGGTTTATCGTTCGCTGCTGATTCCGCTGTCCGGTGCTGCTCAGGGACGAGAATATCATCCGGAAGGCGATGTGCTCTATCACTTGCTGCAGTGCTATGTGCTGGCCGTTGACGAGTTGCCTTACGATGAAGAGTTTCAACTGGCCGCATTACTGCATGATGTCGGCAAGGGCATCGATAACAACGATCACGTGAATGCCGGTTTGGAAGCTTTGGATGGCTTTATTACCGAACGAACAGCCTGGTTGATTCGGCATCACATGGATGCTCATCTGATCCGCGATCGCACCATTGGCTTCCGACTGCATCAGCGTCTCAAGGAAAACGAAGACTACGAAACGTTGCTTCTACTGAACGACTGCGATCGCAAAGGACGAGTCGCCGGCGCTCGAGTCCCAGACCTTGATGATGCACTCGACGAACTTCGCGAACTGTCACAGGAATAGCTCTGTCGCGCGTGCGGTCTTTTGGCATTATCAACCGGAATGAGCCCGCAGGAATCAGCCGTTTCCGTCAACTCCGGAAATCGGGCGAATTCAATTGATCCGAACGGCCAATTCCTGCGTTTAAAGGGGCGGTTCCTCCGAGATTTCTTGCTTAAGGGCGAGAATTCGTAATGCGTTTTAGCCTGGTAGTCTTCTCCGACGAACTGGCTAAGACTTCAGCGGCTGGCCACACTGGCCGGGCGTGGAAACGGATTGCCTAACAGGATGTTGGCGAATTTCGGTGTCAGATGAAATCAGATGAGCACGAACACGAACACCGTAAACACTCCGTCAGAAACCGTAACGGTGGGCTCAGCAAAGGCTGCTGAGTCTTTTGAAATGACAGCCCCGGAGACATACTCTCTGGAGTCTCCCGGCCCGGAAACTTCCGCCGAAAGAAAGAAGCTTCGCCCCTTGAGGTTTGCCACGGGACTGTGTCTGACAACATTCGGAATGGGATTGGTTTTGTTTGTTGGCGTTCGAATGCTGGAAGTTCAGCAAGTCGGTGGAGACTTCGCGCTGTTGATAGTTGCTGGCAGTGTGCTGACCGGGGTTGCTCTGCTGGGCGGCGGCTTCGGGCTGATGGCGACAGCGTCTTCCGGCTTCGATGAGCAGGAGTTCGATCGACTGGCTCGTGCGGGGAACATCTCGGCAGTGGTAATGTCGACGGAAACGAAGCGTATCAAGGAAGATGAAATGGCGGCCTGATTTGGCGATGGGTTGCGGAATCGGTGAGTGATGCAGAAGGCCAGTGGACCACCTGGGCAGGCCGGGTGAGGATTTGTGTGGCTGTCAACTAAACATCTGCCCGCGGCCGGTTGGTTCGAAGGCATTCTCGTAATGCGTTAGTCGAGGTTCGCTTCCATCGTCCGGCCAGAGGATCGATACGATATCGAATCGAGCTGGCTGTTCGAGTCGTCTATGCTTCTTCAGCCATGCCAGCGCGGCACGTGTCAGCTTTTCCTGTTTTCGCCGATCCACTGCCTCAAACGGCTGGCCGTCGTTCTCGGACTTACGAGTCTTCACTTCGACGAAAACCGTCGTGGCACCGATCTGAGCGATAATGTCGATCTCGCCAAACTGATTGCGATACTGTTTCGCAAGGATGCGGTAGCCATGCTTCTTCAGGTGTTTCACGGCTGCACGTTCGCCCCGATCACCCAGCAGTTTGCGAAGCAGGTTCTTCATGGGCTGCCCCAGAGTTCCGGATTCCCCAATACACCGCGCAGCGAAAAGGCGACTGCCTCAGGAACCCTGATGAGGCAGTCGCCTGTTTCTGATTTTCTGTTACGCAGACAGCCGCTTTGAAGACCACGGCAGCCCGTGGAAAATCAAAGCAAGTCACCTCTTAGCAGCAAACCGGAACGTTCTCGCTACGGTGCTGTCTTAAGAAGCGAGGTCTCACTTCGTAGAGTCACTGACCTGTACTTCCCATGGCTTGGCCTTACGTTCTTTAAGACGTGTGGCCTTGCCGGTACGTTCACGAAGATAGAACAACTTGGCGCGACGGACGCGAGCATGTCGCTTGACTTCGATATGCGAAATCTTTGGTGAGTTCACCGGGAAGTTTCGCTCAACACCTTCGCCCTGGACGATTCGGCGAACAGTGAAAGATTCTGAAGTACCAGTTCCGCTGCGGGCGATGATCACGCCGCTGAAGATCTGGATTCGCTCTTTGGTACCTTCAAGAATTCGTGTGTGGACATCAACGCTGTCGCCGACGGCAAACTGCAGCGGCTGCTCACGCAGGCTGGACTTTTCCGCAGCGAGAATCAAATTGTTTCGCATGACTGGGGTTCCTTTGAACTTATTCAAACCGAGCAGAGTCAGAGCCGGACTGATCCAGCAGATCCTGGCGACGTTCCGCCGTTCTCTGCAGGCTCTGAGCCTTCTGCCATTCTTCTATTTTGGCATGATCACCACTGATCAGCACTTCCGGCACTGTCATTCCCCGAAACTCACGAGGTCTCGTGAACTGCGGATGTTCCAGCAAACCGGCGTTGCTGAACGAATCATATCGGCTGCTGGTTTCGTCTCCCAGAACACCCGGAATTAACCGGATGACTGTGTCAACGATCAGCATCGCCGGGACTTCTCCACCATTGCAGATGAAGTCGCCCACCGAAATCTCAGTTGGCTGCAACCCCTGACGGATCCGGTCATCAAAACCTTCATACCGTCCACAGAGCAACAGCAGTCGAGGCTCCTGAGCGAGTTCCTCAACCAGCTTTTGATCCAATTTTCGACCCTGAGGGGTCATCATCAGTAATCGTCCGGGCGGTTCTGACTGAGCCTGCACAGTTTCGACACAGTCGAAAACCGGCTGACACATAATCAGCATGCCTGGACCACCACCAAACGGCTTGTCATCGATCTGCCGTCGTTTTCCAGGAGCATAGTCCCGGAAATTGTGCAGCTTGATATCTACCAGACCGCGTTCAATTGCCAGTTTCAGGTGACCTTGTCCAAGGTATCCCTCGAACATCTCCGGAAACAGGGTGAGGATATCAAACCGCATAACAGCCGATGTCCCATTTGCTGAATGGAGACCATGGTCGAACTTTTGATTCAGGAGCATCACTCAGTTAGAAGTGAAAAGCCCTGAAGACTTTTGAAGTCCGAACAAGACCCAGCAGCAGTCTGATCCGGATTACTCGGCCGCAGGAGCTTCAGCTTCTGCTGGAGCTGCGACTTCTTTAACCTTTGGAGCCAGCATCGGAGGAGGCGCGAGGGCCTTGCCGAACTTGTTCTGCTTAACCTTGCGAATCAGGGCGTTCACTTTTTCGCTTGGCTGTGCACCAACGGACATCCAGTATTCAACTCGCTCAAGGTTCAGCTTAACGCGAGCAGACTTGTCGTGGACCATTGGATCGTAGAAACCAACTTCCTCGATCGCCTTCCCATCGCGCTGAACGCGGGAGTCCATAACACAAATACGGAAGAACGCACGGTGCTTGCGTCCCATTTTCTTCATGCGAATTCGAACAGCCATTGCTACTCCTGAACTGACAAAAACAATCGTCGATGACTACACAAAGCGGTCTGAAATTGTGCATTCACCAACGTAAAAGGTTTCAAGTAACTCTTGTTCTATCTTCTGTCAAACCTGAGCCAGCAGCGAACTCTTTTCAGAGTGCGACGCTCGCTCAGATCAAACCGTCATTCACAAACTTCGGCAAAAACTGCCGATCCCTGTCGGGACGAAACACTGCGGCGATTGAAGTCCTACTTCTTTCGGTTCCTCTTCTTCGCTTTTTGTGCTTCTTTTTTCTGTTTCTTCTTCTTCTCTCGAGCTTCGTCCTGATTCAACGGCCCGCGAGTACTTCTCATCTTCTTTTCCATCAGCTCGGCCCCCGGATTCATGAATCCGCCGTCGGCCATGCCTTTGACTGCTCGCATTCGATCACGCAGGCCCATGCTGGACATGCCCTGCATCATCTTCCCCATCGCGGAGAAGTCCTTCAGCAGCTTGTTCACATCAGCCGGCTGTACACCGCTGCCGCAGGCGATACGGTTACGTCGACCGCGATCAATAACGTCCGGATTCTGGCGTTCTTTTGGGGTCATCGAGTTGATGATTCCCTCAATTCGCCGCATGTCGTCTTCCGGGTTCAGATCGCCCATCTGATCCACGATGGCTCCCATGCCCGGAATCATTTTCATGATTTCTCGCATGGAACCCAGCTTTTTGATCTGCCGCATCTGCTTGCGGAAGTCTTCCAGGGTGAACTTACCCTGCTGCATCTTCTCCTGCTGACGCAGCATGTCCTCTTCGTCGAACTCTTTCTGAGCCTTTTCAAAGAGCGAAACGATATCGCCCATGCCCAGAATTCGACCAGCCATTCGATCCGGATGGAATTCCTCCAGCCGATCCAGCTGTTCACCAACACCAATAAACTTGATCGGGACGCCAGTGACGGCTTTGACGCTCAGCGCTGCTCCGCCGCGAGTGTCCCCGTCCAGCTTGGTAAGAATCACGCCATCCAGTTCCAAGGCGTCATTAAACGCCTTGGCACTGTTGACCGCATCCTGACCAGTCATTGCATCGCAAACCAGAAGAGCCTGGTCCGGAGCAACGCTGCTGTCAATTTGCTGCAGCTCTTTCATCAGAGCCGCGTCGACGTGTAATCGGCCTGCGGTGTCGAGAATCACGACCTTCGCACCGACTCGCTTCGCTTCTTTAACTCCGTTTTTGCAGACCTGAACGGGATTACTGGTCTTTGGGTCCTCGGCATAAACCGGACAGCCAACCTGTCCGCCGATCACCTTCAACTGCTCAATCGCCGCCGGTCGCTGCAAGTCGGCCGCAACCAGGAACGGTGAATGCCCGGCTTCTTTTAATCTTCGAGCCAGCTTGCCGCACGTTGTGGTTTTTCCGGATCCCTGCAGACCGCACATCATGATGATGCTGACGCCGTCGCGTTTGATGGCCAGTGAATGATCCACCGGACCCATCAAATCAATCAACTGCTGATGAACGATCCCGACGATCTGTTCCTCAGGACGCAGCGATTTCAGGACCTTTTCGCCAATCGCCTCTTCCGTCGCCCGCTTAACAAAATCCTGGACGACATCGTACGCAACGTCAGCTTCCAGCAGAGCCGTGCGGACCTGCTGCATGCCGTCGCGGATGTTGCTTTCCGTGATCTTTCCGGTTCCCCGGAAAGCCGAAAAGGCCTTTCCCAGACTTTGTGTGATGTTTTCGAACACGACGAAATCAGAATTCTGAATACGAAAGACGAGGCCGAAACTGCCGAAGTGGAAGAATCGGTATCAGGCGCAAAGCCATTGATGTCATGGGCTTGCGTCGCGACGCTGGCCAATGGTCAACGCGCAGTCCGCTCTGCGCGCAGAACGGGCCGGAAAAATCGAAACGCGGATGATATCGCCAGTGAAACTCGGTGACAAGCCGTTCGTTGCGATTGCCCGTGTTTGGCTCGAATTCAGCCGGCGATCGCTTCGAGCACCTGCGAAAACTCGATTTTTAGCTGTTCCACTGGTTCTAAGCCGACAGACACCCGGATCAATTCGTCCCGAATGCCGATTCCCGCTCGTTGTTCGGCCGTCATAAACCGGTGGGAAGTGGTCGCCGGGTGCGAAATCGTGGTACGGGCGTCCGCCAGAGTCGGCGAGAACGGCATCCCTGACGCCGCCTGCATGAAGCGATTGACGACAGAAAAGCCCTCCCCTGCCAGTTCCAGGGCCAGAATTCCGCCGGTGCCGTCTGGATAAAGCCGACTGGCGATAGCCTGACTCGGGTGCCCGGGAAGCAGCGGGTGGTGGACTTTTTGGACGGCCGGATGCCGCGAAAGTTCACGGGCCAGTTCCAATGTTGTCTGGCAGATCTGTTTCATTCGCAGCGGCAATGTCCTCAGACCTCGCTGGCAAAGCCACGATTCAAAAGGGTTCGGGTTTTGCCCGAAGGTGCTGGAGGTCTCGCTCAATTGTCGGATCAGGGATTTCTTGCCCGCGGCGACTCCCAGCATGACATCGCCGTGGCCATTCAGATATTTCGACGCGCTATGGAAGACAATCGATGCTCCAAGGTTCAAGGGGCGAATCAACTCGGGTGTCGTGAACGTGCTGTCGACGACCAGAGGAATGCTGTCGTTCAAGGAACGGGCAATAGCTTCGATGTCGGCGACTTGCAGCAAGGGATTCGAAACGGTCTCCACAAGGACGAAGCGAGTTTTCTCGGTCACGAGTTCCTTGAGCTGCTCAGGCTGATCCGCATCGAAGCAGGAAATCCTCAGCCCAAACTTTTGCTGCATGCGAGACGCCAGCTGCAACGTCTTTCCATAAAGAGCCCGCGCGAGAATGACGTGATCTCCGGCCGAAGTCAGAGACAGAAAGATGCTGCCCGCAGCGCCCATGCCGGAGGCAAACACAGCTCCGGCTTCTGCGTCTTCCATGATCGCGATCGATTCTGCCAGAGCTGTATGGTTGGGATTGCTGTCGCGAGTGTAAACGTCTCCGGAGGCTTTCCCTTCATACAGGGCCTGCAGCACATCCAGATCCGGGACATCAAAGGCGGTCGTCTGATAAATCGGCGGCGCGCTGGGGCTTGTCACCGATGGGCGAGGATGACCCATTCGAGAAGGGTGTTGATGAGTCATGAGGCTGGCTTTCGGCGTCAAGTTACTATTTCAAAGTGGAGCGTCACGCTTGTTGATACGCTCCTTGACGGATTAAAGCCTTAAACACGTTGAGTCTCCAGTCATTGGCCTGCAGCGTTTCTCTGCGATCATTGAATGCAGGAAATTTGGTTCAACGACTGAGCAGACTGAAAACTTCGATGTTCGCGTTTTGACGCGATCATGATTGAGCAGGCAAATGACAGTGAAATATGCACCATGAAGACGGTAAAAACCCTTGAGTGAACAGAAGAGGTCCAACAGCTCAGCATTATTGTTAGAGATGTTCCTCTGACAGGCGGTTCGGGAACAGTTCCGGTCCAGTCTCGGTATTCAAGCGCAGTGCATGGCCCCGAAGGTCCAATCTCTCAGCCGTTCAAACCTGATGGCTGGATACTCGTGATTGTTTTTGATAGCTCCGTGCCAGCAGAAAGAAAACAATCGCCCATAGGCTGCCGAACAGGACAATGCTTAGTTGAGGAATCGCGGTCAGTACAACAGCCAATATGGCGAACAGCCCACCGATTAGATAGCAGCCGCCCCAAAGATGACCGCCGAGCACCAGAAGAATGACGCTGCTAACGAGGCTCATGATGGCGTACAAATTCGCGTTCGGGCTGCTATCGAGTCTGACCATGATCTCCGTTGCAACATAAGTGAGTATGTAGCCGATCCACAGGCTCCAGATTGTTCGCTCAACCGGGTTCTGCGGCGTCAGGATTCCATCTCGAGCACGCCAGATGACACCCAGCAGCAGTGAGTACTTTCCTGCATTGATCAGTGTTGCCTGAGTCGGCGTCAAAGGCACGAACTGCAGCACTACATGGAATACCAGAACGACAGCGGACACAGCGTACAGTGCGCGACTCCAGCCTTCCAGAAATTCGCTGTTGCGTGAGCTGGCCAATACGCGGCCCAGATATCCCACAAGGTTAATCGATGCCGCGCTGACGGATTCGCCTTTCAGGAAATGTTCGAGGTCTCGCTTAAGTTCATCTGCTGTCGCGTAACGATCAATGGGATTCTTCTCGAGACACTTCAAAATGATCGACTCGAGGTCCGGATGGACGGATCGATTTAAGAGCCGAGGAGGCGCTGGGGCATCGTGGACTACCTGTTGCAATGTGGCCACGGTGGAGTTGGCTCGAAACGGCGGACGGCCTGTCAGCATGCAATACATCACCGCGCCCAGTGAGTAGATGTCAGTCTCGGGGCCAACACTCGCATTTTTGCCGCTGGCCTGTTCCGGCGACATGTACCCGGGAGTTCCGAAAATCTGCCCGTCCGCGGTCAGCTGAGTTTCATTGTCGTCCTGGCTTCGCGATAGCCCAAAGTCTGTGATGTGAGGATTTTTGTTTTCGTCAAGCAGAATATTGGCCGGCTTCAGATCACGATGAATCACTCCTTTTCCGTGGGCAAAGTGAATCGCGTCGACGATTCGAATTGCAAGTTGAGCTGTTGCGGAACTGTCAAACAGTTCGGACTCAATCCTGCGTGCCAAATCGGTTCCCTCAACTAGTGCCATGGCAAACCATGTTTGGCCCTGCAGTGATCCGGGATGATCGACAACGCCGACGTCATAAACGGGAACAATTCCCGGATGATTCAGCCGGGCCGCGGCAGCAGCTTCCCGTCGAAATCGCCGCTCGGCCTCTTCCGACGCAAATGCACCAGCCAGCAGCATCTTGATCGCGACAGTGCGACGCAAAGTTGGGTGACGCGCCTTGAAAACAACACCCATCCCGCCTCGATCAATCTCCTCGAGCAATTCATACTCGCCGACTTTTTGGAGAGGCGTCGTAATGGCCGGGGCTGATCCCGCTGATTGTGAGATTCCTGAAAGAACAGTCCTCTGGAATGCCTCTGAATTCGTTTTCGATCGTTCACGAAACTGCTGGTCTGTGGCAATGAATTCCAGCAGTTCGTGTCGATGTTTAGGGTACCGTGCAGCAAGAGCCTCAGCATCGACCTTGACTCCCGCTTCAACGTCCTGCAGGTATTCGGCAAGGACCTCTTCAAGTTCTCGAAAGAGTTGCGGCTGAGAGTGGTTCGGAGTACTCATGGGACGATTTTTTCCTCGGCCTTTTCACGCAGGGTCGCAAGGCCTCGCTGAAGCAGACCAGCAACGGCGGCCGGTGACTTTCCGAGCGTCTCCGCCACCTGCTTCAAGGGGAGCTGTTGCCAATAGTGCAGCACAATCGCATCTCGTTGAGCATCCGGAAGTTCTTCCACAAGGTCAGCGACATTTCTGGCAACTTCTTCCTGATGCATCACGACAGACGGTGTCTTCAACGGTGAGATCAGAGCGTTGGCAAGAAACAGCGAGGACTGGTCAAGTTGCTGCTGAATGTTGTGTTCTTTAAAGACATCGCGAACCCCACGGTGTTGATCGCGGACGGCATGGGCCACCACACCGGCCAGAATCGTACGGAGCCACGCCATTAGTTCAGCATCGCTGTCGCCTCGAAAATCATCCGCGGCCTGATGAGCCTGAAGCATCGACTGTTGGACGATGTCCGAAGGATCCAGTCGAGCACGTAGGTGTGTTGGCAACTGCGTTCGTGCAAGGAACCGCAGGTAGTTTCGATAACGCTCGAATTGTTGCTCGCTGATTTTCATCAGAGTCGATCCGACGATGGGCAGAAACAGAACTGCCGCGAATAGTAGTCGGATTGACGCTGTTTGGGGATTCCGATGTAAGGTGTTTGTCCAGAGCGTCATATCGTGTTGGAAGTTCATAGCGACAACGCGGTAAGATTTTACGCTGTGACGGTCCTGCGTCGCAGGTTGCGGGCTTCTCGTTGCATAAAGAAGAATGTCGCAAACAGGGACCCGAGGCATACTGCCGCCAGAACAAACAGAAACGTGCTCCATCCGGAATTCTGTGCGATCCCGCCGCCAAAGTAGTAGAACGCCGCCGTTGCCGCAAAACCCATCGCATCAAGGATTGCCACAAGGAATCCGGAATGTGGTCCACCGAAGTCGATCGAAAACACACTGGCGGGAATGTAGTAGCATGGAGACAGACAGAGCCCGAACAGGAACAGCAACATCAGAGACACGAGCATGGCGGTCGTGCCTGTGAGATGCCACTGCGGCAGCGTGGCGAAGACCAGCAGACAGCAGGTCGCTGTCAAAAGTAATCCCGCCATCACCCAGGCCATCGTCTTGCGGTCAAGCCGGTCAAACACGAACCCGCCGATCAAAACGGAGATCAAACTTCCCAGAGGAAACGCCGAGGCCGCTCGGGAAGCTTGTGCCGTGTCGAGCGCTAATGTGTCCTGCAGATACATCGGGACCATGAGCAGAAAATCCCACAGGATTGTGAGTCCCATCAGGCTGCCCGAAATCAACCAGAATCGCAGGCTCGCGAAAAAGTGCGGCAGAGTTTGGAGCAGCGTAAGGCCCTCAAAGGCATGCGGGGCTTTGGCTGCGAGTGTCGGTGTGGTCGTTGCTGGTGCCGCTGAATCGTCATCTGGAATTCCCTCTTCTGGTTTGTCTTTCATGGCGATTGCATAGAACACGGCGATTCCCATTCCCGCTGCGGACGCGATCCACAGCATCCCGCGCCAGGAGATCCACGCAAGCAGCGAACCCAGAACAAACGTGGCTGTCAAAGTGCCGACTCGAGAACTGGTGGAAAGAATTCCCCAGACTCGACCGTACTGTTTCGGTGCCACCCAATTGACAATGATTTTTGTCATCGATGGCCATCCGGCCGCCTGAGCCATCAGAGTCACAAAGAACGTCGCCTGAAACATGATCAGCGATGAAGACATCGCAAAGAGGCCGACATACAGCGATGCCACGAATAAGGCGATCGTAAATGTCCGCTTGCCTCCGAACTTATCGGCCGCCCAGCCACACAGGAATTTTCCCGTGAGTGCTCCACATGTTCCTGCAGCCAGCACCTTACCCCAGCTTTCGAGATCGATTCCCAGCGACGCTTCTTCACGAATCGAAGTCCCGGCGACCGTTGGAATCATGCGAAGCACCATCGACATGGCGTATCCGATGTACATGGTGCCGATCGTTGTGACTTGCTGTCGGCGATAGTTGGTGACACTGGTGTTCATGGAAATGGGTTCTTGGTTCGCAAATCCCGTCGACGGAGCGACGGGTGTACTGTACGCCCGTCGCTCCGCCGACGGGATTACTTGAATTCACACGCTCTACAACGTTCGCTTCGAGTACATCGAACAGTCTGCGGCTGTCACCTCCAGCAGTTGTTTCAGTTGCTGCTCCACAGATTGCAGCAACGCATCAGCCTTCGAGCTGCGATCGCGTTTGGGATTCACCTCAATCGGTTCACCAACCTGAATGATGGCCTTCATTGGCCCGTGAACGGTCTCATCACCGTTCAGGTGTTCGTTGAATCGTTCGACGGTTTCCAGAATCCGCTCGGCGGTTGGCTTTGAAGCGACATACCGAGCCGGATAGAGACTGAGTGATTGAGCGAAGCCTGCGGTTTCCAGATGTTTCCAGCGACGATCGAGTTCTGCCTGAGCCAGGTTGCCATCAATCATGGCTGGCAGGATGGCACGGCGAAGTTCTTTAACTCGCAGTATCACGGCTCCTTCTTTTGCGCTACCCAGCCATTCTTTTTCCAGCGGAGCCAGCAGATGATCAATCAAGCGGGCCAATCGCTGCTCCAGATCGCCGTCAAATGATTGTCCAAGATATTCCTGCTCCTTCAGTGAAAGCAGAGCATTGCCGACTCGATAAATTCGTTCGACCAGACACTGCCCTTCCTGAGTCTTCCACGACAACCGCTTTTCGATGCTGCTGAGCATTGCGCCGGCTGTCGTTTCAATATCGCCCTGATAGACATAACGAATTGCGACGGGAACCGTGAAGACTTTGCGCGGAGTTGAAGATACCTCCGCCGTGGCTTTCTCCAGCTTTGCAGCCGCTGAGCGAGCGATGAACGAGACACCTTCCTGAAGTTCGTTCAGGTGGTCGTTGGCCTGACTGAGTGCTCCCTCGGGAAACAGAACCAGCGGTCGTTGACCTTCGACCAGAATGTCGATGCCTTTCTGGACGGCCTGACGATCAATGCCTTCTCGATAGACGCTGAAAGCGCCCAGTCGTCGCAGCAACCAGGCGAGCAATCGACTGCCTCGAAAAAGATGAGAGCTGGCCATGACAAAGAAGGGTTGCTTCAATTTTCGAGACAGGCTTTGCAGGACAATCGCGTCCGACATGCGGCAATGATTGGGAGCCAGCACGATTCCATGTCCGGACGCCAGCAGCTTTCCAATCGCGTCATCGCCTCGCACTTCGATTTCCGTGATGCCGTGCTTGCGTCTCAGGAAATGCGGCATCAATCGCCCGAGCAAGCGAGGCCACAGTTTTCCTTCGTGTGGCGGAACAAACTGGTACTTTGAGTCAGCGACAAGAACAGATGTCATGACGGCAATTCCTCAACAAACAGGTCAATTGCGACACTTTTGTGCCGCCTCTGTCGAGAAAGAGCCCGCTCCGTTCAAAGCGCAGCGCGGGATTTCAATGTTTTTCAGAAATCGATGAAAACACGGGAAAAACGAGATAGCGCTGGATCATTAAAGCGCACGCTGTGGAGTAAAGAAGGTGCCCGTCGAGCCGTTTAACATTACGGTTTTGGGTTGGGGGCGGGATCACTTGCAGCAGGCAGGTCAGACGACTTTCGAATGCGAATCCAATGGTCCGTCAGCGCGAGATTGTCAGTGACGTTAACGGTCGGCATGTGGCACTTCAGGCATTCGTTGGAGGTGATGGCCGATGTGCACTCAGCGACCTGATGTTTTTCGGGGCCATGACACTGCAGACATTTTTCGATGTAGAACTCTTTGGATTTCTCTGCGGGCTTGTGTGGATCGTGACAAGTCAGGCAGTCCATGCGAAAGGAATGCGGACCTTCTGGAGCGGAGTCCTGTTTAAGAAAGCAGGCACTCATAGCCATACCGACCGGTGCAAAACGAACCAGGACTGATCGTTCTGGCGAAAGCTCCGAGGCCGTTAACTGATCCGCTCTGCGGTGGCATTCGCCGCAGCGATTGATCGACTCCAATGGTGACAATTTCGACCATTTTTCAATTGAGGGTTCCGCGCCTTGTTCCATCTCGGCGATATGCTTTTCTCCGCCGGGGTGACATCTGTCGCACGACACGCCTTTGATGATATCCTGTTGACGAATTCGGCCGTCATCATGAGGCAGTTGTGTCACATGACACCCAAAGCATTCCATTGTTCTCGCATGATCGATCGGCCCACCTAGTGAGCGTATTCCGGGAGAACCTGTCAGATCGGCTCCGGGTGTGGCGCCCAGAACATCCGGAGGAAACCAGGAAACGCTGCCCTCAACCAACTCTGTAGCGCCATCCGGATTGGTCAGAAGGCTGACCGGCGTCATGGCATGCTGGCCTGATCCAAACATCCATTCAATTCGTAATGATTCGGGGTAAGCATCAGAGGTCATCCATAGTTGCTTGTCCCTTTCTTCAAACGAAATCAACGGCCCATTTTCTGCGATCCGAAAGCTTCGCCCGGCAAATCGACTAAGAACTAACGGGTCACTTGCTTCAATCAGCGTTTGAGTATGCGGCGCGTCTTTAAACTCCTCGCAAACATCCTGATGACATGACGCACAACGGTTCATCAGCGGCGGCTGGCGATCGGAGGCATGCACCGCAAACTCAGAGACCGAGGCAGGCTTCTGAACAGACCAGGATTGCAGGCACCAGATTCCGACAAGAGCGAAACCCAGGAACGCAATCAGTCGAATCATTGTGTATCTGCCTGGCATAGTGAAATCCTGAAACTCTGCGTCGAAGGAGGGCTTTGTCAATACCCGAGTGAAGCGAGGATACTTTTGGCTGACGCTGTGAGGCGGTGTCCAGGGAACTCGTTTACCAATTGCTGCAGAACAGCCTCCGTCTCTTTCCTTTGCCCGGACTCCAGCAATATCATCGCCTTTGCATAAAGTGTTTCGGCGTCAATTGCTCCCAGCTTTTGCATCGCCGCCCGATGATCTCCGCTGAGATACAAACGAGTGGCCGTAATGTCCGGCGCCTCATTCTGTGACAGATCTGTGTCTGACCAGTTCAGGACATCCTGAGCGATCATGCTGACGGAATCGGATTGCGGGGTCGTAAGCTGCCATGCATCCAGTCGAAATCGACTGCTTCGCCCGCACAGAATTCGTTCATCATACCCCAGCGAGAGTTGGTTGCTGGCAAATTCCTGTCGCAGCTCTGTATTCGATTCGATCGGTAACATGGACAAAACTTTCAACGCCGCGACCGACATTTTCATGGCGCGAAAGACTCTGGCCAGACGCAGGCTCTCGTAGACGGTGTTCGCGCCGTAGATCACATCCCGTAGATCCGTATGCGTCTGACTTTCTTCACTGGTTGTCTGATAAACCCAGGTTCCACGGTCCACGAAATCTCGTAAGGACAATGTATTCACAATTTGTTGAGTGCAGCCTGGATCACCCGCTTTTCCATAAACAAGGCTTACCGAGTTCAGTGAAAGCGGCTTCCAGATTGTTGGCTCGATCGCTGTGATCAACTTCAAATCTTCTGAGGGAACCACCAGCGTCGTCGTTTTTCGCTCCAGCAGCGGCAGCCACCACCCTCCCCAGCTTTCATCAGTTCTGCGATGGGGAATCTGCCAGTTCTTTGACAAATCTGACGTCAGCAGCACATGAGTTCTTAATCGACCATTTAACAACGCTGTGCGGGGTGTATCGAACGCTTTGACACCGTTTCTGAGATGCCATGACAAGAGCCCGGCTTCACGAATCCCAACGCAATGGGCTGTTCCCGTCAGACTTACAGATTCTAGTGAAGCAGAAAAGGCGTCCGGTGAAAGGCGAGGATCGATTCCCCAGCCGAGGCCGCTGCCACATCCGCTCCACGGCTGCAGAGCCCATGTCGCCAATGCTCCCATCAGAACGGTCAGCACCAATCTCTCCACTCGCGTCCGCAGATCGATGCGTACCTCATTCTTGTTAGACGCTTTTACTTTGTCAGAGACTCTGTCAGACGTTGTACCGCAGAGCTGTGTCCCGAAATAAGCCATCATCATCGCAGCGAGCGGCAGATTATCCGGAGACATTGCGGCAAAGATCTGAGTGCCGGTGAGCACCAGAAAGAAGTTTCCAGCCTGCCCCGGGACTGCTTGCCGGCACGACAGACAGCACAGGAGTAACCAGGCGACGCATTCGATTCGCAGCGGACTATTCCACCACGGATCCCAGCCTGCCAGGCTCAGGATTGCAGAGGATTCTGCAGTCTGGGGAAACGTTGTTGTCCAGGAATTCGGCAACGTTGCCAATCCGGCGGGAGTCAGGCAGGTGGCCACCAGCAGCATTGTGATGCAAAAAACCTTTGCGACTGGTCGCCTGATGGAAAGAGCCAGTGTTGGCCCAGCAATCAGAATCCCCGTTATGCTGCGTGAACCAAGGTTGGACCAGCAGCACATCAGGATCAGCAGCCCAACCAACGCACTGCGGCTGGTAGCACGGAACACAGCTTTCGTCAAAGTCAGAGCCAGCAGAACGCCAATCGTATCGAAGCACAACGGGGACGGTTCCCATGCCTGTCTGGCGCAGAGGAGTGATGTTGCAATAAGAACTCCGGCGACCGCACTCCGGTGGACAGTCTGCTGAATCAGCAATCGTGCCGCAAACAAGGCGGCAAATATCTTGAGGCACATCAGCGACAAGACACCACCGTTGTCGACCAGCAGGTAGAAAAGCAAACCACTCGCCCAGTCTGCTTCTGCTCGAATCGATCCGGCCAGAAGTTTGCTGGTAGGAAACAGGCTGCCGGCGGCCGCTTCACGTCCCTTGCTGAGTTCCCACCAATAGTCGCTGCAGGAAATTGGATGCAGTGAAGCCAGTAATGCACTTGCGACTATGCACAGAAGGATCAGCTTCGCGAAAGTTGAGTGGCCAACCTGCGTGGTGTGAGTCGGCTTCATTCTTTCGATCTGCTCAGATTCGCGGACGAATTGGTGAGATGTGACGGCACATTTTCTGAAGCGTGCAGCACTACAGCACGGGCCGCTCAAGACTTCTGGACGTTTTGCACTGAACTTAAGTTTACGTGGCCGAAGATCTCTGTGCAACAGCCGAACACTGGCAGTCGAAGGATGTTGAGGCGGATGATGGCGCAAGAGATCGAATTGGCTGCGGGCTACGGATTTCACACGGGAGTGGCTACCATTCGGGCACCTTTCCAGATCACAGAATCCTGCTTGCTGGTTTTCCTAATTCATGGCTTTGCTCGCTTTTCAAGATAGCCACATGTCGCCGCTAAAGCTCCTGTCTTTACTGTTCCGTAGTTACATCGGGGGGATGTCCATGCTGGCGGTTCTGCTTGGTTGCCTCCTGATTTGTTGTCCCACCCTCGCACAAGATGCCAAGCCCCATTTCACCGACGTCACAGGTGACATGAAACTTGATTTCCAAAACTACTCCCCGCTGACGCCCGAGCGACATTTGCACCTGTTCATGGGATCTGGTCTGGCGTGGATTGATCATGATCGCGACGACTGGCCCGATCTCTATTTTTGTCAGGGCGCGGCATTCCCGACGGTGAAGACGGAACAGCCGGAACATAGCGATCAGCTCTTTCGAAATCGAAATGGTGTCTTTGAAAACATCACAGCACTGGCAGGCCTGTGGAATTTCGATTACTCCATGGGAACAGCCGTCGGCGACTACGACAATGATGGGTTTCAGGATCTGTACGTATCCAGCTATGGCCCCAATCATCTCTACAAGAATAACGGGGACGGAACGTGGTCGGAAATTGCGGATCAGCCGATACTGAACGACGAGCGATTTGGAGCGAGCTGCACCTGGGCCGATGTGGATGCCGACGGTGATCTGGATCTCTACGTCGCCAGTTATCTGCAACTACCACCTGATGATTATCCGTTATGCAGCCACGAAGAAGGCGGCAAAAGATATCCGGGCGGCTGTCACCCTCGCTTTCAAAAGCACGAGTACGACATCCTGTATCGTAACAATGGCGACGGGGCATTTACGGACATCTCTCAGGAGGCAGGTCTGATGTCCGAAACCCCCAGAGCTGGCCTCGGCGTCTTTGTCTTTGACCCGGATGACGATCGTGATCTGGACTTCTACATTGCGAACGATACCGTCCATAACCAGCTCTGGGTCAACTCCGGCCGCGGTACGTTTGTGGACGACGCTCTGGTGACGGGTGTTGCCGTCAATGGCTTTGGCGTCGCCGAAGCCGGTATGGGTGTCAACGGAGGTGACATCGACGGTGACGGACGAATCGATTTGTTCGTCACGAATTATTTCAACGAGACAAATACGCTGTATCGAAATGATGGAGTGGCTTTCACCGACGTCACTGCGGAATATGGCCTTGGTGCTCCCAGTAAACAGCGACTTGGATTCGGGACTTCATTCATCGACGTCAACAATGACGGGTGGCTCGATATCTTCGTGGCGAATGGACATGTCCAGTCTTATCCACCGGAGTTGGAACGCCATACTCCTTTCGCACAACTTCCGCAGCTTTTTTTGAACAGGAATGGTCAACGGTTTGAGGAGATTTCGCTGAAGGCGGGATCGTATTTTTTGAAGAAAGTCGTCGGCCGTTCCTCCGGGATGGCGGATTTTGATCGTGACGGGAGATCAGATCTTGCGGTTCAGCATTTGAATGAATCGGCCGCCATTTTGCGTAACGACACCGAGTCCAATAATCACTCGGTGACCATCGAGTTGATCGGCACGCAAAGTGACCGGGAAGCGATTGGTGCTTTCATGGAGGCAAAACTTGGTGATCGCCGCATCGTACGGCTTTGCAACGGCAGCGTAAGTTATCTGGCCAGCGACGAACGGCGTACACAGATTGGTATCGGAGAGCAGACGGTCCTGGACAGCGTTACTGTGCGATGGCCAAGTGGCCTGACGGAGTCCTGGCGATCTCTGGGAACCCAGGGCGTCCATAAGCTTATTGAAGGACGCGGCCATGCAAGATGAAGCACCAGTGAGCGAGAAGGCAAACTCGCCTTCGCGAACGAGCAAGTCTTGGCTGCTGGCTGTCGTCATTGTCGTGGTGTCGATGGTTGCCTTGCTCTTCTATGTTCGAAAAAGTTACCTGACTCCCGATTTCATGCAGCAGGCTTCGTCGGCTTTGAAGCGTGGAGATGAGGCCGCTGCGGTCTCCGCATTGCGATCAGAAATCCAACGCAATCCGGACTCGACGGCCGCAAAATTGCGACTTGCGAAACTTTTGCAGGACTCCAGTCCGGATGAAGCCATTGAGTACCTGCAACAGATTCCGGTTTCGGACCCGCAGCGATCGAATGCGGTCCAGCAAATTGCTGTGCTCTGTATACTTCACAACAAGACTTCAGAAGCAGAAACAGCCCTGCTGGAGTTGATGGAAAAAAGTCCCGGCAGTCTTGGCCCTCAACTGTCACTGGCGGAATTGCATTATCAGAATCAGAAGCCCGAGGCGGCACTTCCCTTTGCCGAAAAAGCCGCCAGTATTGCGCCGGACAGAGCACAGACATTTCTGCTGCTGGCGGAGATTCATGATGAGATGCTGCATCCGGAGAAAATGATTGAGCCACTGCAGCAGGCGATTCGTCTGGAGCCTGATTTCTATGAAGCTCATCTGAATCTGGCTTACGCTTACAATAAGACCGGGCAGCCAGCAATGGCGGAAGAGCAGGCTCGATGGTGTCTTCGGATTAATCCACGGGAAGTTGCGGCTTTGCGGATTCTGGCATTGGCGGCCAGAGACCAGGGAGATTTCGAGGCCGCTAAACAGCATCTGAAGACAGCTTCGCAGATTGAACCCTTGAATCTGGATTGCAGGATTCTCGAGGCGGATCTGCTGTTGTTTGAGCGGAAGCCGCAGGAAGCTTATGAGCGACTCCGGGAGCTTTATGACGCACACCAACAGACCGTCCGTTATCTGGGTGCGTTAGCTCGAGCGGCCGCGTCGGCAGGGAAACGCGAGGAAGCCCGGGAGTTGCATCGACGAGTTGCGGAACTGCTCAAGCAGGCCCAGTAGTTTCCGTCAGTTCTCTGAATCAATCTCTGGCTGCAGGACTGACGGATCCTTCTCGTTCCGAATGCGGATCCAGTGATCGTGGAAGGAGGCGACACCTTCCAGGCTGATGGGCGGCATATGGCATTCAATGCAGTTGTTTGAACTCTTTGGGCACGCCGCCACTGTCTGAGTCTGATGACAATCCATGCATAGCCGCTCGTAGCGCGTTGTGTCTTTGGACACCTTTTCATGTGGATCGTGACAGGTGGTGCAACGCATGGCTCCATCGGATTTCTGGAAGCACAGACTTTGCATGAGCCCGGCAGGCTGAAATCGAGGCAGAATTTTGGATTCTCGCACAAGTTCGGACTTCTTGATCGATTCGGGCAATCGATGGCATCGGCCGCAGGTTCGAAGTTCGGACATGGCATCAGGCCAACTCTTCGCTGCAGAGAAGTCAGCATCTTCCTCGCCTGCTGTTCTGATCTCCACGTGGTGACTGGCCGCTCCGTGGCAGCTCTCGCAACCGACATGAGGAATCAGTTCCCGAATAGCTCCGTTCTCAACTCGGCCGCTGGTTGTGTGGCATTCGATGCATTGCGTCAATTTGCGACCGGATAACACCCGGCCAAAATGTTCCGCGTCCTCGACTGGTTCTCCGAGATAAGCATGCCCTACGGTCAGGTCCAATCCGGACTTTTGTGCGTAGTGGGTGACTCGATGTTCCAGGCCGATGGTGCTTCCATCTCGGTGAGGCAGAAGAGTCAGAAATGTGACACCATGGGTTCCGGATCCAAGAGCATAGCTCAACGGGAAGAGCTCATCGCCAAATTTTGCGGGCAGCGAAGTTGCTAATCCTTCGGAATCGAAATGGTAGCGAAACTGGCTCTTGCGAAGTGGATCATCGAATGTGACCCCATTCAGGCCCTTTGCGAATTCTGAATCCGTCGTTGCGTGGAATGTGTGGGCATGACCACTGGTCGAGTAGAGTTCGGAGATCTCAGCGTGACAACTTCGACACGAAGTCGTTCCCACGAAGGAAGGGCTTGATTTCGAAGTCGATCGACGGTTCGAAGAGTTCTGAAATTCAGACGGTGAGTGATCTGCCGCCTGCCGCAGCCACCAGGCCCCAAACGCGATTGCCCCGATCAGCAGCGTGGCGACGATGAGCTTCCTCATTTCAGGCTCCTACAAAAGAAAACGGCACGCTCAGCTTGAGAGCTGAGCGTGCCGAACAGATTTACACTGGTTTACACGGTCTGTAAACAGATCTCGTGAAAACTACCATTCACCCTGAATTTCGCCACCGGCTCGGGAGTGAGCAGCGTTGTACGCATTCGAATCAACATTGTCGGACACAAACTTCACCGAACCATCAGCCAGCAGCACCTGAACGCCGCCAATATGCTGACTGGATGCAGGTCGGAAACCCTGATGAATGGCTTCATCGTTCTCGCCATTCCAAGAAGCCTGATCGGCACGGTTATCATTAGGACCGCCGTCGCCGGTTCTAGGTGAAGTCGCACCAACCTGCAGGTTCCCCCCCGGATTTCCACCACTGGCTTCAAATCCACCAGACATGCTGCCCAATGTACCGCCGCGGCCAAGTGTTCCCGTAATTTCACAGGCGCCTTCCACCATCCAGCGATAGCATCGACCATTTCCATCAAGACCGAAACCCCCACCACCTCTGATGGCAGTCCGGCGAGCTCGGAAGATTTCTCCAACAGCAATTGTGTTGCTTGTCCCGTCCTTGATGTCTGTCAGCGTGACCTTCATCGGGCCGACGTTGCCATTCATTTGGAACACGGCTGCGAGCCTCTCATAGGTGATCGTTCCTGAACCTTGCCCATAGGGCAACTGGCACTGAGCACTTGAAGAAACGGCCGCCCCGTAGTTCGTGCCTGCGTGGGCACCGATGATCACTGGAGTGCTGTCAGATGGGCAAATATAACCGGCGATCGGTTTGTTCGAAATATTTCCCCATACAGCCTGAGACCCTGTGCAAGCAGGATTGGAATGAACGCGTGAAAAATCAAGTTGATTGTACATCGTTGACTGTTCAACGAACGGCAGAATCATTACGCGCCAGCTAAAGCCGCCAGTGTTGTCCCAAGGAGTACCACCCGGACAGTCAACGCCATTCGCCCAAGTCTTCAATGGGGGCAAACAGCTATGGGTGTCGTGATAGTTGTGCAAGGCGATACCAATCTGCTTCAGATTGTTCTTGCACTGTGTTCGGCGAGCTGCCTCACGAGCCTGCTGAACTGCAGGCAGCAGCAATGCGATGAGGATCGCGATGATCGCGATCACAACCAGCAGCTCGATCAGGGTGAACCCCGACCAGCTAATGGCACGCTTTCCTGATTTCTTAGACGCAAAATTCATGAACTACCCCTTGTTAAAAAAGTGTGTAGAGAACAGGTCCATACTAGTAAGCATGAACTATCGAACGCACTGACGGTACAAATTGAACCTAAAAAAGGCAATATTTTTTGAAAAATGTTCGTTTTTTGATCAGATGCTCAGGTATCAAGCTGCCAGTATAGGTGGCGTGTTCACCACAAATATGGCGGAATTTCGATGATGTTTGCAGCTCCCGCCCGAGTGTCGTGTCTCTCAGCATTATTGGATTCTCCAGCGGTGAGTTTTGTTCAGTTTAACCCGTGGTCGCCGAGCGGTCTGTTGATGTCGCCGCACACTACGCGTTTGCGTTTAACGGCAAGCCGCCGGCGGAGGCGAAATGGGGGCGACGACGCCTTCGGCGCATTATTTGAAAATGCGACTAGCTGTAGGGTGTGACCAGTTCGCGGCAGCGAACACAGGCACACAAAAATGGCAGCAAAATGGTGTGCCCGCGCTCCGCTTGTCACACCCGACAAGGCACTCAGATTCAATAAATGTGTTGCCCTCGGGCGACGACGCATGCGGTTTGCCGTTAAACGATATAAATCAACACGCTACAGGCCAGAGCAATCCCGGCCTTGCGGCGAAGGGTTCAACTTGGGGGCGACAATTGCACCGGGAGGCTGTTGAAAAGGTGTCTGGAACTCCTCGTGTGAGCCGCCATCAGCGGGCTGAAATTTCGCCGCTTGCCCAAAGCGTCAATTCTGCTCGTGCCAGCAATAAAGGGCTTCAGGAGAGATTGTTACGCAAATGCGAAGGGGTTTGGCTTTTCGTGGCAGACTCAGAGAAGTGATAGTTGAAAACTTGCTGCGTGTTGATGACAATCTGAGTAGTAGGCCAAGGTTTTCGTGATTTCGTTTAACGGCAAGCCGCAGGCGGAGGCGAATTCAGGCAACGACGCCTGCGGCTTGCCGTTAAACGGTCAGATCAACACGCTGCCAGCGTCCATCGTCTGATTTTGCAACGTCGCTATTTCAAGGTTCGGCAGAACACTAGACTTGTTCTTGTCTATATTTCTTTACTGTTCTCACCCACAAAAAGGCTTCCCATGCGTCTCGTGAAAACCACATTCTGTTCATTGGTTCTGTCTGGTATCGTGTCAGGGGTTGTTGGCTGTGGTGGCACAACAGATCCTGCTGCAGGCATTGAACCGGAAAAAATGGCTCCCGCTGCAGAGAAGCTGGGAGACAATCCAGACTATGCAAAGCAGTTTGGCGGCGGAAAGAAGTAGTCAATGTTGTCTCAGTACAAGCTCGCTTTGGAACGACTCAAGTAGCTTGCGATCCGAGTTGTTTGAGTGGGCTCATTTGATGGCATGAAGGCTCAACGTCTTTCCTCCTCTGCGATTTGCAGAGGAGGATTTTTTTTGACTGAATGTCTGGTCGGCAACGAAGAGGTCCGTTGGTCGTATGTCTTGCGATGTTGTTGAACTATGGAACGGGCTCGAAATAGTCTCTGTGAATGGTGTGCCTGCGTTCGCCAGGGCGAACTTGTCACACCCTACAGTTTGCAACATTTTTCTGTAGGGTGTGACAAGTGAGCGTCAGCGAACGCAGGCACACCGTTGAACGCGACAATTGATTCAAGCCGGAACTTATTTCGGGACAGTTCCTTAGTTGACCAGTCCCTGCCGTCCCTGAATGACGGTGTATGATTTCCCCGAGGCGATTGGACCAAGATCCTGAATGGCTCCACCGGGCCAGTGAATTCGCAGGCGGTCGATGGTCTTGTCAGCTCCGAGCCCAAGTGTGATCACGCTGGATTTGGATGACAGATATCCTGCATTGCGAGTCATGATATGCGTGGTCTTTCCGGAAGCCGTTTCCACTTCGATGAGGGTTCCCTCCGCAGAACGACAGCTTTGCGTGCCAATGAGATGCAATTGAATTCGGTTTCCAACTGCAAGTGAGTTATTCAGCAACAAGGCTGCGGGCGTATCGATCAGGCTTACCACAAGATCATCGAGGCCATCGTCGTTCAGGTCCACTTGACAGGCTCCGCGAGCGTGCCAAGGTGCATCAAACCAGCGACCGGCATCGCGGGCCTCTTCAAAACCTTCAGAGCAACCTCGCAGTAAGCTCGATTGCTGAGCCCAGTCTTCTGACGGCATCTGTGTCACGTGACCGTTGGCCACAAACAGATCGATGAAGCGATCGCAATCGGCATCAATGGGAATTGCTGACCAGCCAACACGTGAACGGCTGGTGCGATCCATGATCGTTCCCTGAGTCGTATCGACGAAAGTCAGATTGCTGACCTGATGAAACAGAGCGTTTGATTCGTGCGAAAAATTTGTGGTCAGCAGATCAAGCAGTCCATTGCGATCGAAATCCGCACAGGCGACGCCCATTGAGCCCATTGTTTCGCCCTGGCCATTGAATGCAACACCGCTGGTGAGTGCAATCTCTTCATACTTCCAAGGAGATGTCTGCCGAAATAAGAGATTCCGATCTCCGTCATTCGCGACGAAGATTTCTACCGTGCCGTTTCCATCGAAATCTGCCGCGACGACGCCCATGCCATATTCTTTGTAGGCCGCGATTCCCGAGGACTCTGATCGATCCGCAAACTCTCCATTTCCCTGGTTCTCGAACAGCAAATCTGTGACAGCTCGATAAGAGTGAGGATTGCAATGTATACGCACACCACCGGACTCGCAGACTGGCGTGGGAAGGCTACGAGGCGTGTCAGCATAACAGGCAATATAAAGGTCCAGATCACCATCGGCGTCCAGATCACTCCAGCAGCCCGTGGCGCACCACTTGTCCCCTGCCAATTCTCTAAGGCTCGAGGCTTCTTCGAAAGTTCCGTCACCCTGATTGAGATACAATGCAGACATCTGATAGCCCGTGACGAGCATGTCATCGAAGCCGTCGTTATTGACGTCAGCTACTGCACAGCCATGGCCGTAGCCGGTCCACTCAATGCCCGAAGCAGAAGTGACCGCTGAGTACCGGAGATTTTTTTCACTGCGATACAGCTCGATGCGGGACGTACGATTGGATGGCCATTCAGCAGGATTGCCACCATCGACAAACACCAGATCGAAATCTGTGTCGCTGTCAAAGTCGATCGCCCCAACACCTCCTCCGAGTGTCTCTGCGAGATGAAACTGTTGCTCCGGTCCATTGTCGTACGAAAACGTGACACCGGAACCGGTTGCTTCTTCAAATCGAATGCCGGAAGCCGACAATTGCTGGTCTGCTTCAGAAACGTATGTGGGCAGAGCTGCTGGTCGAATATCAAACTCTTTCAGTAGTCGGCGGTCAGCCTGCCATGAAAGAGAACGCTCATGGACTCCGCCCAGAAAGAATCCCAGAGCCGTCATTGCGGCAAAGCAGATCGTCAGAAGTAGAGAGCGACGGTTCAGCATGGGTTGGAAATCTAACGGCCTGCGACAGCGGAGACGAGTCCAGCAACATCTTCAGCTCCGACCTCGCTGCACATTTCCGCGAGAGGCAGGAGTTCTGATTTGTCCGAAATCTGTTGAATGTTCAGAGAAGCCTGCACGATACGGATCACCGTTTCGAGTTGTTTCACCTGCACGGCTTCTTCTTCGGTCTTCCTGAGTCGTCTGAGAATCTCACAATATCGAGACCGAAACGACTTATTCAGCGGTCGCTCACGAACCGCCTTTTGCAAGGCGATTTCTGCATCGTCCCATTTCTCCTGTTCGACAAAAATCAAACCCTTTGCGTACCAGAACTCGGCTCGCATAGAGGCAGGTTCAGAGTCTGGCAAAAGTCCCTGGGCCGCCGAAAGATTTCTGTCCGTGGCGTAAGCAACCGCCTGAAGAATTGCGACACGCGGATGCTGGCAGTGCGCATCCAGAAGCTGGATACACTCTCGATATCTTCCCATCGCGAGAAAGCATCGTGCCAGACCAAGGCGAGACTCGACATCGTTCGAGTCAGCAGCAAGGCTGGCTCTGAGCCACTCCTCTGCTGATGAGGCTCCTCGACTATCGATCGAGGCCAGTCCAAGAAACAGAACAACGAGATCATTCGGAGGAGTTCCAGACTTCGACCACTGGATTAGCCGTGTCTGCATTTCTTCAGCATCAAGCTGCAGGCCCGGCAATGTGGCATATTGTTGTTGCAATAAAGCATTCTTTGGAGATCGCCGCACTCCTTCCGAAAACAGCTCATTCGCGACGCGAAACAGACTCCTGGACAAGGCGATCCGGCCCGCGTCAGCAAGTTGCTTTTCCGTAAGCTCCTTACGATTCTGATCGCCAAGAGTCAGCGCCAGTTCAATTTCAGGACGTCGCAATGGCTCCGCAAGTTTACTCAGAATCTCTTTGGCACGAGCGGACTCCGGGTTTCGCCCCAGAGCCTCCCTTGCTGTCTGCTCGGCAACAGCCAAATTCGTGTCATTCCATGCGACCGACGCTTCGTACTCCAGATCTTCAACAGTTGGTCGGTTAAAGGTCTGCAACATAAAACCGGCGATCATGAAAAGCAGGGAAAGGATGACGGTTTTCATGACTTCAATGTCTGATTCAAGACGAAGTATCAGGCCCTAAAGACGCGGACTTTGCAAAGATGCAATCAGATTCCCATACTCGACAGGCCATCGGTAATTCGTTCCAGCAGACCTCCGACATGAGGATGCCGCGCTTCGAATTCAATCAGAGTTGTTCGGAGTCTTTCCGCGAGAGTGTCGCTGGATTCCTCAACAGCGGCCCCGGTCGCGTTGGGCTCCAGCAGTCGTTGAATGTCGCTGGTGACGATTTGCAGCATCGCCTGAGTTTCCTTGTCGATCTCACCAGCACTGGCAAGTTGCGTGTGCAGGGTCATCAATGTGTTTCGCAGGTCTTCGTGATTCATCGAGTAGGCTCCGGACAACATGTCAGTTGTGATCTCAGTATTCCCCGTAGATCTTACCCAGGATTGCTTCAACAACCTACTCAATACCGAATCATAAGGTTGATCGGGTGCAGTCGGCGATTTCGGTAGGTCCTTTCTGCCAGACTCAACTCTACCCACATTTTCTCAGGACATCTTCAACCCCAAAGGGGTTCTACAACAAAGCCTGGGGTCGCCGTAAAAACGGCGCACCCCGGGAAAGTGAGGCATGCGATTTGAACCTCAAGGAGGTTCCACAATTCGCTGCTGAATGATTTCCGTGCTGTGGAACCCCATCGGGGTTCTGGACATTCGCCGGTCTGGTACCTGGGGTGCGCCGCAAGGCGGCGACCCCAGGCTTTGTTGTAGAACCCGTACCGGGTTGACTCGCAGGATTCCTCGCGTCGGATTCTTCAAGGTTGCAACCACCACTCGCAACCATCCGCGACTATACCCAGGTCGATCATTATTCCGACGAATGTGGATTAGTCCTGAGCTGCCTCAGAAAACTTTTCAACAGCAGGCTCTGAAATCGATAAGGGTTCGAAACCATTGCAATCTTTCGTTGCGGCCGAGTTCCCGCCAGAGATCGGTAGACGCGGCGATTGCTGCTATCCAGTCTCTGTGCCATCGCGGGCACCATGCTGATTCCGTGATTCAGAGAAACCAATTCCTGAACGGTCGCCAGTTGACTTGTGCGTTCAACTGAAACCGGATGAAAAGATTTTTGCCGACAGAAAGACACGATGTTGTCCGACAAACAATGCGCTTCGCCCAACAGCACGAAGGGCAACGATTCGATATCGGTCAGACGAATCTGTTTCTTTGCAGTGAGCGGATGATCGACGGACATCAGCAGTAATAACTCTTCCTCAAAGAGTTCTTCAATCTCAAGATACTGTGCTTCAATTGGCAGAGAAAGAATTGCAACGTCGACGGCTCCGTCCGTCAGTGCGCGAATCAGATTGTCGGTCGTATCTTCCTGAACGATCACGGTCGCTTTTGGATAAGCCTTTCCAAAACTCTGCAAGACCTGAGGCAGAAAATAGGGAGCAATCGTGGGAATTGCAGCCACACGAATTCGGCCTGTTTGACCATCGTCCGTGATCTCTGCTTTCGTGTCTTCGATCAGAGTCAGGATCTGCTTCGCTCGTGACTGCAGCAGATCGCCCGCTTCCGTCAGCACAAGCTTGCGTGTCTGGCGCTCGAACATCGGCTGCTCAAGTTCCTCCTCCAGCTTTTGGATGGAGCGACTCAGTGCTGGCTGAGAAATTCGCAGGTCTTCAGCCGCTCGCGTGAAATTTCCGTGCTCTGCAATCTTCAGAAAATACCGCAATTGATCAAGTTCCATGAAATCCGTCCTCTCGCAAAACGACCCTGAATTGCTCGGAATATAGAGGCTGTTTAACTATGCATCAAATGCATGGAGTATATCCAAAGAATGCATTGGGATAATCGCGCGTTTGCTTCTATGGTGTGGGTGTCGCTCAGATAGCCTGCGTTGCAGGCCTGAAGTTTTCACCCTGATCTCAGGAGTCACCATGACCAGAACAGCTCAATTCGCTCGCGGCATCACAAGCTGCACGGTGCTGTGCATCGCTGCATCCGTTTTTGCGCAGGATCGCCCTAATTCTACGAAAGACAGTAGACCAGTACCCGGAGGAAAGAACATGGAGAATATCAGTCAATGTCCCGTTATCGGCGGGACTCTCAAAGATCCATCCAATCGAAATACGGCCGCTGGAGCCATGGCGAATCGAGACTGGTGGCCGAACCAGTTGAATCTACAGATCCTTCATCAAAATTCGCCGATGGGCAATCCGCTGGGAGAAGACTTCAACTACGCCGCGGAATTCCAGACCCTCGATTTGGCCGCCGTGAAGAAAGACATCAAAGAGCTGATGACGACGTCTCAGGACTGGTGGCCTGCTGACTATGGGCATTACGGTCCGTTCTTCATCCGCATGGCCTGGCATAGTGCCGGAACCTATCGAGTCTCTGACGGTCGCGGCGGCGCGAGCTATGGAACTCAGCGTTTCGCTCCTTTGAATAGTTGGCCCGACAACGCCAACCTGGATAAGGCTCGTCGGTTGCTCTGGCCAATCAAACAGAAGTACGGCCGAAAACTTTCGTGGGCCGACCTGATGGTGCTCACCGGAAACTGCGCTCTCGAATCGATGAGCTTCAAGACCTTTGGATTCGCCGGTGGCCGTGCCGATGTGTGGGAGCCACAGGAAGATATTTATTGGGGCCCGGAAAGTGAGTGGCTCGGTGATAAGCGTTATAGTGGAGACAGAGATCTGGAGAATCCTCTGGCGGCTGTGCAGATGGGTTTGATCTACGTCAATCCGGAAGGCCCGAATGGAAAACCGGATCCGCTGGCTTCTGCCAAAGATATCCGAGTCACTTTCGCACGGATGGCAATGAATGATGAAGAGACCGTGGCTCTGATCGCGGGCGGCCATACTTTTGGAAAAGCTCACGGAGCCGCCAGTGCCGAGAATGTGGGTCCAGAACCTGAGGCTGCCGGTATCGAAGAACAGGGCCTCGGCTGGAAGAACAAATTTGGCAAAGGTAATGCGGGCGATATGATCACCAGCGGCCTTGAAGGCGCTTGGAGCATTACTCCAACACAGTGGTCCAACAGCTATTTCGACAACCTGTTTGGTTACGAATGGGAGCTGGTCAAGAGTCCGGCCGGAGCCTGGCAGTGGACTCCGAAAGAGGCTTCAGCTCAGGGAACCGTCCCGGACGCTCATGATGACTCGAAGAAGCACGCTCCAATGATGTTCACGACAGACATGGCTTTACGAATGGATCCGGAGTATGGAAAGATCTCAAAACGCTTTCATGAGAATCCGGAACAGTTCGCCGACGCTTTCGGGAAAGCGTGGTACAAGTTGACGCACCGAGACATGGGCCCGGTGACTCGTTGCCTTGGCCCGGAAGTTCCCGAGCCGCAGCTGTGGCAGGATCCGGTTCCGGCCGTGGATCATGAACTCATCGACGAACAGGACATCGCTGCCTTGAAGAGCAAACTCCTGGCTTCCGGGTTGTCTGTGTCCGACCTTGTGTCAACGGCCTGGGCATCGGCGTCGACGTTCCGCGGCACGGATAAGCGAGGTGGAGCCAACGGGGCAAGAATTCGACTTGCTCCGCAGAAAGATTGGGAAGTCAACAAGCCAGCACAGCTGGCGAAGGTGCTGCCAGTGCTGGAAAAGATCCAGCAGGAGTTTAACTCAACGCAGACCGAGGGAAAGAAAGTCTCGCTGGCCGATCTGATCGTGCTGGGTGGTAATGCTGGTGTTGAACAGGCAGCGAAGAAGGCTGGGCATGAAGTTGTCGTTCCGTTCTCACCGGGTCGCACTGACGCGACACAGGAGCAGACAGATGTCGCTTCTTTTGCCGTGCTGGAACCAGCCACTGACGGGTTTCGCAACTACTTTGGACATACTCAAGATCGTCCAGCCGAGGAGTTGCTGATTGATCGAGCTCACCGGCTGACGTTGTCGGCGCCAGAGATGACTGTGCTTGTCGGAGGCCTGCGAGTGCTCAACACGAACGTCGGGTTTCCTCAATTGGGCGTGCTGACGAAGCAGCCTGAAGCGTTGACCAACGACTTCTTCGTGAATCTGCTCGACATGAGCACCGAGTGGCAGAAGTCGGCAGTTTGCGATCACTTCTTTGAAGGGCGAGATCGTAAGACGGGTGAAGTTCGCTGGCTGGGCAGTCGAGTGGATCTAGTGTTCGGTTCCAACTCGCAACTGCGAGCACTCGCGGAGGTCTATGCCAGCGAAGACGCGGAGCAAAAATTTGTGAATGACTTTGTGGCCGCGTGGACCAAAGTCATGAACCTCGATCGCTTCGATCTTGAACCCGCTGTGCGCGGCGGAGCAAAGGCCGTGGCTTCTCGTTAAGGTCGATGACTGAGGTGATCGTTACGACAGACCGCTGGACTTCCAGGGTTGAGCGGTCTTCTATCCGCAAAACGAGACTGTCGTTCTGATCGCCCACAACATTTGTGAGAGTATGGAATTGCGTTTGGAACCGGCGCTATTTGGCACCGCGTTTTGGAAGAGAAACAAGGACAGCCCACTTCGGTCAGTAACGAGCAACTTACAGTCGAGTCGGCAGATAAACCATCATGTCTCCAGTTGCTCTTTTTGCATCTGAATTCAATTGCGTTGTCAGGTAACAAAATCACCCCATGCGTTGAAGCAATAACCGGGTGTTTCATCGTGGAAGAGGCCTGACGTTTTCTGGTTCGGACGACATCTGCTAAGCGAATCTTGGAGGTTGGTGGGCAACGGAGAGCGTGTGCCGGAAATGTACTGCATTAACTGGTCAGGGCTTTGGATCCTTTCAAAATGATCCTTCCGGGTGATATCCCCCACTAATTTTCCCGCGGTTGCGGTATGCAGGCCGTTACCGAAAAATGGCATTTGACGTTGGTGCCCGGCAAAGATGGTCGGCGGATCAGAAACGAGGCGAAGACAACGGGTAGACCAAACCTTGCAAACTATGTTACATCATGTCGACTACCAGGGTAGGCCATATTCCCATTCGAGTTCTCAAATGCCACGGGCCCCACTTCCACCATGCGAAGAATCGCGTCTGCGTACGCTGAATGAATGTTAAGTTCTGGACACTGAGCCCGAAGATGTATTCGACGATATCACTTCGCTGGCAGCTCAACTGTGCGAATCTTCAATGGCTTTCGTCAGTCTTGTAGATACCGCGCGACTGTGGTTCAAGTCTGCTTTCGGTTCCGGCGTGAGAGACGTCGACCGCGAAGTCGGATTTTGTTCGCACACTATTCTTCGCAGAGAGCCTTTCATTGTCACTGATGCTCTGACGGATCCTCGAACCTGCGACAATGTGATGGTCCTTGGTCCGCCATATCTTCGATTCTATGCTGGTATTCCTCTGATCATGTCCGACGGGCACGCTATGGGGACTTTATGCGTGCTTGACACAATTCCTCGAGAATTTACTTCGCGGCAACTGTCAAACCTGAAGACCCTCGCAGGACAAGTGATAACTCAACTTGAGTTGCGTCGCGCGAACTGGCAGATCGCCCAAAGTCATTCAGACGCATTAGCAATGGCATCGCGTCTGGAGAGAATAACGTCACAGATTCCGGGATTTGTCTATCAGTTTGAGTTACGGCCTGATGGCACATACTGCTTACCCTATGCCAGCGACAAAATTCAACACATTTATCAGTTGTCTCCAGAGGATGTCCGGTTGGATGCCTCTGCAATATTTGCGGCAATTCATCCGGATGATATCGGCCGCGTTACGGAGTCTATGTGGACTTCGACAGCAACGTTGTCACATTGGCAACAGGAATTTCGTGTGCTAGCGGCGGACGGCAAAGTTCGCTGGCTAAGCAGCCGAGCAAATCCAAGCCTTCGCTCTGATGGTACGGTCCTGTGGAATGGGTTTACTTCGGATATAACGGAGCAGCGTCTGGAACAGGAAAGGCCGATGCAAATCCGAACGCAGATGAATGCTGTCGTTCAGGCATCAACGCACGTCAGTATTATTGCGACGGACTTACAGGGATTCATTACTGTCTGGAACGCAGGTGCTGAGAGAATGACCGGCTATTCAGCCGGTGAAATGATCGGAGTGCAGACTTCCCGGATTCTGCATCTGGATTCAGAGATTGAATTGAATCGACAGCGACTTCAGAAGCTCTATGGCACCGAAATTGATGCTGCTGAAGTCCTTGTCGATGAAGTGCAGCGTGGAGGTTTCAGCGAAAACGACTGGACGTGGATCCGCAAAGATGGTTCGCACTTCAGCGTTCACCTGGTGCTGATGTCCATTCGAAATGATGCCGGTGAAATCACAGGTTTTGTCGGGGTCGCCACGGACGTTACCGAAGTTCATCGAGTGCAGAGCCATTTGCGGCAAGAACGCGAAAGACTCGAAATGGCGTTGTCCGGAGGTGAACTGGGAACGTGGGATTGGAATCTGCAGACGAATAAAGAAACGTGGGATCAGCAGTTCTGCCAATTGCTGGGCGAAGATTACCCACCTGCACATATGGGTGTTGACAGTTTTTTTGCCCGGATTCACCCTGACGACATAGGATCCGCGCGCCGAAATTTAACTCGACATGTTTCCGATCCCAGTGAGAGTTCGTTCTACGAAGCGGAATTTCGAGTCAGGCAGAAGACTGGTGGCTGGCGGTGGGTTCAGGCGCGCGGACGCCTCATGCAGTACGACGAGAATTCTATTCCGCTGCGAATGCTGGGGACTCTGGCCGACATCTCTGTCAGGAAGAAATATGAAGAAGAGATGGTGAAAGCTCGTCTTCAGGCTGATGCTGCCAATAAGGCCAAGAGTCAGTTTCTGGCCAATATGAGCCACGAAATTCGGACGCCGCTGACGTCAATCCTCGGGTATTCGGAACTGCTCTCAACCCCTGGATTGTCAGAGCAGGATATTGCTCACGATGTGGAGATCATCAAGAGGGCAGGCAACCATCTGCTTTCTATCATTAATGATGTTCTGGATCTGTCGAAGATTGAAGCTGGTCGAATGCGGCTTGAAAACGTCTCAATGTCTCCGGTAGACGTGGTACGTGATGTCGTGAGTGTTCTGGCGCCCGGAGCGAAAGCAAAAGGCCTGAGCTTCATCGCGAAAACCTTTGGACTGATTCCCGAGCACATCATTTCGGATGCCGTCATCGTGCGGCAAATACTGATGAACCTGCTGGGGAACGCAATCAAGTTCACTGAATTCGGTGATGTCTGGTTGACGGTCCGCTTTATGCCGGCCGGGGCAGAATCGTTTGACCGGATGGTCTTTGAAGTGTCTGACACAGGCATCGGCATGACGCAGGAGCAGTGCAGCAACCTGTTCACGCCATTCATGCAGGCAGATCCTTCGATGACTCGGCGTTTTGGTGGTACTGGACTGGGATTAACGATTTCTCGCCGAAAGGCTGAGTTGCTGGGTGGCAGGATTGACGTTGAGTCGCAGCTCGGTGTCGAGCAGTAATTTTCGACTGACTATTGCGACAGGGGCAATACGTGACGTTCGAATGCTCAGCTCCGTATCCCTGATGGAAGTTCCGCGACCGCGAGCTTCTGCAACTCAGGGAAGAAAGATTGAAGGACGAATCCTTCTTGCCGAAGACAATCCTGTCAATCAGTTCCTGTTCGCAACGATTTTGAAGACTGCGGGAGCCCAGGTGGATACCGTGGAAAACGGATTGGATGCCCTGATCAAAGTCGAGGCAGAACAGAATTCATCTGCCACCGACAGTCGAGGCTATGACCTTATCCTGATGGACATGCAGATGCCGGTTCTTGACGGTTACGCGGCAATAAGTCGTCTTAGAGAGTCAGGTTTCACGAAGCCGATTCTGGCACTCACAGCGCATGCTCTGATGGAAGATCGGAAACGCTGTTGCGCGGTGGGCTGCGATGACTTCGTGTCGAAACCCGTTGAAAAAGATATGCTCATTCAGATTGTTGGAGAGTGGCTCAACAAAGGTCAGGGGCTAACGTCGGCAGCCGTTCAGGTTTCCGAACAGGCCCCGTCAAATGCACAGAAAATCGATCTGACCGCCTTGGTGAGTTCAGTAAATGGTGATCTGGCGGTTCTAAGAAATCTGACAACTTTGCTGCAATCGAATTCATCTCACCTGATTGCTGAGATGCATAGAGCCATGAATTCAGGAAATCTCTTGCAGACTCAACAGCTTGCTCATTCATTAAAGGGAACCGTTAGCTCCTTTATGGTTGACCGACCCTTCGCAACTGCCACCGCCATCGAAGCTCTGGCACGAGCCGGCAACATCACCGACGCACGGATTCAATTGGAATCATTATCGCTGGAGGTCTCAGCCTTGCTTGGGGAATTGAAACGATTGCAGGGACGAGAGCTTACGAATTCACCGCGCTGACCGAGATACACCTGAGATTCGAGTACTCGTCTACGGGAGGAACAGCGTCGTTGGCCTTGTCCTTCTGTGTCTTTGCGTGCATTTCAATTTGCTGGCTGCCAGCTTCCTAAGTGATCGACTTTTTCGAGCAGCCCAGCCAAAGTGTTTATGTTGACCTTGAATCCGTTGGCTCCAATCAATGTCGCTAGAGTTCCTGCAGATGACAAGTTGCCCTTGGTATCGTCAAATGATTGTTGACTACTTGCAGGACGCACTCACTATGCCATGCGATGGCCTGCATGGAATGCTACATAGACCTGATCTGCGGTCAAGAAAATGGAAACGAGCTCGCTAACTTCTGCGTCGTGGCCGCTTTGTTGCAGACCAAGCCCGATCGCTTCCTCTGAGCGTCGTAAAACGACCCACCCATCCAGAACTGCCAGGCAATCGAGCAGCTCTGTGATCTGGTGCTTCTTTAGTGGTGGACTCGGCGTCCCTTGATATTCAAGGCTCATTCCGTTCGTGACACCTTTTCGTTTGCTCGAGCGATAGTTCTGCGCCGTTGATCATTGCAGAGCTTAACTGCGCAGAGACACCGTTCCAATCACGACATCTACATCCAGGACAACTTCGCCGCCATCCATAACAGCGTCTTCTTTCAGGTCGGGAAAGAAAAGGCGACTTAAATAAACGAGCCGCCAGGAAGCTCCCGTTCCTTCACGTTCAAGGAATCGCACAACAATCGGGTCGCCAATGGCTCCTGTCGTTCGAGTTACGAATTCGTTTCCTAACGAAACGGCTTCAACAAGCTTCATCTCTCGACACCTCCCCAAGTTAGTCCACATGACTTGGTGGCTGCGTTGGCCCTTGTTCGTTGAGATTCCTTATCCCATGCCACGAACCTGTCAAATACTGCTCCGGGCGGCGTTACTTCTTAAAGGCTTGCCAATAGTCTTTGGGTAGAGCCACGTTGAACCGAACCTCGATATGTCGGAGGTTCGTGAGACAGTAAATGCCGGGGCCGAACCCACTCGGGCCATCGGTATCACCGGGACTGACTACGCAGATTTCATGCCCGCAAACACCGCAGACGATCTGATCGCGCCGCGTGAGCCCGAACCTCAGGCGCCGGCAAACAGGCGTCTTGATGAGCTGATACTGATCGCGCTGTTGTGGCCGCGGGAATCAGCGTGGGTAGACATAGACTTGGGTCGACCAACGCTCGAACGAAACCATTTGCGGAAATTCATCAGATGGATGCAATGCACGACCTGAATCTCCCCGTCCGCCAACATATCCCGCCGATTCGCCCGAGCCATCGCCAAGCCTCCTCGTGATCTTTAAGTCCCGAATGCCGTCAAAACCTATGTCAGCCTTGACCCAAGGCATCGAACCAACGACACCGAGTCGATTGATAAATGGCTGGCCCCGTGCATTCCGTGCCCTGAGATTTCATTGACCTCGTTTCAATACGACAACTCAGCCCGGCAGGCGCCTCACGAGATGTCCTGGTCACTCAGTTCCTGCTGAACACCGCGGCGGATCGTCAGGATGTGAACTTCATTACCCCGAACCGTGAAGACCGCTCGATATCCGCCGATGCCCAGCCCCACATTCTTCTGACGCAACTCTTGATCGAACTTCGAGTTCTCCGGAGCCAGCGGATAGTTTTCCGGCTCGGGAATGTTCTCGATCTGACGGTACACAGCATCCTGCCAGTCGATCGCCTGCGTGAGCGAATGATTTCGAGCCCACCAGACGGCATTTCGCTCAATGTCCTGATGAGCCCGCTCGGTAATCACCAACTGGCGCTTCATTGCGACAATCGAGCCAGAGCATCAAGTGTGCGAGCACGCGACTCATCCATCGACATCCCTCGCCCAGCGTGCATATCATCCAACCCCTGCCGAATGGCGGCGGCGTCTTCATCACGCTGCCGCTGCAAAGCATCCATGGCCTGCTGATGAATACTCTGATCGACAAGTACATACACCCGGTGCGTTCTCGGATCGACCAGCGAAAGTGGATCATCGCTCTGATTCAGTGCGTCAGACTGTTCGGTTGTGAGTTGTGCTTTCATGTTGCAATTATCTCACACGAAGGCTATCGATGGCAAGTACAAGGTTGAATGTCGCGAGATTCTGAAGGCCAGTGCCTCGAACTTTGCGGTACCCGGTTGTCTTCAGCATGATCCGCTTGATCCCTCTACACCGCCAAGTCTTTGGGCAGTTCCAGCCAATGCAGCACTCTCAGTCTCACTCACAAAAGAAGCCGATAGATCTTCCTGATCTGTCTGAAAGTAACAGGGCCATCCATCTACGCCAGCCAAATAACAGGCACACATCAGTCGCCTTCGCGCCGCGTGAGCCCGAACCTCAGGCGCCGGCAAACAGGCGTCTTGATGAGCTGGTACTGATCGCGCGGTTGTGACCGCGGGAATCGGCGTGGGTAGACATGGACTTCGGTCGACCAATGGCCGAACGAAACCACTTGCGGAAATTCACCACGCACTCGACCCACAACTCCGCCGACACGCCCAGTCGCTCCATGATGGGCTCCAGATCGGCCGGCATTGAGCCTCGCTTGTCGGTTCGCACCTGCCGAGCGGTCCAGTCCAACAAGGCCAGGTACTCCCCAAGTCCAAGTGGCAGAAATCCCTTGTTCGAGGCACGACGCTCCGTCTTCTTCGCTCTGACCGCCTGACGCTTCGGCTCCAGAGGAACTGGAGACAACCAACCAGCCTTTGCGCCGTGCTCGACCGCCGCGTCGAACTGACGACGCTCGGAAACCGGAACTTCTTCGAGATCCGTGTTCGGCACTGCTTTTCCTGAACACTGAAGACTGGCAACAGAACATTCTTCTACGGCTGTCTTCAGATCCCGCAGGCGGTCCTGAGCACTCGTGAAATCGCCGCCTTCCGGAGTCTTCGCAATGCCCGCGCGAATGGGATTCAGATCCACGTACTGCATGCACGCAAGAATCGCCGCGTCATCCAGAAGAACCTGCGCCTTGAAGCGACCCTCCCAAAACCGCCCGCTGCACTCATCCTGTTTATTGGCTTCTTTCGCAATGCGTTCAGAAAGAAATCGCATAAACCACGAGATGCTCGATAGCCGCTGTCGCTTTTCTTTCAGCCCCTTTTTGTCGTTGCGAATCTGGTTGAGTTCGAATTCGGTCGGTTCCGCCGGACTGCCGTCTCTGTTCTTTCGAACCGGGCAGAGCAACCACCATTTGAGAGCCACCTGATCGTCCGGCCACGCCGCCACAAGATCGTGTCGGCTTCGCAGGATCGTGTGAAAGTGGTTACTCATGATCGCATAGCCGAGCACCTCGATACCCATGACTCCCGCGAGAAATTCCAGCCGATTGCGAATCAGTTCGCAGCGATGGTCAGATTTTTTCCCGGTGAGTTTATCTTTCCCGCAAAGAAACGCTCGCCGCACACATCGATTGATGCAATGCACGACCTGAATCTCCCCATCCGCCAACACATCCCGCCGATTCGCCCGAGCCATCCCCAAGCCTCCTCGTGATCGTTGGACCCTAAATGCCGTCAAAACCTGCGTCAGCCTTGACCGAGGGTATCGAAACAATGAAACGAAGTTAATGATAGATGGCTGGCCCCGTACGTCATGCACAAATCTCCATTCGCTTCATCTGGGGCATCGTTCGATCCTTGTTCAAAGGAATACATTTCCCGTGGCCGAGCCCGCGACCGCCGTTACGGAAGTCCAACCGCTGGCTACACTTTCGTCAATATGGTGGGTGGCACATGTTTTGCCGTTTTCGAGAGCACACTCCACTATTCAAGGTCGTATTCGCGCCTCGCGTAAAAGAGTAACTCACAATTCTCCAGTTCACTAAATCCTCCCAAGTAGAATACGCACTCGGTGTCAATGCGATCCCAGAGTCGTTCTGACATGCATGCATCGAGGTTTGTCGCAACAACTTCTATGCTCTCAACGTCAAATTCTGTTGGTTCACGGTCCAGATAATACCTCAGCGTTGCGTTCCCACTCGAAGGCCTGATGGCGATTGCACGAATGCTGGGGTAGATCTCGCCGAGCAATGCGATCGACATAGAGTGATAGAGCCAGTCCGGTAGTTTCTTGTGCATCTGCAGTTTCTTTACTTTGTCAAGTTCGGGTTGTGGGGCACGATGTGTGCGCCATGTTTACTCGAATGAATCTGCCCGTACCTTGTGGGCAATCCGGAACTACCATCGACCCCAATACTACTCCCAAAGTCCACGATGGGATTTCCGCGAGCGCCATACCCAACAACTGGGTACGTGCCAGCATACGCACCATCCAAGAGAGTTTGAGGCGAGACTTCTGGGGCCAGAAAACTACGGCCTGCAACGAAGTTATTGTGGCCAACGATGTGTTTTCCTTGTGCACCCGGATGAATTGTCCTCGCCCAGTTTTGTGGAAGATACACTACGTCCGGCGCAGGTGTTCCATACGGCTGCCCGTGGCCGTTATTGTTGAGCCTAGGCATTGTATGTTTGAGTTGGGCGTCCGGCGAGGGCATGGCCTGCGGACTTCTCCAATTGAAGCTGGGAACTGCCGGCGGTTCGGCTCGCTTGTCGTAGCTGGTGGAATAATCGCTTTTGGTTGCAGACGCAACAGGTCGCACCGGAGTTGGGGCTCGAGGTGGCGCCGGGGGAGCGATTTTGTATTCTTGTGCCACGCCCCCTTTCAGCTTGCTCGATCCGATCTGTGCTGTGCGGGTGGCGGCAGCCATATGGACGATCTGCTCGAGGTATCCACCCGGCTTGATTGTGTCGATGATATTTGCCCTTGTCCGAGCCCAAGTCACCTCGCTCTCCGTTGCCCCCATGTCGCCCATCCACGTGTAATATGCTTCCTGCCGTCTAGCAATCAGCTGGTCATACTCGGGTGATCCGGGTCGGATCCAGTCATCCGTAGACTCCGGAATCGGGTTCACGCGGTAGTATTCGGTTTCCCTCGCTTTGAAGCTCGGCGTACTACGGATTGCCCGCTGTGTGGTTGCCAAGATTTGGTACTCCGAAACGTCTCGATGAAACAAAGCACGCTGGAAGGTTTTTCCATCGCCATCTTTCAAGTTACTTTCCACAATGTATTTGACGTAGCCAAACGAGATTTCATCTATGGTCCTGTCATCAAAGACGCCATCTTCAGACTTTCGGTATCCGAACCGAACATCGTTTTCCATAATGAACTCGTGAACGATCGGATCCCCACGGCGGAAGCGGTCCCTGATCCTTGCTGTGATCGCGTCATCGCTCTTGTCCTTGAGCGCGTACTCAGGAGGAACCTGAGCGAGCCCTCCGTCATCACTTTCCTCAGGATCAGCCGCAACGTAGCGAACCCGTCTTGGCTCTTTTGCGGCACTTACCGTTCTCAACGTCGCAGTCATCGATTGCGTGGCGGCGATCAGGGATGTTCCGGTATTCCAAACGCCACTCGCAATGCTCAGTGCTCTCAGTGATTGTTGCAGGCTGCGGTCGCCGGTGGTGATGACGGAGGCGGTGCCGACGGTGAGGTTGAGGCCGACTCCGAAGCGTTGGGCGTTTGTTGAGGTTGGGCTGAACATTGTGCCGCCCTGATTGACTCCCAGATTCGACACATGGAATAAGCTTGATAGCGTCCCGTCTCCAATCGCGTCGCCACTGGCAATCTCATAGCCGGAGATGAGTCCACTGGCTCCACTGAGCGTGCGACCCACGGTTCCAAACGAGCGAACGCCGGCGGCAAAGAAGCCACCGGTGACCGCTGCTGCTGCTCCCAGATAGCGAGTGAAAGATCCGTCGCCAATACGATTGCCCGAGAAGACCTCGTACGAACTGCTGAGGCCCGACGCAAAGCCCAGGCCTCCGGCCAGAATTTGTGTTCCCATCAACGAGCCAGATGCCAGTCCAAATCCCAGCATGCCTCCGGAGGCCAAGGTTCCTGCAGCCAACAGGCCTTTCTGGATGTTTCCGTTGTCCCACTGGTCGCTGAAGAAATCGCCGACATCTTCAAAGGCGTCGCCAACGGCGTCGGTCAACTTGTTCCATGCGTGTCCGATCGAAAACAGACCATTCCGGTCAACATAGTTAATCGGATCATTGGCCGAGTACCGGCTGATGTTGTTATCACCCGCGTCAAAGCCCAGCGGATCCTCGGACATGAACTTGCCGGAGACAGGTTCGTACCAGCGTGCTCGAGCGTAATACAACTGGCTGTCGGCATCCCACAGGAGCCCGCTGAAGAACTGCTCATACTTCACCGTCGAACCAGATTGAGAATCTATGGTCCCGAAACTGTCAAGGACTCGATGATCCAGCACGGTTCCCGCCGTGTTGATAATGTCGCGAGCTGTCCCTGTCCGATCTTCCAATGGCCAGAGAATGCCGCTCACAGAACTCTGGTCCGCAAAGATCTGGTCCAGTGAAGTCCCGTCGAAGTATTGGTGCTGGATTGTTCCCGATGCATTCAGCGTGGCAACAAGCTGAGCTCCGTCGTAAACGTAGTTCTCCGTGGTGATCGTGGTTGTTGTGCCAAACGTCGTCACCTTTTTGGAGATGCGATTGTCGTCACTGTCGTAAGTATGCTCTACTCGTTTCAGCAGCACGCCGGCCGCACTGTAGAATTCGACCCTTGTCAGATGGTTACGATGATCCCAGGTGTAGTTGGTGTATTCTTGAAGCGTGTCGGCTCCCTGAGCCGTCATGACTCGCTGACGACGCGTGATGTTGCCTTCGGCGTCATACGTGTAGGCAAAGGTGCCATCGTTTTGAATTCGATTGCCTTTACCGACGATCGTATTGCCCACGATGCGATTGCCTGTGCTGTCATAGGCAAACAATTCATCAGCCCCCTGCCCTCGATCGGCAGTCGTCAACTGCCCTGTCGCGTCGTAGCCAAAGTTGTTGACGATGTTATTGAAGTTCAGCGAAGGGACCGCTGAGACTTCATTCATCAGCTTGCTGTCGGCAAGGTACTTGTACTGATACGACGAGATCGTCGTTGTACCGGTGCCGTTGGGGCGAGTGTGAACCTGAGAGATCAGTCGTCCGGAGGCATCAAGCCCGAAGGCCGTATTCACGACGATGTTGGTCCAGGTCGCATCCGAATAGCGAGTGATCGACTGCGTTGATCCGTCATCCCAGTAGCCAAGACGAACCGACTTATTCTGCCAGTTGGCGAAGGGGCCTGTAGCAGTCTGATTTAATTGAGTCAGCCGGTTAAGATAATCATAAGCTGAATAACTCGTCGTGACGGTGATGAGTGACGTCCCACCGCTGGTCTGTTGATCTCGCGATGTGAGATTCCCAAAGGCGTCATACTTGTACGTGAACTTTGAGAAGTTCTGGCCGGGAGTGGAGCTGTTATTCAATATCAGCAGGCGATCGAGATCGTCGTAAATCCGACTACTGATGCTGACCAGTGTGGGAGTTGTGGTCGCCATGTTCCATTGTTCGGCGACTGATGGTCTGCCATTGTGGTCGAACCTGTTGCGGAACTCGGTAACGAACGCTGTTCCGGTTGAGTCTGATCTGAGCCATTGCTCGTTGGTTATGCGATCGAAATTGTCGCGAACATAATTTGTCCGGAATCCTCGCCGATCCGTGACCGCCGTCACCTTACCCAACAGATCGTATTCAAAGACCGTGCTGAAACCGTTTGCATCGGTTTCGGCGATCACGTTCCCCAGGCTGTCGTATTGCCAGCGGCTGGTATTCCACGACGCATCCGTCAATTGAATTCGCTGCCCTGCGTTGTCGTAGCGATACTGAGTTGCCTTGCCATTGGCGTCGATAACGGTCGTCAGGCGATTCAGGCGATCGTAGAAGTTACTGGTAGTGGTAAACACATCGGCTGACGACGCTGTGGAAGAAATGGCATCCACGTTTCGACGAACACTGGTGGAGAGAAGATTGCCCGCATTGTCGTACGCATAAAGTGTTTCTGCGGCCAGTGAGTCGGCCGTGGCGTCACTTGAAGCATCCGGATCCTGCCCCACGACTCGAATCTTGCGGTCAAGATCGTCGTAGTAAAACGTGGTGACTCGACCAAGCGGATCCCTTTGCGTCAGAACTCGACCTGCGAGGTCATACGTTGTTGATGAAACCGGGCCATCGGCCACAGCACCGGTCACAGGGTTGGGAGATCTTGTCTCTACCTGGCGATTGAGATTGTCGTAGACGTAGACCGTCGTTTTCTGGATGGCGTCCACAGCAGTGGAGGTTTGCGTGACGCTGGTCTGATTGCCAAAGATGTCGTAGCTGTAAAGCGTAACCGACTGAGCTTCGGTGCTGGCCGGAGGCGGTGTCGTCGTCTTGATCAGGCGGTTCAAATAGTCGTATTCGTTCCGAGTGATTCGACCGACCGTCGCCGACCGGTAGCTGTTCGACGCCAGCAGATTTCCGACCGCATCAAAGGTGTAGATCATGATCAGCGGGAAATTTCCAACGGCAGAGCCATCAGGGTCCGTTGTACGCTCCTGAAACTTTCGATTGAGCTGGTCGTAGAAAGCAAGCGACATTCTTCCCGCAGCGTCGGTGGTTGACGTCAGATTTCCGGAAAGATCGTAAGTAAAGGTCATCACCGGCCGAGCAAGACGATCGTTGGCGAGAGCGTCCGGCAGAATCGTGGTGGTCAGCCGATTCAGATTGTCGTACACATAATCGGTCGTATTCCCAAGAGCATCCGTTTCCTGAATCTTGTTCCCGACGAGGTCATACTTGTACCGGGTGACGGGGGCCGAGAAGTAGTCAGAGAGATCCGCATCCGGCTGAGTGACGGAGAGGACTCGATTTCGCGAGTCATATGTTGAAGTCGTTATTCGGCCCAGTTGATCCGTCGTTGACAACAAGTTCCCAACGATGTCGTAGCGGAAGGTGCTCACGGGAGCAGGCAACGGTCCCTGCAATCCATCCGGATCGGGGGACGTTGTAGTCCGAAGTCGCCCCAACGCATCGTAAGTGTGCGAGGTGATTCGACCGAGCGGATCGATTGTCGCTTCGAGATTTCCGGCGAGATCGTAACGGTACCGAGTGGCAGGCGAGCCACTGGTGCTTGAGGGGGCCGGAGCGATCTCAGCGACTTTGCGATTGAGTCGATCGTATTGAAACGAAGTTGTGCGATTCTGGGCTGTGGTTTCACCATGGCGAGTGATCGACAGAACGTTGCCCACTTTGTCATATGTTGTGGACGTGATCGTTTCCGGTGAGGCCGTCAAACTCGCACGGACCTGTGACGCACGTATCGCGGTACGGATCACGCGATTCAGTTCGTCGTAAGTGGTTTCCGTTTCGGTCCAGACTTCGGATGTGCCAATGCGATTTATCAACACGCTTTGCAGCACAACGTTTCCGGCAGCGTCGTATTCGAAGGTCGTTTCCGGGCGAGTCATATTCGCACCGGGCAAAGGCAGAAGTTGTCGAGTCAACCGATTCAGGCGGTCATATTCATTTTGTGTGACGCCACTTCGTGGACTGGTCACCGTGAGTACATTTCCCCACTGATCGTAGGCCGTCGATGTGGCTGGTCCGGTATTTGGGGTAGACGCCGGTGACGGCAGCCATACTCGAGTCTGCAAGTTCCAGTTGTTAAATGTGTAAACAGTGACGCGGTCCAACGGGTCGATGATTCGAGTCGGGTTGCCTGCCAGGTCGTAACGAGTTTCCGTTTCAGCCCATCCTGCACCATCCTGCACTGCGGTCAGGACCGGTCGATTTAAGGCGTCGTATTCAAATCGATTGACTCGTCCAAGGGCATCTGTTTTTCGAGCGACATTGCCGTTAATGTCATAACTGATCGTCTCCAGCGGGGCTGTTTCCGTGTCGTCCGAATAGGGATCCGGTTTCGTTGACCGCACAAGGCGATTGAGACTGTCATAAGCAGAAGTGGACACTCGAGCCATGTGATCGGTGACACGAATCACATTACCATTGGCATTGTAGTCGGTTGTTGTGGAGAAGGATCGAAGACCAGACCAAACCCCGCCATCCGGATGGGGCATAATCGTCAGGATGACTCGTCCCAATGCATCGTGATCGAATCTGGTTGTTCGGCCCAGTGCGTCTGTCGTGGATGTGATATCTCCGAACAGATCGTAAGTCGTGGATGATGAAGAACCAACGGTCGTTGCCGGCAGGCTCGAAACGGCAGGCAGTTCTGTCCTGGTCAACTGATTCTTTAGGTTCCATGTGTACCTCGTGACCCTGCCGAGCGGGTTCGTTTCCGCAAGGAGATTTCCATTGGCATCATAAGACCATGAAAGGATCGGCGAATTGGCAGGCCCGGAAGTGCCATCCGGATCAGGCAAAGTGGTCCGGGTTCTCAGATTGAGTACATTGTATTCATGCGTCGTCAGCCGTTCATCACCCTCGACAGACAGGCTTCCTTTCTCGAGTTGAGTGAGGAGATTCCCAAAAGCATCATAGGTAAACTCGGTCACTGCCGCGGTGAGAATCCCTGAGCCATCGGGATCGGGCAGCGTCTTGCTGAGAACTCGCCCGAACATGTCATAGGTATAAGTCGTGGCTCGTGTCGCGGGATCGATTTCGGAGATCACATTGCCAAGGGCATCATAGGTCCATTTCCAGACTGGGATGGCCGCTAGCTGAACGCCATTAACATCTCTCATGATGCTTGGGGCGGTTTTTTGAATTTGTCGATTTAAACTATCGTACAAAAATGTGGTCGTTTGACCTGAGGCGTCCGTCACGGCGACAACATTTCCGGAGGCATCATAGGAAGTTAAGGTCATCGGAATGACAACTGTAAGCGTAGACTCCAATGCGGTCGACGGAGCAGCGACAAGTACGGGCGGCAACAGTTCGCGAACGACTCGATTCATCTTGTCCAGAACTTTGAATCTGCTGCGTCGTGAGGCGTCGATAGTTTCAATGATGTTGCCCGCCGGGTCATAGGTGACTCGCGTCATGAAGCCCATCGCATCCTGAGTCGCGATGACTCGCCCAAGATTGTCGTAGGAGGTTCGAGTCACCCTGGCAGCATCTGAGCCTGCCGCTGAGACTGGTTCGCCGTTACTATCTCGCTGGACAAGATTATTAGTTGTGCCATCCTTGCTGTATGACGTTTCCCGAGTCTCTACAGCTCGTCCCAGACTGTCGCGACGGTAAACTCGGGCAAGCCCAGTGGAATCTCCGGAGTTGGCAGTGGGCAAGGCTTCAAACTGCAGTTGGCCAGCCATGTCGTAGAAGAACGACGTTTGTGCACCTCGAGCGTCTCTGGAAGAGGCGACCTCCTGTCCGAAAGAGAAGACTTTCGATGAGATCGCATGGACTGAATTTCTGCTGCTGATCGCTCGGTCACGAAAATCGAAGGAGGTTGATGTAATGCGTTTCTGACTTTGATCGATTCCGTTGGATTCTGCCATGATAACGACATCGTCGGTGAGAGTCGCAATCAGGCTGGCCGGCATCAGCGTCGCGTCAGGACGGAGGTCAATACTCTCGGCAAGTACCTGATTGCCATTCGTGTCATAAAAGAATCGGTCAACTCGCTCTTTCTGGAGAGCCATTGCGCCGGCAATGGTCTGTTTGGACTCGTACAATGTCTGGATGATCTGTCGATTTGCATTGAACAGATTTGTGATGACTCCCTTGCCGGTAGAGATCGACACCTGATTCCCGAACGAATCGTATCCATAGGCCGTTTCCAGATTCTGTGCATCAATGGTCTTCAGGAGACGTCCGGCAGAATCGTATTCGTGGCGTGTGATGGATCCGCGCTGGTCAATCTCCTGCTCCAGGTCACCTCGAGCATCGTAGATTTGCGTGGTCGATGTGCCATCGGGGAAGATTGTCTGAATCGGTCGATTCAAAACATCATACACGAAACGCGTTACATAGCCGTTTGGATCAATCGTGGCTGCGACGGTGCCGTCAATGTTGTATTGGATCTCGGAGAACGTGCCGTCCGGGCGGATTTCTCGCAGGAGACGTCCGGTATTGTCGTATTCTTTTCGCGACACGGAGCCATCTGGATCAATTCGTCGATCCAGCAGGCCCAGCGAATTATAGAAATACTGAGTTCGCAGTCTTTTGCTCGTGACGTAAGGATCCGGTGTTGAGGTCTCGATGAGCCGGCCGAGAGCATCCCAAGTGTAATCTGTGACTCGATTTCGCACTCCGGTATTGGAGTATTCCCGGACCATGTCGAGTCGGCCAGTATTGTCGAAGACGGACTCCGAGGAATCTCCTGTGGTGTAGACGTCGTTCGCGAACGTTTGATAATCAACACGTAAAGGATTTCCAAACGCATCATAGCCTGCTGCGTCAAAGACAGTTTTGTGTCCTCTGGGGGAAATCAATTCAGCAACTAACCCCTGCGGCGTGTATCGATACTGTGTGGCCCTGCCTGAGGCATCTGTCGATCTGGAGAGAGCACCTCGGACGGCTTTCAGGGCTGAACTAGTCGTGTCGAAGTATTCGTTGGAGGCAATTTGTCGTTCGACTCCGCCTGTCGATCTTTCCCTGATCGAGACAACTTGGTTGTACATCGAATGATATGTTAGCAGTTGCGTGATACCGGCCGCGTCCCGGTGTACGATGACATTGCCCTTACCGTCGTACGCCCATGATTCGGAGCGACCGTTCGTTGACATTGTCCGGGACGTCTGCCGAACATTGGATGCCACTTCGTAGAGAATCCTTTCTCCCGAAGGTAGTGTCGACATCACCATGTCGCCAAGATCTGAGAACTGTGTGGTCGTCAAGGCCCCACTGGCGTCGACCGTAGACGTAAAATTCTCGTGGGAGTGGTAAAGGAATGTGGTTTCCCGATCCTCTGCATCGCGAACGGAACGCAGTCGTCCATTGCCATAGTATTCGTAAAGTGTTTTCGAAGAGTCGCCGGTCTCATTGGTTGTACCTGAGTAGCCAGTTGCGGATTTCATCAGGCCTTCCAGTCGATCGCCCCGCCTTGCACCAGTGCTCGAAACAATCTTGTCGTACCATGAATACGCGAATCTCGCGATCGTGTTTGTTGCATGCAAGGCCGGATCGTTGCCGGAGGCCTCGGATACTTTGACCCGATTTAGTCGGTTCCCTGCGTCGTAGAGATAGTCCCAAACTCGCATTCCCGTAACACCAGCGGCAGGGGAATTTCCAGTAAAAGCTGCGGGTACCACGATCCGAGAGATGCGGGAGTTAGTGTATGTAAAGCTGGCGAGGATTCGCTGAGTTGCCGCATTTGTGATCGACGTAATCCTCGATCGATCTGTCGCACTACGATTGATTGAGATGCTGTTTCCAAATCGATCCGTGATTGAGACGAGGTAAGCTGTGGTCTTACCTGTCTGTCGGACTGCAGTGCTGTTGAAATCCTGGAATCGGTATGTCGCTCCATCCGCATGGATGATTTCGTAGAAGTCTCCGTAGACGCCAGCCGTCAGTCCATCGATTCGACGAACCACAATACCGGGCATATTGAAAGGGTTTTCATATTCGGCAGTCTTCACCTGTGTTGCGTTGGCGGTCGTTGTGCCGCTCTTGCCGTTTGGTGAAAAGACCCCGGTTGATCCATCCTCACGACGCCATATTATTGATGCAGGTTCGCCCACTCGATCAGTGTTGTTTTGAATGGCTACATAGTAGCGACCCGTTAACCAGTTGCCTTTCTTGACATAATAGACCGTTGTTGGAGTCATTGTCGTGACATCCAACTGCTGGGAGAATGGATGCGTCCAGCCGACTCCGAAGCCACTGATATCTGCTCCGTCCATGATGCGTGTCGTCGTGGAAGCATCGCTTCTTGACGAGGTCCACGTACGGCTGAACGGCACCGTCAACCCGGGAATTCCGATCGTGAAATCCGTATCGGATCGCCTCATGATGCCCTGGTACAGGTCAGGGGTAGCTCCGGTATCGCGTAGCTGTGAGAAATCCGACGAATCCGTCATCCCACTGTTTGAAACAACGCCTCCATTCAGGAGTAGACCGTCCTCATTGGACAACATGAGCGATTCAATGATCGGGTATTGTAGTGAGACGGTTCCGGCAGTGTTCGTAGAGTATCGCTCATGTAGCCAGGCGAACCCCGTCCATTCATTGAAAGACTGCATCGTCGATGCCACTGTCACTATGCCGCCAGCATTCAGTTGCTGTTGAATCTGACTAAAGGCAGAGACCTGATTGGGGGACGTACCAAAACTCAGAAACGATGAGAGCGTGGTTGATGCAGGGACTGAAGGGTTCCATGCATCACTGTATGTTCCGTCTGTGTTCCGCTTGAGTCTTCGTAGAACAACACCATTCGTACTGGCCAGTGACAAGACCTTCAGTGCAGAGAGGGCAGAGTTGTCAGACATCTCTGACAGGAGATCCTGTTCACGTGCTGATAATTCTACAAGGGTCAGCTGAGCCCGAGACTGTTGCAGCGGATCTGTCTGGTTCGCGACGCCAGCTATTCGTGCCACATAGAGGAGTTTTCCAACTGGAAAGTCGACAGCAATACTCTTTGGTCGAACAAAAAATACTGAGTCAGGCTGTACTGTATTGGACCTTCCTGTAATCAATCCCGCTGTTACACCAGGACGCAACAGGATGGCCTGCGTCATTCGAGCGATGTCATCTTCCGATTGTTCGCTTCGGCTCAGGAGGCGGATCGCAGAATATGAGAGCACTCTCTCTAAGATTTGTTGCGGGTTGTAGGTTGCCGTGTTGACTGCACCCTGACTATTAATCGCCGTCAGCGGGATGTCGTTATAGGCTTCCGCCAATTCGCTTGCCGCATTGGCGACGTCGGTCGCTGAGTACTGTCCGGCCCTCAACAAAACTTGCGAATAACTGTCAGGCTGCAGAGGCAGAATCTGAGTTTCGGCGGGTGCCGATGGCGATGTGCGAAGTTCGACTCGAAACCTCAAAACGCCACTGCCTGTGAACGGAATGGTCTTGATGTAGATGACGTCATTCAACAGTAGGCTGGCGGATCTACCGTCGGGAGCGGTTCGCACCACGATCTTTTCGCGAACCAACTCACTCAGCTCCTTTGGCAGAATTGGTACGATTCCAGTGAGAACTTCGTGGGCAGCAGTACTGCCGTCAGGACGCAGGAACGAGATCGCTATCGTCTGATAGTCGCTGGCGTTCCATACTGGCACAGGCAACCCGACGGGAGTCAGTGATATGGGTGGCAGGTTGTGGGCTGATTCAAGAATGGTCCGCGTGTGACCAATCCCGACAATACTTTCGGAGATTGTCTGACTCGTACTCCCCAACCTTCGATTGATGGTCCACTCGAGTGGACTTGAACTCGGAATGTCCCGGCCTTCTACTTTGATATTGTCAACATAGTGATGTCCTGATCCCGCGGTATAGATTCCAAATCTTCCGCTGTTTACGCGTAATGCCGATGTGGAAGTCAGCTTTAATCTGGAAACCACGTCGCCATTTTCCCACTGAACAAACACCGTCAGAGTATTATTCTGGATCGTCAGGTCTACCTGGCACTGCATCAGACCTGCCGCTGTACGGCTGGCGTCGACTGCAAGTGGGACCATCCGTTTGAATGCAGGAGCCCCCGCTGCCGTTGTGTCCGTAGTCGTGGTCAGGAAAGTGACCGTGTCCCCAATGCGCTCATAAAGCCTTTGTGTGTATGGTGCGTTTGGTTCCCCCTGCGGCCAAATAAACCCGATCTCATAGTCTTCCGTTGATCGGGCGCAGACGCGAAAGTCCTGCACCGTTCCGGCAGCGACTTCCTGAGCAGCGATATTGGCAGAGAAAGTGCCATTGACGGCAGGCTGTCCGACGAGAATATTCGTTGGTGATGCGTGGTCTGTCACAAGCTTATAGTCGTCGACCAGACCATTGGCCGTCTCAAGTTTCGGCCATGTGTTCTCCGTAACGACGCGCCCACTGCCCGAATTGAAAAGTAATTGTGTCGGGAGGTTCGCTGTATCATGGCCGGTTACTGCACCACCCGGATCTAAGTCCGCGGAGAATGAACGTGTGATCGGAGAAAGATAGGCTTTCAGATCATCTGCCGAGAATGGTGCGGAGATATTCTCAGGAGCCGCTGCCAGCGATGCTTTGTATGACGGGTTCAGGTCTACCCAATTGAGTCCAGTGGCCGTAGGCAACCACGCCTGTAACCAGGCGTGATCGAACTCGATGTTGCCACTGACAATAGCCCCGTTCAGTCCGGCCTCGGTGAAACATGACGGAGACGCCACTGTTGTGGTGAGCCAGGCATTCACTTGTGCCGGCGTAAGCTGCATCCGTCCAGTAATGTATCGAACGTTCGTCCAGGGCCTTTCAGTGATCTGAGTTCCCAAAAGATTGGCCTGGTCCCAGGCATTTCCGGACCTCGACGCCAATGTTCCGTCAACACCCTTCTTGAGACCGCGATATCCCTCGTACTCGATATTATTTCTGATCGATCTCAACGCATCCTCGACCTCTCTTGTTCGATATTGATAGTCGACAACGGCGACACCTGACTGCGATAGTCTCTTAAACCATGGACGAAGAGAGTCAACCTGCCAAACTGTTGGAACCGTAAAGCCGTTAGCGGTGGAAAGAGCTACTATCGAATTGTCTGAGCTGTCAAAACCGACCAGGTCCGCTCGGCGATCATTATTGACATCCACGGCTACGCTGTTGGCCGGCATCAATACGGCCTGCCATGCGGTTCCTGCAGGTGCTGATTCGAACTTCCCTGAACCGGTAATTGCTACCTGGAAGCCGCCAGAGACGGGAGCAATCAGATCGTCTCTGCCGTCGGCGTTCATGTCGGCTACCTGAATGGTCGTCGCGGCATTTGCGTTGTTCAGAAATGCCGGAACATTCCACGACTGCATCAGGAACGAAGTTCCGGTCGATATTCCAACTGTCCATTCGGTGCTGTTCCCGTTGCGGTACACAAGATCTTTGCGCCCATCACCGTTGATATCAGCGATCACCGTTGGTGCCGCGTTGCCGCCACTGATCTCTGATGAACTCCATACGCTTCGCTCGAAAAATGTTCCATTGGAAAGTGAGACAACCCACTGTTGTCGTACAGAGTTAAACGCTGCGATATCATCTCGGCGGTCGCCGTTAAAATCTCCGACAAAATAGCCGGACCAATCCGAAGTGCCAACTGGTGAATTCGCCGCTGGCACGGAGATCGAGAATCCCTCTGACCACTGTGAAATGCGACCCTCCACGTGAGTGCGAGCGAAGATGGTATACTGGCCCGTCGCGAGAGATGTGAGGCTTGCTGTCAGCGTTGATGTCGAATTGTCGTCCGCTGAGAGATTGAGATTCTGTACTACCGTGGATGGTGTATTGCCCAAACCATTTCGTACAACTTTCAATTCGTAACGGCGATTGAGACTGACGACTGAAGAAACGGGTTTCCAGGACAGAACTCGAGTTTGCGCATTCCATGAGAATGCCGGCAGATCAGGATTCAGCAAGCCGTTGACGGGCGTTAGTACTCTCTCGAACGCGTTCTGTGTTGTGGAACGCATGACGGCCCACATGCTCGAATCCATGTCCGGTTGAAGAAGATCATCGCGGCCATCTCCGTTAAAATCGCCGACAAGGATCGATGACAACACTCCGGCGCTGACGAAGTTTGTTGGCTGCGTAGAGAATGCGTCCCACGTCGCCGTTTCAAGATCTGTCGATTCATTGGCGTAAACCTGGATTTGGCCGTTCAAGCTACTTCGTACCAGCAGATCCGTTCTGTTGTCGCCGTTAAAGTCTCCTCGAAACGGCCCGGTAAGATTGGCTGGGGTTACTGCTGATCGAACCCCGTTGGCCTGCAGAGGATTGACGCTGCTCCCGTTGAAATAAAAGACAGGCCCCTGCTTCCATGCAAAGGAACTCGTGGCAGAAGTGCGTTGTCCAACATCGACGCGGTAGAGCCCGGGACTATAGTCGCTGCGAAGAGCGTAGGTTCTGTTTGTCGTAGAGTTGGCGGCAAAGAATGTTTGTTCGCGAACTACGTCGCGATCTGGCTGCTCGATATTTACGAATCTTATGTCGTAGAACCCGCTGGCGGCGTTAACCCAGCGGATCACGGTCCGGTGGTGCTCGGTGGAGATGCGAATATCAGAAACTGTTGACGTCAGGGGCAACGGCGGAATGACAAAGTTTCCCGACGACATTGTCGAGACAGAGCCGCGCAAGATTGCTTCCACAGTGGCTACGTAAGATCCAGGCGTAAGCGACTTGTCTGGCTGAAAGTACGGAACAGTAAGTCCCTGTTGGTCAATCTCAGAAATGGTCGGAGTATTGACATTAAAGACCTTCAGTCGATATGAAATTGCTGCAGGGTGGTCAGTCCATTCGATGCGGGGCCGATGGCTATCGCTGTTTGGTGTCAGGCGAACCAGGATTTGTGAAAAGGCTGACAATGAAAAAGTCAGATCCTGAGAATATGTGCCGACTTCTCCGTTGGACCAAACGGGTCGAACCCGAGCGCGGTAGGTATTGCCTTCCCAGAACCGATGATCCAGAGAGAAGAACTCACTTTGGCTGGTTTGTGCGACAATCGTGGAATTGACGGCGGACAGATCTGCTCTGACATGCTCCACAACCACGTCATACCGGGTCGCACTGGCCACTCGATCCCACGTCAGTTGATGACCAGTGTTAGTCTGAATCAAGACCGGTGCAACTGGTTGATAAGTGGTTGCTGTGACAACAAAGCTCTCTGAATTGGAGGCCTGATTAGGTCCTGACGCATTTGATTGGTCGAAGGCTTTCACCGTGGCGGTGTAGGTGCCCGCCGACATTTTGGGGAAGGAGAAACGCGGTTCTGTCACTCGCTCTTTTGACCGGACAACTGCCGTTGTGCCATCGATGCGTGTTACTGTGACCTCGTAGCTGGTGGCCCATGTGATGGGAGACCATTCGAGATCTTTAATACCATTGACCTGAATGCCGACAGGACCGGAACTGATAACAGGCTTATAAGTCGTACTGGAGACCCTGAAAGCACGTGCAGTACTCCAATCCGACGCAATACCAGCGGCGTTGAATGATCGAACTCGCGCAGAGAAATCTCCGTTCGGAAGAAATGCGCCTCTGTACTCAGAATCATGAACCGTGGCTCTGGTGACTGTCGTGGATCCAGCCTGCACAATCTCCACTTCATAGCGGACCGCATTTTTTTCACGAGTCCACATAAGGGCGCCGCCACTACTGACGGCAGAGGATGAACTGGTGATTTCAGGAGAACTCGTCTCGTTGCCTGTGACCACAAACTCTAATGCCTGTGACCATGTTGTCGGTTGATTGAGACTTCTCACGCGAACCCGGTACTCGCCTGCTGGCAGATCGTGTTCAAGTACGTTTCCTCTGACTGCTCGCGGAATCGTATCCGAGATCTGTGACCATCCTGTCGCTGACTTCTGATCGATCCATACGTAGTAGTCGTTGGTGCCAGGGATCGGAGCCCACGATAGATTAATCGAACGGTCTGTGACCGGCCGAGACGTTGTTACGGAAGAGATTTGTTGTCCGGAGATCGTCAGGATCTCAGGCGCCCGTTGCTCGATGCTGAAGGACGCTGAAACCGGTGGTGATACAACATTGCCAGCGTTACGTGCGGCTATAAAGACGGAATACGTTCCAGGTGCAAGTGGCTCCGTTACTCGATAAGTTTCGACTTGACCCACCGGAACGGTGCTGAGTCGACCAAGCTCGCTGATCACTGTTTGTGGACCACCAGAGACAAGACCGGTGCGGTTGATGACGACATCGAAACTCACGGCAGGATCTGTGTCCTGAGCCGGATGAGCCCACTGAATAGTGATCGGGGTTTGGCTTACGTTTACGGTGGGTAGTCCGGGCGACATCACAAGTAGCTGACGTGCTTCGAGGACTTCGCCTGGGGCTGCAATTTGGTTGAGCTGGCGACGTAGGCGGTTTCGAGAGGTTCGTCCAGCCAGCCCGAATTCAAAAAGGCTGCGCAGTTGAGCCAAAACAGCTTTGCTTGAGCGAGACACAGCATAAACCTCACTAATGGACGTTTAGTAAAGCTCATTCCGTTGATCTATACCCATGCCCAAGTCCATGGCACGGAGTGGGGAAGGGTGATAAAGCTACCCTATATATAGTGCTTGTCAAGCGAATGCGTGTGTGGAGGTTGTTTTGACTATCCAGGTGCCAATCGCTCGGTCAGCTCGGGGTTTACACCCCGTCATAGGCCTATGCGGCGTTCCCGAGATACGAATGTGTTCTGGTCAGCCCTGTCCCGGGCTTCCTTATGCGAGTCTGATTCGCGATCATTGAGGTTAACGGCGGATAGAAAAAAACGTTGAGCTTTAGGCGTTAGCCAAATCGACAGGATGAATCGGCTAGCGACTCGGGCTCAGGTTAATGGCGGCCGGTCACTTCATTTCTGCTGCTCGCCGTACGGATTGATGAACTTTTATGACAGGACGACAATGCCAGCTTTGGTTCCGGAAGATGAGGGCTTAATTCTTGGTATCGATGGTGGTGGTACCAAGACCGTCGCGTTGCTCGCAAAACGAAACACTCCCGATGTCATCCTCGGAGAGGGAATCAGTGGGCCATCGAATCAGCGGGCTGTCGGGCCTCGCATGGCGATGAATCATCTGGATCTGGCGGTGCAGGCCGCGTTTGATGCGGCAGGTCTGGAAAGACAGACTGTCGAAGCTGCCTGTCTGGGGCTCGCCGGTGCTGATCGACAATCAGATCGCAGTGTGGTCGAAGACTGGTCCCAGGGAACTCGCCTGGCGTTTAAAGTTCAGGTGGTCAACGACGCCATCCCGTTGTTGCATGCGGGCAATGCTCCCGGCTATGGGATTGCTCTGATCGCCGGCACCGGATCTTTGGCCTGGGGCTGTAATGCTCAAAATCAAATCGCGCGCAGCGGAGGATGGGGTTATCTGTTTGGTGATGAGGGCAGCGCGTATGCTTTGGGGCGATCTATTCTGCAGGCAGTGACATGGAGTTATGACGGTCGCGGCCCGGACACCTGTCTGCTGAACGAGGTGACTCAGGCCCTGAAGATTGAATCGGCGGCGGAGATCATTACCGCAGTGTATTCCAACGAGATTCCTCGCGCGGTGATCGCCGGGCTCGCGCCACTGGTGTTTGATGCGGCCGATCGAATGGACATTGTCTCCTGTGATATTCTGAACGGTGCGGCTGTTGAGCTCGCGGCGATGGTCGTCTCGGTGGCTCGAAGGCTGGACCTTGTTGACGGCGTGGCTTTATCACTGACGGGAAGTGTGCTGTTGCAGCAGGCGAAGTTCCGCACGATGGTTCTGGATGCGATTGCTTCTCGAGGCGTCCGTGTTAGTTCGGCAGTGCTGGTGGAAGCTGCAGCGCGAGGAGCGTTGAAGATGGCCAGTGCGCTTGCAGCAGTGCGATGAGGCAGGACTTATCGAAGTCGCTTGGGGGCTGGAATCGGCAATTTCTGCCGTAGTGCAGGCGCAGATTGCTCTGTCCGGAATTTTTGCAGATCGTCAAACTTCCGGCCGGTCTTCTGCAGGCCGTTGTTCCAATCGAGTATCAAGCGATTTCGTTTAGTGGCTAGCCGCAGGCATCGGCGAATCGGTCGAAGTCGCCTCCGGCTTGCCGTTAAACGAGCACATCATCAAGCCGCTTGCACCGGGTGATTGCCCGGAAACATCGCCGTGATCTTCTATGAGCGTTGCACCCATGGATTCCACCACGACAATTGAGCTATCGCGTTTTTTGAAATGGCATTTCAGACTGCGGTTGGCAGCGGCCATTCTCGTTTTCTTTGCCGTCGCATTGTCTGGATGTGCATCGACGCCCTACTCATATGGCTCAGCTGCTCGATACCGTTCTTCGCCCGAACTGGCTGCTTGTACCGAAGTGCAGATGGAACGAGGTCGCCCGCAGAAAGCGATCGATACGTTTGGCTGGGTCTGGGGAATTCCGTCAAAGATCCTGTTGTGGGATCGTCGGGTAGAGAATCATCGGATTGATGCCCACACGGAAGCTCAACTGGGGGCGTATTTGAGTCAAAATGAACTCTCAACCGTAAAGGTTCGACTCAATCAGTACCATCCGCGAGATGACTGGCATCGATTGGTCGCGAACAAATCTGTTGGAGCTGGCTGGCGATATACGGTGGGTGCGGTCTCCGTTGCCTTCGAAGCGATTTTCCCCGGGCGATTGTTTGGCGGTGACCACTACAACCCATTTACGAATACGATTCATCTCTATTCGAATGCCCCTGCAATTGCTCTGCACGAAGCCGGGCATGCGAAGGATTTTGCACGCCGAAAATGGAAGGGCACCTATGCCGCAGTGAGAATTCTTCCCATCGTTCCGCTGATCCAGGAAGGAATCGCCACCAGTGACGCGTTGGGTTATCTGGAGGCGAATGAAAATGTCAGTGCCCAACAGGAGGCCTACGAGATTCTGTATCCGGCCTACGGGACATACGTCGGAGCCGAAATAAAAGCATTGGGGCCATTCGGAGTTGTCTTCGGCGCCCTCGGCGGCCACGCAATCGGGCGTTGGAAATCCTGGCAACTCGAAGAAAAACGAGAAGAGGAAGAGCGGCAGTTCCGAGAATCACAGATCCAGCGATCGCAGAACTCTTTCGTGCCGCAAAGTCAGGAGAATCCGCCGCGAAGTGCATTGGGCGAGCAACAGCCAACATTGGCTCGGTAATCGCGCCTACTCTAGTTCCAACAGTGAGAGGTCTGATCGCGGGCAGGATTCTTTGCGGTGCCCCCAGCCGTCCCAGGTAATGCGAACCTCAGTGGGAGTAATCTCGTCGATTGTGACGAGGTGCCATGTAGAACCCCAGAACTTGAAGGCCTTCTGACCTGGTTTCAATTCGGTTTCGGGTGCGACCTTGATTCCCGGACCTTGAGGTGTCTCATGTTTTCTCATATCGGCCACCACGATTGGGTCGTCTTCGTTATATCTGATTCGATTGCGGGGCAACCACTCGGTTGAATCTCTTCCGTAGCTGATCAGAAAGCAGTTGTCGCCTCGGACTTCAATCAGATGTGCATCCCATAAATGGCTTGAGTAGGCTTGCCGAGCCACCTTGACCGGCAGTTCGAATCGAATCGTCTGCAGGTAGGGAAGTTTGGCCTGAATCAAGTAAGCCTGAATGAAGTCTCCTCCGGCCACCTGTTCTCGAATGACCGGCTTCAACCGAACCTGCAGCTCCTCCCATGCATTCTGCTGAGCTATTTGCAGCTTATTCACGATGGATTTCAGCTCGGATCTGTAATCCGCCAGCAAAGCAATTCCCGATTCAGGCAGGTTTTTCGGGAGTCGCATCAACCGCATTGCCATTAGGCCTTTGCTGTGATCGGCCTTTGCAAAATCAAGAATACTACTGAGCTCCGTCTTCTGAACGTCAGTCACTTCAGAGTTGAGCAACAGCTCCTCAATTTTCGCGATCAGGTTGTTGCGGAGCTCCTGTTCCTGATCAATTCCGGCATTCAAGCGTTTTCTGGTCTCTTCGGAAAAGGTTGAGATGAGATTCCGAGCGGATTCATCTTTCAGAGTCGTCTCTTCAGGACGATGCAAAATAACAATGGATTCGGTTTCACCCTTGAGAAAATAATACTGCCTTAGAGCTTGCTCCGATTGCCGCAAGTCTCCTTCTAACAAAGTCTGACCGACCTCGGGGGCAATGATCCTTGAAAACGACAGATTCAGAGATGCTCGCTCCTGCCCAAGTTGGGTTTCGATTTCATTGAGCTTCTTGAGCGATTGCTTGATCAAAGATCGCGCAGAATCCGGAGCCGAGGCTTCAGCAGTGGTTAACCGCTCTTTCTGCTCCACAGGGTTCTTACCATCCTTCAATCCCTGAATCAGATTCCTGATAAAAATGGCTTCGTCAAGTCGTGTCGCTTTGGCTTCCTTCTCAAGCGCCAGCTGCAATTTTGGGATCAATTGCTGAATCATCTCCGAGAATTGCATCGACTGTTTTGTCGAAATGTTCCTGAGTTGCTCTTCATGCTGCCGTCGAGCAACATTTGGGTCCGCGGAGTAATCAAATTCTTTTGATTGGATTTTGTGGGGCGACGAAGATGATGGATCGGATCGCATGGAATCGCGAATCACAATGGAAGCATCCAGATCGCCAGCCTGAGTATACTTCTCAAAGAGCGGTTGCAGCGCTTCCTGCTTTTCTTTCCGTGCCTCAGCAAGTGCTTTTAAATTCTTATCGCTGACTGACGCAGAGGCAAGCAGATAGGCATCGACCAGTTCAACAGCTTCCTTGTGAAGAATACTGCTGCTCCTTTCAAGAACGGCTCGACGGGCATCGACTCCATTTTCATCGAAAACGAGCTTGAGCATGCCGCGGATAGCAACAGCTTCATCGAGCAAAGCGCGCTTCGTGAGATTTGTCTGAAGCTTCTTACAATCCTCAAGCAGCTTTTCCTGCAGACCTTCTAATTCAGTCTGCGAATCTCTCGTCAGCCTGGAGATTCGGTCGTCGTGGGTCCTGATCAGAGATTGTACTTCTTCGGGAATCTCTGAAAGAGAAAATGCACTCCCGGACAGTGCGCCGATCCAGACAAATACGGCTACGCTGATAACTCGCATCGCGTTGATCCGCAGAAAATGGTGGGTGAGGTTACCAAAGTCATGGGCGCGAAACAGATTAACAAACGATCACCCAAATTCAAATGAATGATCTTGCAGTCGAATGAGGTGAAAAGCATGGACGTCGGCCGACGTGACGGCGACCAAGGCGCGCAAAAAAAGACGGCTGTCGATTGCTCGCCAGCCGTCTTAGTATAAACAGATTGAGTAGTGAGCTGAGTTTTGACGCGAATCGTTTTAAATTGATGATCACAATTCGTTAGAACTGTGATGGATATCCTTAGAAAGGAGGTGATCCAGCCGCAGGTTCCCCTACGGCTACCTTGTTACGACTTAGTCCCAATCACGAAGTTTGCCCTAGGCACCTGCCTCCTTACGGTTAGCACAGCGACTTCAGGCACCCCCCGCTTTCGTGGCTTGACGGGCGGTGTGTACAAGGCTCAGGAACATATTCACCGCAGCATAGCTGATCTGCGATTACTAGCGATTCCAGCTTCATGCAGGCGAGTTGCAGCCTGCAATCCGAACTGAGCGACACTTTTTGAGATTAGCTCCCCCTCGCGAGTTTGCTGCCCTTTGTATGCCGCATTGTATGACGTGTGCAGCCCTGGACATAAAGGCCATGATGACTTGACGTCGTCCCCACCTTCCTCCGGTTTGACACCGGCGGTCTCCTTAGAGTCCCCAACTG
>Ga0255095_1000070_pt1 | contig 63196 bp, 44 predicted proteins | sample Colum_Law_RepC_8_2_FD_188435 | JGI IMG/M metagenome (GOLD analysis project Ga0255095, IMG submission 188435) | Freshwater microbial communities from Columbia River, Oregon, United States - Colum_Law_RepC_8d | ecosystem: Environmental > Aquatic > Freshwater > River | place: USA: Oregon...
GAGCATTCGCCCCGCACCGGCCGATTCTTTCTGAACAAGCTCTTCCAGCGATTGCCCCTGATTCAGACCATCAGAAATCGCCTGAGTCAACTGTTGCAGACGACGCCCACGACCTCGACCAGCATCAGCCAGAGTTTCCTCCAGCGGCATCCCCGCGCGGACGAGATGTCGAACCTCTTCCGAGAGATGCTGAATGTCTTCCAGTGTTAAAGCAGCCGTCATTTAAGCGATCCTAACACTCTCAACACCTCTTCATGACTGGTCAAACCTGCCGCGATGGCCTTGACAGCCGCCTGCTGCAGTGTCTCCATTCCCGCGGATTCCGCCAGCGTGGCCAACTGCCGCGCGTCGGTTCTTTGCAGAATCCCTCGTGCGATTTCAGGAAGATCCAGATCCAGCATTTCCGCAAGAACCATCCGGCCCGAATATCCCGTCGAGCCACAGTGACCGCAGGTGCTGCCAGGAGTCTCTGCCAGTCTGAATTTGTCTGCCCCTTCTGCAACTTTCTCACATTTCTCATTCAGCCCTGGTTCAGTTCGCGGCGGAGACCCACAATGCTCACAACGGCGACGCAACAATCTTTGGCAGATCACACTCCGCAAACCACTTCGGAGCAGATACGGTTCAATCTGCATGTCCAACAATCGAGTCAACGCTTCGGCCGCACTGCCAGCATGAAAGGTGGTCAGCACCAGATGCCCGGTCAAGGCGGCCTGAAACGCCGCTTCCGCAGTTTGAGGATCTCGAATTTCCCCCACCAGAATCACGTCCGGATCCTGCCGCATCAGTGATCGCAATCCGGTCGCCAGATCAAAACCGGCCGATGGTCGCACCTGGGACTGTGTCGCCCCGTCAACCGCAACTTCAATCGGATCCTCCAGTGTCATGATGCAGCGAGAACCACCGGACTGAGCGATGATTTCCCGCAGACACGCATACACCGTGGTCGTCTTGCCACTGCCCGATGGACCAGTCAGCAGAATCACGCCAGCGGTTGCTCCCAGATGCTCCAGAAGTCGAGATCGCACGGTGTCCGGCAACCCCAATTGTCCCAGCCGCTGCAGTTGGTCGTTCTCCGCAAACATGCGAATCGCGGCCTTTTCGCCGTGCAATGTGGGGAATGTCGTAACGCGAACTTCCGTCGGACTGTATTCCCGGGCCACTCGTCCTTCCTGCGGCACATCTGTTCGATAGGTCAGCAATCCGCTGATCACTTTGAGTCGGGCGATAATGCGTGTCGCCAGTTCGCGATCAAACCCTGCCACGGCGTGCAGCACACCGTCAACTCGCCATTGCATCATCAGAGCCGACTCGGACGGCACCAGATGCACATCGCTGGCACGACCTTTGCGAGCTTCACTCAGAATCAACCGCACGATATCGGGGACATAGTCATCCGAGTTGGCGGAAAGCTTTCCAAAAGCCGTAACAAAGGAAGAAGAAATCGAGGCGTGAGACATGGATGTCCAAAAAGTCAGAGCGATCAAACGGTTACGCCCAATGCACTGTCAGTCCTGAAAACGTACGTTAGACATTCTTGTCCGACAAACCTGCGACGGGGAAAGAATGCCCATTCTACTGCAAAACAAAGACTTGACGATGCATCAGCAGCGTCATTTCCAACAGCCTCCCGGGCATAACTCCTGACACGACGGATCCCTATTTACGTCATTGCGATCATTAGCGTCCACTCGCGGTTTGAAACACGAATTTGGCAGAATAAACGCGTTCATACTCTTCCACAATGCACTCCGTCAAAGGCTGAAGAACGCCGCGAGCCAATGCAATCACAATCGAGATGTCCTCAGGTGTTCATCTTGTCTGACAACTTCCGAAGTTTCCCGAGCAACAATTCGAATTCAACACGCCCCGTCGGCTCTTCGGGGCAACAAATCCTCAAGACCGATCTGCCGCTCCGGACGAACGATTTCTCCATGCAGAACAGAACCGCCATCGAGCGTCACGAACGAAACCGAGCCTCAGGAAAGAATTCGTGGGCCAACATTCGCACCCATTGAATTCAATGAGTAAACTGTATCTGTGGACGATGCGGAACCTCGTTTCGAAACATGATGACTGTCATACCTTTTCAGAGGAACATGTCCTTGGCCAAGAATGTATTTGGTGAAGATCTGGCGGTCTGTTCGGCTGATCCGTTGACTGGTTTTTTTCGCACCGGGAAATGCGAAACCTGCGGCGACGATCACGGCATGCACACTGTTTGCGCTGTGATGACCGCCGAGTTCCTGCAGTTTTCAAAACGTGCCGGGAACGATCTGTCCACGCCAGTGCCGGAATATCGCTTTCCAGGACTCAAAGACGGCGATCGCTGGTGCCTGTGTTTACCACGCTGGCTGGAAGCACTCGACGCAGGCATGGCCCCAAAACTTGCCCTGCGATCCACACACATCTCAGCGATCGAACACATCTCGATGGAGATCCTGCTCGAATACGCAGTCGATGCCGACGGCTACGTATTGCCGATTCCGGACGACGAAGACTAAGAACGCCAGACAAAACTGGATGGGCTTCTGCCGAGAATTCGGAATCACCGAGAAAAGCGATCGACTTCACGGAGATAAGCCAAGGTCAAGGGGGTCTGTTCAGGTTTCGTTCGGCCCCCTAACAACTGGGCTGCCCTTAAAGCCTCGCATCCCATCAAGCTGAATGACTCTCCATACTGCGTGAACACTACTTCCAGACCCCAGCAAGACTACTGCTGAGAGAAACCAGCACGTGGCTGGTGTTGTTTGTGAAGTGCGGACAGTTTAGTCATCCAGTCGATTGTTCCTGGGTTGCTCAAACCGCAGCACAGCTGACTTCATTGTCACGCTATGTGCATAATTAGCGAGATCAACTGGCCAGGCTGCTGCACATTGACCATGCAGCAGCGTTTGGCGTCGGCCAATAGCACAAGGATCGGATGGGCAGCCTCGTAAGCAGAAAGTTGCGTTTCAGGAAGAGTTTTCTTCCGTCCTCCGATACCCGTTCTGCTGCACGCTGAACATACCCTCATTCCCTGTTGCTCACCACCCCTCCGGGAAAACCCTGATCAGATAATTGATCTGATCTGTATAGACGGAATTGTTGCCGGGAGATTGCCCAGGCTGCCTGAACGGGGTCTCCTTACGTAATCGAAAATCGGTGCCCTGTCGAAATCACCAGCAGACTCTGCGGAGCTTGCGCATCTTTTGTGCGCGGGCTGCACTGGGGTGGTTGTTTGAGACTGAAATTGGGGTTCTGGATTATTGGCTGCAATAAGTTAAACCCCGGAAGCAGGGGCGGCGGCTAAATCAACGGGCCAATGGCCAACCGCGAAGCGGACGCTAACGCGTTCCAGTTGATGAACCCCACAGCAAATTTCAGTCAAAACAAGTGCACCAGGAGGGTCACGAAGGATTCGTACATCAACGCTCGACAGGATTTGAGTCATGGTGCTGGAGTTTCCGTTTAATGGCCGAAATCGTCGCCGATCTACGAAATCTGAACAAGTCGCAGACGTGTTGCTGAATGCCGTGCGGCAGTCGAGTGTGACTCCCAGTCCGCGGCGAAAGGCGAGGGCCGGCCAATTAGCGGGAACGGCTCATCGCATTCAAATGCTCGAAGAGCGCCTGCTGTTGGCGGCGAATATTAGCCTCGCCACATGGGCCGGAACGCCGTTTCTTCTGGAAGCGTCCGGCTCCGCGAGTAACGCCACGATTACTCTGAAGGACCGCTCAGACAACACCGTGCTAACCACGCAGGCCGTGAACAACGCAACGGGCTCGCTGACGATCACCGGCTCTAACGGCGCGGATGATGTGTGGATTAACCTGAGCGGCGTCTATGCTGAAAACGGCAGCGGAACAATTACGACAGAGATCCCCGTTTCCTTTGCATTCACCGGCGGAACAGGCAATGACTCGGTGAAGTTCACTGGCAACACAACTGTCTCGAATACTCTGTCTGTGATTGCAGAAACAATTACTGTCGATCCATCGGTGCGCGTCGATGCGCCGAACTCAGTGAGCCTCACAGCAACAGCCAATGCCGGCACAGTCAACGAAACAGGGCTGATTGCGGCTTCGACGTCCACAAAACACGATCCCTCGAATCAGGACTGACAAAGTTAGAGTGTCGCGTCTCGTCTTTTCGTTCTTGGTCCCGGCCTTTTCAGTGCCTTGAAAACAATTTATCGATACGGGATATGAAGAAATGTCTGTCAGAATGGTGTCGTTCGTTGGGTTTCTGCTTTTGCTGACGTCGCTGCCCGGCTGTGGAGGAACAGATTTCGGTGAGATCGGAAAAATCAGCGGAACGATTACACTGAATGGAGAGAAGATTGCCACCGGAACCAAGGTCATCTTTATGAAGATGGACACAGGTTATGCTGGCTTCGGATTTACCAAAGAAGAAGGAAAGTATTCCATTGAATGGCATCGGGAGGGGAAGGTGTTTGATGGACTTCCGATTGGTACGTATAACGTGCTGGTGGAACCACCGGGCACCGTCGATGTCGAATCGCTCAGTGCGGATGAAATGCTTGCCGGAGTTAGCAACGAGGCTGCTCCGGTGCCGACCTTCGACAAGAAGTATACTCAGACTGCTACAAGCGGGCTGGAGTTTACGATTGTTGCCGGTGATAACGTGTGTGACATTCCGCTGAAGTAGCTTCTGGATCTCATTCGTGGGATCTCCCGCCAGTGAGATTTGTGTTTGGCGTTTTCATTTCTTGCAGATGTTTGTCTTGCAGACGTTTGTCAGTCGGAGGCTCGAGCCGGAATAATGTTCCGGCTCGGTTCATTTCCGGCATTGTTCGTGTCGCTGATCTTCCTGTTAACCCTGTAACCGTTCATGGGGTTGTTCCATGTGGCGAAGTGATCTGATGCTCTGCCCTCCACCACAAGTTGCTGCGTTGGCCGCTCTGATTTTTCTGACCTGCGGGCCAACTCTCTGGGCGGAAGAGATCTTGTACAACCGGGACGTTCGGCCCATCCTTTCGGAGAACTGCTTCGCCTGTCATGGGTTTGACCATGCGACTCGTGAAGCCGGGCTCAGACTCGACACTCCGGAAGGTGCCGCTGCGAAGCTCGAATCGGGCATGGTGGCGATTAAGCCCGGTAGTCCGGAAGAAAGTGAGCTCATGCGTCGGATCCTGTCATCGGATCATGGCGAAATGATGCCTCCCGAAGAGACGGGTAAACGGCTGACAAAGGAACAGATACGCATCCTGTCTTCGTGGATTGAGCAGGGAGCCAAGTACGAAAAGCACTGGGCCTTTCTGAGCCCGGTTAAGGCCGAACGACCTGCGTCACCTGTAAATCGAACGGGCACTCAGCAGAGTGCGGAATCTGGTGAGACCTCGATTGATCTGTTCATTCAGACGCTGCTGGCAGAGAAGAATCTTCAGCCATCGCCGGAGGCCGATCGGATCACGCTGCTGCGGCGAGTCAGTCTGGACCTGACGGGTCTTCCGCCGTCGATTTCAGAAGTCGAAGAGTTTCTTACGGATTCGGAATCGGACGCCGAAGCGGCCTATGAAAAGGTCGTGGATCGGCTTCTGCAAAGTCCGGCTCACGGTGAACGCTGGGGACGCTGGTGGCTGGACCAGGCTCGCTACGCGGACAGCAATGGCTATTCAGTCGATGCTCCGCGACAGATCTGGAAGTACCGTGACTGGGTTGTGAATGCACTGAATCGAGATATGCCGTTCGATCAGTTTACGATTGAACAACTGGCGGGTGACCTGCTGCCGGAAGCCACCGATGATCAGCGTATTGCGACCGGCTTTCATCGCAACACTCAGATCAATCAGGAAGGCGGTATTGATCCGGAGCAGTTCCGAATCGACAGCGTCTTCGATCGCGTTGCTACCACGGGCACGGTATGGCTGGGACTCACGATCGGATGTGCTCAGTGCCATGATCACAAGTTCGATCCGATCCTGCAGAAAGAGTACTACCAGCTCTTTGCGTTCTTCAACAATCAGGACGAGCCGATTCTGACGGTTTACGATTCCGGAATCGATGCCCCGGCGCTGACGAAGGAGAAAAAGAGTCTCGAACAGACCATGGATGAACAGGTCGCTACGTCTTCTGATGCACTGGCGATGTGGGAAAGCGGGCTCACTGACGATCAGCGGCGTGGCCTTTCGAAAGAGCTCGTCAAGATACTGGAAACCGATAAGTCAAAACGAAACGCGGTTCAGAACAGAAGTTTGTTCGCGGCAGGACCGGGACTTTCGGATGAGGCTTTTCAGAAAGCAGTTACGCGAACTAAAGAGATTGAGCGTGTACTGTCCGGAGGTGTGACGACTTTGGTGATGAAGGAGATGGCCAGTCCCCGGAAATCGACCGTTTTTACGCAGGGCGACTTTACGAGGCCAGCGGACGAAGTTTCCTGCGGAACTCCTTCGGCGCTGCCTCCGCTGCAGACGTCCGCTGGTTCTGCCAATCGCCTTGATCTGGCTCGCTGGATCGTGTCGTCAGAGAATCCACTGACAGCCCGAGTGATCGTGAATCGAGTCTGGCAGCAGTACTTCGGCCGGGGGATTGTGGAGACAGACAACGACTTCGGGCTGCAGGGCTCCATGCCGACTCATCCCGAGCTGCTGGACTGGCTGGCCGTCGAGTTCATGGAGAAGGGCTGGAGTCTGAAGCAGCTGCATCGGCAGATCGTGATGTCCGGAACGTACCGTCAGAGTTCGCATGTGCGAGTGGATCTTGCAGAGAAGGATCCGGACAATTATCTGCTGGCTCGACAGCGCCGGTTGCGACTGGACGCCGAGATTGTTCGTGACGTCAGTTTATCGGCCAGCGGATTGCTGTCCGGAAAGATGGGTGGTCCTCCGGTTTATCCGCCGATTCCTCAGGGTGTGATGTCGCTGGGGCAGGCGAATCGGGAATGGAAAGTCAGTGCAGGCGAGGATCGTTATCGGCGGGGATTTTATACGTTCGTGTATCGTGCCACGCCGCCTCCTTCTATGAGCGTATTTGATGCGCCGGATGGCTACAGCACGTGTACTCGTCGCGTTCGCAGCAATACTCCACTTCAGGCTTTGGCTTTGATGAACGACACTGCGTTCGTCGAGTTTGCGGAAGCTCTGGCAAAGATCATTCAGCAGGATGGTCTTGAGACCGCGTTTCGACGCTGCACAAGTCGACTTCCGTCTTTGGAAGAGGTTGCTGTTTTGAAGACGCTGGACACTCTGAGTGCAGCGAGAGTGTTGCTGAATCTGGACGAGACGGTAACACGCGAGTGACTGGGAAGGTGAGATCATGCAGACCGAGAATGAGTTGAAGAATCAAACTCGCCGTCATTTCTTCAGCGAATGCGGCATGGGCGTCGGTTCAATGGCCCTGGCCAGTCTAATGGCTGGATCGTCCAACGCTGCGATGACGGAGCAACAGTCAGGAGCGATGGCTGCGAAGGCACCACCGTTTCCAGCGCGGGCGAAGCGGGTCATCTTTCTGTTTATGGCGGGCGGGCCCTCGCAGCTGGATATGTTCGATCACAAGCCAATGCTGAATAAGCTCAGCGGCGAACCGATGCCTCAGAGTTTTCTGGAAGGCAAACGGTTTGCGTTCATGAACAGCAGCCATCGAACCAATCTCCTGGGAACTCGTCGACAGTTTCGACAGCATGGTGACTGTGGTGCATGGGTCAGTGATGTCTTGCCTCACACGGCCAGCATAGTGGACAAGCTGACGTTTATCAAAACGTGCAAAACCGATCTGTTCAATCACGCTCCGGCGAAGCTGTTCATGAACACGGGCAGCGGACAATTCGGTCGGCCCAGCCTGGGTTCATGGCTGACCTATGGACTGGGTAGTGAAAGCACGGACCTGCCAGGATTCGTCGTGCTGCAAAGCGGACCTCGCGGACCGCGCGGAGGTTCTGTGTTGTGGAGCAGCGGAATGCTGCCGACGACTTATCAGGGCGTTCCGTTGCGAAATAAGGGGGAGCCGATTCTGAATCTGACCACACCGAGCGTGGTTACGACCGAGCAGCAGGATGATGTCTTCCGAGCGGTTCGAGAACTGAATGCGCAGCGACTGGCTCTGACCGGTGATGGTGAGATCGCGACACGGATCAACGCCTATGAGATGGCCTATCGAATGCAGACCAGTGCGCCGGAACTGATGGATACTGCAGGAGAAACCAAAGAGACTCTGGATCTGTACGGTATCAAGGATCCCGGAGAATCCAGCTTCGCCCGTAATTGTCTTCTCGCTCGCAGACTTGCTGAGCGAGGTGTGCGGTTCGTGCAGCTTTATCATACGAACTGGGATCATCACGGCGGCCCCACAGAGAATCTTGAAGAGCACCTGCCGTCTGTCAGCCGTGACATTGATCAGCCCTGCATGGCGCTGATTCGCGATCTGGAGCAACGCGGGCTGCTGGAAGATACGATCGTGATCTGGGGCGGGGAGTTTGGGCGAACGCCAATGGGCGAAGTCCGCGAATCTACCGGCCGGAATCATCACATCGATGCGTTTACGATGTGGTTTGCCGGCGGTGGCTTCAAGCCGGGAGTCTCATTTGGCGAAACGGACGAGTTTGGATTTGGGCCAGTCGATCAGGCCGTGCCTGTGCGGGATATCCATGCCACCCTGTTGCATCAACTGGGAATTTCCCACGAAAGACTGACCGTGCGGGCTCAGGGACTGGATTTTCGACTCACAGGAGTGCTGCATGCGCGAGTTGTAAAGGAAGTCTTGAGCTGACGGGACCGGTATCAGAGGACAGTCCCGGTGCCATGCACTTATAGTACTGCTCCTGGAGAACTGCTCCTGGAGAACTGCTGCTGCGACCAGTCTCGAGCGGACTTCGTGACAATCGCCGCTGCGTTTCCATCATGGGTCGGTCGGCACGCCGTTGCTCCGCAGCGAATCGCAGAAAACATCCCGAGCTTCGTTCGGTTCAAATCGTTCACGTTGCAGGCAACAGAGTTCTGTGAGCCCCGTGCATATGGCTGCCGAGCAGCCGCGTCACGATAGCGCCTGGCATCACTCCGGAGATTGCCTTCACTTCTCCGTCGGCTGCACCCCGAGCACTCTGAGTTGCTGCCCGTTGTTTCCGTTCCACAAGTACACGTTTCCGTTAGCATCGCCAGCCGCCGCGACAGCATTGTCAGGAGTGGCCCCTACCGTATGCAGCCAGGAAGTCGGAGTATTGAAAATCCTTACCTGGCCACCGTTGGCGGCGTTGTGAATTCGCATCTGCTTATCACCGCATGAGGTCACAATATTGTCGGTCTCACCGATGAACTGCACAGCGGTCACATGACGTCGGAACGTTTCGATTGTTCGTTGCTGATCGCCCGTCTCTGCATTCCAGACTTTGACCGTGTTATCTGCTCCGGCGGAAGCCAGCAGTTGTCCGTCTCGCTTCCAAGCCACTCCCAGCACATAACTAGTATGCCCCTCAAACCGTCGAATCTGCTGGCTACTCGCGACATCAAATGTTCGGAGATACTTGTCCGCACCGCCCGACGCGATCCGCTTGCCGTCCGGAGAAAATCTGGCCGCATACACCACATCATCATGCGCCTGTGGCAAAGAGAACATACGACTTCCGTCCACGGTGTTGAAGACCTGCAGCTCACCTCGTCGAGAAGGGATTCCGCCGGCAACCAGCAGCTGCGACGAGTCTGCTGAAAAGTCCACCGCGGTGACTCGGTGAGCAATCGTGGTGGAATCATCCTGACTGCCAATCGTCCGCTCCAGAATCCAGCCGGGATTTGCATCCCAGAGCCGAATCGACTGATCGTCCGATGCCGACGCCAGTGTCTTGTCATCCAGAAATGTCGCAGACTTCACCGAACCAGTGTGCCCGGCGAATGAACCAATGGCTCCACCAGTTTTGCCGTCCCACGTGTGCAGGCTTCCAAAGTCACCGCTCGTCACGAGCACACTGCCATCCGGAGAAAACGCCACGCTGCGCTGCGGCAGATCAGATTCCTGCAGCGACTTATTCGCCGCTTCGACCGCCACTTTGGCTTCGGCCAGCAACGCTTCCGCGTGAGTCACGGCTTCCTTTCGGATGGGAACCAGCTCCGTCGCAGTCTGCAGTTCTTTCGCCGCCAGGGCTTGCTGCTGCGACAACAGATTCTGAGCCGCCTCGGCGGTCTTCAATGCGGCGACAGCGTCGTTGTAAGGTTTCTGGACAGTTTCCAGTTTCTTCGCCGCGTCATTGGCCAGCGTTGCCATCTGAGTGGCTACATCCGTCGGGGCCTGCACGGCAGCGGCGATCTGTGTCGACTTCGTGGTGGCCGCTTCCATTTCCGCCTGAGCTGCAGCGAGCTTCTGTTTCAGACTCTCATTCTGTGGCTCCGCGTTTGACGCCTGCGTTAATCGAGTCAGCTTCGCCTGAACCACGGTCACTGCCGCCGCGGCATCCTTCGCTGATTGCTCTGCCATGGTCTTTGCGATCATCGCGGTCTTGGCGGCGGAGGATGCATCAATCGCGGCTTTCTCCGCCACGGTCTTCTCTGTAAACGTCGTCTCCATCGCCGTCTTTTTCGTCTGTACATCAGCCGTGGCTGCCGCCAGCATATCGGCCAGCGTTTTCTTGGCAGCAGTCTTCACTGGCAGATCTTTCTCCGCCACATCAGCCTGCTGCTTCGCGACATTCAGACGAGCATTCGAGGCCGTCTCCATCTGCTGAGCTCGGGTCAATGCGATTCGGCGGCGGATATCACTGCGGAGCTCCGCGATCTGCTGTCCATTAATATTGAACAACTTGGCCGTGCGATTATCACTGGCCGAAGCAAGTCGATCGCCTTCTGGAGACACCGCGATCGCATGCACCCCTCCACCGTGGTTGTATTGTTGCATCGTCTGGCCATTGTCCAGATTCCAGCGTCGAATCGTGTTGTCGAGACTTCCTGAGAACACCTGACGAGCCATCGTCGGCACTCGAGCCAGCGATGTGATGATACCGTTGTGGCCTGCAATCTGTTTCCATGACGCCACGTTCCACTGATAAACTCCGCTCGGTGATGCCGTCAGTGCCATCGTTCCCGGGATTTGTGAAACAGCATCCATCACTGGTGGCAGCAGCACGCATCCCGCCGCGGTTCCCGCATGCCCGGAAAACTTTTGCAACAAGGTTCCGGTCGGCAAGTCGTGCAGTTGAGCAGTCGGCTTTTCACCATCGGCGACGGCCAAAATCTGCCTGGCATCTGTTGAGAAGGCAACTCGCCGAACCGGCCCGGTGAATCCGGCCAGTTGTTGCGGGGCGACGGCTGCTCCGGACGCATTCCAAAGTCTCACCACGTTATCATCACCAGCCGTGGCCAGAACCTGCCCGTCCATCGAGATGGCCAGATCATTAATCGCCGCCCCGTGACTGGTCGAAAACGTCGCCTGGCCATTCTGCATGGAATGACCTCGAAGAGCCCCATCAGCGACCGCGACATAAACGGTCTGATTGTTAGGATGAAACGCCGTTGCTCGAATCGGTTGCGTGCTGCCGTCCAGATGCTGCAGGAATCGCATTGGCTCAACAGTCAATCCATCTACCGCTCGGGCAACGAATACGCCCGAGGCATTGGCATTGAACAAAGCCGACTTCAATTTGGAGTCAACAAAGGCTTCTCGAAGCCGCCCTGTCGCGGCATTGAAGATGGAGACTCGGCCATCAGCATTAACGACCGACAACAGTTGAGCATCCGCAGAAAAGTTAAGCCCTGTCGCCGCCGCCGCAAAGCCCTGAAGAGTTTGCAACACACCGCCATTGTCGGTTTGGTAAATCCGCACCTGATTATCCGCGCCGCCTAATGCCATCCGCTGCCCATCATTGGACACTGTGACAGCCGTCGGTGCAGCAGCCAGATTGAATGCGCGAGTCTGTGTCCCATCCGCCGCATTCCAGAAGCGAACTGTCGAATCGAGACTGACCGAATACGGCTGATTATCCCAGAAGCCTGCTGCTACGATGCCAGCCGAATGACCAGCAAACTCCTTCAACACCATGCCATCAGCCGTGTTGAACAGCTTGAGACTGTTATCCGCAAAGCCTGCCAGAATCTGACTTCCATCAGCGTTACTTCCCAATGCCGTGACGTTGGCCGCCAGCCCTTCGATCTTCTTCAGCTCTGGTGCTGCCGCGTTTCGTAAGTCCCAGATTCGCAGCGTCCGATCATCTCCGCCCGACACAAGGCGAGCTTCATCACCAGAAAACGCCAGCGACCAGATCGTGCCGGTATGACCGGTTAACACATGAGTAATCTTATTGGTCTCCGTGCTGCGAATCACGATCGCAGGCTGACCGTCTTTCACTCCCGTACTCGCGATCTGCTTTCGCGACGGACTTGTGGTTGTCACCGCAAAAGTTTCACCGGCCGATGTTTCCAAAGGCACCATAACGGGATGATTCATCTTCCACAGATACGTCGATCCATCCTCCGCGCCAGAGACGGCCATGGTTCCGTCCACACTGCCGGCCACAGATCGAATTGGCGAGCTACCAGCCTTCCACACGCTCAGCATTTTCTGCTCGGCCAAACTCCATAATTGCACTGAACCGTCGGGAGTCCCAATCAGCACGTTGTAACTGTCTTTCAGATTGTCTGCATTCGGTTCCGCCGTACCCGCGCGACGGACAAACGCCAGTGAGGAGATTCCTCCTTCAATCTTCCACGCTGCCACGTCTTTCTCAACGACATTGATCTGTGTCGGCTGCACAGAAATGATGCGAACATTTCCGGCATTGTCGAGCATTGCCAACAGGCCGGTATCGCGACTGGAGACGGTTCGTTCGAGATTTGCAATGGAAGACGGCGAGCGATGTGTCGCGGCCGGCATTTCCCAAACCCTCATCAGATTGTCACCGCCGCCGGAGACGATCCAGAACTGCGGTGCGGGATTCTGTTCTGTGGCCTCAGCCATCTGGACAAGCTCAACAACATTGATCGGTGTCGGCGTTTCAATTTTGCCCAACATCGCACCGTCGGCAACGTTCCAGACGCAGATCGACTGGTCCAGAGATCCTGAAATCAAAGTGCTTCCATCGTCTGTGAACCGCAACGACGTCACGACATCTGTGTGACCACTCATCACCGGCCCGGCGACTCCATCAGCAGCTCGACGAATCTGAATTGTGTTGTTCGGCCCATTGGCAGCGATCAAACTTCGATCCGCACTAGTCACCATCACTGACGCGTTCACTCCGGCCGCGATGTTGAGCTTCTGAACGTCCTTTGGTCGCCGCCACAACTTCACTTCTCGAAAACCGCCCGACGCCAGCAAGTCGCCATCAACATTGAACGTCAACGATTGCACAAGATCCCGATGAGCTCCCCCGGACGAATCTGCCAGCGCGGGGTCCGTCAGTTGAGTCAACAACTGGCCGGTCGGAACATGATGCAACAGAATCTGGTTGCCTCGTCCAAACGCCACGTACTGTCCATCCTGAGTCAACGCCAAGCTCTGTACCGCAACCAATCCCCGCGGCAGTCGATTCATCATTTTCGGTGACAACGAATCAATTCCGCCGGAACCGATCGCTCCCTGATCGATCCAGAGCTTGAGCAATCCAAGTTCGTTCGAAGTCAGGTTGCTTGCTGCGACATCATTTCCTTCCGGCGGCATCACGGGTTCAATCTGATGCGATGCGACCTTCAGCAGCAAGCTGTCGAGCCCCTTGCCAGGAACCGCAGCCGCCCCGGTATCGCCGCCCTTCAGAATCCCCTGAGCCGACTCCAGAATCAAGCTGCCCTGTTTCTCACTGGCCGAGTGACAGGCGAGACAGTTCTTCTGCAGGATCGGCAAAATCTCTTTCTCAAAGTTCACCGGCTCCGCGCGCTGGATCGCGTCGATTGCAATCGGCGGCCCGGCCTCGCTGAGATTTAATGGCATCAAGCAGAAAACAGTGATCCCGAGCAGCACAATCATTTTTCGCATGACGTCAAATTCTCCGGCGATGAACTGAAGGCTGCCAGGAGGCGGTTCTGAAAATCGTTTAACGGCAAGCCGCAGGCGGTAGTCATCCTACGCCATATTGACTCTGTATTCCCATCGAACAGTTCAGAGTCCCCCAACATGCAGATTGCACACTCCCAGCCTCACTGGAGTCAAGTCTCACAGCGAACCAACGTCCACCAATTGCGAGCCGAACAGTATTGAGCCGCCGATAAAATCAGCAGGCAAAAGCCTTTCACTGACTACCCTAAGCCAGAACTCCTTGAATCCAGCAATACCTGAGAAACTCGTCCCGATTGAGCGGTCGCTGCGTATTTGGCAGGTTTTGACGGCCCCGTATCACCAAAACTGGCACGATTCCGGACGACTTTTCAGGCTGACTTGAAAACATCCCCTGAACCGCCGATACTTCCGCCTGTCTGAAACCCAGACACCGGGCGCTTAGCTCAGTTGGTTAGAGCACCTCGTTTACACCGAGGGGGTCGGGGGTTCGAGTCCCTCAGCGCCCATTACTCCTTAATGGCACAGTGACGAATCCAGAAAAACAGCCGCGAAGTTCGCGGCTGTTTTCGTTTGTGGATTGAAATTGGACTGGGAAGAATGGGAATTGAGGGGAAGCATCGGATGGCGTTTTATTATTCCCATAAATCCGATTCTTCCCAGAGCTTTGTAATTCTTAGCCTCTGTTCTGATTGCGATAGTTCAACCGGGCTTTGGTCATCCGCTCGCGCAGACCGCCTTGTTCGATGAATTCTTTCTCCAGCGTCTTCAATTGCTGGTCCAGCAAATAATTGGTCTGGTGAATCAGACAGATTGCAATGTTGGCGATCACATCCGCCGGGCGAGTTTCAACGAACTCCCGGTATAACTCCAAAGTCTGCGGAGACCTGCGACCGAGATCACGAACGTAACGGGCTTCTCGTGAATCTTTGTCCCATACCTGATGGTCTCGGACTCGCAGATAGTCGCGGTAGTCGGCCAATAATTCTTCCAGACTGGCTCGGCCAACATTCGTGAGCTTGATCTCGGTCTATTTGGAAGTCATGGCCGCCTTGCTGCCCTCAAGAATATTTTGCTTTCCCGATCGTGCCGACTGAATCATTTGATCAACGGTTCTGTCACCCTTTGACAAGAACTTCTGTGCGAAGCGAAACGTAATGTCATAGACAACTTCAGCCTTTTGAAAGGACAACAAGGTTTGGTAGTCGCCACGAGATTGAATGATGGGGCGTTGAATAGGCTGATGAGATTCATGAGAAGAATGTGAAGTATGCCTCCCATCACTCCCCTTCTTCCCATCACTCCCATGCGATTCACTATTCACAGCAATCCCCTGACCGTTGCCAGCACTAAGCAACACTAAACCATCATCTACATAATCACTACACGATTGTGTACTATTACGCCCTCATAACATCATATCCGCCGCCTGGTGTCTGAGAACTGTGAGTGATAGGAATTGACGGGAATCATGAGATGCGGGAGGCGTTAATTCTTTCCATGGTTCCCCTGTCTCCCAAAGCTTCGCCTCGTCCGGAAAATTCTGCATCTCCGCTGGATCACCGAACCGCCGTTTCTGCCGACGATAAGAAGGCATCGGCAGTTTTTGCTCCTTGACAATGCGACGTTGTTTCGTGCATAGAGTTCTCATTATCGATCTCGCGGTCTATGCTGCCGACTCCACCGCTTTGGATCGCCAAACACTTGGAGTTGTCCCCATGGTCGTGCGTCATTTCGTCGCGTTTCTGATCGTTCTTAATGGGCAACTCAATGATCCGGCACTGATCGCACAGTCACCAGCGACAACTGATACTTCTGATGGCGTGCGGGCAGAGATCCTGCTGACGAATGGAATCATTCATCCGGGCGATGGGTCCGAACCGGTCGTCGGCCACGTCGCAGTTCGTGACGGCAAGATCGTCATGGTCGGCCCCGAGAAGCCTCCCGAATCGGACATCAGTATTGACTGCTCAGGCCTCGTGATCTGCCCGGGCTTTATTGATCTGCATAACCACAGTGACGAACCAATCCTCGACCGGGATACTCGCGCGAACATCAATTACCTGTTGCAGGGGTGCACGACCGTCGTCACTGGTAACTGCGGCAGCGGTCCAATTGATGCCGCGAAGTATTTCGAAACGATCGATAAGCAAGGCGCCGGCACTCATATTGCTCATCTACTGCCGCAAGGAAGTCTGCGCAGTGAAGTCATGGGCAAGAGCGCAGGAAAGCCCACCGACGAGCAACTGAATCAGATGCGATCGCTTACCGACAAGGCCATGCAGGATGGTGTCTTTGGTATGTCCACCGGACTGATTTATATTCCCGGAACGCTGACGGAGACTGAAGAACTGATTGAGATTGCTCGAGTCGTCGCGAAGCATAATGGTCTGTATGCAAGTCATATTCGCAGCGAGGGATCTGAACTGATTCCGAGTATCCTTGAGGCGATTCGCATCGGCAAAGAGGCTGGACTGCCCGTGCATGTGTCGCATTTCAAAGCTACAGGGAAAACGAACTGGGGTACGCTGCGACTGGCTGTGGATCAGATTGAGAAGGCTCGTGCGGATGGTCTCAAAGTGACGGCCGATCAATATCCATACACGGCTTCGAGTACCTCTCTGGAGGCGACGCTTCTGCCAGCGTGGTGTCGTGAAGGTGGTCGCGAGGAACTGAAGAAGCGATTGAATGATGCCGAGACCGCCAGTCGCATTCGAGCCGAGGTGTCGAAGACTCTGGAAACTTCGTCACGCATTCAGCTTGCTTCCTGCAGTCTGAATCGAAATTGGATCGGGCAGTCGATTGATGAGATCGCCACCGCTCAGAAACGTGAGGTTGTTGATGTGGTGTTGGAGATTGAACGCAACGGCGGCGCTTCAGTCATCAACTTCGGCATGCATGAAGACGATCTGCAAATGGCGATGCCTCTGCCATGGGTCGCAACAGCCAGCGACGGAGGAGCCAAGGTGCCCACGTCCAGCCAGCCTCATCCACGATCGTTCGGCACTTTCCCGCGCAAGATCGGCAGATATGCGATTGAGCAAGGCGTACTGTCCCTGGCGGCCGCGATTCGAAGTGCGACAGGGTTACCGGCTGAGATCATGGGATTGAAAGATCGAGGATTCCTAAAGAAAGATCTCGTAGCCGACATTGCTATCTTTGATCCGGCAACGTTTCGCGATCGAGCCACTTTTGACCAACCCTATCTGACGCCATCAGGAATTCGCTACGTGCTCGTGGCCGGAAAGTTTGCCGTGTACGACGGTCAGGCCACAGGAGTGCTCAACGGGAAATCAATCCGCAAGACGGCAAAGTAGTCAGCGTGAATTCGTTTAGCGGCAAGCTGCAAGCGACTGTGTGGCTCCCTTTCCTTCGTGGATTCATTTTAGCGTTGGCTTCAGCCAACGAGCCCATCAGCGACAGCCATGCGCGCCGAAAGCGGACTGACGTCCGCACTACGAAGAAGACAAAACGTTCTTTCGAAAAACTGCGAACCATTTCGCGGCGTCCGGCGTCTTACCCGCGTTACACATTTGCTCCTGTCGCTGCAGGACAACTTTCAAAGGGATGTTGGTGCTTACATGTTGATTTCACGATCGAGTTTCAAAGGACAAGAGACTGAACAGGAACAGAATAGCGTCGCTGCTACCTATTCTTTTTCCAATCAGCACTTGCGCCTGTGACTCTCGGTCGTGTTCGGAATCCCTTTCGAAGCCCGGTGTCACAAACACCGGGCTTTTTTCGTGCCCGATGCGAGTGACTTTTGGGTAGCGGGATTCGTGAGAATTCGGATGCATTGCACGGTGTCCCGAATTCTCACGAATCCGGCTACTTGCAAATGACACCTCACGATCACCAAACGCGGGGCAGTAGCTTAGACGGCAAAGCATCTGGCTGAAGACCAGAGGAGATGGATTCGAGCACCATCTGCCCCACTGCAATTCTGCTCGTGCAATTCATTTCTCATCGGCGCGTTCGACTTCTGGTGAGGTTACCAGACTTTCACTCTGGTCAGGTTGGGTTCGAATCCCACACGCGTCAATCGCATCTCATCACAGCTCGGTGGTGTATCGGCAGCATGTCGCTCTGATAAGGCGGCGGGATGGTTCAATTCCGTCCCGAGCTATCTACAGACATCCAGCATAAGTTTGTTGACTCACAGGTGATCTCATGTACGCAATTTGTCCACGACTGAAACGGCCCCCACAACTCATTCGGGGTTGTGGTGTAACGGCAGCACGTCCGACGTTTAATCGGAATGGTGACAGTTCGAATCTGTCCGGCCCCAATTGTTTGGTCTTCAGAAACATCATTGCAGCTGGATCTGCGTCCTGACTTCAGAACGACAGGTGTGTGTCCATGTAACAATTTGTTGCGGTGTGGCCTAACTGGTAAGGCACCTCCCTGTTAAGGAGTTGCATGCAGGTTCGAATCCTGCCTCCGCAGTTACTGATTCTCTACGCGGCAACAATCGACGCCGTTCGCAAAACGCATTCCGCGAACAGCCCGTCGCAATTAGAACTACGTGAAGAATCATGCGGAAGGGCAAGCCAATTGGTGATGGCAACCGTCTTGAAAACGGATGAGCTGCAAGGCCTTGAGGGTTCAACTCCCTCTCCTTCCGCTGACTTCGAACTCAACAATCGATCTCGTGACATGATTGATTGCTGATGACGAATGACATGTGTCTCTGGCCGAGAGGCAAAGGCATCGGGCTTCCACCCCGAACAGGCGGGTTCAATTCCCGCGAGACACTTTGAGCTGACATCTGCCCGATGCCAGCCGTTTACTGCGGGGTAGTTTCTGTTGGTAGAAATTCGTGACTTTGAACCACGAGTCCGCAGGTTCGAATCCTGCCCCCGCAAATGAGATCTCATTTCAAATTTCAAATCTCCATTTTTTCTCAACGACGCGTTGGCCGGGCATTGGTGAGCCCAGTTGCCTGTAAAGCATCCGCCTAACTGCTGTGCAGGCTCAATTCCTGCCCAACCCACTGACACCACCCGGAAGGCAGCCGGATATGGTTGGCCGGGCCGCATTGCTAATGCGTGCCTCTTCCCAGAGATAAGGGTTCGAATCCCTTGCCTTCCGCCTATTCCACGACTGAATCACACCACTACTGTGTGTGACTTCGCATCTCGTCAAAATAAGCCGCTATCGTCGTGAACTGCATCAGGAATAGTTGGAGCTTGCTCAATTCCAGGTTTTCCAATGGCAATTTGATGCGACCTCCCCCGCTGGTTATGATTCCCCTATTGAAACATGCCCTCTTGACTGAGGGCCTCACGGGATCGCGGTGATAATCCGCAAAGTGGCTGGAGTAACCAATGGCGATTGATTCGTCAGAATGTCTGACGCGATATGAAGGACACGGTGTTCTGTTTGACTACCCGGGGTTCTGGGAACTGACGGAAGAAGTCGACGGCGAGGATGTCCTGCTAACCGTATCCGCAGACGGAGCATGCTTCTGGGCACTCCGAATCCTGCGTGAATGTCCACGAGCGGAAGAAGTCGTAACCTCCTGCGTTGAAGCGTTTCAGGAAGAGTACGAGGACACGGAAGTTCAGATCACCAAGGGTACTCTGGCAACAATGCCGGCGGTCTGTCGAGAACTCCAGTTTTACTGCTTCGAACTACTGAACTGCGTCGCGTTGAGCAGTGTCCGAGCGTCCGACATGAGTCTGCTGACGTGGTGGCAGGGAACGGACCATGAACTGACTGATGTTCGCTCGGTGTTTGAACAGATCTCGCAATCTGTCAGAATACTGTCTTTGCACGGCGAATCTTCGAGCGGCAAAAATTGAGGCTGCGCACAGAATAACTGTACCGGAACTCTTCCGGATCGTATCTCCAGGACATTGCATTTTCATGAAGTCACCGACCTCACTGCCGACATCTGCCGAATTTCAAAAGCTTGCCAGCCACGCGCGGTTTGTTCCGGTCTACCGACAACTGACGGCCGACACGTTGACCCCCGTGACAGCCTACCAGCGAATCGCCACCGGGCCGTGGTCATTTCTGTTTGAGAGCGTCGTCGGTGGTGAGCGAGTTGGTCGCTATAGCTTCGCCGGAAGTGATCCGTTTCTGATTCTTTCTGCAACCGGCAAGAAGATTACGATCGATCACATCGGCGTGGAGAAACGCGAGTTCTCCTGTGACGATCCCCTGAAAGTGCTCGACGCCGAAGTCGCCAAGTATCACGCGGCCACACTGCCAGCTCTGCCTCGCTTCTGCGGCGGAGCCGTCGGCTTCGCAGGCTATGATGTCATCCGCTACACCGAAAATCTGCCGAACGTTCCTACTGATGATCGCCATCTTCCGGACATGACGTTCGCATTCTACAGTTCGATGGTTGTGTTTGACCACATCCGCAAAGTAGTCATGGTCGTCGTGCTGGCAGATACAGCGAACGGAAAACTCGATGAGTCCCGTGCGAAGGCTGAAGAGCGACTCGATGTGATCTGTCGGCAACTCTCCGTCGGTACTGGCGACGTGCAATTGACGGATATCGATTTAACTGTCGAGCCAACTCCGGAAGTTCGCTCCAACTTCACTCAGCCTCAGTTCCATGAAGCGATCGCGAAGTGCAAGGAGTTCATCAAGGCCGGCGATATTTTTCAGGTTGTGATCAGTCAACGATTTGAGTATCCCAGCAAAGCTCAGCCTCTGGATGTTTACCGTTCGCTGCGGATGGTGAACCCAAGCCCGTTTATGTTTCTGCTGCGAACTCCGGAAGTCGATTTGGTCGGCAGTTCGCCGGAAATCATGGTGCGGGTTGAGGACGGAGAAACCACGATTCGGCCCCTGGCTGGAACTCGCCCACGCGGCAAAACGCCTCAGGAAGATCGTGATCTCGCCGAAGAGCTCCTCGCGGATCCGAAAGAACGAGCCGAACACGTCATGCTGATTGACCTTGCTCGCAACGATGTGGGACGCGTCGCGGAATACGGTTCAGTGAAACTCACCGACGCGATGGTCGTGGAACGCTACAGCCACGTAATGCACATCACCTCGAATGTCTCGGGCCAGCTTCGAAAAGGTCTCTCGGCGATCGAAGCCTTACGAGCAGGCCTACCTGCCGGTACCGTTTCCGGCGCGCCAAAGGTGCGAGCCATGGAAATCATCGACGCCGTCGAACCTCAGAAGCGAGGCCCCTACGGCGGAGCAGTTGGCTATATCGATTTCACCGGCAACATGGACACCTGCATTGCCCTTCGAACTCTGGTGATGAAGGACGGCATGATCTACATCCAGGCCGGAGCCGGGATCGTGGCCGACAGTGTTCCCGAGATGGAATACAAGGAAACCCAGAACAAAGCCCGCGCGATGTTGAAGGCCATTCATATCGCGGAAACCCAGTTGATGTAACGTGGACATTTCGTGTCTATTTGCACGAGCCGTCCGGAGAGCGTTCAAGCACTGCCGCCGCTGAGTTGTTCCGACGCCCCGAATCCGCGAACATGCTCCGCACATACTGGCAGAATTCGTTGGCCATCCCTGCGGAGAGACTCGTGCATTACCGAAAGGTGCTCACGATCCTTTGGATCACTATCCTTGCTGCAACTAACTTGACTGAAGCTGTTGCGGCAGGTGACGCTCCGTCATTTGAAAAGGACGTCGCTCCACTTCTGATCCGACGATGTCTCGAATGTCACCAGTCGGCGAATCCTTCAGGCGGGCTCAGTTTGCAATCCGCTTCGGATCTGGCCAAGGGCGGAGATTCCGGAGCTGTGGTGGTGTCGAAGGCGTCGGCAGAAAGTCGACTGCTCGAACGAGTCGTCGCGGGAGAAATGCCGCCGCTGAAACATGGCGAAAGCCAGAAACTCCCAGACGCGGAGATCGAGATTCTACGGCGCTGGATTGCTGATGGTGCAAAATTCCCAGCCGACCGCCAACTCGATCTTTACGAACAGACAACAGACGTTCGCGGCGGCCGCGACTGGTGGTCATTTCAACCGCTGAAAGTAGTCACGCCGCCAACGGTGGAAGGGCTGCCGCAGGGTGCTCACCCGATCGACAAGTTTGTCGCCCTGGAACTTCAGAAACAAGGGCTTACCCCAGCGCCGAAGGCTGATGCGCGAACTTTGATTCAGCGGCTCTATTGGGACGTAACCGGACTGCCTCCGTCAGCGAAAGAGATACAAGATTTCGTGACCACCCCGCAGAACGGGGAAACCACGACAAAACTGATTGATCGGCTTCTGGCCAGTCCGCAGTTCGGCGAACGATGGGCTCGCCATTGGCTGGATGTTGCTCGCTATGCGGAAACCTGTGGTTACGAGCGGGATCAGGTGAAGCCGTTCGCGTGGAAGTATCGCGACTGGGTCGTCAACGCCTTCAACAGCGACATGCCTTACGATCAATTTGTCCGCGAGCAATTGGCGGGCGATGAGCTTCCCGGTCGCAATGAACAGTCAGTGATCGCAACGGGGTTCCTATGCCTCGGCACGTGGAACGATGAACCTAACGACGCTGAAGACTACAAGTATGAAAGACTGGAAGATCTGGTTCACACAACGTCATCAGCGTTCCTCGGAATGACCACCAAGTGTGCTCGTTGCCATGATCACAAGTTCGATCCGATTCCACAGACGGACTACTATCGCATGGCGGCAGCTTTTTGGCCCGGGCCGATTCAGCCACGTGGACGAGAACTGCTCGGTGGAGTCTCAGCTGACGAACTGGGTTACCATGAAGTGCTCGGCTGGACTGACGTTTCGAAGAATCCGGCTCCGTTGCATAAGCTAAAAAACGGTGAACGCAATCAGCCTCTCGAAGCGGTCAGCGCCGGGGCACTGACCTTTGCTCCAGATCAGTATCGCGACTTCACTTTGGCGGCGGGTTCTGCTTCTACGACCAGCCTGCGTCTGCAGTTGGCGGACTGGATTGCCAGCGAAAAAAATCCGCTGACGGCTCGAGTGATCGTGAACCGTATTTGGCAGCATCACTTTGGCGATGGCCTGGTTCGTTCGTCCAACAACTTTGGCTACACCGGCGACAAGCCGAATCATCCAGAACTACTGGACTGGCTGGCGTCCGAATTAATCCGGAATCGTTGGAGCCTGAAGCATATTCATCGCCTGATTCTGACCTCGCAAACGTGGCAGCAGTCATCGCTGCATCCGCGGCAGGACGAGTATTCTCAGAAGGACTCCGCCAACCGTTTTCTGTGGCGAGCCAATCGACGACGCAAAGATGCCGAATCTTTGCGGGATGCCTTCCTGGCGGCGACTCAGGAGCTGCAGCTATCTCTTGGTGGCCCCAGCTTCTATCCCACCATCAGCGTTGATGCGTTGGAAGGACTGTCCCGAAAGACATCAGCGTGGACAGCATCACCGGAAGCCGATCAGCACCGACGAAGTCTCTACATCTTTACTCAACGCAGTCTGCTGCCACCGATGATGACGACGTTTGACATGTGCGATTCGACTATGTCCTGCGGACAGCGCGATGTGACGATCGTGGCCCCGCAGGCGTTGACTTTGATGAATAACGAATTCGTCCACAAGCGTGCCGCGGCAATCGCGATGTCCTGTGTCGGGAAAGATGGACCAATCACAGACGACAACATTCGGAAGGTTTGGGACATGATTCTGGGGCGTCAGCCCACGGATGATGAACTGCAACTTTCAAAACGCCACGTAGGCATAGTGCTGGAGCGAACGCCTGATGCGAAAGAATCATCCCGCCAATCGAAATCTTCGGTAGAAGCCACGATCGAAATGTTGCTGCAGAAGGCAACCCTCAATCTGGATGCCAGCACTGGAGTTCAAGCCAACAGCGAAGGAAAAGTTCGTAGATGGCTGGACAAGAATCTTGGGATGAATCACGCATCGCAGGAGATGAGCGAGCACCAGCCACTGTTCATTAAGGAAGCAGTCAACGGAATGCCTGCCCTTCGATTTGATGGTGCATCAGACTTCTTGAATGTCAGCGGGACACTCGTCGACGGAGATGACTCAACGGTTTTCGCGCTAGTCACTGATCAAGCCCCGGACGGTCATCGTGAGATCATTTCAAACTGGAGCGGCCGCGACAACAATTCCGTATCTTCATACTTTGTTGGCATGACAAACAAGAACAGCATTCGCCTCAGTGATGCTCTGTCAGGAGTGGGAGAAATCCAGGATCGTCAGGAGCCGTTTCTGATTACGGCCACAAACGGAAGGCACGGAGTGGCGATCTATCAGCAACAACGATTGGTGTTCGAACACGAGAATCAGATTCCGTCTCGGCGACTTGATACACCGTGGGTCATTGGCCAACAGGGCAACATCAACGGCGAATACTGGAAAGGTGATGTCGCCTGCCTGATCGTCTTTAATGAACAATTGTCCCCTGAAAGTCGAGCGTTGATTCAGGACTACCTTGTTGAGCGTTATCAGTTGCCGTCCTTGAGCGAACCTGTCGCTCCGTCAATGACACCCTCCCAGTTGGCCATTGCCTCGCTGAGTGTTGTGCTGTTCAACTCGAATGAGTTTGCCTACGTCGATTAGCTCGCCCAATCACTATGCCACCGGGTTTACCCCAAATGGAGTGCACTTAAGCAATTGATTGAGGTCTAGCGTTCTTCCGTCGAGCTTGGCTCGGCGGAGGAAACAACTGGCAGCTCCGTTTTCAGACGAACCGCCAAGGCGCTCCGTTTTGGGCTGTGTTTCGCAGCGTAGCTGCGGCAGCATTTAGCCCCTGGCTTCAGCCAGGGGTCGGAGGCGAAAACACGATCCATCAGCCGTGAAACGGCGACAGCGATGGTTCCTTTCACGAGATCAACACATTGCTGTCGCCGTTTCACGGCTCAATGTTCATTTTCAAACGTCTTCCCCAGGCTAAAGCCTGGGGCTACCTGCTGCCGCCTCTACGAGGCGAAACCAGAACGACAGTTGTCCCACTGAATCTCGTCGCAATACCAAATTCCTGAGACCTCAGCACAAGCCCCATTGTGGCAAGTCGAGCTTAAGTTCACGCCACCGGGTCTACCCCGTTGGTTCTACGGCTTTTGGCCCACTCCCCTGTGTTCGTTCGCTTTTCTCAAATCACAAGGGCATAATCGCGGCGCGAGAGACTTCCCGCGGTTGCATCTCCGCCCTTGATGTCCGCTGCGAACAATAACTCGCCGTTAACCACGCCCCTGACCAGCGAACCGTTTTCCCATCATCGTTCAAGGAGCCCCCGCATGTCCGCAGTCACTGAACCACGTCAGTTTGCGATCCCAAAAATTCGGCAGACAGGGATTCTGATCGGTGATGAGTTTCGCCCATCCGTTAGCGGAAAGACATTCGCAACCGTCAATCCTTCCACGGAAGAAGTGATCTGCGAAGTTGCGGAAGGTGATGCGGCCGACGTTGATCTCGCCGTGCATGCCGCGCGGGCTGCGTTCGAGACGGGGCCATGGTCGCGAATGGATGCTCGCGATCGAGGTCGTCTGATGAACAAACTGGCGGACCTCGCAGAACGACATCTCGATGAACTCGCCGGACTTGAGTCGCTCGACAACGGCAAACCCATCAATGATGCGAGGGCCGCCGACCTGCCGTTGGCTATCGATTGCCTTCGTTACTATGCCGGCTGGGCCGACAAGATCAAGGGCGACACTGTTCCGATCCGCGGCGATTATTTCTGCTACACACGCCGCGAACCGATTGGTGTTTGCGGACAGATTATCCCATGGAACTTTCCACTGCTGATGGTGGCCTGGAAATGGGGCCCTGCTCTGGCCACTGGAAACACGATCGTCATGAAGCCCGCCGAGCAGACTCCGCTGAGCTGTCTGCGTCTTGCGGAACTGGCTCTGGAAGCCGGCTTCCCACCGGGAGTTATCAACGTCGTTCCGGGTTACGGTCCAACCGCCGGTGCATCTTTGGTGAAGCATCCGCAGGTTGACAAGATTGCCTTCACGGGCGAAGGCACAACGGCAAAGATCATCATGCGAGAAGCCGCGGACACTCTGAAGCGGCTGACGTTTGAACTCGGCGGCAAGAGCCCCAACATTGTGTTCGCCGACGCGGATCTTGATGCCGCTGTCGCCGGCGCGGAGTTCGGGTTGTTCTTCAATCAGGGACAATGTTGCTGCGCGGGCAGCCGGCTGTTTGTGGAAGAATCTGTCCATGATGAGTTCGTCGCAAAGCTAGTCAAACGCGCGAGCCAGCGAGTGCTCGGGAATCCGTTTGACACCGAAACTCAACAGGGGCCACAGATCGACCAGGCTCAGTTCGACAAGATCATGAGCTACATCGATCGCGGTCAGGCGCAGGGTGCGAACTGCCAGACCGGTGGTGCTCGCTACGGCAACCGCGGCTACTTCATTCAGCCGACTGTGTTTACCGACGTCCATGACCAGATGGATATTGCTCGCGAAGAGATCTTCGGACCTGTCCTCAGTATCCTGAAGTTCAAGGACATCGCCGAGGTGACTCGCCGCGCGAACAACACCTGTTACGGATTGGCCGCGGCGGTTTGGACACGCGACGTTCAGAAGGCGCACCAGATGGCTCATAACTTGCGAGCCGGCACGGTGTGGGTCAATTGCTACGACGTCTTTGACGCCGCGGCTCCGTTTGGTGGCTTCAAGATGAGTGGCATCGGACGAGAACTCGGAGAAGCCGGCCTGGCCAACTACACAGAACTGAAGACTGTGACGATGGCAATGGGATCGCGATAGGTTTCAATATCGCAGGGTGGTGACCAGCGTCGTGCTGGCCCACCTTTTCTGCAGCTCATCGTTTAACGGCAAGCCGCACGCGACTGCGATTTGCATTGGGCGCGACGACATCGAAAGAACATACAGCCCGCTTTCAGTGTTGATTCGGGGTTGTAGATCAGAATTTGACTGCATACCGAGAAGCGACGGAAGTATGAAAACGCATTCGCCTGCGGCTTGCCGTTAAACGAATGGCTTCCACCGATCCCTACATCGCGCGGCCTTTGAGATGTTTCGCGCGGAAGCTTTCGGCCCACTTGGTGAAGCGATCTTCTTCGATTGCAAGCCGGATCGCGCGCATCAGGTCCTGGTAGAAATGCAGGTTGTGCAGCGTCGCCAGAGTTCCGTAAAGCGGTTCGTCTGCAAACAGAAGATGCCGCAGATAGGCTCGACTGAAGCCACCCGCGCAGGCTACGCATTCACAGGCCGTGTCGATCGGGTAACGATCTTTGCGATAGGTTTTGTCCTGCAGTCGCATCTTGCCGTCCCAGGTGAAGACGGTCCCTTCTCGAGCATACCGAGTCGGGATGATGCAGTCAAAAATGTCCATCCCGCACTCAACAGCCGCAACAATGTCTTCCGGCAAACCAACTCCCATCAGATAGCGGACCTGATCGGATGGCATCAACGGCGCGGTATGCTTCACGATGCGGACCATCGCCTCATGACCTTCGCCGACAGAGACTCCGCCAATCGCATACCCGGGCAGATTCAGCGACGTGACCTGACGCACGGCCTTTGATCGCAGGTCAAACTCCATTCCGCCCTGAATGATTCCGAACAGATGCTGATGCTCCTGAATCGGCGCGGCGGCACAGCGTTTGAGCCATCGGAAAGTTCGGTCCAGAGAATCGGACATATACTTCGGCGGCATGCGATGATCAACACACTCGTCGAACGCCATCACGATATCGGCGCCGAGTCTACGTTGGATGTCCATGGCGCTTTCGGGAGAGAGCATCATCGGAGTGCTCTCACCCTCTTTCTTGCCCGAGCGAAACTGAAAGCTCACACCCTCTTCTGTTATCTTGCGTTCGGGCAGACTGAAGACCTGAAATCCTCCAGAGTCCGTCAGAATCGTCTGGTTCCAGCGCATCATCGTATGAAGACCACCGAGACGTTCGACGACCTGCGTTCGGTCAAGGATCCCCAGGTGGTAGGTATTCGCCAACACAACCTGGGCGCCAGTGGCTGCGACCTGATCGGGCAAAACACACTTGACTGTTGCCTGAGTTCCCACAGGCATGAACGATGGCGTTTCGACCTGACCGTGCGCGGTCACAAACCGACCACGCCGCGCGCGGCCGCTGGTGGCCAGGAGTTGGTAATGCAGGCCGCCGCCGGGCGTCCAGGCGGGCAGAGAATTCGTCATAGAAGAAGCAGAGTGACTGTTAAGAACGGGGAACTGTCGTACGATTCGCGGCGTAGCGTAACTCTCGCGGGGACCATAGCGAAGCAGAACCGTTCCCGAGCTTTCTGTTTTCGCACGACTTTTTCCGTTTAGGCCCGATCGTGCCACTGCATTTGCTGTTTCCTCTGTTCTCCAGCATCGTCTTCGTGATTGGGATGATCTACGCCAAGAATGCGATCGCTCGCGGATCCAGCCCCTGGACCGGCACGTTCCTTGCAAATTTCTGGCTGGCGATTTCCTGGGGAAGCTTTGCGCTCATCACGGGACGATTTTTGCCCGTCGCCGTTTGGTGGCAGGCGGCTTTGGTGGCCGGTTCATTTGTGCTCGGTCAGGTCCTGACCTATCTGGCCTACAAGCACGGTGATGTCTCGGTAGCGACGCCGATCTTCGGGGTGAAGGTCATCATGGTTGCTCTGATGGTGTCGGCGTGGGCGAACGAAGAGATTCCAGGCCGAGTCTGGATCGGGGCTGTACTCGCGACGGTCGGCGTCGGATTTGTGCAGTCGGGAACTCGAGTTCCCACGGCGTCCACTCAGCACAATCCCCAGAAGACAGTTCTCACTATCGTGCTCGCACTGGGAGCTGCGATCTGCATGTCGCTGTTCGACGTCGGACTCCAGGCGTGGGTCTTTCGACAACCGAACCCCGCCGTTCTCGCCACGAAATTTCTGCCCACAGTGTTCGTGGCGACCGGACTTTTCTCGTGCGCAGTGTTGCCATGGGCCGACCGTCCTTCTCGTCTGGCGGAGCTTGGCACGACGAAGCCCATCGTGATTGGAACTCTGCTGATGGCCGCCAATGCGCTGAGCATGTCATGGTCTCTGTCAGCCTACGGCGATGCGACTCGGATCAACATCGTGTATGCCCTGCGAGGACTGTGGGCGGTAGCGTTGGCCTGGGCGCTGGCTCGATTCTTTGGCGGCCAGGAATCTCATCATTCCGCCCGAGTCATGCTGCTGAGACTCTTCGGCGCGGCGCTGTTGACGGCTTCGGTGCTGGTGGCGTTGATCGGGAAGTAAGTGGCCGAGCCGCGAGATACCAGATGCGGGAAGTGAGCGAGGTCCACCGTGATTGTCGCCCCTCAGAGCTCGCCTGTTCGCGGCGCCTTGCGGTTCCCTGTTCCTTCGCGGCTTCGCGCCTTCGCGTGATTTGAAATAGTTTCACGCAAAGACGCTAAGGCGCAAAGGATGTCTCAGTTTTGTTGGATGTCATTCGGAGATGGGCAGCTTCAAGAAGTGCCTGAGAGTGACGTTGGAGCATGATCCATCCACTCTACGCCCGCGCTGATTTAGTGTGTCTGCAACGCGTCTATTTGTCTCATACCAGGAATCCATCAATCGGTCGAGACGATGGATCAGCGATTGGCATTTCCCGGCCGTCGATGTCGAAGTTGCCCGTTGAGTCAACTCCGACCGCCTGCAGATAAGTGTGAAAAAGGTTGCCGTGGTCGACCTGCTTGTCGATCACTTCAGTGCCCTTGTCGTTGGTCGCCCCGAACACATGACCGCGCGGAACTTTGGTTCCCGCCATGCAGACGGACCACGCTCGCGACCAGTGGTCACGGCCGTAGTACAGATTCACATTCGGCGTGCGTCCGAACTCGCTGAGTACCACAATCAACGTGCTGTCCAGCATCCCGCGCTGCGCGAGGTCCGCGACGAACGTGGAGAACGCAAAGTCGAATTCTCCGAGCTGCTCGATGTGGAAATTGAAGTTCTCATTGTGAGTGTCATAGTTCGAATGCGATAACTGCACGAACGACACACCGCTCTCCAGCAGACGTCGAGCCAGCAGGCAGTGACGTCCGAGGTCATGCTTGCCGTAACGATCGATTTCGCTCGCTGGCTCCTTGGAGACGTCAAACACATCGCGCTGACTCATCAGCTTCTCAGCTTGCTCGAACGAGTAAGTGAACGCTTCGGTGACGGCGGTTCGTCGACGATTCAGGAATCGCTCACTGACCTGGCGACGGAAGTCGTTGCGAGCCTTGTCGGAGTCCTCTGTGATGGAATCGGGACGGACGGTGTTCGGCGGAGGATTGCCGTTTCCGAGTTGAACGCTGGAGTACTTCGGGCCGAGCCAGGCCGAATCATTTCCTCGCCCGCCGCCGCCGCCGGGAGTAATCAGAATGTGACCAGGCAGCGAGCTATCCTGAGGATTCAAAGTCTTCGAAGCGACCGCACCGATCTGAGGAAACTCACCAGCCGGGGTCTGACGCCGACCGGTCATCATCAAATAAGCGCCTTTGCCATGATCGTCTTCGGACGTGTTGACGCCCCGAACCAGACACAGGTGATGCATCTGCATGGCGGTTAACGGCAACAGTTCGCTGATGTGAATGCCGGGGACGGAAGTCGGGATCGCAAGAAATGGTCCACCCGTTTCGGTGCCAGGTTTTGGATCCCAGCTCTCAAGCTGACTCAAGCCACCGTGCATGTTGAACACGACGATTCGTTTCTGATCCGACTTCAAGTGAGCGGCCATTGCGGGCGAAGTGAAGGCACCGAGTCCTCCAACCATGGCTCCGGCTCCAGCGGCCAGAGTTCCCAGAAACTGTCGGCGAGCCAGTCCGTGTGCGACCGTGTTGCAAGGATAGTTGAGTTTCATGGTCGGTTGCTCTCAGAAGAATTCCGTGGTCAGGCGGTTTCCACATTGGTCCGCCGATACGTCACACCATCATTTGTTGAATCGAAATTCCGCGCTGCTGATCAGGCCCCAGACAAGTTCCTGAGCGGCCTTTGCTCGATCAGGACGAGCCGCAAGGAAGGCCGCCACATCGGCAGATTCCTGTTCGGTCGGCATGCGAGTCAGGATGCCCAGATACAGTTCTTCGGCTGCAAGCTTTGCATCCGTGGTCTTTACAATTCGCTCCCCAGCATTGTCGCCGGCTGGAACAACCCAACTGTTGATGGCGCCACCGTTGGCTGTAAATAGCGCCTGGTCCGGACTCGCGTAGAAATCATTCTGCGGCTGTCCCGGAGCACCACCATAGATCTGCACATAGCTTCCGATGTTGCCCTTCAGCTTGTCGTACGCCAACTGCTCGACTTCTGCGGCTCGAGCTGCGAGCACGACGGGATCCTGTTTTTCCTGTTCGCTGAGCGGGCTGGCTTTCTCGCGTTCAGCCGCTTCCTGGACTATGTGGCGATCATAGACCGTTGTGACTTTGAAGATGGTCCAGCACATCTGCTCGGGGCTGAGTGGCTTCAATTGCGACAAGGCAAAGGTTGACGAGAGGTCCGTTGGAACAGCGTCCATGGCCTTCTGAAGGGACACAGTCGTCGTCTGCAGCGACTCCTTTGACTGAGCAAGCGTTGTGCTTGCGATAGACGCGACCTGCTGTCGTCGCTCAAGCTCTGCGTTGGTTTCGTCCATCGCGGACTTCGCAGTCTTCATCGCTTCGGTGGCGGCTGAAGACAATTGACTGGCAACAACCAGAGTTGTCTCAGCAGCCTTCAACTGCGACTCTAATGTTGTCACCTTCGTATTGATAGTCGCCAAGCCGGTCTTCAATGAGTCATCGGCTGGCAGCGCGGCTTGAGCGCGATTCATGGCGTCAGCCGCTTCGGCAAGAGTTTTGGAGACCGCTCGATCGCGAGTGATTTGCTCCTGGATCACTTTCACTCCTGATTCGGCCGAGGCCTTCGACTGTGTGGCCTCTGCCATGGCAGCAGTTCTTGCGGCTAAGATCGGCATGTATTCAGCAACCTGCTGAGTCGCTGTGGTCATCGCCGCTTCCGCTGTGGCTGTCGTCTGAGTCAAGTTGGCGAGCGACGCGTTCAGATCAGAGGCTGAGGTGACTCGCTCCAAAACGGCGATGCGACTTGCGACGGAGGCAGCCTTCAACTGCGCCTCCTGCATGGCCAGTCGAGCCACCACAACTTTGGCCTCTTCAGCTCTGAAGGCAGCCTGAAGCGGCTGTAGCTTCTGGACAGCGGCATCAAGTGTTGTGCGGAGAGTAGCCAACGCCTCGGCCAGTGGAGTCACCGCAGCAGTCTTGTCAGTAACCGCTTTTTCAAGAGCCGGAAGTTCGGCCGCCACCGTATTCGCCTTCTCGGTCAGCTTAGCGGACGTCGCGACAAGCTCAGCATCTGAGGGCAATGATGCTGCCGCGGCTTGAAGTGGAGCTGCAGCCTGCTGAAGCGTGTCGGCGAAGTTCTTTTTTGCGTTGTATGCCACAGTGGCATCGTTGAGAGCCTTCTGAGCTTCGTCGACCTTCTTCCTCGCGTCAGTAAACTGAGTTCGAACGCCGTCGACTTCAGCGGCCACAGGCAGCATTGCTGTCTCGGCAGCCGCGAAGGCTGTGTCGGCATCGCTGAATAGTGAACCAGCATCGCGGGCAACTACGTCGAGTGATTCCTTCTGAGCGGTGAGTTGTTGATACTCTGACTTCGCATCAGCTAATGCTGGGACGGCTTCTGGAGCAAGGTCAAATGGACGCTGATAGACATCGCTTAAAGCGATCTCCCGCAGGAACCCCTTCATGTCGAAATTCATGGCGGCAAAGCGACTGCCCAACTGTGAAAGCAAACCCGGGCTGGCCGCTGGGTTGTCCGGATGGATCATGTCCAGAGGATGCACGACGCCTCGGCCCAACATCATGGCCCAGAGCCGATTGGCGATATTTTCATTGAACGCGCGATTGGAGCCATTGGTAGCCAGTTCCGCCATCATGGCCCGGCGACTGAATTTAGGGACGGCTCGCACGCCATCGGCGGGAGCAAAGGTGTAATCTTCGCCAGGATACAGGACTGGTTCGGAGAATGAAGGAGCACCGGGAAGGCGGGCAATCGTGCGGTGCATGTTGCCTTTTTCGAAAACGGATTCGAACGACAAATCCGTTGGAGCTCGCTCCGCAAACACGGTTACGTCTTTCTCCGCAACTTTCTTTGTGACTGCATAGCCAGCGGAAGCGATCGCAAGAAGGCCGTGATAATCTCGCTGCAGGAAGTCTGCCACGAGTGGAGAATCATGGCACTGGTTGCACTGCATGTCGCGACCAAAGAACATGCGACCAAGGTCGCGAGTGATCACATGCGGTTCCGAGTTGCGGTCGAGATAGAACCTCGCGGCGGCTCGGTTTTCAGGTGTGTCGCCGTCAGCCGTCAGGATCTCGCGAGCCAGCACATTCCACGGCTTGTTGTCGCCGACAGACTTCAGTAACCAGCCCTGCCACAGTTCCTGTGGCACATGAGTATTTGGGCGACGCTCCATCAGCATGACGTCGATCGTCGTGGACACATGCCGGGCGTAAAGAGGCGATGCCAGAAGGCGATCAACCAGCTTCTCTCTCTTTGCCGGATCCGGATCATTGATGAAGGCTCTAGCCTCATCGGCGCCAGGCGGCATGCCGTTGAGGTCCAACGACACACGTCGCAGGAACTCCGCATCGTTGGCTTTTGGCCACGCGGTTCCTGAGGGCGGAGCTAGTTCGCGGTTAATGAGTTCTCGCAGCGGCTCATCCGCCTGAAGCACTGCGGCTGGGATTACAATCCAGGCGAGCAGAAGGCGAACGATCATCCCGCGTTCCACATGGAACGCTGCAGAGGCAGCAGATCGGAGTCTCGCGATCATCGCGGCTTCTCCGTTGGTCTTCGTCTGATTAGCCTGAGGAAGGATGACCTTTGGCGACTCAAGGCTGAGTCAGGTCACAGTGGCCATCATCGGAAGAAGTTGAGGAAGGTAGAATCTCGAACACCAAAAGGTTCAGTATCCGAGCCAATCGAATTTCAGGTGGGATTTCGTAACCGACGAGGTTAGCTCAATTCTTGGTTCTTGTGAACGTGGTCTAACCGGGCCAACCTGAGCCCGTCAAGTGAAACCCCGATCAAGTAAACCACACCGTCTCATCTCGGGGAATCGTTTTCTGGCAGAATCCCGGATTCGGCGAGGCCTGCGGGCCATTTTTCCGGAATTCGCCAGTAACGCGAATCGCCCGTCAGTGCGTGAATGCGACGGGACTTGTTGCCTTTCGGAAACATCCCCCGATACACCCCTCACCCTGGACATGGAATAAGCTGCCCACAAATTGATCGGCCACCGAAACGGGCTGCAATTGATTTCCAGCCAGCGAGCCTGAGGGTCTGACTGACCCTCAGAACGCATTGGACCGGGGAGATCCGATCAACCGGTCAGGTCACTGAGGGGGCAGGTTTCTAACCCGCCGCGGAAACAGATTTCCTAAGTCACCGCTGGTCGCCTCTGGAGAGTCGGCAAGTTAAGGGCCTGCCCCACGGGACCGCTACTCCCAACGACTGTTGACAACCTCCCTATCGAGCATTCTTTCTCAAGGGCCCAACGATTACGGCGGTAAAGTGGATCTACGGTGCCTGCGACTTGGCGGCAAACGACGAGATCAACGCCGCCTGACTGCGTATGGAGATTAGAGCGTCTTGAGTCAGCGGACTCGGTAGAGCTCAAAGACTTGCGTTGAAACCTCAGGGTGCTGTGACAGCCACTTCGGAGTAAACAAATCCAGCAGTGTGACATCGCCCGGTTCGTAAAGGACTTCTGTCACGAGTTCGAAATGGCGATCCTGCTGAAACCAGTCTTCCCAGAAGTCAGGTGTCCGTTTCGCGTTGGGACCGATCACAAGGAACGTCGGCACCGCGGGCGAACTTCCATCCGGCTCAGCAAGATTGAGATGGCTCACGGGACCAACAGCCAGACCAGACTGCGCCAAATGCAGCAGCAAAGCCGGCTCGCCATAACCGTAAACGACCAATTTCTGCTTTGCACGCTCATCAATTGTAAACTCGCGATTCTGAGTCGTAGCGACACGCGATTCCAGAACCTTCCTTGGACTGATCGTCTCACCGTTCGACAGTGGCAGACGAAACGGTTTCCATTCTCCAAGAGAACTCAGCACGCAGACATCCGCAAGTTGCCGAGCCGCCCGATCGATCGACGTACGATCTTTGTAGAGCTCAGAACGGAACATCTCCGCAGGCGAAACGACAACAATCTCATCAGCCTCATCGCGCTGCAGCACGGCCGTGAGCACTGCAACGATCAGCAACGATTGCAGCAGGCGTTGTCCCCAAGTCCCGCCTACATTCACCGGGGTACTCGATTCGGGATGTCTGGCAACACTCAGGTTCGATTCCAGCCACCAACTGACTCCTCCAGCGGCAGCCAACCAGATTGAAGCCAGTAGCGGAAAGAAAAGTCGGGCATAGGGATGATAAAGCGGCGTTACCAGCAGCATTCCGCAGAACCAGGCCAGAGCAGTACAGTAGCCAAGTGCTGGGTCGATAATCGGAGCCGCCAACAGGTCACCTCGTGACAACGGCAACGCGCCCTCAGATGTGGGAGATAGGTCGCGGGTTGCTCGGCGCAGCCACGCTCGACCCAAAACTGGCCATAGGAAGATGCCTCCAAAGCCCCCCAACGCAATACTGAAGAGTATCAGCGGCGTCCAGACTCTCAGGGCAAACACCATCATTGCGGCTGATGCTACTGCGAAGCGAATCATCAGCCAGCGAGGCGGAAATCTACCAGCGGCGGATTCTTCGGTATTTTTTTCTTCATTGCTGTTCCCTGCGTTCCCGTTCCCCGTGGAACGACCGGCCAGGTTCCATCGATACCATGCAGCCGCCAACATCCCGATTCCCAGTGATATCGCGCCAGCCATTCCGTCGTGCCAAAACTGACTGGCAAGGTGCTGCCCAAGATGGCTTGTCCACGCATCGATGCTCGCCCAGGACAACGAGCGCGCATATCCAGCATGATTTTTTGTCACGGCCGCATAGCCGCCGACCGCCTGCAATTGCCACAACCACGGGGCGAAAGTCGCAAACGCTGACACAATGATTGTGGCCAGAATCGAAAGGACTCGAATGGCGCTGATGTCTTTCCGCCCCCGCCAGACCCACCATAGGGTCGTGCCGCTCGTCAGAATCGCCAATGGCAGCCAGCCTGTATACTTGGTCCACCAGGCAAGCCCGCATGCCAATCCACTGAAGACAGCAGTTCGAAACGAGGAATTTCCAATAGCGACGGTTCCGAGGTAGACCGATGTCGCAAGCCAAAACAGGCAGGTGACGTCCGTCAGTGCCATTCGCGAATAGATAATGTGGAAGTCGCTCATCGACACCACGGAGGCCGTGAAGATTCCGGCAGCCACTCCGAACCACGCCCGAGCCATTCTCCAAAAGACAATGATCGAAAGTGATCCGAACAATAGGGATGGCAGAAACGGGGCGAAACGACTAACCCCGGGAACGACAAGAAAGAAGTCAATCATTCCCGACAGCAGCGGTGGAGCATAGAACTCACGGGCCGGATAGGGCGATCCAGCCATTCCATCGTGCCACAACACCGACGCATAGATGCCCTCATCGAAGTGCTCAACCGATTCACGATCCAGGTGCCAGCATCGCAGCAGCAGACCGAGCACAAAGAATCCCGCCACGAGAGCGATTTCAGTCTTTGGTGTGGGCTGGGTCATCAAAAGTATCCGTGAGTCAGCTTTTGCAAGGGAATATACAAGGTAAAGGGTTCGATGCCCTTGGGCGAGTCACACATCAGAGATTAACTCGCGAATTGGCGATCCATGAATTCGTCCACACTCCGGTTCGGGATTTTGAAGTGGGAATCAGGTGTGGGTTGGTTGAGTCCACCGGATCCCGGTTTACCATACGACGCGAAGAACTTCACACCGCTGACCATTTACCAAATGAGCAATCCTATGTCCGAGCAGACTCCCGGAAAACTATACGATGCGGCTATGAAGCTGAAGGCGGAAGGAAACCTCGAAGGCTGCGTGGATGCTTTGAAAAACATCCTGACGATTGATCCAAACCATGTGCAGACCCACATGGCTCTGGGAGTCCATCAGCAGAAGCTTGGGCGATTCGAAGAAGCCATCTTTCATGCCAAGAAGGTGTCTGAGCTGGAACCGACGGATGCTTTCTCGTTCACACAACTGTCCGTGATCTACCAGCGATGCGGAAAGATCTTCGAAGCCGAAGAAGCCATGGCCCGAGCACGCGAAATCCAGGGAACTCCGCAACGTCATTAGTCGCACCATTGGCTGGCGTGTTTTGTGGCATGCTCCCAACGTTTACCGCGAGGCCAACGGCGACGCCCTTCGTCGTTGGCCGATGACTATTGCCATTCACGTGGCAGGCCGAGTATCGTGGCAGAAACATAGGGGCCAACTCAACAAGCTTCACAGCCGAAGCCACCAAGACGCCCGAAACGCTGAGTACCTGAGTTACATGCCGACAATCTGGTCGCGTTCCGGCACGTAGTGAGTACCACTCGGCCGTCGGCTTTGGCTTGGCTGTAAATGCGGCTAGCCACTAGCAGCTAGCCGCTCCATAAACTCTGCGACCAGCAACTCGCTTACTTCCGCCATTCGTTCACCCAACTCACAAACAGCTCCGCGGACAGCGATGATGTCAGGCTGGAGAGGCAACAGCAATGGCAAGTCCATTAGCGTAACGCGGCCCGCCAGGGCAAGCTGCAGACCGTGAGCAGCGGTCGCTTTTCGCAGCGAGGTGATTTCTTCCACTGGCAACCAGTCCAGCAGATTGGTTCCGTCCTTGACGAAAGTGTCAATCAACAGGACGGAGCAATTCGTTTCGAGAGCCGCTTCAAGGACATCATCCGGAGTTGGTGCCTCGGCTCGCTGGTGATCTGCGTATGCAACCGCAACCCATTCATGATCGCCGGAGAAACGACACCGCACATCAATCCAGGAGTTGCGCCAGCGATCCATGCCCTGCTGGCCCACTCCTGCAACCTGCGATAGTCCGAGCTTCATATAGCTCGGTTGCAACTCTGAAATCGCCCGACAAATCTCGTCATTGGCTTCACTGGAGAATGACGTTGATCCAACAGGCAAGTCGCTTCCAAAGAGTGATGATGACTCACTCCACTCCTGCACTTCCCCCAACGCAACACTCAGAGGAACAGGTTCGGTCCTCACACGATCAGAATGTTGTTGCTGTTGCCTGAGAACGTCAGCGATCGCCAGCAGATTCTCCAACGAAGCGCGACCGAGTGAGCCTTTGGATGGCTCTTTAACGTCGATGATATCTGCCCCGCCGCGAACGGCCATCAGGGCTTCTTTTGCGTTGCGAACGGACACTAACAGGCGTGGAATTCCGGAGAACACTGAGCACCTGTTCGCGAGTGACGTCAAAAATGGCACGCAATAAAGAAAGAAGCCCGTGTCTTGGAAGAGCCCGGGCTTCATTCATTTGTTCATCGTTGTCTGAGACAAGGACTAGAGTTCGGGAGCAGCTTCTTCAGCCTCTTCCGCTTCGCCCTCTTCGACTTCGTCTTCGATCTCAATATCTGCATCGATATCAATGTCTTCAGCGACTTCGACCTCTGGATCGATCTTTACTTCGTCATCAATATCTTCATCCGGTGGAGGCACAACCACGCTGATCATTGGAGTGCCGTCTGGATTCAATGCTTCCTTGACCGGTTGCATGAAGTAGCGACGCTTGCCTCGCCCAAGAAGGGTTGCCAGCAACTCGTCAGCCTTTTCCTTTTCGTGAAACAGGAATCGGCCTTCTTCTCGCATCGTGCTGCTGTAAACGACCCAAACCAGCCGGCGACGCTGCATCGCTTCTTTGGCTCGGCGAGTACGTGGTTTGGCAGCTTTCTTCTTTTTTGGAGCCCCGTCTTTGTCTGCCTTGGAGGCTCGTTTCTTTGTGGTACCCTCGCCCTTCTCTTCAGAAGTCTTGCGAGATGCCTTTTTCTTGACGCCGGTTTCAGCTTCTGCGGCTTCCGCAGCTTCAACCTCGCGACGCATTGAGAGACGACTCTTAGCCATTTTTCCTGCCAAACACGCGGACTGGAGAACCTTCGCTTTTCCGACGACGTCAGGAAAACGACGGCTCAATGTGAATCAGAAGTTTATCCCGAACACGTCAAAACATCCTTTCGACGCGCGAAATCCGGGACTTTGAAGCGGGGGAGAATAGCAGGGTTCCGTCCGGGAATCCACCCTTGATGAAGAAAAGATCGTTTGAACCTTCGAGCCGGCTATTGCCGGGCAGATCCCCCGGAAATCGCCCCCACGCGGTCAACGACGGCCTGAATCGCCTCTTTCATGCGAGCCCGGTCGACCTGATGAACATCAATCGGCCGCCCAATCTCGGAAAGCATTGTCACGGTCAGTCGTCCTCCAAGATGCTGACGGAACTCCTCCAATCCCTGAAAAAGCTCGTCCGTTCGCCTCAACGTGGGGTGATCATTCAGAAGTTTAAGACGCTCCAGCGATTGCAGGACCCGATCCGCCTGGGTTTCGGCAAGACCATGTACAAGACTCGAATAGACCGTGTCGACCGCCACACCGATCGCCACAGCTTCGCCATGCCGCAACTCGAATTGGCTCATGGCTTCCAGTTTATGAGCGGACCAGTGCCCAAAATCCAATGGGCGAGCTTCCAGCATCTCGAATGGATCGCCACCAGCCGTGATGTGCTTCAAATGCCAGTTGGCCGAATCCTGAATCACCGACCAGCAGGCATCACCACGAGCCACAATCGAATCCGCATTGCTCAGGATTCGATCGAAGAAGTCAGGATCCTTCAGAAGGGACACTTTGACGGCTTCAGAAAACCCGCAGCGGAAGTCGCGATCGCTGAGTGTTGTCAGCAGCGAACGGTCATTAATTACTCCCCAGGGAACGGCGAAAGACCCGAGCCAGTTCTTCTTTTCAAAAAGATTGACGCTGTTCTTAACGCCAATCCCCGAATCAGCCTGAGCCAGTGTCGTCGTGGGAATACGGATCAGCCGCAGGCCTCGATGAGCGATCGCGGCAGCAAAACCTACCGCATCCAAAACTGCGCCGCCCCCAATAACGACGACGTAACTTCGTCGATCCAGATCGGCTTCGTGAAACACCTTCAGCATTCGCTCCAGGATATGCACATCGTTCTTGACGGCTTCACCACCGGGAATAATTTGAACATTCCCGACCACCTGAAACTTGTCCGTGTTGCGTCGAGCGATGGAGTGGAGACGCTGCCGCAGGTCGGGATTAGCATTCCCGACATGCTCGTCCAGCCAGAACTGAACGCGCGGAATGCGGCCCTCGGAAGACTCCAGCAACCGGACCAGTACTTCAGAATCAGCACCAAGCACATCGTGCGTGAAACGGAGACGATGTCGAAACGCAACCGTGAAATCGACGTCAGCGATGGTGCGTGCCGTTTGCTCTGCAGATGGGGAAGTCGTGGGCATTGAGGTTCAGCGGCAGGAATTGTGGGAGGCGATTCACCATGGTCGGCTTCCCTTCCACCATGTTCAGTTCTCCACAGCATACCCCGCTCCTCGCCATTTTGCCAACCGATTCGGGGACGACGTCGGACTGGCTTCACTCTGCCGGCCCCGCTGCGACTGGAGATCGGATTGCAGAAAACAAAGGGGTTATGCCAGTTCCCCTGACTAGCTTGTGCGGTTCTGGAGCGCCCAACTGCATAATCGATACAGCCGTCACATCCGGGCGCAGAACGCAGACTGACCGGCAATCGTTGCGCTTTGCCTCGACCGCCCATTCTTTGTAGTCCGAAAACATTGGCAGTGTTACCCAAGAGAGCGAGTCAAAGACTCACCAGAAATTCTGAATGCGGCGTGTGCATTCAAGGTGTTTCCGAGGCTCACTCAGCAAGAACGATGTGTAGGAGAATTGAGATGAAGGCGATGAAATTGTTTGCGGCTCTGGTAGTGTGTTCAATGGCTAGCAGCGCACAGGCTGGGCTGTTCGGCGTATTCAAGAGCAATCACGGCTGCGGATGCAGCGTTGAGCCAACGTGCTGTGCTCCTGTTGAAGCTTCATGCTGTGCTCCAGTTGAAGCAAGCTGCTGTGCTCCAGCTGCTTGTGGAACTGGTTGTGCTCCAGTTGAAGCGACATGCTGTGCTCCAGCCGCTTGCGGAACAGCTGCTGAGCCATCATGCTGTGCTCCAGTAGAAGCCAGCTGCTGTGCTCCAGCCGCTTGCGGAACTGGTTGTGCTCCAGTTGAAGCTACTTGCTGTGCACCAGCTGACTGCTGCAACGAAGGTTGTGGAAATGGTTGTGGCGACTCCTGCTTCAAGCTTCCTAAGTTCAAGCTGCCAAAGCTTCACTTGCCAAAGCTGAAGTTCCCTAAGCTGAAGTTCCCTAAGCTGGGCTGCGGTTCATCTTGCGGCGACAGCTGCAGCGAGCCAAGCTGCTGTGCTCCAGTCGAAGCTTCTTGCTGTGCACCAGTCGCAGTTGACCCAACCTGTGCAGCTCCATGCGGTGGCTGTAATTGAGATCAGGTTGGCGTAAGGTGCGGTGATTAGCCAACGTGATTTTCAGATTCTGACGGTGAAAGAGAGCGAACGTCGTGATTCGCTCTCTACCGTCCCTGAAAGTTTCGATCGTGCGGATTGAGGAGTTCAAGTGGACGCCGGCAGATTAGCCTGAGTCACGGTTAATAGCCCAGCCTTCCGCCCCGACGATGCTGAGGATCGTGAGGAAACTCACTTGGGGAACACGCTCAACGGGATGTACACCCGAAACAGCGGTTCCACCAGAATGGATCAGCAACAGGGTGGAACCGTTGGAAAAACAACAGAACGGCGATGAATCACTTCCTGATTCATCGCCGTTTCTGCGTTGATACCCACAAAATTCGCCCTTCTCTTGCACTCCGCATCGTTGACTGATGCAGTCTCAAGTAGATCACGGGGTGCTCTGCGAATCCGGATGTGGCTTGATCCATCGCGACGACACCTTATATATAGACGTTTTCTGTTGCATCGAATCGCCGGAAAATGGATGAGGTGGCTCCGTGGATGTCAGCATGAGTTATGCAGGACGCAGTCAGTTGAAACTGCTGTCCGGCGGAGAACGAATTCTTGACCTCGCCCCCAATCTGGCTCGCGACAAGGTCGAATTCACCGCCAGCCTCGCCGACCCCATTCGCTTTCGAGAAGCCATCAGCGCGCTGCATGATGTGGTGATCAATGATCTGACGTTCAATCCTCGCGACAAGACCGGATACGAAGACTGGAAGAAACAGCAAGGCGCTCGCGAATCGGCATTGCGAAAGCAGGCCCGAGATTCGGCTCGCGAAACTGTGAGAACTGGTAACGTTCCTCGTGCAACGGCCGAACAGAAGGCACAACATCATTCTGCGCTGGCTCGATACTGGCGGGCTCGCAGCCAATTGAATACTCGCCTTCGTGAAGAGAACCAGAATCTGTGGCGTCGACTGATGCCATACGATCCCGTCATCACGGTGGCCGACGATGTCGTTTTCTTTGAATGTTTTTCAACCGACGAATCCAGCTATGGCTGCCTGACGGTTGATCGTGAGTCGGGATTCAGAGGAACTCAGCACGCCGCGCTGGGCACGACAAATGTGGACTACTCGTGGGATCTCTATCACAACTTTCAGTCGCTGCGAACCTATCGTGAAACTCGATTCAACATCAACCCCGAGGGCTTCAGTGTTCAGACGGCTGATCGTCCGGATTACCACGAAGAGAAGATCGCGCTGCCCGATGGCTGGCTGAGAGGTTTCATGCAACTCCAGGCCGCGATGGCTCTGCCGATGAAGAAGGTGACGCTTAGCATCGATTCGGTCTATTCGCTTCTCGCCTGGTTGAAGCGTCATCGTGAAAAGAGCGGACCGCGAGCGATCCGCTTCGAACTCCAGGACGGTCACTCTCCACGACTGGTTCTCGAGCCTTGGCACCTTCCGATTGAGAATGCCGGCCCAGCTTATCGGGGATCATCGACTGAACCAATTCGCGTCTGGGGACGACGACGGCTGCAGAGTCTCGCTCGATTGCTGCCGATCGCTTCTCACGTGGATGTCTATTTGACCGGGACTGGCCTGCCCAGCTTTTGGGTAGTTCAGATGGGAACTATGCGACTGACGCTTGGCTTGAGCGGCTGGACAACGAACGACTGGACTCGCGGCAGCGCGGTGCAGATGTTGATGCCGCAAGCGGCCGCGGACCTGTCCAAAGTGGCGGCGGCGGCAGAACGACTGAGCCAGCTTCGATCCATCACCCCGGAACGTTTGTCCGTGGAACTCAATACTTCATCAGCGGAATCCACGGCCATCATGAACCAGCTGGCGTTGCGAGGTCAGGCCATCTACGACCTGCATGCGGGATTGTTCCGCTGGCGTCAGGTACTTCCCATGGCCTTGTCAGATCGGGAGCTTGGCCCGGCGCATCCGGAGATCGAAGCAGCAGCCCGGATGTCGATTGGCGGCGGCGTAAAGTTAGAAACCCAAGTACCGGCTCCGCGAGGAGAATGGATTGTTACCGGCAAAGTGGAGAATCAGTCCTGCGAAGTTCTGATCGACAGCGATGGAATGGTCCGGAAGGGAAAGTGCCGGTGTAGTTGGCACTTTAAGTCCGGGGTCCGAAATGGTCCCTGCCGACACCTTCAGGCATTACGCAATCAAGCATGGAAACTCAACGTCGCAGCCGAACTATCGCCACGTCGCTAGTTTCGATTGACTGTGGAAACCAGACTCAAACCACTTGGGCCGCGCACGAAAAGAGCGACGCAATTCTGCGTCGCTCTTTGTTTATTGTCTCGAATTCTCAGCCGGCTCAATGAGCGAGCGAACTGAAGCCGTGACTAGCGATTGAAGAGGAATCCCGGGCTGTTAATCAAAGCCCACATCAGATCTTCACCGGCTGCTTTTGGCTCGCCAGCGGTCGCAAAATACTCAGCAGCTCGAGCTGACTCCTCAGCCGATGGCTTACGACAAAGAGCTGACAGATAGATCGTCTCGATCAGCTTCTCGTTCGTCGCACCAGCAGCGACGGTCTTTGCGATGACTCCCTGTGGATGAGCGATCGCATCACCAATTGTCGGCCCGTTCACCATGTTCAAAGTCTGGCCAAGGCTGACGTCGCTGGTACGCTCGCACTCACATGGTGATTCGCGTGGTGCCCGACCGAACATATCCAGAAACGCGACTTCGACGTCGGAGTCCGGCAGTTCGGAAGCACGAAACCCGGCGGGAACTCCCGGCAATGCTCGCGGAGCACCCGTTGCCTGAATGATGGCGTCGTACAGCTGTTCAGCCGAAAGACGTCGTGGCAATGCGTGGGAGAAGTTAATCGTGTCATCTTCGTTCCACTGCCCCGCTTCCAGACTTCTCTGATAAGTCGCCGAGTTGCAGATTGTGCGAATCAGTTTCTTCAGGTCGTACCCGCTGTCCACGAAGTCCTTCGTCAGAGCATCCAGCAGTTCCGGATTCGAAGCCGGATTGCCTGCGCGGATGTCGTCGACGGGGTCGATGATCCCTCGACCGAAGAAGTAGCTCCAGTATCGATTGACGATGCTGCGGGCAAAGTACGGATTCTCTTTCGCCGTCAGCCACTGAGCCAGCTGCTCACGACGAGTTGAGGCCGCGTCAATTGCGCCGGCATGAGCGAACGGAAACTTCGGATCAGCCGGTTGATTGGTGTCCGGATTCACAACGGCCGTTGGCGATCCCATCGTAAAGATGAATTCATCACCTTCCGGCAATGGGCGTCGACCAACGTCAGCGAAGTAAGCAGACAACTCATAGTACTGCCGCTGTGTCCAACGTTCGAAAGGATGGTCGTGACACTGATTGCAGTTGAAGCGAGTTCCCAGGAACACCTGCGTCATGTTCTCCATGACAAGCTTTGGCTCGCGAGCAATCCGGAAATAGTTGGCCGCTGGGTTCTCATAGGCGCTGCCATTGGCGGTGATCAGCTCTTTCGCAAACTGATCGAATGGCTTATTGGCGGCAACAGTTTGACGAATCCAGTTGCGGAATGCCCAAACGCCACGCTCGGTCACCGTCTTGCGACGATTCAGCAGAAGGTCGCTCCACTTGAGTGTCCAGTGTTCGACATACATCGGGCTGGACAACAGCTTTTCGATCATCGCAGTTCGCTTCGCCACGGGATCAGTCGTATCCGCGACGAACGCCAAAACCTCTTCGCTGGTCGGCGGAACTCCGGCGATGTCCAGCGAAATTCTGCGCAGAAATTCCGCGTCATCCGCGGTGGCTGACGGCAGGATCTTCATCCTCTGCAGTTTCCCATTCACCAGCGAATCGATGTAATTGTGTTCCGGCTGCGGAGCCCATTCGTAACCATCACGGTTGCCCAGAATAGAAATTGGTGCCGCCGCATAATTGCCCTCGAAGCGTACCAGAGCTGCCGCTTCGCCTCGCTGAACGGCGGTGATCAGTCCCTGTTTGGAGACTGTTGCAACTTCGAAGTTGCTCGCATCAAAGACGGCTTCGCGAGTCACATCGCGAGTTGTGCCGTCGGCATACTTTGCGATCACAATCAACTGCTGCTGATCATGACGAAGCTGTAGCAGTGGCGTCGGCGGGTAGACCTCAATTCCGGTTACCCGAGCCGCGTCCGGTTTGTATTGGCACCCTTCAGCGATCCACTGTTCGAGAACTTTGTAGTATCGAGATTCTTCGTCGAATAGAAATCCGCCTTCATGAGGCACGCCCTGAGTAGGCTTCAGCAACATCAGGCTCTGCGAAGGCTCTGAACGATTAAACCGCCGGCCGGAAATCTCGTCCACGAGCACTCGATAGTCGTAGTCCGAATCATATCCGCGAAGCGACAACTTAAAGCCATTCTTGCCAGCCTGAGATCCATGGCAGGTTCCCTGGTTGCATCCAACTTTGCTCAGGATCGGATTCACTTCCCTGATAAAATCGACATTCATCGGATCGGCCGAGGTCACATGAACTTTGACCTCTGCCTTCAGTCCTTCCGCTTCAACTGTAATCACCCCTTCACCAGCAGCGACAGGAGCAACAAAGCCAGCAGCGTCAACCTGACAAACTGGCGACTGAGTCGAAACCGTGGCCCTGGAGCTAAGATCAATCCGCTGCCCGTCGCTCATCACGCCAGTCACGAGAACTCGGCGAGAATCTCGTATCGACGTAAGCGTCAACTCCGGCGGATAGACTTCAATCGCGGTAAACGTGCGAGCAGGCCCGGTGGATTCCGGCGTTGCCTGCTCCTGAGCAAACGCGGATGACGCCAGCAGAAGCCCCATTCCGCAAACGAAAGATATCCAGCGAAGTGCATTGGTCATCGTAATCATGGATATAATCTCTTCTTGATCACTCACAAAAACTGCGATCGGCAGGAGGCATTTCCCGTCGACGGAAGCTATTCCAGAACAGAACTAACCACCGGCCGCAGGTGTTGCAGCAGCAGGAGTGGCCGGGGTCACCGGCGCGGCAGGGAATGTGTTTTCCACAGCCCCCGTTTCTGCATTGCAAAGCCGGATCATGCCGTCGAAACCGGAAACTGCAACCTGAAGTTCATCCGGTCGAAAACTTACCGCAAACACAGGGGCTGTCAGGCCCGGAATATCCACAATCTTTGCGGGATCCTCAGTCAAATAAACGCGTGCCGCCCCGCCCACGGCCGTGCTGGACCCCACGATAAACTTGTTTCCAGACGTTGAAATATCCACGTCGCACAATCGCCCCGGCAGCTTTTGAAAGGCTCGGACGAGGTTAAAGTCGTCGCCAATCTGACGAGCCTGCTCACGGAAAATCTTGTACATTCGAGGCTCCCCGTCAGCCCCCACAGAGATCACCATTTCCTGAGTCGGATGACGTTGCACATCCACAAGTCCGCCCTTGAGCGCTCCAGGAGTAATGCTGGTAATGTTGTCCACGAATTGACCGCTGGCTACGATGGCCAGCTTCATCGAACGATCGCGACTGACAGTGATCAGGTGGTCGTTCTTCAGAGAAAACGTTGTGCCGTGAACCCAGTCCGAATGTGCATCCATTCGCATCACAATTTCACCAGTCTCCACCTTGGCGACTCGCACTCGATTGTCCGCGCCACCGAAGGCAACAAGCGTCCCATCATTACTGAAGGACAACCCGAACATGGTGTCATATGAAAGGATGATCGAATGCAGAAGCTTGCCTTCGGCCACATTCCAGAGTTGGACTTCGCCAAAAAGTGATGGCGTTCCACCGGCTACAGCCAGCACTTGCCCGTTGGGGGAAAAGACGACGGACTCAATTCGCTGAGATCGCCCGACCAGTCGTTTCGGCGGCGCACTTCCATCAAGAGTGTGAACCAAAACTTCGTGATATCCCGAAACGGCCAGTAGCTTTCCGTCGGGAGAATAATCCATCGAAGTCACAACGGGCGGCGAGGTGTAAACCGGCGGATGCTCGGCTGTGATCGCCTGAACAACGTCGGCCGGAGTGTCATCTTCGGCACCTTGTTCAATCCACGTCCGCAGAGTCAAAACCTGCTCGGCAGTGAGAGGTTCACTATTCAACGGCATGTCAGGTTTTTCACCGGAGATGCGTTGAATCAGAGGACTGTCATCGGGCTTCCCAGCGGTCAGCGAAGCGCCTGCTTCACCACCTTTTAGCAACTCAGTAACGGCCACAACGGACAGCCCGCCTTCACGTTTGCCATCAAAGTGACATCCGGAACATCGTCGCTGCAGAATCGGGCGAACGGTGCGGTAATAGCTGATCTTCTTCTGAGTTGCAGCGGCATCCTCGGGAGCCGCCTGAGCAGACTCAATACCACCAGCCGCAAGCATAAAGCCAGCAGCAAGACTCAGAGCAAAAACAACGGGCAGCCTGATTCTCATGAGGATCACACTGATGAAAATGGGAAGGAAGGTTTCGGGCGGGATTCGATAGAGTAATGTGATTCCCGACAAAACGCAAAGATTCCGTCCAACTTCAAGCCAGGCCGAATGCCGACGTGGTTTTTCGCAGCTTACGACTTGCCAGTGCCCTTTTAGCGCCAGACCGAGTCCGGAGCCTCTTCACAACAAGGGATTGCTGACCTTCTCCTGGACGCCGTTTGAATAAGGAAGTCGGTTTTGGCAGCGCCACATGCATGGTTTAAGACGCATCTCGGCGGAGCGAGATAGGGAGATGGGGCAATCGGCCGCTGTCCAGTCGAGACAAGTCAACGCTCGCGTTGACTTTGGTTCTGCAGTAAATTGGGGCATGAAAATGTTTGGCGTTCGTTGACGACGATGTCTCCTATCCCAGACCCTACGTCGGAGCATCTGAAGTTCCCGACTGTTCTCCGCCCGCTGAAATTCCTGAAGGTGTTTGATGAGCCACTTGCGCACGTTCGTCCTCCTGCTTGTCCCCGGACTTTTCCTGGCGATCCCTGAACTGCGAGCTCAGGAAACGCCGACCGGCCCCAATATCGTGATGATCCTGTCCGACGACCAGGGCTGGACCGATTATGGCCTGATGGGACATCCAGACATCAAGACTCCTCACCTTGATCGCCTGGCTTCTCGCAGTGCGGTCTTCCGCCGAGGCTACACGCCAGTTCCTCTTTGTCGCCCATCGCTATTGTCGATGATTACCGGGAAGTATCCGCATCAACATGGCGTCACCGGCAATGATCCGAAGCCCGATAAGTCCCTCAGCGACGCTCAATACGGAGTATTGCGAGAACAGCTGATTTCAAAGATTGATCAGCAAGCCACGCTGCCGAAGCTGCTGGCCGGGAAGAGCTATCTCAGCATGCAGTCGGGCAAGTGGTGGGAAGGAAATTTTTCGCGAGGTGGTTTTACTCACGGGATGACTCGCGGGTTTCCTCAGAAGGGCGGACGGCATGGCGATGATGGCCTCGAGATTGGTCGCAAAGGAATGCAACCGGTCTTTGATTTTATCAAGCATGCGACGCAGGAAAAGAAGCCGTTCTTTCTGTGGTATGCTCCGATGTTGCCGCACACGCCTCACACGCCGCCGGAACGATTGCTAACCAGATATCAGAAGCCCGGCCGCCCGGAAGCACTCGCAAAATACTACGCAATGTGTGAGCTCTTTGATGAGACGTGCGGGGAACTGTTGAATCATCTGGACGAGAAGCAGCTGACTGAAAACACCATCGTGGTCTATGTCACCGACAACGGCTGGATTCAGGCGACTCCGGAGATGAAACTGGGGCCGGACTGGAATCACGGGTTTGCACCGCGGTCTAAGCAGACTGTTTATGAAGGCGGGATTCGCACGCCAATAATGATTTCATGGCCCGGGCAGATTGATCCCGGAGACCATCAGGAATTGGCCAGCACGATCGATATCTTTCCAACTCTTCTTGCAGCCACTGGACTGGAAGTACCTAACGGTTTACCCGGTGTGAACCTGCTGCCGCTGCTGAAGGACAAGACTCCTTTAGATCGCTCGTTCTTATGCGGCGAAAGCTTCTCACATGACATCATTGATATGGATCAGCACGAGGCCACGCTTCAATATCGCTGGTGTATCGAAGGAAAATGGAAGCTGATTCTGAGCTATGACAGTCCGCCGGATCGCTATGCGTTCGTGTACTCGGTGAATGAGCGAACTCCGCAGTTATTTGACCTGGAAGCGGATCCTCATGAGAAGCAGAATCTGGCGTCCAGCCATGCGGAAATTGTACAGAACCTTGCCAAACATCTGAATGACACGTGGTCGGTGAGTAAGAAGCCTGTCGGTCTTTGAGCGGTCTGTTTGACGGCTGTTCTGGCCGGTCTCCTGACCGAGCCAGGCTCTCAGACTGAAGTTCTCCAATCCCCCACTTGCCTTCACTTTTCAGACGAAGACAATCACCATGGCTAACATCTGCGTCTTCTGTGGTTCGCGTTCCGGAGATCGCCCAGAGTACGCTCAGGCCGCGGCTCTTCTCGGGGCTTATCTTGCAAACGCCGGCCATCGCCTGATCTATGGCGGAGGCAGTACCGGCATCATGGGAGCCGTCGCCGATGCTGTGCTGGAAAAGAACGGTCAGATCACCGGAGTGATCCCGACCCATCTGGCTCGCGTTGAACTTATGCATGCCGCAGTTCAGGACATGCGAGTCACCGCGGATATGCACGAACGCAAAGCTATGATGCATTCGCTGTCCGACATCTACGTCGTATTGCCCGGCGGCTTCGGAACGATGGAGGAATTCTTCGAAGCTGTCACGTGGGCTCAACTGGATCTTCACACTCGGCCCATCGCAGTGCTCAATCTGTTCGGCATCTACGATGGCTTGATTCAGCTCATGGACACGATGATGAACACCGGCTTCCTCTCAGCAAAGTGCCGTGCTCATGTGACTGAGTTTCAGGATTCCCGCCTCTTGATCGAATGGCTAATACTGAAAGCCGCGTAACGAACAGATTGAAAAATGAAAAAGGCCAGACTCAACGATGTTGAGGCCTGGCCTTTGCTGTTTTGGATTAGTTCCCAACTGGTGCAAGAGAACCGGACGCTAACGCGTTCCGGCTGATGTCACCACCTCCCGACTAAGCCTTGTCCTTCACGATCGGATTCGTCAGCGTGCCGATGCCAGTGATGGTGATGGACACTTCGTCGCCGTCTTCAAGTGTGAAGCTGTCGTCCGGAACAACTCCGGTGCCGGTCATCAGGAAGGCGCCGTTCGGGAAGACGTTTTCCTTGAAGAGCCACTTTGCCAGCTCATCAGGAGTTCGTTTCATCTGACTCAGCTTTGTTGCTCCGCCGAAAACGGACTTGCCACCACGGCGAATATCGAGCTGAATATCAATCGCATCCTGATCCAGCGGCTTCTCGGCCAGCAACACGCACGGACCAACACCGGCACACTGGTTGTACATTTTGGCTTGCGGCAGATACAGAGGATTTTCGCCTTCAATATCGCGAGCTGACATGTCGTTTCCGATGGTGTAGCCCACGATCTTGCCGCTGGTGTTGATCACCAAAGTAAACTCGGGCTCTGGTACGCTCCACTTGCTGTCACAACGAACTCGCAGCGGCTGCCCTGGCCCGGAGACTCGGTGAGGAGTCGCCTTGAAGAACAACTCCGGACGATCAGCGGTATAAACCTTGTCGTAATGCGATGCCGCCGATTCCGACTCTTCCATGCGAGCCACCTGGCTGCGTTTATAAGTCACGCCGGCGGCCCAGACTTCCTGCTCGTCAACAGGCGACAGAAACTTAACTTCCGGGAGCGGCACGAGTTTCGTGTCCGGCTTCAGCAGAAAACGAGCCAGCCCGACAGGGTCTGCGGAGTTCAGAATATCCATCAGCGAATGGCACTGATCAATCTGAGTCAGATCCAGCGGCTGAACAGAATCCGCATGGACCGCAGCCACTCGCAAAGAACCATCATTCATTCGAACGCGTGCAAGTTTCACGAAAATATTCCTGTGATCAATAATGAAAAGTGATATCGATTGTCAGGCAACTTGTGCCAACGATTTAAAACAGAAGCCTGCAAACTTCAGCCGCATGCAAGAGCAAAACACAGACGCCTTCGGCTTGCCGTCAAACGAGCCGCAAACCGCCAGCAGGAATCTCGGCAACGCTTAGCGGTCAAACTTCAAGCTAACGAACTCTATCGAGCCGTCCAGCCGCCGTCGACGGTAATGAGACTACCTGTCATATAGCTTGCCGCGGGACTACTGAGCAGAATCGCGGCTCCCTGGATTTCGTTGAGAGTTCCCCAGCGTTCCATCGCCACCGCGCCGATGATGTTCTTCTTCGCGTCTTCAGAATCTGCGATTGGAACATTCATCGGTGTCAGAAATGGACCGGGGCACAGAGCATTGCAGGTCACGCCCAACTGAGCCAGCTCAAGACCGAGTCCGCGAGTCATCGTGACGACCGCTCCTTTGCTGGCATTGTAAGGCGTGCGATTCGCCAGACCGACAACTCCCAGCGTGCTGGCAATGTTCACAATTCGTCCGTACTTAGCCTTTTTCATATGCGGCAAGACGGCCTTACAGGCGAGCCATGTTCCATCCACATTCGTTTTCTGAACCTGCTGGAACTCGTCATAGGTCAGGTCAGCAATACTGCCGCGAATATTAATTCCCGCGCTATTGATGAGAATGTCGATGCGCCCCGTTTGAGCCATCACCTGCTCGACCATTTGCTTAACGCTGTCGGGGTCCGTCACGTCGGCGGAAATCGGAATGCTGGGCTTGCCAAAGCCTGCAGTGATCTCTTTCGCAACGGCTGTCGCCTCATCCAAACCACGACTAACGATCACGGTCGTCGCTCCGGCCGATGCTAAGCCGGCTGCAATGGCCGCACCGAGGCCTTTGGAGCCACCGGTAATGATGGCGACGTGGCCCGTCAGATCAAACTGACGCACACCGGGCAGAGATTTCAGATCGACTTCGGGAAGAACAGTAGAGGTCATGGTGGATTCCTGAAAGAAAGCAGCACGAGAATTGGGCGCACTGGCTTTGAAAATTTCATCAGCGTCAATGGTCAGGTAAACGCGTTTCGATATCAATTCGGGAAGAGACAGGGACCTTTAACCAGCAAGACTCATTCTCCCAAAGGTACTCATCGTTCAACGGCAAGCCGCAGGCGTTCGTGAAAACACCAGACGCTGTCGCCTGCGGCTTACCGTTAAACGATTTAATTCACGTCCTGCTGGCCGTGTTCCGCCAAAGAGTTCTCTACCATTGAGATCGGGGAGACATCATCGCTATAGTCCGCCTCCATCGGAAGCCAGCACCGGTAGTTTCATTGCAGAATCACGTCATTTCACTCCGTCCTGAAAAACAGACCGCTCATGAAAGCCATTCGACTCGAAGAACCGCGCCGCTTTGAATACGTGGACATTGCTGATCCCGGTCCACCAGGTCCCGGTCAGGTTCTCGTGCGCACGCATCGAATGGGAATTTGCGGAACAGATCTGAGCGGTTTTCTGGGGAAATTTCCGTTCTTCAAATACCCGCGAGTTCCCGGCCATGAACTGGGCGTTGAAGTGCTGGCAGTCGGCGACGGCGTGACGAATGTCAAAGCCGGTGATCGCTGCAGCGTTGAACCGTACATGAACTGCGGAACCTGCTTCGCCTGCCGTCGCGGGCAGGGGAACTGCTGCACAACACTCAATGTCATCGGAGTCATGATCGATGGCGGTTTGTGCGAACGCTTTCTGATCCGAGCCGACAAGCTTCATCCGTCGGCGAAATTGTCTTACGAACAGCTCGCTTTGGTAGAAACACTGGCGATCGGATGCCATGCGACTGATCGAGGTGCCTCCACAACGGGCGACCATGTTCTGATCATCGGCGCGGGGCCCATCGGACTGGCGACTCTGGAGTTTACTCGTCTGACCGGAGCAACCGTGACGGTAATGGATATGGTGCAGAGCCGCCTCGATTTCTGCAAACAGCAGTACGGCATTCAGCACACGATTCTGTTCAAGAACGATGGCAGCGAACTGGAGCAGATGAAAGCCATCACCGGTGGCGACATGTATCTGGTTGTGACTGACGCGACCGGCAACAAGTATTCGATGTCGTCAGCGATGAAGTACGTGGCTCATACGGGGTCGCTGGTTTACGTCGGGATCACGACGGAAGAAGTATCCTTCCTGCACCCAACGCTGCATCGCCCCGAGATGACTCTGAAGGCATCTCGCAATGCATTACCTCGCGACTTCGGCCGTATCATTCGGCTGATCGAAGACGGCACGATCAACACCACGCCGTGGATTACTCACCGCACGCCATTTGCGAACATGGTGGCGGAGTTCGAATCATTTACTCGCCCGGAAACCGGAGTCATCAAAGCCGTCGTGGATGTTTCAACGGCAGGCTAATGAAGTGCAAAGTCGCTGCAACAATTCGCTGCAGCGACTTACGACTGGCCGGGTAGATCTGTCTCAGAAAAAAGCAACTCGGAGGGCTGACGTCCTGCTGCTAATGGGTGCTAGGCAGCTCGGGCCATGGCCGTTGCCGGATGATGCACGCCCATCGCGGCTTCCATGTCGAGCACTTCAGCAGCCAGAGCAAGATAATCAACGGCACCAGATGACGTTGGTGCGTAGTCCATAATGGATTGACCAAAGCTTGGTGCTTCGGCCAGCTTGATATTGCGACGAACCTTCGACTTGAAGATCTTGGCAGAGGCCCACGGAGTATCTCCGTCGCTGGCATGCAAAAACTGTTTCAGGTCCTCGGTGACATCAGCGGCCAGACGAGTTCCGGATTCATATAGGCACATCATAATGCCTGTGACGCGAAGGTCGCGATTCAGGCGTCGCGTCACCAGGGCTGTGGTTTCGAACAGCTTGGAAAGACCCTGCAGTGCGAAGAAGTGTGGCTGCAGAGGAATGAAGACTTCGTTAACCGCAGTCAACGCATTGATCGTAAGAATGCCCAGGGAAGGCGGGCAGTCCATCACGACATAATCGAAACGGTTCTGCTCTTTCCAGTGCTGCATGGCGTTTCGCAGGAAGAATTCGCGTCCCTGAGTTCCCGCGAGCTCAACTTCGGTCGCGGCCAGATCGATGTTCGCAGGAATCAGAGACAGATTTTCACCGACCAACTGACGAGCATGATCGAGCGTCGTCTGCTGAGTAAACACGTCATAGACAGTCGGCATGTCGGGACCGGCTTCAACGCCAACGTGAAACGAAGCGTGGCCCTGAGGATCAAGATCCATCAGACAGACTCGTCGTCCTTCGCGAGCCAACGCGGCCGCCAGATTGACGCTGGAGGTTGTCTTGCCGACGCCACCCTTTTGATTCATCACAGCAATACTGCGCATGGAGCTGAGTCCTTCGCCCGGAGTAAACTGATTTCAAGTGACCCGCTGCGAGTTCGCCCAGCGGGGCAGATGAATCTAGTTCGTTCGCCAATCTGCCAACAGAGCAGACTGCTCTCGACGAAGTTTCCTTTGCCCACAGACCAGCAGGATCTGCCGCCATCATCGCGACTCAGGCATATGCCGCCGGAAAGTGTCAGGCTCTTCAGCAATCAATGCCGCATTAGGGCAAGTCAGTCAAACCATTCATCGGCCGGGTTGAATTCCGGCAGAACGACGATGAGCACTGTCATCCGGCCGATCGCTCGATGCCTGACGAGCGGTGGAATGACAATGCTTTGATGAGCTTTCACCGGAATAATTTCACCGTCAAGCTCCATCTTTGCGTCCGGTTCGCATTGCAGGAAGACATAGGTTTCGGTCAGCGTTTTGTGGTAGTGCCGCTTAGCGTCTTCACTGATTTCCGTGATATGAATTGTGCCCGGGAATTCGGGAACGCCATTGAAAGCCCGCCTGGCCTGCCCGCAGGGACATGGAACAGGCGGAATCGTGGAGAAGTCTGCAATTTTCCAGCGGCGTTCCGACATCTCATCTTCTCCGCACGGTGTCACTTGAGGCCGCGTGCTCGCGGGACAGGCTCATAGGACAGCCTACGTGGCCATGCCCAGAATAAATCCTCAATTCATCGGCCGAACCTGAGGACGCTCAGAATTCGCCCCCCCGCTGCGCTGCTGATGACGCTGCAAAGCGGCTTCGATAAAGCCCTTGAACAGAGGGTGAGCATTGTGTGGCTGAGACTTAAACTCCGGATGATACTGCACGGCCACAAACCAGGGGTGATTGGCTAGTTCGACGATCTCCACGAGGCTGCCGTTTGGACTTGTCCCGGCGACCTGAAGGCCTGCATCCGTAAATTGGCGACGGTATTCCGGATTGAATTCATAACGATGGCGATGACGCTCACTGATCTCAGAAACGCCGTACGCTTCAGCTGTTCGAGTTCCCGGAGTCAGCACGCATGGCTGAGCCCCCAGTCGCATCGTGCCGCCTTTGTAACGCACACCCTTCTGAGCTTCGAGGAGACAGATCACCGGATGCTGAGTTTCCGAAGAGAACTCACTGCTGTTCGCATCGGCCAGCCCCAGCACGTTACGAGCAAACTCAATCACAGCGCACTGCATGCCAAGACAGATACCGAAGAACGGAATCTCGTATTCGCGAGCAAACTGGATCGCCTGAATCTTGCCTTCGATGCCTCGCATTCCGAAACCGCCGGGCACCAGAATTCCGTCGACACCTTTGAGCATGATCTCGGGCCCCTGACGCTCCAGTTCTTCGGCCTCGATGCGTTTGACAATCACCTGAGTCGAATGATGAAACCCGGCATGGTCGATCGATTCATAGATCGACTTGTAAGCATCACGATGCTCAATGTACTTGCCCACGACGGCAATAGTGACTTCGTTCCGCGGATTGCGAATGCGATGAACAAGTGCACGGTAGTCGTCCATCTTCAGCGGACCGGGCGACAGATGCAGTTTCTGACAGATCAGTTCATCCAGACCGTGTTCGATCAGACCGATCGGCACTTCGTAAATTGAAAACTCCTTATCAACTTCTTCGATAACCGCTTTCTTCTCAACGTTACAGAACAGCGCAATCTTGTCAGTATGCTCGCGACCAATCGGGCGTTCCGTGCGTACGATCAGGATGTCCGGCTGAATGCCGATTTCACGAAGCTGCTGAACGCTGTGCTGAGTTGGCTTCGTCTTGGCTTCACGAGCCGCCTTCAGGTAAGGCACCAGCGTCAGATGAATGAACATCACATTCTCTTTGCCGATGTCGAGCGGAATCTGACGAATGGCTTCCAGGAACGGAAGACCTTCGATGTCCCCGACGGTGCCACCCAATTCAGTGATCACAACATCGACATCAGGCGTGGCGAGGGCAAGAATCGACGCTTTGATTTCGTCGGTGATGTGGGGCACAACCTGAACAGTGCGGCCGAGATACTCGCCGCGACGTTCCTTTTCGATCACCGATAGATAAATTTGACCGGTCGTGTAATTCGAATCTCGATTCAAAATTCCGGAGGTGAATCGTTCGTAATGGCCAAGGTCGAGATCTGTTTCTGATCCGTCGTCAAGAACGTAAACCTCACCGTGCTGATAAGGGCTCATGGTGCCTGGATCGACGTTCAAGTACGGATCCAGTTTCTGCATGCGGACTTTGAGACCGCGTCGTTCCAGCAGCATTCCGATCGAGGCAGACGTTAACCCCTTACCCAGTGAACTAACCACGCCGCCCGTGACAAAAATATGCCGACTCATAGTAACCCTGCGTTCCGAATCCCGAAAGAATGATCCCTCAGGAAGTGCTTCTTACCTCAGAACGCCGGGCTCCTCAATCGAGCCGGTCCGCATTCTGCACCTTCCCCGTCTTTTGCAGGATTTCTTCCCGAAAGTCTTCACTCAGCTTGAAAATTGTCGCCACAAAATCCCAGGAAACCTTGCCTCCGGACTTGTCAGAGCGAGAGCAGGAAATCCTTTGCGGCCACGTCCGCATGGGCTCAACGACAAGATTGTTTAGCGGCAAACGGCAGGAGAACCGACGGTGTTTCCCGGTCGCTTTCTGAATTCGAGTTCCGTACAGTAGCAACCGGAAGGGAGGGTGGCGTCAACGCCTCCAGCCCAAGGAAGTTCTTCATCCTTTTTTAAGCTCAGACGATGGCCCCGAAACCAGTACCAAGATCAGCCATCAATGGCTACTTGTTTTTGTGTGCTTGCGTGGCAGCACCGTTTCTGAACACATCGTTGTGCCAACTGGTCTCCGCAATCCTGATCGTACGCTTCCTGATGTTTGCAATTCAGGCCGCTGTCACGTCGGATGCTCGTCGCACTTTTGCCCTGGGGTTCCTCATTTCAGCGTTGGCCTACTTGTCCAGTGTTTGGCTGGTGGATGAATTTCAACTTCGACGAGGCAGCACGGCTCGATTGCCAACGACATCGCTGCTGACTTCACTGACGGAACTAATGGAACCTCCTCGATCGATTTACAGTACGCCAACGAGTACTCGTGAAGCTCAATTGAGGCATACAGCCCGGGAAAATGGGGCTGCTTTCCTGATTCTTGGGCAGCTGCTATTCACGTTCATTTTCGGTACTTGTGGTGGCCATTACGCCAACCGACTCACGAAAAACGCAATCGACACGACGGTCGATGAGCGACGCCCCTGAACTCTTAAAGCTGGTTTAATTGCAAAAATGCAATTCATGAATTGAATCCCCCCGATGAGATCAGGTGCTTTCCTTGTGCTTCGGCAGCACTACGATAAGCAACGTGGCCAGCGGCCCAAAGAAGATTGAAGCAACCCACCAAAGTAAGCCACTGCGATTTTTGGCCTGAGCCAGACCCGAATTAATCAGGGACAAAGTCCCCCAGCCGACGAAGAATTGTGGATTCTGCAACATAATTGTCACCGCTCTCTGTTCCTGTTTTCCGACTTTGCTCGTAACGCAGCTCGGCTTTCAACGAAGACGAATATGAAAAAGATCAAAGTCGTTTCAAAAGTTGTGCTGGCAGGATTCCTCGTATTCGCCGGATCCATGCATTTCGCTCGCCCAGAGTTTTTCTTGAAGATCATGCCACCCTATTTGCCGTTTCCAATGGGATTAGTGCTCATCAGCGGTGCGTTCGAGATCCTGCTGGGGATTTGTCTGCTGATTCCGCGTTTATCACGCGTCGCCGCGTTTGGAATCATCGCGTTGATGCTTGCTGTGTTCCCGGCCAACATCTACCTGTTCCAGCATCAGGAGATTCTTCCTGCCCCGCCGCTGGTTCATTTGCTACGCTTGCCGATGCAGGCGGTTTTCATTTTGTGGGCATACTGGCATACTCGACCAGACCATGAGAAACTTCTGCGAGGCGGAGTCTCCACTTTGAGGTAGGATGGGCATTCTTGCCCGTCGCAGGTTTGTCGGACAAGAAGTCCAACCTACGTCTTTAGCTCTGACAGACTACTGCTCGTCTCTCGTTGTCTTCCTCTTTTAACACTGCTGCGGACCGAACTGATGTTGCGAACTCTGCTTCTACTGCTTGTTCTCATGACCTCGTTTGCACCTATTCTGGCGGCTGATAACGCCGGACAGACGGCGAAAAAGCTTGACACGACTGTTCGAGTAGAGATGAGCTATCTGCTGTACCTGCCCAAAGATTACGACCAGAAGGAATCATGGCCACTGCTGGTGTTTCTGCACGGTTCAGGGGAACGAGGCGACGATCTGGAACTGGTTAAGACACACGGGCCGCCAAAACTGATCGCAGAAGGCAAAGAGTTTCCCTTCATCGTCGTCTCACCGCAATGCCCCAAAGATCGCACGTGGGAGCCGATCGAACTGAACGCGTTGCTGGATGATCTGACGAAGAGTTACAAAGTCGATCCAGACCGCATCTGCATCACGGGCCTGAGCATGGGCGGATTCGGCACATGGGAATTAGCCGCGTTCGCGCCGTCGCGTCTGGCCGCAATTGCTCCGATTTGCGGCGGGGGTGAACTTCACTGGACTAAAAAATTCAAAGATCTTCCTACCTGGGCGTTCCATGGAGCCAAAGACATGGGAGTTCCCGTCGAGAGAACTCAAAAAATGATCGACGCGATGATCAAGCACGGGGGAACTCCGAAACTGACGATTTACCCCGAAGCCGAACACGATTCGTGGACAGAGACTTACAACAATCCCGAATTTTACGACTGGTTATTGGCTCAAAAGAGAGTTCCCGCCGCAAAATAGGTCCTCCTGAATCCGGGATGAGAACCTGCAAACAATCCACAAAAGGAATGTCGAAGGTTCCTTACTCATTCGCTACATTCCGCGCGCTCGCCAGGTTTGCGGTGAATAGTTCTGGTCATTGATTTGGTCAGACCGCAGAATGGTCAGAATTCAGATTTTCAGTCCTAAAGGAAGACAAGCAGACAAGATGGCCAAGAAGAATTCCAGCAGTCGCAAGCCGGCTGATGACTCAGGTATTGTTGCAGATTCTGTTGATAGTGAAGGTACCGGAAATTCAACAGAAACTCCGGAAACGTACGCCACCGTCGCGCCCGCTGACGATGCTCCAGCACCAAAGCCCAGTAAGGCCAAGGCCGCGGAAGAGCCAGCGACCGGCAGCGTTGGACTGGGAGATATTCGCAAGGCCGTCGCTTTTGCAAACTCAGTCGGTGGCCTCGACAAGGCAATCGCTCTGCTGCAGATCGTGAAGGTTGCAAAAGAAGTGCAGTAATCGCGGGTTCGCCCCGGCAGAAGTAGAATAGCAATCTCGAAAGCCGTCTCGTTGCGAGGCGGCTTTTTTTACGTCCACTGATCTGATTGCCCAATCGCCTTGTGGCTCAACACATGTTCATTGGGCCGAACAGAGGCAAAATGATTCGACAGAATATTCTGTCAACAAACCTACGCTGTCGCGAAGATTGAGGCTCAAGAGGCGTTCGATCGAAACACTGTCGCCAGCCAAAGGGTCATCTCTTTCAGGTCGGCTTCGTTCATCGCCAGAATCAGTTCCTGCCGATGCACATCATGCACCGCAAGAATATTGTCCGCGTGAAACATGATTTGATTACCGAGGCTCAATCCATGCAGGCGAGCTTCTGCGAGTGGATTGTCGACGGTGCCCAGAAACGCATCGCCATCACGCTTGATGACTTGCACCCAGAAATCCTCTCCCCAACCTCGAGAAGGTATTTTCTGCTCGGGAAGCGGAACCAAAGTCGCCGGGTGTTCATGACGCAGAATCGGTTTGGACATCACGCCCTTGCAGGATGGGCACTCGCATTGTTCTGCGACATCTTCGTGGGCCGAAAATCTTGCGGAGTCAATTCGTAATTCAACGAAGTGCCCCACGCTGACCTGTCGCTTGATGACCTGAGGAGGTATCCGAAAGTGCTCTGGATTCTCCCGATGCTTCTGTTCTCCATCGACCAACTGATAGTCATTGGAGAACTGCTGGTCCCGAAGTTGCGCAGCCAGATCGCCCATTTATGTCGTCACTTCCGGCGGTCGATTGAGAATCGCGGCCACAACTTTGCCCGCCTGACCATCAAGCAAGCTGCCGGTACCGTTGGCTCGACGGAACGATAACTGCTCCTGATTGAGTCCAAACAAATACATCAGCGTCGCATGATAGTCGTAATGATTCACGATATCAGTCACAGCTTTATGACCAATGTCATCCGTTGTTCCATGGATGCATCCACCTTTGACCCCGCCACCCGCCAGCCACATACTGAAGCCATAGGTGTTGTGATCGCGGCCGATATTCTGTTCATTCTGAACCACCGGCAGGCGACCCATTTCTCCGCCCCAGTGAACGACCGTTGAATCCAGCATCCCGCGTTCTTTCAGATCCTTAATCAATGCAGCAGCCGGCTTATCGGTGCGCTGACATACGGCTGGCAGAGCGGTCAGGATGCCACCATGATGATCCCAGGTCTGATTGCCTGTATGCAACTGCACAAATCGAACACCGCGTTCGACCAGTCGACGAGCGATCAGGCAGCGGCTTCCATATTCCTGAGTCTTGGGGTCATCGATCCCGTACAGCTTCTGAGTCGCCTCAGTCTCCTGAGAAATGTCCATCGCTTCTTTGGCCGCGATTTGCATCCCGGCCGCCAATTCATAACTCTGCATTCTCGCCGACAGATCATGCTCACCCGGATGCCGTGCGAGATGTTCTTCGTTGAGCCGACGCAGATAGCGCAGCATCTTTTCCTGACTGGCTCCCTTGAGAGAGGGCGGAGGATCAAGATTCAGAATTCGAGGTTCCTGCGAGCGAACGACTGTTCCCTGATAGACCGAAGGTAGCCAGCCGTTCTGCCAGTTCTCTACGCCTAATACTGGCAACCCCGACGGATCAGTCAACACCATGAACGCGGGCAGGTTCACACAATCGCTGCCCACCCCATACGTCATCCACGAACCCAATGAAGGACGTCCGGAAAGTTGACGGCCTGTGTTCAACGCATTGATGGATTCGCCATGGTTGTTGACACCTGTGTGCATCGAACGAATCAGGCAGATATCGTCAGCGACGGAGCCAAGATGAGTCACAAGCTCACTGAGATCCATCCCGCACTGACCGTACTTGCGAAATCGCCACGGGCAACCGAACAACTTGCTGCTGGCTTCACCCGCATTGTCATACTTGATGTCGCCGGTGTAGGTCTTCATGTGCAGCCGGTTGAGTTCCGGCTTGGGATCGAACATGTCGATATGACTCGGCCCGCCCTGCATGAACATGGAGATCATGGCGGTGGCCTGAGGCTTCGCCGCAGGAACTTTGGGAGTGATATCAAACGACGGCACTTCGAGATTCGGTTTTGGCGGTTCCGCCTTCAAACCCTGCTGCTGGAGCCAGGCCCAGGCAAGACTTCCCATTCCCAGCGATTGCTGAGCGATCCAATGGCGTCGAGTGAAATGATTCACGGATCTGCCTCCCGAATTCAGAAGTCTGTTCGAATTGCCGCGCGACCTGTTCAAACCGCCCGGCGATGTCCCTGAAGTCTACCCCGTCGTTGGCCCGTTGTCACCCGGGACTTTTCTCGTCCCCATTTTTCGTCACTGACGGATCCGATTAGGTCAGCACTGCCGTCCACGCCAGGAGAATGGAACCAGCAACGACGTTCTTTTCTGAACGGTACGGCGCAAGCGAGTTGTTGATTTGGTCGTTTAACGGCAAGCCGCAGGCTTCGTTGCCAGATTTCGCCTCCGCCTGCGGCTCGCCGTTAAACGAATACACTCAATCAACACTCAGCTATCGCCATGCTGCTCACTCGGTCCACGTCATCGCCCACAATTTTTCCCGCCATCGCGTGACACTTTCGACGTCACCGGAAACAATCCAGAATACCACCGCTCCGTTTTAGAACAGGAAACACTCCTGACTGAAACTCCAGCCTCGAATTCTTACAGCTCTCCTTCCGATGACGGAAACCATGAACGCAAAATCGCCTGTTGATCCACTGCCAATTCTCAAGCATCTGGTTTCGACCCCCAGCGTGAATCCCATGGGGCGTGATGTCTCCGGTGACGAATACTACGAAGGTCGAGTCACCGCGTGGCTGGTTCAGTATCTCGAAAGTCACAATCTGCCGGTGGAAGTTGTCGAAACCGCCGACGGTCGAGCCAACGTGATCTCGCGAATCGATTCTCCGGGGGCCACAAAAACCGTTCTGCTCGATGCCCATCAGGATACGGTCCCCGTCGACGGCATGACGATTCCTCCTTACGAGCCAACGGAACGCGATGGACGAATCTACGGTCGTGGCGCCTGCGACGTGAAGGGCGGACTGGCTGCGATGCTGGCCGCATTTACTCGACTATCCGTCGATCGACCGCAGGGCATGCCGAATGTGGTTCTCTCTATGACCTGTGACGAAGAAGCCACAAGTCTGGGGATTAATCATCTGGTTGGTAGCTGGTCTGATCGGGCACCCGCCTATCGACTATGTCCACAACGACCGGATGTGGCCATCATCGCAGAGCCCACGTTACTGGATATCGTCGTCGCGCACCGCGGTGCGACTCGCTGGCAAATCCGAACCACCGGCCGCGCATGCCATAGTTCTCGCCCTTCCGAAGGTATCAACGCAATTTATCGCATGGCCAAAGTTGTTCAGTGTCTGGAAGACTACGCC